>Ga0137409_10008801_pt1 | contig 10297 bp, 10 predicted proteins | sample CZODoug1_16funga_FD_122059 | JGI IMG/M metagenome (GOLD analysis project Ga0137409, IMG submission 122059) | Vadose zone soil fungal communities from Angelo Coast Range Reserve, California, USA - CZODoug1_16fungal (Hybrid Assembly) | ecosystem: Environmental > Terrestrial > Soil > Vadose zone...
GACTCGCGCGTCATGGTGGGCATCCACACCCGCCAGTCGGTCATCGAGGGAGAAGCGCAGGGACGCCTGGTCGGCGACTACGTCGTCAAACACCGGCTGCGGCAGCTCGACGATTGACGAGACTGCGAATTGCTTGGCCTGACCTTCGCCCTGCCTTGGTTCTTCGTCTGGACTGCAGCGTGATGATGTGCAGGGCGGAGGCGAGCCAAGGATCAGGTCGCCGCCGCCTGCGCTTGTGCGCCCGCCAATCGCGCCTGGCTGTACACGCCTCAGTCCAGCCGCTTCACCGGCCGCAGGCAGTGCGGAGGCTGGTCAAGAAGCTGGCCTGCAGAATCGCTGCGGGCCTGTTACGAGGCCGGACCCTGCGGCTACGTGCCGTACTGGGAGTAGGACTGATAAGCCGACTTCCGTCCACCCGACTCTCCCATCCCTTCGCTGGATCGAGCGTAGCAGACCAGCCCGCGGCCGTGCCATGCACCGGCCGCGCAGGAAGTCTTGTCGTCAGCATCCGGCCGGCAAGCCGAGCGCGCAGCGATCGAGGCCAACGCGCCGTATGCGAGCAGCGTCGAAGGGCTCTCGACGCTGCACTCGGCCAAGCTCTTGCGGAACAGCATGTGACGCTCCTTGCCGCGGTCGTTCCGGCGGCAAGGTTAGTCACGGCGGAGCTCACTGGATCGCGATCTTGTAGGTCGCGGCTTGGTCAGTCGGGCTGGGGAAGGTGTTGCCGCCCGAGTCCGAGACGCTGACCGAGAACGTGTACGTGTTTCCCGCGGCGCTGGAGAACGGGGTCCCGTACAGCACGCCCCGCGCCTGGTCTAGCGTCAGCCCGGGCGGCAGCGTTCCCGTCGCAACCGCCCAGCTCTTGTAGGGTGGAACCCCGCCCACCACGAACATGGAAAAGCCGAACGCTTTGCCGGCCGTGATGGTGCCGGAGACGAGCGCGTTGATGTTCGACACCGAGCCGCCGCCCGCGTTCAGGCGGACGGGGAGGTTGCAGAGCGATGGATCCGCCGTGCCGCTGAACGTCCGCGAATTGCAAGTGGACACGACGACCGATGCTTGGATCGTGCCTCCTTGTCCGGACGTGTAGACGCTGGAGCCATCTGACGCCGTGACGCTGAAGGGGTAGCTGCCCGCAGCCGTTCCCGAGGGGACCGAGCCATGGATCAGGCCGGTCAAAGGATCGATGACGAGCCCCGGGAACGGCAGCGAGGTTCCGGTCGTCACGGTCCATGTGTATCCGGACTGGGGCGACCCGCCGTAGGCCTCGAGCTGCCTCGGAACGACGTGGGTATAGAGACCGCCGTTCGTGTCCACGACGGCGCTGGCGTGTTCGCCCTGGTACATGGCGATGGGAATCGACGCTGCGCCTCCACCTCCGCCGCCTCCTCCGGCGCTGCCTCCGCAGCTGGCGGCCACGGTTGCCACCAGCACGGCGATTGCCCCCCTCGCACCTCGACCTGTATTCATGCGTGTCGTCCCCTCGCGATTCGTCGCGACGCCAAAAGTTCCCGGCCAACTCTGCGCGCCTGGAGGAAGAGGTCAAAGAATCGGCCGACGAATCCGCGCGCCTCGCGGGCCGCGGTGGCCTCGGTCGGTCCCGCGCCAACGCTAGTCATCGTTGCTACGGCAGAGAGAACGCCTTCAATGCCGTCAGCCACGCCGCCAGAAGGATCGCAAGCCGCAGGTAGTTCAGATGCGCCCACTGGATCGCCACCGCGACCGATTCAGGTGAATCCGGGGCGCGCATCAACCTGATCATCGTCGGGATGAAGTACGCGAAGGTGGTCACTCGATCCGCCACGGCGGCGATCGCGGCAGCCAGCCACCAACCACGTACCGGAGCCGGGGCGCGCCACGCGGCGATCAGGTTCGCCAAGGTGAGCAGCGTGAGCGGCACCGTGGTGACGAATCCCCAGAATCTCCGCCCCGTGTCATCTTCGCGTGCCGCCTCGGCGTTCCAGTGCCGCACGAGATCCGGGGACGAGGTGATCCAGTGGGGGACGGCGATTCGGGCCTCGTATAGCCCAGCGCCGAACGCGATGCCGAGGTTGATGACGAACAGCCACAACAGAGCCCTCGAGATTGAGTCCGACATCTTTCCATCCTCCTTCGAGGGTCGCGGGGGGTAGCGGGGCGGGCGCGGCCAAGTCAAGCACGTGCTAGATGGTCGGGCGTGAGCTCAACCCGCATCAGCCGCCGCGTGAACGCACCCCGCGCGATCGTCTATCGCGCGCTTCTCGATGCGCGCGCGGTCGCGACGTGGATGGTGCCGACCGGCATGACCAGCCACGTGCATGCGTTCGACGCTCGCGAAGCGCCGAGTTTCGAGCGCTCACGACCCGCGTGCTGGAGTGGCAGGCGCGTAGACCTTTCAGAGTCGCGGGCCCAGCGGACGCGATCATCGGTGACCGCGTCCAGGCGCGTGCGACACAGCCGGTCGCTGGCAGCTACCGTTTCCTGATTCGCCTCGTCGCGCCGGCCCAGGCTCCGCTGTTCCCTGACATGCCCAACGTAGAGATTCGAGGCGTAGCTGACGCGCTGTTCAAGCTAGTGACGCACGCCTCCAGCGGCGCGCTAGCCAGCGCCGAGGAACTGAAGCGACTCGTCCCTGACGAGCAGTACCGATCCACCATGCTCAAGCTCGTCCGGAACATCGTGCCGGCGGGTAAGCGTGTCGGAGAAGTAGAGATCGCCCGGATCACCAAGGCGACCCCGGACGCGGAGCCCGTTAGAACATCTGTCTTGCTGACGAAGGAGTCACGTGCTCCGATCGCTGAAGCGATCAAGGCCACCCCTACGGAGCCGCCGGAGGAGCATTTCGAGACGATCAAGGGCACGCTGCGTGCCGTCCATCTCGATCGAGATTGGCTCGTCGTCGTGCAGGAGGACGGTACCAGCGTCCGGTGCGAGGGTGCTGGGTCGAGCGTCGATGATGTGCTCGGCCCGCTCGTCAACCGGCCCGTGATCCTGCGAGCGCGCCGCCGCGGCATCGTTCGTAAGCTGCACCTCGTGGACATCGAGCCCGATCCCGACGTCGGATAGCTAGCCCATCCAGGAGGCGCGGGCGACCTCGGCACGGGTAGCTCGACGATTCTCTCCCCTATCTCTCCCCCAATGGGGGCAAATCCAGAAGGAGCCCGTCAAGCTGTGTCGAGTCGTTCTTGATGGTATCGGCCTCGGATTCCCTCGCGAATTCGGCTTTGGCGTGCGTCGTCGCGGGGTTGTGATTAGCTGGCTCGGTACAGTTCGAATTCTCTGTGGGGACGCCACGTTTCTTCTATCGTTACGTTGGGTTGTGCGTGACGGGGGGTGCCGTTTCCAAGATGTTTCCAACTTCGTCCCCCATCGGCCGATTGGTGAGTAGTCCCAGCAGACCGGAGCGACCCCGGTATTGTTGGCATGGCGAATTGCGAATGGTGTCCCCGAAAATCCCCGAAAAATCCGACCCTCAAGCGATGGTGAACCGAGTCAGACCGGGCGGGTGGACTATCGTGAACTGGCTTTTGCCGATTTCCCGATACGCCACTTTGAGCTCTCACATGAACGGCCCAAGGGGAAGTGTCTCATGCAGACTCCTCTCCAACCTAAGCATATCTGCTCGATCACCACTGGTGACAATTCGAAGGCTACCGCCCCCGAGTTCTTCACGCGTGTAGCGGGTTCCAGGATTATTGGTGATTCCAAATTTTAGATGTCCGCCATTTGAACCAAACTTGGCGGGGAACTTCAACCGCACCGACCGCCGCTTCCGCACTCCCTATTAGCTGATCGCACGTTTGACGACACCATGCGTCATCCGCTGCTCCAGCGGCGTCGCTGGCGTCAAAATATTGACGGTTCCTAGATACTTACAGCGCACGGACGTTCTTTTGCCTGCTTTCAGATACGTGCACTAATGAACGGAAGCTGTCAACCACACGAGGACTCCGCGGGGGGGGGTCCTTGTCTTCCCGAAAGGACCGACCATGCACGCGGAACGAATACTCGAAGTTCGATGGATAGCGACCTTCCTGATTGTGGCTGCCCTCCTTCACGGCTGTGGCGGTGGCGGCGGGGGACCACCGACAACTCTTTCCGGTACCGCGGCCAAGGGCGCTCCGATCTCCAGCGCCGCCATGGTCGCCAAGGATCGCAATGGGACCCAGGTGACCGGGACGACCACCGTCGGGGGCGCCTACTCGCTCAACGTCGCCGGCCTGACCGAGCCGTTCCTGCTGAAGGTGACCCCGTCGGCGGGTCCTGCGCTGTACAGCGTGGGCACCCAGGCCGGCGTGGTCAATGTGACCCCACTCACGGACATGGTCATCCGGAACTACTACCGCACGCGACAGCTCGACGTCGCCACCGTCTTCGCCTCGCTCTCTGCCTCGACCCCGGTGCCGACGGCGGACGAGGTCAAGCTCGTGGCCGGAATGGTCAAGAACCTGATCGCCGACTGGCTTCCGGCCCGGAGCATCGTCCCGGCCAGCTTCGACATCATCACCGTGCCGTTCGTCGCAAACGGGACCGGCTTCGACGCCGTCCTCGATCTGTCCACGGTCACGGACAACGGCACCCAGACGAGCCTGACCGTCACCAGCGGGACGGTGAGCCAGGCCACGACCGTCACCGTCGACTCGGCCACGAGCTCTATAGCCGCGACGACCTCGACGACCAACGGCACGGTCACGACCGTGAGCAAAGCGGCAACGATCGTTCCCTCCAGCACGAACGCGCTCGCCGCGCTCCGCGGCGTCAATGCGGCCCTGGCACAGATGAAGAGCACGTTCAACACGAAGGGCGCCGCCCTCACGGCGGCCGACATGCTGCCGCACCTCGATGCCGGGCTGCTCCACGAAGGCACTGGACGCAGTGATCAGGCCGCTGAGATCGCGGGCTTCGGGCGGCTCATTACGGTCAATACACTGCAGGCCGGGCGGGTCTCATCGTACGACGACGTGACCAAGGTCCTCGACGTCGACATGCTCTTCGTCGCCTCGAACGCCGGCGGGACCAACGAGGAAACCCTGCCGATGTCCTTCAAGCAGCAGGTCGGCGGCCAGTGGCTTCTGTCCGGCAACCGGCAGGTGGCGGCCGTGAGCGCCCACGCCGAGATGCAGATCGAGAACGACGGCTCTCCCGGCCATCCGCTCGCCCGGAAGAAGGTCAACGTGGACGTTCGCGCGCCGGCGGGGATCGTCAAGCCGGGCAGTGTGTCGATCCACTGCCCGAGCGACACGACGCTCTTCAACAATACCCCCGTCCCCACCAACGGGACCCAGATCGTTACTTACAAGCCCACGGCCAGTCCCGCGGGCGACTACACCGTTACGTGGGACGCATTCTTCACGGCGGCCTTCCCGGCGAACCATCCGCCGCCCGGAACTGTGCTCAACGTCACCGTCACCCCGACCGCGACCAACATTCCGGAGACGTACAAAGTCGTCAGCGGGGCGACGACGACGGAGACGGTCTCGCTGACGACCACGCCCCTCGGCAATTTGGTCGCGGACGTCCGGGGTCAGAATGTGGCCGCCAATTGGACGCTCCCGACCACCTTCCGGGTAGTGCGTCTCCAGTTCGCCGCGAACGTGAGGAATGCGGCTGGACAGTCGCAGTTCATCGAGGCGAGCAGTGTCGGCTCGTCGTCGACGTCGGGCACCCTGGCCATCCCCGCGACAGTGGGTGGGGCCACGGTGAGCGACGTGACGCTCAACCTCGGCATCGAGGGGCCGAACGGCGAGCGAATCATCTACCTGTACACTTTCCGGTAGACGTCCCGGCATGACTGGGGGCGGCCGTCGTCGGCGTACCGCGACGGCCGCTCACCCACCGAAGCCGCACTAGCCCTTTCTCGAGGGGCTTACCGGCCTTCTCCCAGGCGTCGATACCCTGCGCGGCCGTGCCATGCACCGGCCGCGCAGGGTGAATTCAAGGCGTAGGAAACGAGAGGGGAACTGCGTCCGCTCTCAGCGCAGCGACTGCTGCAGCACGGGCACGTCGTCCTGCCAAGTTGCCTCGGCGGGTCCTGCGGTGAAGAGCAGCGGGCGAAGGATCCGGAGTTCCGGGCCGAGCTCGATCGGCTGCAACTCGCACGCAAGGTGAAGGGGCTTCGTGAGAAGAAGAAGATGAGTCAGGTCCAACTCGCCGCGCTCGCCGGCACGAAGCAACCGAACATCGCGCGGCTCGAGAGTGGCAAGGTGGTCCCGAGGCTGGACTTTCTAGAGAAGGTCGCGCGCGCGCTTGGTGGACACCTCGACGTCCGCATCGTTGAGGGGAAGTGGAACGCGTAATCGACAGCCCGCCGCCCTCGTGCGGATGCAGGAACTTTGTTGCCCCTCTATTGCCCCGACCCTGCAGCGCCGCTGCGTAGCGCGGCCGCGCCGGAGCTCCTTCATCTTCGCGACGAAGATCGGGATCTGCGTGGCCGTGAGCGCGTTCGGCTGTTCGCGCGTGTACGTGCGCGGCGCCGGGAAGTATTCGACGGGCTTCGCCGGATCGCGCGCGAGCTCGTAGTGCTTCACCATCGCCGCGGAGATGACCTTTAGAGTCGAGAGCCAGCCGTTCGCGGTGACGGGCGAGAGCTTGACGATCTTGTGCTTCCCCTGGTCGCGCGCGCGCGCTGACGGCATGCCGTTCGCGGATCCAGCGCGCGACTTGGCCGCGCGCCATGCGACGATATCGGCGGTGCGGAGCTCGTCGACGTGCAGGCGTCCGAAGACAGCACGGAATCGAGAAGAAGTGGGCGACGAGCCGCTAGTTGTTTGGGTCGGTTGATCCACGCCTCCGAAGGAAGCAGAGGCGGTGCAGGTTTGCCTCGAGGGAAGCGCTCGGGGTGAGCGCGCCAGGCGCTTGCGAGCGTGGCGGCGCGTTCCGCGACGCGGGCAGGGGCGAGGCCGTGGTGCACGACCCGGCAGGGCGGGCGCACGGTCCGGCGCGAACCGTCCGGACGGTGATTGGCGTGGACGCACTCATTGACTGCAGCCGAGGCGTGGCTAGTGTCCCTCCCGTGGGGTGTCCGCGTCGTACAAGCCGGGCGCCGCCGAACCAGGCGGCGATCGTAGGCGAGCCATGGCCATCGCGTGGCGGCGGGATCCAGACGAAGCGCTTTCCGATGCCAAGCTGCGAGGGCGGCACGTCCTCTTCGACTTCAGCACCGCGCCGACGTGAGGGGGTTGTGCTCGGCTGGATGCCGAGGTCTACACCGACGAGCGCGTGGAGCGGCTCGTGAGGGGGCGAGGTGACAGAACTTGGCTTATCTGTCCTTTCGCTACGGCGGCTTGCCGCACAACCATCACAAACCCCAGCTTGCGGGCTACGAACCAGGAGGTTCGCAATGAAGATCGTCGTTATCGGCGGCACCGGCCTGATCGGCTCCAAGACCGTCGCCATTCTGCGCCAGGGCGGCCACGAGGTCGTCGCCGCCTCGCCCAATACCGGCGTCAACACCATCACCGGCGAGGGCCTCAAAGAGGCCATGGCCGGCACGCAGGTGGTGATCGACCTCGCCAATTCGCCCTCATTTGAAGACAAGGCGGTGCTGGAATTCTTCGAGACCTCCGGCCGCAACCTTCTCGCGGCGGAGGCCGCAGCCGGTGTCCGGCACCATGTCGCGCTCTCCATCGTCGGAACCGACCGGACCCCCGACAATGGCTATTTCCGCGCCAAGGTCGCCCAAGAGAAACTGATCGAGACCTCCGGCATCCCCTACACCACCATCCGCTCGACCCAGTTCCTGGATTTCCTCGGCCGCATCGCCGATTCAAGTACCGATGGAAACATCGTCAGGCTTTCGCCCGGCCTGTTCCAGCCCATCGCGGCGGACGACGTTGCTGCCGTCGTCGCCGATGTGGCGCTCGCCGCGCCGCGTAACGGCATCGTCGAGATCGCCGGCCCGGAACGAGCGCCCTTCTACGAAATCGTCGCCCGCTATCTGAAGGCAGTCGGCGACCCGCGTACGGTCGTGAGTGACCCCGAGGCCCGATACTGGGGCGGCCGGGTCGAGGAGCGCTCACTCGTGCCCTTGGGCGAAGCGCGCCTCGGCCGCATCGGTCTCGACGAATGGCTCCGCCGTTCACAGGCAAGAGCCTGATCGTCACGAACGAAGGAGGCGACCATGACGACCAAACTCGTGGGGTTGGCTCTGCTCTGCCTCATCATGAGCGGCACGGCGATGGCTCAGCAGGACAAGGTCACGTCGCTCATGTCGAAAGATCTTCCGGAGAGTCCGGGCAAGGAAATGCTGATGATTACCGTAGAGCATCCGCCCGGCGGGTCGAGCCCTAGCCACCGACACAATGCACACGCAATGGTTTACGTACTGGAGGGTTCCGTTGTGATGCAGGTGAAGGGTGGAAAACAGGTAACACTGACGCCAGGGCAGAGCTTCTATGAGGGCCCCGACGACGTCCATGTCGTTGACCGGAACGCAAGCCGTGCCAAGCCGGTGAAATTTCTGGTTGTCTTGATCAAGGACAAAGGCGCTCCGGCGCTCGTGCCGGCAGAGTGATTCTTGGACGACGCGGAGGTGAACTGACCTCCTTCCGTCGTGAAAGCAAAAGCCCCGGAAGCTGTGGCTCTTCCGGGGCTTCCGCCGATATCGTGGCCGCGAAGACGCTCCTCGACTCATTGAAATAGCGCTTATCGAACAAGGCGCCGGCGCGCGCCCGCCTGCGGAGGATGTGATAGGCTCGCTCACCGTGACGCTATGCGGCCAGCTCTTGAGCCACACGCTCGCCATCGACTGCGGTACCTAGCGGGCGGTCTGTGGTCGCCATAGACGGCGTCGTCTGGACGAACAGCCCCGGCGGTCTGCCGTTCCTGCGCGTCGAGACGGATCAGTGCCGTGCGCGGCTGACGTCGTACGGCGCGCAGCTCTGTGAATGGATGCCCGCCGGCGAGTCGCCAGTACTCTACGTGAGCCCGCACGCGGTGTTCGCCACCGGCACTCCCATCCGCGGCGGCGTCCCGATCTCCTTTCCATGGTTTGCTTCGCATCCGACCGATCCGAGCAAGCCCGCGCACGGCTTCGCGCGAACGCGCACATGGCAGGTCATCGAGGTAACGCGCGGGACCACCGGCGACGTTCGGGTCGTGCTGCGGCTGGAGGCCGATGACGACACGCGCGCGCTGTGGGCCTCAACGTTCACCGTATCGCTGACCGTATCGCTCGGCGCGACGCTCGCAATGACGGCCGAGGTCGAGAACGTCGGCCAGGAGGCGCTCGCGTTCGAGCTTGCCCTGCACACCTACCTGGCCGTGGGCGACGTCGAAGCGGTGAGCATCCGTGGTCTCGAGGGCGCCCGCTTCGTGGACAAGGTCGACGGCGGCAAGGACAAAGTCGCCGGCGGTGAGCCGCAGAGGATCGCGGGCGAAACGGATCGCGTCTTTCTCGACACGACGGCGACGTGCGTCGTCGACGATCCCGTGCTGGCGCGGCGACTGCGCGTCGAAAAGCAGGGTTCTCACGCCACCGTCCTGTGGAATCCCGGGCGCGACCGCGCGCGCACCATGCGGGATATCGGCAAGGACGGCTGGCGCGGCTTTGTCTGTGTGGAGACCGCGAACGTCGGCCCGCACGCGGTGCGGCTAGCCCCAGGCGCACGCTCTGCGATGACCTCGCAGATCGAGGTTTTGCCGCTCGCCTGACTACCGGAAGCGCCCCGAGAACCTGAGCTGGACCCCCAAGATCCCGTTGTGCCATAAGGAGATCCTTCCGAGGACGTTGCTCGTGATCATAATCCCGTCTCCCGCAGCGCTTGTGGATCTCCCGTGCTACGCCGGTGCTACCTGAGAATACGAAGGCCTCCGGGATCTGCTCCCGAAGCCCTTGTATTTCCGTCGTTGCGGGGGCTGGATATGCTGAATGCTACACGGCCCCCGAGACTTATTGGATCAATCTGAAATAGCCCGCCAACTGCGTCGGTGGTTCTCGGCGGGATTCGAACCCGTGTTTTCAGTCCGCCACGCGCTTTCATAATGGCCGATGAAAGCTAGGCGCTGTTGACTAAACTGCGACACCTTCGGGACTGAAATTCGCTCGTGATTTGAGTCCTGACCGGCATGGCCAATTCCGTCTTGGAAGAGCACCTTGGGCTTCAATAGGTCTTGTTCGACACGCGAGCTATCACCGCGACGAAGGTCGTGCGGCTGGAGCGTCTGGTAGCCGATCAGGCGGCCGTGGGTCCTGCGGAGCCGCCAGCATTGTCTTCAAATCAGCCCGTAGGCTTTGAGCTGCCTGGCGGTGCTGGAGACCAAGACTTTCACGACGGTGACGGTCGGGATCGCAAGGAGCATCCCGACCGGGCCAAACAGG
>Ga0137409_10008802_pt1 | contig 10297 bp, 11 predicted proteins | sample CZODoug1_16funga_FD_122059 | JGI IMG/M metagenome (GOLD analysis project Ga0137409, IMG submission 122059) | Vadose zone soil fungal communities from Angelo Coast Range Reserve, California, USA - CZODoug1_16fungal (Hybrid Assembly) | ecosystem: Environmental > Terrestrial > Soil > Vadose zone...
AACGTGACGGCCCAGTCATACGAGAAATAGGTTCCGGTAAATTATTCCGGCTTGATCCCCGCCTGCTTGATGGCCCGGCCCCATTTCGCGATCTCGCTCACGATCAGCTTTTCGAGCTCCGCCGGCGTGGAAACGCGCACTTCCGAGCCGTCGGCCGCGAGACGGCTCTTCACGTCGGGCGACTGGAAATTTTTCATGACCTCCTCGTGGAGGCGGCCGACGATCTCGCCGCTCATGCCCGCGGGCCCCACCAGTGAGTAATACTGTTGAACGTCAAACCCCTTCAGTCCCGACTCGTCGAGCGTCCGCACATCGGGCAGGATCGAACTGCGCGTCAGGCTCGCGATGCCGAGGGCGCGCACGCGGTTCGACTTGAGCAGCGGCATGGCGGGCAGGAGATTGCAGAACATCAGGTCGGTTTCCCCCTGCACTACGGACAGCACGCCCGGAAGCGCGCCGCGGTAAGTCACGTGCGTCAGTCTCGTCCCCGTCATGGCGGCGAGCATTTCGGACGCAATGTGCGCCGCGCTGCCGGGGCCCGGCGAAGCATAGTTGAGCCCGCCCCGCCGCGTCTTCGCGAGCGCGACCAGGTCCCTGGCCGAACGCGCCGGCACCGAGGGGTGCACGACCAGCACGTAAGTCGTCGAGGCGAGCAACGAGACCGGCGCAAAATCCGCGGGCGATTTGTAGGGAAGATTCGGATGCAGCGCCGGCGAGCTGATGAGCGTGAGCGTGGTGCCGAGCAGCAGCGTGTAACCGTCGGGAGCGGCCTTCGCGACATACTCGGAGCCCAGCAGGCCCGATGCGCCCGGCCGGTTCTCGACGATGATCTGGCGCCCGAGCGGGCGCGAGAGCTTTTCCGACACCACGCGGCCGACGAGATCGGCCCCGCCGCCCGGCGCGTTCGCGACGATCAGGCGGATCACCTTGACCGGATAGTTTCCTCCCGCGCCGGACAGCGCGCCCTGCGCGCAAGCGGGACCCGTGGCGGCAAACAGAGCTGCGAGCGGCAGGGCCAGCCGCAACAAACGTCGAGCGTAAGTCATGATGGATAAGGGTAGAAGGATGACCCGATTTTCGTCACCATTGTCTCATCCTCCTTATTTCTTGGCGCCCCCCAGCCGCTCGAGTTCGCCGGCGAGCGCCACGGCGGTACGCTGCCACATCAGGTCAAGCGATTCGACAAGCTGCGCCGAGTCCTCCCGCTCGCCACCCCGGGCGAGCGCCTCGAGGTGCGCGGCGGCGGCCGCGAGCGCCGGGGCTCCCGAGTTCGAGGCCGCGCCCTTCAGCGCGTGCGCATCGCGCGCGAGCTGCGCGTAGTCGTGCCGCGCCCACGAGCCCCGCACGGCATCGAGGAGTTGCGGTGCGTCGCGCAGGAACATGTTGATGATGTCTCTCGTCATCGACTGCTTCCCGTCGTCGTATGCGAGCAGCGCCCTCAAGCGGCCGCGGTCGACCAGGAATTCCGCGGGTTCGGGCCTCGCGGCCGGCGGCTCCAGCCCGCCGAGCTCGGCCGCAAGGGTCTCGGGTTCGATCGGCTTGGCGAGGTAGCCGTCCATGCCCGCAGCCAGGAAGCGCTCGCGGTCACCGGGCACGGAGTGCGCCGTCATCGCCACGATGCGCGGCGTCGCCGCGCCCAGCCGCTGGCGGATGCGAAACGCGGCCTCCACGCCATCAAGGTCGGGCATCTGGATGTCCATGAGCACGATGTCGTAGCGCCCCGTGCACGCCTGCTCCACGGCATCCAGGCCCGATTCCGCGGCGTCCGAATCATGGCCCATCTTGCCCAGCAGCGCCTGCGCGACGATCCGGTTCACCTCGGCGTCGTCCACCACCAGCACGCGCAAGGCGCGGGACTGGGTGGCGTCGGAGGGACGGGGCATGTTTTCCTTCTTTCAAACAAAACCGGTGATGAGCCTCAACCCCGGTTGCGATGGACGACTGATCAGGCTACTTCGCGTCCCGCATCGCCTTCGCTTTTTGCGCGGCCGGGCGCTCCCAGCAGCGCTTGAGCCACGCTTGCGTCTTCGGCCACTTGGAGATGTCCATCGACAGCGCGCGAAAGAGCGCCGCGGCGACGTTCAGGTCCGCCACCGAGAAGGCGGGGCCGGCGAGCCATTCCGATTTCGCCAGCGCAACCTCGAGCGCATCGAGCGCCGGCACGATCTCGTCCCACGACGATTTGACGATTTCCGCTTTGCGCTCGGCCTCCGGCAGGTCCTTGGTGTGCCGGCAGTAGTTCACCACCTGGCGGTCGAGACGGTCGGTCTCCCACAAACTCCACTGCAGCACGAGCGCCTCGTTCCTGGGTTCCTTGGGGAAGAGCGGGCTGTTGTGCTTCTTCGCCAGGTAGAAGTTGATCGCCATCGACTCGGACAGGATGAACCCGTCGTCGTCGATCGTCGGCACCCGGCTGTTGGGGTTGAGCACGCGGTATTCCGGCGTCTTGGTTTCCGGCGCGCGCGGCAGCCAGTCCTTGTGCTCGTACTTGAGGCCAAGCTCTCCCAGCATCCACAGCACGCGCACGGCGCGGGACTTTGCGGAACCATACAGGCGCAGCATGTCGTTCTCCTCCAGAGTCAGGCAGGGATGAAAGTCTACGCGAGGCCCGGCCTATCCGGGTATCGCAATGCGGACTCCGGTCGCCGCCCGCTGCAACAATCAGGATTAGAATCCGGACACTCAAGGAGAGCACTATGAAGCTGTTCGGATCACCGGGTAGCCCCTTCGCGCGCAAGGTACGCATCGTCATCGAGGAGAAGCGCATCCCCTGCGAATACGTCGTCGCGCGCGGCTCCGCGCCCGGCTCGCCGGTGCCGCAATTCAATCCGCTCGCCAAGGTCCCCACGCTGCAGCTCGACAATGGCAAGGGCCTTTACGACTCGCCGGTGATCGTCGATTACCTCGATGCGACGGGCCCGGGGCCGAAGCTGATACCAGAGGCGCTGGAAGAACGAATCGAAGTGAAGCGCTGGGAGGCGCTGGGCGACGGCATTGCCGAAGCGACGGTGGCGATCAATCACGATCTGCGGGAGCCCAAGGAAAAGCAGCACCCGGCGGCGTGGCACGAACGGCACCGGCTCAAAATCGACCGCGGCCTCGCGACGGCGGAGAAGGACCTCGGCGGCGCGGAATTCTGCTTCGGCGGCCGCTTCACGCTCGCCGACATTGCGGCGGGTTACGCGCTGAGCTATCTCGATTTCGCGCTGCCGGAAATCGAGTGGCGCAAGACCCATCCCGCCCTCGCCCGCCTCGCCGGGCGCCTGTTCGCCCGGAAGTCGTTCAGCACGACGATGCACGCGAAGAGCGCCTGAGCGAAGAACGCAACCATCACTGAAACCTGAGGAAGAAAATGGCCACCGCTAACTATCTCCCCGACGTCCTGGAAACGACCGACGCCGAGCGCCTCGCCACCGGCTTCATCTTCACCGAAGGCCCGCTGTGGCACCCGGACGGTCACTGGTACTTCGTGGACCTGCGCCGCAACCGGCTGCACCGCATGAAGCCCGGCCAGCCACCGGAGATCTTCAAGGAAACGATCGGTGGCAACGGCACGACTTTCGACTTGCAGGGACGCGTGGTCATTTGCGAAGGCGAGGCCCGCCGCGTCTCGCGCTACGGCCACGACGGCAAGCTGGAGGTCGTCACCGACCGCTTCGAGGGCGGACGCTACAACCGTCCCAACGACATCGTGTGCCGCTCCGACGGCAGCCTCTATTTCACCGATCCGGACAAGCGCAGGCCCTACTCGGAACGGGAGATTCCCGCCCCCGCCGGCGTGGACAACCTGTGGGACGGCGCGCGCGTCTACCGCGTAAAGCCCGACGGCGCCGTGAGCGTGCTCGCGCACTGCGAATATCCCAACGGCCTTGCGTTATCGCCCGACGAAAAGACGCTCTACGTCGCCAACACCCGCTCGTCGAAATACATCCACGCGATCGAACTGGACGCGAACGGCAACATGGCGCGGCGGCGCATCTTCGCCGACATGAACGAAGGCACGCTGCCGGGCATCCCCGACGGGCTGAAGGTGGACAGCCAGGGCCGCGTCTATTGCACCGGACCCGGCGGTATCTGGGTCTTCACACCGGACGGCCAGCGCGTCGGCATCATCAAGTTCCCGGAGCAGGCGGTGAACTTCGCGTTCGGCGGGCCCGACCTGAAAACGCTGTTCTGTTGCGCCTACACGTCGGTATACACCCTGCGGGTCAAGGTACCGGGGAACCCGCACCCCTGGTACCGTCTAAGAAAAGGATGAAGGCAGAAGGAGGAAGACGGAAGTGTCCGTAGCTCTGCAATCCTGGCCGCAGGTCAGGGATTGGCGCAAGGAGCAGCGCGCCGAGCTGATTGCGCGCCGCCTCGCCGTGCCGCCGGGCACGCTCAGGCAGTGGAATGAGGCGATCGGCGAGCTGATCGCTTCCGGGTTCCCGATGCTCGCCGTCATGACGGTCGGCTACTGCTGGCCTTTCAAGAACGAATTCGACGCGCGTTTCGTGATCCGCCGTTTCCGCGACCGCGGCGCGGTCGCCGCGCTGCCGGCCGTGGTGGCGAAGGCGAGCCCGCTGCAATTCCGCAAGTGGTGGCCGGGTGCGCCGATGACTTCCGGCGTTTACGGCATCCCGGTACCCGATGGCACCGAGCTCGTCGTGCCGGACGCCGCCATCGTGCCGATGAACGGCTTCGACGAGCAGGGCTACCGGCTGGGCTACGGCGGCGGCTATTTTGACCGCACGCTTGCCGCCACGACACCGCGCCCGCTCGCGATCGGCACCGCTTTCGAATTCGCGCGGATGCCGACGATACAACCCCAGCCGCACGATATCGCAATGGATTTCGTCGCGACCGAGGCCGGCCTCCATGTCGTTGACGGCGCGCGGCTGGTGCGCATCAGTGCCGGGGAATGCCGTGTGCGCGCACAACGCTTGTGCGATGCGCGCCGCCTGCCACGCCCGAAGCACCTCGAGAGCTGCGGTTACAGCTCGCCGCCCTGCTACGCCGGAGAGTTCCCCGGCTATTTCGGCGAAACCGGGGACGAGACGGCGGGCGGGACAGCGGGGAAGAAAAGTTGAAGCCCCGGAATGACGAACCGGCCGCCGCGTGGAGCGCCGCGCAACTTGAGGCCGACAAGAAGCACTGGCTGTTCGCGCTCGACGAGCGCGCACGGCGCGACTTGCTCGCGGCGCTGAAAAAGGCGTGGGACCCGGCCAAGGCGCTCCTCGACTACCGCCGGGAGGATTTCGACCTGGGCTCCGGCTGGCCGGTCATCGAGGCGGCGTTCAAGGAAGCGAAGCATGGGCGCGGAGTCGCGCTGATCAAGGGTCTTCCGCGCGACGGCCTGGACGAGAAAGTCTTCGAGCTGCTGACGTGGGCGATCGGCCTGCACGCGGGGGTCGGGCGGCCGCAGGGCAAGGCGAGCCACTACCTCTCGGCCGTGCGCGATGCCGGCACGGCCTACCGCACCGGCACCGGCCGCGGCTATTCCTCGAACGCCGAGCTCGATTTTCACACCGACTCGACCGACGTGGTCGCGCTCTCCTGTTACAACAAGGCCCGCTCGGGCGGCATGAGCATCACCACCAGCACGCCGACGGCATACGCGCGAATGAAAGAAGAATTCCCGGCACAAGTCGAGTGGCTGCACCGCCCCGTGCATTTCAGCCGGCAGGGCGAGCAAGCGCCGGACGAGGCGCCCTCCTATCCTCACCCGATCTTCGACGAGCGCGGCGGCAAGCTCTACAGCAAGTGGAACTGGAACCGCGTGACGTCCGCGCAAAAGCTCGACGGCGTGCCGAGGATTTCAGCGCAGCACCAGGAAGCGCTCGACACCTTCGACCAGGTGGTGCGCCGGCCGGACCTCGCGCACGCGATGTGGCTCGAGCCCGGCGACCTGCAGGTCATCAACAGCCACGTCACGCTGCACTCGCGCACCGACTTCACCGACCACGACGACCCGGCGCAGAAGCGCCTGCTATTCCGCCTCTGGCTCGCGCCGCCCGACGGCGATCACCTGCCTGAAAGCTGGAGGGTCCTGTTCAAAGCGGTCGAGCCCGGCACCGTCCGCGGCGGCATCATCGGCCAGGCGCACGACCCGCGCTGCAAGGCGTTCGAGAAACGGCAGGCTGCCGCGCTCGGCATGCGCCTACCCGCGTGATGAGTGATGGGTGATGCGCCTCCCGCGCCGCGGGGAGCGCGGTCACTGGTCACGCCCTTCAGCAATCATTCCATTGTTCCGACGTTCGACGCGGCGACGAGTTCCATCTCGGTGAGTTCCAGCACCTCGCGCGGCGTGAACCCCGGCGCCACCTCGTCGAGGACGAAGCGGCCGTCGTGCCAGCGCAGCAGCGCGAGATCGGTCACCACGTAGCTGACGCAAGCCTTCCCGGTCAAGGGATAGGAGCATTTGCGCCGCAATTTCGGGCGGCCTTTGCTGTCGCTGTGTTCCATGACGATGATGAGATCGCCTTTCCCCGAGAGCAGGTCCATCGCGCCGCCGATTCCGCCCCGTTTGGCATCGGCCGTGCTCCAGTTGGCGACGCTGCCGGACTGGTCCACCTCGTAGGCGCCGAGGATCACGGTGTCGATGCGGCCGCCGCGCGCCATCTCGAAAGAAGTCACGCTGTCGAAAAACGACGCGCCGGGTTTCAGCGCGACGAACTGGCCCGCGGCGTTGTAGATGTCCGGATCGACTTCGTTCTCGCCGCTCAGCATCTCACCGTAGCCGAGCACGCCGTTCTCGGCGTGAAGGATCACATCGCGGCCCACGAGGTAGTTCGACACCATCGTGGGAATGCCGACGCCGAGGTTCACGTAAGTGCCGTCCTTGACCAGCGCCGCGGCACGCTTCGCGATGCCGGTCCGCGTCAGGCCCGGTTTGCCGTTGTAGAGGCGCGGCTTGTCCGAGGGGCGCCGCTCGGGCCGGCGCCAGAGATCGAATTTCTGCGTCGTCTTGACCACGCGCGCGACGAATATGCCGGGCAGATCGACAAGCTCCGGCGGGATTCCGCCCGGTTCCACGATTTCATCCACCTCCACGATCGCGACGCGCGCCGCCTTGGCGAAACTGGGGTTGAAATTCTGGCTGCCGCCGCGGAACTGGACGTTGCCCAGGCGATCGGCCCGGTATCCCCGCAGGAAAGCGTAGTCCACGCGTATCGCCTGTTCGAGGACGTGGGGCTTGCCGTCGAACTCGCGGATTTCCTTGCCCTCGGTGAGCGCGGTGCCGACGCTGGTCGGCGAATAGAACGCCGGTATCCCCGCCCCGCCCGCGCGGCAGCGCTCGACGAGGATGCCCTGGGGCACCAGCTCCACCTCCATTTCCCCGGCGACGATCTGCTCCTCGCTCGCCGTGGGCGTACCGGGTCGCACGGAAAACGCGGCGATGAGCTTCTTCACCTGCTTGTTCTCGGCCAGGATCTGGCCGCGCGTCGCGCCCGGGTCCCCCAGGGAGTTGCAGACGAGGCAGAGGTTCTTCGTGCCCTTGTCGCGCAAGGCGAGTATCAGGCTGGTCGCGAAACGATGCCCCACGCTGAATCCGGCGATCGCAATGGTCGCTCCGTCACCGACGTCCGCGACGGCCTGCTCCGGTGACGCGAAAACCTTGTTCATCGTTCAACCCCGTGCTGTGACTGGTGGCTGGATTCTACCCGTCACGGCGCGTGGCGGCTGCGCCTCAGGATATCGCAGGCGCTTGCGATGCCAGCCTCGCAGCCGATGACGATATGGCGCCGCACCGCCTCATCGCGGCGGCCGGACTCGACCAGCAGCATGCCGTAATTGAAGTTCGCGACGCCGTTCCCGGGCTCGAGCGCGAGCGCGCGCTCGTAGCTCGTCCTGGCTTCCACGGGACGCGCGAGCCAGCGGTGATAGAGCACGCCCCGGTTGATCCAGGCCTCGTGGTTCTTCGGGTCGAGCGCCACCGCCTTGTCGCAATCCGCGGCCGCGTCCTGTGGTCGCTTCAGCCCCATCTTCACCGCGCAGCGCTTGTCGTACGCCGAAGCGAAGCCGGGATCGAGCGCGATGGCCTGGTCCATGTCTTCGAGCGCCTCCTTCAGCCGGGCGCGAGCGAGGCGCAGCGAGCCGCGCGCCACGTAGGCGTCCGGCGAGCGCGGATTGAGCTCGAGTGCACGATCGAAATCGGCGCCTGCCACCTCCAGGCGCCCCGCGTCGAAGTGAATATAGCCGCGCGCGAGGTAGGCGCGCTCGACGTACGGCGCGCGCGGATCCGTATTCTTGCTCACGGCGTCGTCCCACAGCTTGAGCGGGCTGGAGAAGCTGTCGAGCCGATCCCGTGCCCCGGCGACGAGCACGAGACAAGCGAGCGCGACGATGCCGACGCGCCAGCGCGTCGCCAGCCCGACGGCAATCGCCGGCACGATGGCCGGCAAGCCGATCATCCAGAGATAGCTCCGGTAGAGCACGAACGGCTCCTGCACGCGCACCGTCACCATCTCGGTCAGAGCGAACAGCCACGGGCAGAGCAGGCCGAATCCGAGCAGGCCGAGACGGCCGCGTTTCAGGATCAGCCAGGCCGCGACCACCGGGTACGCCAGCCAGACCAGGAGCGCGGCCGAGTGCGGCCACCCCAGGAGCTGCTGCGGAAATACGGTGCGCACGTCGATCGACATCCATCCGGGCCACGGGACGAGCCAGGTGAGGAGGTAGCGGAAGAACAGCATCGCCTGGTTCTGAACGCTGAGCGGATAGGCGAGGCCCGGGTCGATGTCTCCGCCCGGTGCGCCCAGGCGACCGAATACGTCCGAGGCGAATGGCTCGTACGCGGCGCCGATCACGCCCCTCGACATCAGGATCACGATCGCACCGATCGCCGCGAACAGCGCAAAAACCCGCGCCACCCGCCGTGCCACCTCGAACGACACACCGTGCACCAGAACAATCAATGCCGCAGCCACTGCGGGCACCATCACGGCATGCTCCTTGGAAAACGCTGCCAGGAAATAGAACGCCGCGGCGGCCGCGTCCCAGCCGACAGAGCGCCTGACCAGCCCCTCCAGCACGCACCACAACGCGAGCACGGAGAACAGCGTCGCCATGACGATGGAACGCTCGATGAGATACGCGACGCCGTAGACCGCCACGGGGTGCAGCAGGAACAGCAGCGCGCCCGACAGCGCCAGCCAGTTCGAGCGCGGGTCGTCGAGCACGGCGCGGAACAGGCGCGCCAGGAAGCCGCACAGCAGCGCCGCGGTTGCCGCGTGTAGCAGCACGTTGGCCAGCCGCTGCCACAGCAAGTCCTTGCCGAACAGCTTGTAGATCCACCCGAAGCTCGCGTCGGAGAACCAGCGCAGCCCGAAGCGCGATGCCGCATCGGCGTAAAACGTCCTGAATGCATAATCGCGCAGGTTGTGGGAATCGTCGAAAACGAGCGGGTTGCGCAGCGAGCCCCAGTACAGGGCGAGCGCGGCGGCGATCAGCACGAGCGCCGCCAGCGCGAACGGCGGGCCGGACTGTCGCCACCCGGACGGCGATGCGGCCGATGGCGCGGGCTCGGCGTGGTGCTCGCGTCGGCGTGGGCGGCGTTTTTTCATCAGACCTCGGAATCCGGCCGACAGGCTACCGGGAAATTCCGCCCGGGGGTCAATCCGGTTACCGCGATCTGTTTGCCTCGTCGCCGGCCTGCGCCCGTTTTAGGAAAATACTTGGAATTCAAGGGAATATGCGCTATAATGCGTCATCAGGAGCTCGGAGCTGCCGGGCTCTTTTCGTTTACCCCACAGCCTTTCGGATTTCACGCAGAGCGAAAAAATCATGTCGATCGTCAAACCAGGCAGGGCCGCATGAGCATTCCCGTCGTAGAGCGCAAGCAGTTCATGGTTGGCAAATACGAGGTGATCGCCCAACCCATCCAGCACTCGGCGCACATGCTGCGCTACACCGTCTATCTCGGCGGTAAGCGCATCGGAGCGATGGCAAGCCTGCCCAGCGAATCCGACTGCAATGCCCTCATGGCGCTTTGACGCGCGGATTACTTTCGCTTGAAAGGAAAGCGCCGCGGCGCCGTCGCCACCGGCCGCTCGTCCTTGTGGCGGAAGTTGATCCGCCCGCGCGTCAGGTCGTACGGCGAGATCTCGAGCGTGACCTTGTCGCCGGCGATGATGCGGATGCGGTTCTGCCGCAATCGCGCGCAGGCATAAGCGAGCACGCTCGCGCCGTTCGCCATCGACACCCGGAACTGCGTGTTGCGCAGCACTTCTTCGACTACACCATCCATCGTGAGTAACGCTTCTTTAGCCATCGACCAGTATGAGGCCTTTGGAGCAAATATCCCACTTCGGGATGG
>Ga0137409_10008804_pt1 | contig 10297 bp, 8 predicted proteins | sample CZODoug1_16funga_FD_122059 | JGI IMG/M metagenome (GOLD analysis project Ga0137409, IMG submission 122059) | Vadose zone soil fungal communities from Angelo Coast Range Reserve, California, USA - CZODoug1_16fungal (Hybrid Assembly) | ecosystem: Environmental > Terrestrial > Soil > Vadose zone...
TTCGTCCGGCCGCGTACAGGAACGACGAGTCATTCCAGCCGCGGATCAACGTGCCAATCGGCCAGAACGCGTATAAACACGCGATGGTGGCGAGGCCCATGGCGAGCGGCCAGCGCCACCGTTCGATACGACCGCGAAGTGCGAGCCACGCCGTCTTCGGCGCACGAGGGAGCGGAGCGTTCGCGGCCGCCCCGCCCGGACGCGCGAAGACACTCATCGGGTGCATGTCAACGCGCGACCGCTTCCGCAACGGTCGCCTGGACCGAATGCGGTCGTGAGTCCAATCGTCTTGTCACTCGTCTGGCGGTCCAGTCAGAGCCGCAGGCGAACCGCATCATCGGGCCGAAGCTGTTCGCGGAAGCCGCGCCCGCGAAGTAGAGGCCGGCGACCGATGACTCGAAGTTCGGGGAGAGGACGGGTGCGTCGTTCACGGCGCGGATGCTCGACACGAGGTCCTCGCTCAGGAACGCCAATCGTCGGAGGTCCACGCGGTACCCGGTCGCGGCGATGACGTGATCCGCCGCATGTACGGTCGTGCCCGCATCACCGGATAGCGTCAAAGATACGCGATTGCCGGTGGCTTCCGCGGCGACGACGTGGTGCCCGAGCAGCGTCGGAATCTTGCCGACGAACCGGTCTTTCATCGGCCAGCCTGCGGCCGGGCCGTTATGTTTCGGGACAATGCTGAGACGCATCGCCTGCGGAAGACGATGGAAGGCCCAGGGCGCGTGCGTGTAGAAGAATGACCGCCAGCCTGGTCCTATGGTCGAGGAGGGATGCCGCAGCTCATCCCAGAATGAGCGCCCTTCAGGTGCAGGCGGATCCGCGAACCTCAATGCCTTGCGGCGCGCGACGAGAGTGACGCGCGCGCCGCCTTCATGAAGGAGAGCCGAGAGGTCGATGGCAGACGCCCCACCGCCAATGACGGTGACCTCACGCCCCCGAAACCGGCTGAGATCGCTGTGTGCGGAACCATGAGAGACGAGGGCCGGCGACAGCCCGGCGAGCATCGGCGGCACGTACGCAAAATGCGTGATCCCGACCGCGAGAACGACTGTGTCTGCCCGCGCCTCGCTCTGATCGTCGAACCAGAGATGGAAACCGTTCGCGTCGCGTTCGAGCCGTGTGAGCTGCTTCTGTTCGAGCTCGGGCACCAGACGCCGCTGAAACGCGAGGCCGTAGGCCCTGAACGTGTCGAGGCTCACGGGGATGCGAGTGTCGTCGTACTCGGTCCCGATCGTTTCGCAAAAGCGCTTCAACGTCAGTGCAGCCGCCGGATCGGACAGATTCGACGCAAAACCGTCCGACTTGAGCGTCATCCCGTCCGGCATCCGCTCGCGCCAGACCTGCATGGGGTTTCCGAAAATCCGGAAATCGATTCCGGCCGCCTTGAGGTGCGTCGCGAGCGAGAGTCCGTACGGACCTGCACCGACGACCGCTACTTCTGATGAAGCCGTCACTGTGAGATCCCTAGAGAAGCTGTTCAAACCGGGCCTTCTTGCGAGGAGTGGACGGGCGTGGAGCATTCGGTCGCGCCATCATCGCCGTCCAGAGTCTGTGAGTGATCGTCTCTTCCGTGGCGGTGCGAAGCAGCGATGCCTCGCTCCACGGGACGTCGTGAAATCCGCTGGTCAGGAACGCGCTGTCGGAGTCCCGCAGCCATTCCTGCGGGAACAGCGCGATGACGTGTTTCGTCGTTGCCGCGGGCCGATCCCGCTTCGCTGTCCCGGTGAGCGCCTCCAGCAGCGCCCGTGGCAGATCGCGCCCGTTATCGAGCGGCAGGTGTGCCATCTGCGTGGCGCGCGGGGTCAATTCGATGAGATAGGCGAAGCCACTGTGGTCCTCGATGATGAAATCGAAGCCGACCAGCCCCGACAGGCCGAGTGCCGACACGATCTTCTCCACGGCCGTGGTCATTTCGCTGTTGGCGATCAATTCCACGACGCTCGCAGGTCCGTGGGGTTCGGTCGTGCGGAGAACGGCGGCCGACACGCTCGCCAGCACCTTTCCCTGCCAGCACGCAACCGTGACGTTGGCGTCCTGTCCCCGGATGAAGCGCTGCGTGTTGACAACGCCGTACGTCCGCTGGACGCACGGAAGGATGTAGTTGCCATCGCGGTTCACGACGAAACGCTTGATGGCACGCGCCGCGGAGGGAGGCGCATTCAGCGCCTGCCAGGCGGCCGCGGCTTCAACAGGCGTTTCCGCGATGCGCACTCCGCGCCCGCCGCACGTCGCATCGGCTTTGAGCACCGTGGGCACGCCCTGTTCGCGAAGCCAGGCGTTGAGATCGGCAACGGTTGCGGTCACTGACGTCAACGGCACCCTGACGCCATGGCGTTGCGCGAGGGTCATCAGACTGGACCGCGCGCCGACGACATCGAACGCGGACGCCGATCCGAGAGAACGCACCAGCAGCGCGCAGGTCGCGTCACCTGCGGACGTTCCCGCCCGGGCAGCGCGATCGTGCAGGCGATGCAGACAGATCGTCGCCAGGTCGTCGCACGGGATCAACAGGTCGGGACGGGACCGTTCGATCGCCCGCGCGATCGACTGCACCGGGCGCAACGGACGAAAACGATGGATTGCCGACACGGCGCCTGTCCTCGAGACCGGATGGTCGTGCGGACAGACGGCTTCGACGTCACAGTCCAGCGCGCCAAATGCCATCGCCAGACGCGCCGTCGCAAACCACCGCGAGGTGGAAACGAGAAGAATTCGGGGTTTCATTCGGAAGGAGCGGCCCTCAATTTTTGTGGCGCCACCGGGGCGGCACGGAGGTCCGCAACAGGGCGTCGGTTTAGTACGTATGTATGACGCGTTGTCCCGGTGCAAGCGTGGTGCCCGGGGCTCGTCCGCGCGGCCGGTCCGAGTGAGGGTCCAGAGTGAGGGATCGGGTATCAGTGCCGAATCGTGAACCGAAAAAGACTCCGGAGAGCAGACTTTTGTCGGCTGCGAGCGGCCAGCCTGGAAAGGTATAGAGGCTCCGTCCGCACACGGGGTGCGGACGGAGGTCAAGGGACGCTGTCTAATTCGGGATGATCCGCAGGTTCTGCGGCGCAGCCGGCGCCGCCGGCGCCCCGCCGACCGTCATCGGGTGCGGATACGGATACGGCGTGAAGTACAGCGTCCACGTGTTGGTGGCCGTGCACTTGAAGAACTGGCCGTCGGGGCCGGCGTGCCTGCTGTTCCATTCGCCGGAGTCGGTGGCCCAGTATCCGACGCCCGTCGTGCATGTCGTCGGGCGGCTGGCCAGCGTTCCTCGCCCCACGCCGGAAGTCCCGTTGAACGTCGCGCCCTGGATGTAGTAATCGCGATTCGCGACGAGATGGACCGGATTGTTGGGCGCGGCCAGGCACGACGGCGAGCCGCAATCGGCGTCGAGCGTGGTGGTGAACTGGCTGCCTGCTTCCAGGTTGTTGAAGAAGTACGCCGGGAGCGCGGTCTGCGCAAACGGCTGCCCCGGGGCCCACGTGGTGGTATCGCCCCCGCGCCCGATCTGGTCGCGACAGGCGTAGCCCTTCAGCCCCGCGCTGTTCTGATCCCACGAGCTCGATCCGTTGCAGGAGCTCACTCCGCCGCCCGGATCTCCCATGCTCCGCACGTTGTCGAGCAACAGCGTGGTCCCGTAGTCGGCCGACGCCGTGTTGTCGAACGCGATGCCGCTTCCTCCGCGGATGAACATGACCGGGTAAAAGCTGCTGCCACTCTTCGCCCAGGTGTTCCCGTAGACCTCCCAGCGCCGAACGGCGCGGTTCGGGCCCTGGACGGAGTGAATCTCGATACCCGTGCCGTGGCCGTTGTGCGTGTTGAAGCGCCACACCCAGCGTGCCGCGTAGTTGCCGTCCGCGAAATTCTGGAAGCCCGCCGCCGGCGTCGACGTGAACGAGTTGTCCTCGACGTAGACGACGTCGGTGAAGTCGCCGAGGGTCGTCGGCTGGCTCCAGAGCGCGTGCTGCGTGTTGCCGTCGGTGAGGCTGAAGTTCGTGCCGTTGAAATGAATGGAAAAGTTCGCGAACGTGTTGTTGTCGATCAGGCCGGTCGGATGCTTCGCGGCCGGACCATCGCCGGACACGTCGATAATCGACCACGTTGTGTTGGGCGCATTGAACTTGTTGTGATCGATCCTGAAGACCTTGCCGTTGGTCACCGGTCCGTGAATGGTCAGGAACCGATCGCTCGTGGCGTTCCAGTTGAACTCGAATCCCGTCATCCGCTGGTTCGATGCGTTGGTCATCCCCCAGCAGTTCACGCTGCCACACGAAATGACCGTGGCGCCGATGCCCGCACCGGCGACCGTGATGTCCTTGTTCGTCGACGGGAACGTCAGCGTACCGGTCCACGTCGCCGTTCCGGCCGGCACGCAGACGACGGCACCCGACGCGGCGGCATTCATCGCGTTCTGCACTGCTGCCTGCGTGGCATTCGCCGCGGTCACCGTGCAGGTCAACGTTGACGACTGTGCCCGGCCATGTGCGACCCACAGGGTAAGCAGGCACGCAGCGGCGCCCACCAATGCCAACCCTCGACTTCTCATAGCGCTCTCTCCAGTATGGGGGGCCGTTCCGACTCCAGCAGTTTCGCGAGTCGGCCTGAAAGCGGGTCGCAATACCGGTGCCCGCCTGGCAGTTCTCGATAAAATACTGGTGAGCAATACGTTAGGGCTGCGATTGCCGTTTGCAGCCCGGTGATCGCGTAACATTTTTCGCCGCGAGCACGACTGTTCGTACTTTTCCGTCAAATATCGATACATTTCACGCGGTCCCGGCCGCGTCCGAATCCGCGCGCCGCAGCCAGATCTCGCGCCAATACGGAAAGATACTCCTCGGGCAGAACTTCCGGTACTTGGCGTAGCACGCCTGGCACGTCACCCCGTCGAGTTGAATGCACTCGTTCTTCATGTGCATCATCCTGCCGGTCTTCTCGTCGATGATGCGGTTGACGCGCTGCAGCACCCGATACGTCCCGCCGCAGAACGGCACCATCTCACCGTCCCAGACCATCCCGCGGTTGTGCCCCTTCTGATCGATCGTCTCGAGGATTTCCTGGTACGGGCGCACCTGGACGAGCTCGCCCACCTGCAGGCCCAACTGAGCCGACGGCGTTTTCGTCCCTGCCGGGACCCGGCCGGCTCGCGACGGATACGGCGTCGCTCCGCGCCACGTCTGAACCGCGTCGTATGTCCAGCGCACCGCTGAACCGATTCCAAGGCCGGCGGTCGCAACCGCTTCGCACACGGCATACATCGCCGAGGCGATCATCTGCGTCAGATTGACGTTGCCCGACGTCCAGTCCTCGATGTACTGCCGCAGGTCGTGCCACGCCAGCGGCGTCGTTGCGGCGGCGATCTGCGTCGATTGACATACGAACCTTGGCTCGTCCGCCGGCTGGTCCGGCTGTCGGGTGCCGGCCCACACGACCTTCTCTGCTTCCGAGCCTTCTCGCGGCACGCTCTGCTGTGCGCCCGGCGCCGCGGCCCGGCCGTCGGCGGCAGGCGCGTCCGCCTTCTTCAGCCAGGCGTCCTTCCAGAACATCAAGCATCCCGCCTGGCAGCCGCCGTGGGCGCTGCCGTCGCACCGCAAACCGTCGAGATGAACGGCGGCGGCCATTCGCCGGCCCTGGAGTCCGTTCGGCGGGTCGCACGTCTTGTGCGCGCGCCGGAACACGGGAAGACGCTGACCGCAGAACTGCAGCATCTCCGGCATGAACGGCAGCCCGTCGAGCTGTCCGTTTCCGTCCAGCGTGGAAAGAATTTCCTCCCTGCTGCGTACCTCGACCCATTCACCCGCGGTGAATTCAGAGCTCTTCCACATGCGATCCATCTACCCTACCCGCGGTCACACGGCCACCGACGCATCCGCTGCACAGGTCGCGAGCTCGCGCAGGCGGCGTACCCGATCGTCCATTCGCGCGGGCACCGGGAGCCCGACGACTTCGAAGATCCGCTTCCAGCGATACACCCAGTCGTGGCGCAACAGCGCTTCCGTCGCGTTCCGGTGGCTGATCGTCAGGAGCCGTTCCGGATCGGACGCCAGCTCCGACAACACGTCGGCGACGTCGGACCCGTCCGGCGCTACTTCCACGACCGCGTCGGGCCAGTCGAAGCGCTCGCGGAACGAGGGGCACGCGGCCGACTGGCCGATCATCACCGCACCCGCCGCCGACCCTTCGTAGTAGCGATAACCGATCTCGATCTGGCCCTGCGTCTCTCCGGGCATGTCGACCTTGCCGGGCGCGACGACGAAGAACCGGCTGCGCTTCGCCATCCTCGCCAGCAGGTCCCGGTGTTCGCGATGATCGAGCGGCTCCAGATCCGATCCGCGCACCGTATCGTGGACGTAGAACCATCCGCGGTCCGCGGCCGCCTGGCGGAACGCGACATGGAGCCGATCGTTGGTCCGGCCGATCCGATAGAGATCGATCACGCGATCGGCGAGCTGAGGATACGGACTGAAACGCATGGTGTCGACCGCGCCGCCAATCCAGTGGCACTGACGCCCGAGCGCGGACGAGACCGGCCCGACACTGCCGGCACACCCGAGAAACACATGGTCGAACTGGTTGAGCGCGTGCAACCAGTACTCACTGTGCGGAAGGTCCGCGACCCAGAGCTCGTCGAGCCAGCACACGCTGGTGCGGCATCGATCCTTCCACCCGTTCATCGCGTTGTACGCCAGCAGATCCCAGTAGTTCTGGCAGACGGCCACGAACACGTCGTAGTCGCGCGTCACCGGGACACACTCGAGTCCAGGATTCATGAAGACGAGGCGCCTGGTCACGTCGCGGTACATCAGGCGCCGCTGCCATCGCTCCCGCTGCCAGAACCCCGCTCCGGGGCGTGGTTCGAGGCACACGAGATCCACGTCGGCAACGTCCGCGAGGACGTCCTGCGCTTCGTACAGTCCCAACTGGAACGCACGCCGCCTGAAGGCTCGCGTCGACGGCATGAGGACACGCGGTCCGGCAATCACGGTACGAGCCTGGTCCTGTCTTGTCTGAATCCCGACAAACACGCTCCCCCTGCCGTTGCCAGTTGCCTGCCGCTTTGAGCCAAATCACCGTCCTCGCCGCCGCTGCCGTCAATGCGGCACGCAAGTGCAAGCCGGCGTGAGACTTACAACGCCGAACGGGCATGCCACGCCGACAGCCCGATGCGCGCGGCGAGGCGCTTTTCACGCCCATTAGTCACCCGGGCGGGAGACTTCGGGCCATTCGGTACGCGTTCTGCGTGGCGCGCTATCATCGCGACGGATGCTTCGCCACGCGGCCGCCGCAGCCGTCCGAGGTTCCTTCGTCATCGTCCTCGTGGCGGCAGCCGTGCTGGCGGTCCCTGCGTCGCGCTCGGCGCTCCTGGCCTCGTACGGACGATTCCTGGCCGCGGACGATCCGGTTCAACCGGCCGACATCATCGTCGTCGCCATCGATGCCGACGGCGCAGGAGTGCTCGAGGCCGCGGATCTCGTCCGAAGCGGCATCGCCACTCGAGTCGCGATCTTCACGGATCCGCCCGACGCCGACATCGACCGCGAGTTCCTTCGCCGCGGCGTGCCGTACGAGGACGAGGCCGCCCGGTCGGCGCGCCAGCTCGCGGCGCTCGGCATCGGACACGTCGAGCGCATTCCTCGCGCGGTCGCGGGCACCGAAGACGAAGGGACCGTGCTGCCCGTGTGGTCCGACGAGCATCGATTCCGGACGGTGGTCGTCGTCGCGATGAGGGATCACTGCCGGCGGATTCGGCGCGTCATGCGCCGCGCCATGCAGGACCATTCCACGCGCGTGCTGGTTCACGGGGCGCGCTATTCGCCGTTCAATCCCGATCGCTGGTGGCTGAGTCGCGGCGGCCTTCGCACGGGCATCATCGAAATGGAGAAGCTGATGCTCGACTTCGCGCGGCACCCGCTGTCGTAACGGTCAGCGCGTCAATTGCACTGCGCCGGCTCGCGCAGCACGCGACCGCTCACGCCGGCGGCCGCGCCCGGCATGCTCCGGCGCCGCCACACGATCGATCCCGCGGCGCCCGACACCAGGCAGATCGCCGTGAGCAGCACGACCGCTGCGCTCCGCTCACCGGTCACGATTGCGCTCGCCAGCATCCCGAGGCCGATCCAGAGCAGCTTCTGCCACTGATAGCAGTCGTAGCGTTTCGCGAGCTGCCGTCGCTCGGCCCAGATCGTCTTCGTTCCCTCCGTGAAGGGAATCACCATGCGGACGATCAACGGAACCACGCGCAGCGCCGCCAGCGCGGCGAGGAAGAACAGCGCCAGCGTCCAGCCCGGCGCGGCATCGCCGGCGAGCCGCGCCCACAGCGGCACGACGGCAGACCCGAACGCCAGCCGGCCCACCTGCGCCGACGGGGATTCATCCAGTGCAACGAACAGCCGGTCGCGGTACGGTAGGTCCATCAGATGAGAGCAGCAAAGCGAGGTGAAAGATACCCGCGAACGAGCACCCTCGTCGTTCTGAGCGGCGCGTGGACGCGGAGGATCGCGATGACGATGAGCAGGTACAGGGCGCAATAGGCCGCACCAACGCTCACCGCGCGCAGGAGCGGATGCATGCCGGCGAGAAGCGCTGACGAGGCAAACAGCATCACACCGGCGGCAGACAGCGACGCCAGCAGCTGGCGCCACACGGCCGCGATGACGTCCATCGCGCCAATCTCGAGCGGCCGGCCCGCATACGCGATGGCGGGCACGAACAGGATGAACATCGCCGCGACGTACGCCACCGCGACGCCCATCGGACCGAACGGCAGGCCGCAGAACAGGGCGGCGAACTGCACGGCCGTCGCGAACAGGCCCCACTTCATCCACCGGTCGCTGCGCCCGGCCGTCACGTGCAGCCATCCGAGCGTCCGCTCCACGCTGTGCGGGATGCCGCGAAACGCGAGCACGGTGAGGAGCAGCCCGGCACTGGCCCATTTCGCGCCGAGCAGCACCACGACGACGTCACGACTCGTCACCGCGAGCAGGCCGAAGGCGGGCATCGCATAGAACGCGACGGTCGAGAGCGCCTTGCTCCATGCCCGCTTGAGCTCGTCGAGATCGTCGCGCAGCTTGCTGAGACTCGCGACGGCGACGCTGTGCAGCGGAAACACCAGGACGTCGAGCAGGTTGTCGTAGATGAACAGCGCGTTCTGATACTGCCCGAGGCCGGCGGGCCCGGTGCGGTAGCCGATCGCGATGCGGTCGCCGGATCTGCCGCCGAAGTCGGTCATGCAGTAGCCGGTGATGTTGAGGCCGAACTTCACGCTCTCCCTGACGCCGGGCGAGACGTCCGGCTTTCCGGGCAGCCACCGGCATTGCAGCCAGACGCCCGCGGACACGAAAACGGGCGTCGCGATGGGCCGGACCACGAGCGCCCAGTACTCGGCTCCGGACAGCGCGATCGCGATCGCGAGGGCCGCGCTCAGCACGTTGGCCACGACCTCGATGATCGCGAGCTCGTGGAACATCATCAGGCGCCGCATCAGCGCATAGTGCTGGACCGACAGCGCGCACGCGATGAAGGTCAACGATGACGAGAAGGCGATCGTCGCCAGCCGCGGCTCGTGATAGAAGCGCGCGATGAGGGGACCGCACGCCGCCGTCAGGAGCGCGAACCCGGCGCCGACCAGGAGCGTCAGCCAGAACAGCGCGCTGACTTCGCCGCGCGTGATGCGGTTCCGCTGCACGATCGGGTCGCGCGTGCGGAGGTCGACCAGCGACGGCGCGAACCCGGTGAACGCCGTCACCATGCTGACGAGGCCGTAGTCTTCCGGCGACAGCAGGCGCGCGAGGAACAGGACCGCGCCGATCTGCACGACGGCGTTGATGCCGCGCGCGGCGATCGACACCGCCCCGCCGCGCAGCGACTTCGCCGCGTGGTCCTCCGGCGGCTTGTTGTCGTCGAAATACGTGGTGACGTGACGGGTGTTCACAATTCGGATCCGCTGGACGCCGCCGCGCGTACCGCGGCGTGCCCGGATCGGAGCAAACGTCCGTCCGCCGGGCCTCGTGGCCATAACATCAATCGCATCAAGAGCCTGGAGTGAAATCCGGTAAATCCGCGGCGCGAATGTCTGCTTCGACGCCGACTTTGTTCGTCCCGGCGAACGACTTGCGACGGCCCGGGAGCGATCGACCTGCCCGGGTTGTTCGAACTCACCAGGAGACCGGCGGTGTGGCGCCGATCTCCCGGTGTCGAACGCGAAGGGACGCTACGAACCCGTCGCGTTACTGCAGGTACTTCAGGTCGACTGCGCCCGCCAGGTAGTTGAGATTGATCCTGAAGACCACGTCGTTAATCTGCTGCAGCG
>Ga0137409_10008805_pt1 | contig 10297 bp, 6 predicted proteins | sample CZODoug1_16funga_FD_122059 | JGI IMG/M metagenome (GOLD analysis project Ga0137409, IMG submission 122059) | Vadose zone soil fungal communities from Angelo Coast Range Reserve, California, USA - CZODoug1_16fungal (Hybrid Assembly) | ecosystem: Environmental > Terrestrial > Soil > Vadose zone...
TGAAGCGGAAGCTGTATCCCAACGTGGACTTCTACACCGGGATGATTTACCAGTCCATGGGATTCCCGACGACGATGTTCCCGGTGCTGTTCGCGATTCCGCGGATGTCCGGCTGGATCGCACAGTGGGAAGAGCTGCTGCTGGATCCGGAGCAGAAAATCGCGCGTCCCCGGCAAATTTATCTTGGTTATGACACGCGGAGTTACGCGCCAATCGAGCAGCGAGGTTAATTCGCGACCGGTGGCCTGGGTTTCACGGCTCCAGGAATCAGGGCGCGATGGAGGCGCCAGCGGCGATCGTAAGCTTCGTTCCCTCTCATCAAAGTTCCCAAAGCAATACTTCCCTTCCGTCGAGTAGCCTTTTTGCATACGCGCTGGCGGCAAGCCCCTCGACTTTCCGGGCCTGCGCGGTATAGTCGAAGGGAAGAGGATCTATGGGCCAGTCCCCAAATACTCCAGGACATCCCGGGCCACGCCGCCGCAGCCAACGAGTTTTGATGCAAGTTCCCATACGAGTTTACGGGAATGACGCCCAAGGCAAGAAGTTCGAGGAAGAGACCGCGACGCTGGCGATTAATGCGCATGGCGCGCTGGTGATGATGCAGGCGCGGGTCACCAGCGGCAGCAAAGTGCAGGTGCAGCACAATCTGACCAAGGAAGAACAGGAATGCCATGTAGCGTTCCTGGGGCCGGTGCGTTCCGGCAAAGCGGAAGTGGGATTGGAGTTTTCCGATGCGCGGCCGAGTTTCTGGCGAGTGGCGTTTCCGCCGGAAGACTGGTCGCCGAAGCATCCCGAAGCGCGGACGCTGCTGTCCACGAATTCATTCACGCAGGGCAAGAAATAGAAGATTCTCCCCGACGACGGAACAGCACTAATCTAATCTGTCTATCGCAAGGTCACTCCCCCCGAATTTTAAGGTGAACTGTTAGAATTCCCGCATGCGAAATTTTCTGTTTCTATTGGCGGCACTCCTTCCTGCCGGGCCGTGGTGGGGGCTGCAGGAAAGCGGTGTGGATTCGAATTTGCGCGGCGTGTGTGTTGTGACCGAGTCATCCCCGGCGGAGACAGAGACGATCTGGGCGAGCGGTTCGCGGGGCGCGGTGGTGCGCTCGACGGATTCCGGGAAGACGTGGAAGCGGCTGAGGATTCCTGAAGCGGAGTCGCTGGATTTTCGCGGGGTGCAGGCGTTCAGCGCGAAGACGGCGTATGTGATGTCGAGCGGCGAAGGTTCGCAATCGCGAATTTACAAGACCGCGGATGGCGGGAAGAGCTGGAACCTCCAATACCAGGGCGGACAGAAAGAATTTTTCCTGGATGCCCTGATTTGCGATGACGAGAAGCACTGCGCGGCGTTAAGCGATCCGGTGGACGGAAAATTTGTAGTTTTGACCAATATGGATGGCGAGCATTGGACGGAACTCCCGCGCGAGAATATGCCTGCGGCTTTACCGAAGGAAGGCGCGTTCGCCGCAAGCAATTCGACGCTCTGCCTCGACGAAAAGAACGTCTACTTTGGAACGGGCGGGCCGGCGGCGCGCCTTTTCGCGTCGCATGATTTCGGCCGGACATGGACGGCGTCGGAAACTCCGATCATAAGCGGCAACGCGTCATCGGGAATTTTTTCGATCTTCTGCGACGAGAGGACCATTGTCGCGGTCGGCGGGGATTATCAGGATCCGGCGCGGGCGTACAAGAATGCGGCGGTCTCCAGGGATGGCGGGAAAACCTGGGAACTTGCGACGCAACTGCCCGGCGGGTATCGATCGGCGGTCGGGAGATACGAGGGCGGATATGTGACGGTAGGCCCGACGGGTGCGGAGACGAGTGTGGACGGCTTACGCTGGAATTCGATTGGCAAAGTGAACTTCAATGCATACGCGTTTCCCTTTCTCGGCAACGCGGGTTGGGCGGTCGGCCCGCATGGGATCGTGGCGAAGTTTCTGGATCAGACGAAGTACCTGATTTGATCGAGCTTCGCCGGTTTACGGCGTGGATTGCTGTGCGGTGGCGTGGACGCCGCCGGAAGTAAATTGGAAGCGGATGAGCCAAGTGCTGGGGATTCCGTGGCCAGCAGCTTCGGCGCCGGAGAATTGCCACTGCTGCGCGGCTTTTTCGGCCTGAGCGGCAAAATAGCGGCTGGGGCCGGGCGAATTGAGTTCCGTGTTGATCACGTTTCCGGCAGCGTCCACCTGCGCTTTCACAATGACGTGAAAGGTTCCGTGAATTGTGGAGAGCGCCTTCTGCGGTGGTTTCGGCAGGACTTCATTCAAGACTTCGCCACGGCCAACAACTTCTGCGGCCTTTTTTGCGCGTGGAGCAGGCGATGGATCGGCGCGCAAAACGGCAGGAGCCGGGGTAGGCGAAGCGTTTTCCATGGGCCGTTTCATCTTAGCCGGCGGTTCACTGCTGGCGATTTTTTCGGGCACTTTTGGCGGGGGTACTGGTGCCGGTTGGTGAGCGCTGGATTCAACGGGCTTTGCGGGAGCGGGCGGTTCGCTGGTTATCGAAGCAGAAGTGGAAGAGGGCTGGCTATGAGAGTTGAAGAGCCTCTGGATGCCGAAGACCAGCCCAGCGAAGACGGCGGCGCCGAGGAGCACGGGAACAAGGTAATTAGATAGGGAAAGATTGCCACGCTTCACTGGCGGGGAAAGGCGACGCAGCGGGATTTCCGCAGGTGCGGGCATCTTGGCCAGTGGCACAGCGGGTTCGCTGGCCAGCGAAACGTTCAATGGAGAGATATTCTCGGTTGGCGGAGTTAGCGTTATTGGCTCCATTGGCGCAACCGGCGAGGAGGACAAGGAGGAAGCAACCGCAGCGGCAGCGGCCAGGGGAGCTGGATTCAGACGCGCGGCGATTTCGGCGATGCTCCAACGGTGGCTGGGGTCGCGGCGAAGCGAATGGCGGGCAATGACAAGAAAGAGGTCGGGCAACTCGCGGGGCACTGAGGGATCCGCCGATTGCTCCGAGGGAAAGACCGGGGGATGTTGCGTCAAGGTTTCGACGAGCGTGATTCCCAGCGACCAGACGTCTTCCTTGGCAGAGACCAGAGATGATTGCATTTCGGGCGCGTCGTAAAGGTCGCGGCCACGGAGAAGCTGGCGCTTTTCGCCAATGGGGAAGATGGAATCGCTCGAGAGTTTCAAGCGGTCGTGCGTAGCGAGAATATTCGACGGCTTCAGGTGGCCGTGGACGAGGCCCTTGCCGTGAAGGTAGACGAGGACGTCGAGGGCGGGGTCGAGAACATCGCGCACTTCATCCGCCGTGAGGGCGCGTTGCGGCAAGATTTCGCCGAGGTTTTCTTCGGCGAATTCCATGACCGCATAAATGAATGGCAAGTCATCCAGGCGGCAGCGGCCGGCGTCAAAAATCGTGAGCAGGTTGGGATGAGTGAGATGAGCCGCGCGCTTCCAGAGGCCAACCTGCACTTCGGCAGCGGGCGATCCGGCGGCAACCAACTTGAGCACCGCCCTCTGGCCCGGGGGATCCGAAAGTTGCGTCAAAAATACAGCGTTGAATTCCGAGTTTGCAAGGCATTGACCCAGAACGAATTTCCCGTCAACCAGTTGGCCTTCCCATTTTTTCCATTGTTCGCTCATAGTGCACCCCACGCGAAGTGATTCGCCTATCCGCAAAGCCAGGCGGGCAGTTTAACTCCCGCCAGGTGTAATGGAAAAGCACCAAAGCGTCTGGGTCTGGGCTAACTCGGGGAGAACCGAGGGTAGCAGGCGCTGGGGGCTGGGCGCTTGTCGCCCCCATCTTCGCACAAGATTGGGCCGGAGCAACAGAGTACCTGTTTATGGTTAGGTGTCAGCCGGGGGACGGGGTAGGAAGAGCTGGGCGGCCAGGGCGATGAGGCCGGGGAAGCAGACCAGAACGTAGCGGGGTTCGGGGGTTTCGAGGGTGGTGAGGAAGGCAGTGCGCAGAAGGGTGTAGAGGATGAGGAGAAGGAGGACGGCACGAGCAGCGGGAGAGCAGCGGAGGCGAAACGCACCCCACAAAGCGAGAGCTACGTAGAGGATATTCAGGAAGAAAAGGAGGATGGTGATGCGCTGGTCCACGGCGTCTTCCTGATGCATGTACCAGAGAGGAAAGACGTTGCCGGAGACGGGGACGAGCTCGATTCGCGGCGTAAACCAGATGCGGAAGGCGCGGCGCAGGGGAATTGTGAGGTATGTGCGCAGGGGGTGGCGGAAGGTGCGTTCACGGGCGAGTTGGGCGAAGACCGCGTCTTCTTCCGGGGTGCGGGTCAAATCCTCGTTGTATTTCTCAAGGACAGCGGCGACACGATTGCGCTCTTCGGGAGTGTCGAAGGCATTGCCAGGCATGTCGCTGAGACGCATTTCCTCGTCGTTCAATTTCCAGGACACGAGGTAGCAATCACGGACTCGATAGAGCCAGGTGCGTTCCCAAGCCATGAAGCCTTTGGGGTCGAGTTCGCCGGGAAGCGTGGCGTCCTTGGGAGTGAGCGGTTGAAATTCGTGGAGGGTTCGGGCATTGCGGACGATCCAGGGAACGAGGGGCAGCGCGGCTCCAAAACCCATGAGTGCCAGGGTGAGCACCAAGCGCTTGAATTCTCCCCGGCGCAGAAGAATGGCGGCCAGGACGAGGAACGCGGTTAAGAGAAGGAGCGGCGCTTCCGGGCGGAAGAGAGTGCCGAGGCCAACGACAAAACCGGCAAGCGCAGCGGCCAGCCAATAGTTGGACCCGGTTACAGGCCACTGCCCCAAGGAAGCGACACCGGCGGCGCTGGCGATAACGGCCACGAGAAACAGACTGGCGAGCGTGGTAAGAAAAATGGCCCAGACTTCGGTCAAGGGAACGGCGGCGTAGTTGGCCGTGAAAGGACAAAGTGCGGCGAGCCAGAGGCCAATGAGAAATGCGCGGCGAGCGTGGGCTTTTTCCGTGCAGAGTGAAGCGAGCAGCGCGGCTAATGCGCCGATCAGGACGCAGCTGGATAAATCCACGAAGGCCTGCGAGAGAAGGACGGCGCGGCGGGCGGCTTCACCCGTGTGACCCGTCAAGGCGTAGACGATGGCGAGAAATGCGGGATAGCCGGGCATGCGGATGTCCACGGAGACGGGCTGCCCGGCGATGTCCATCGCGTATTTAGCGTGCTTCAGCCAATTGGTGGCCAATTGGTCGTAAATGACGGTGTCGCCGGCGCCAGCGGGAAATTTCAATACAAAAAAGAGGCGCAGGGCGGCGCCGGTGACGAGAGGAAGGATGGGGCTCGAGAAAACTCGCTTCATTCGTGCTTTGCATCTTACAATACGGGAGATATTGTTCCACTCAACGGAGTGACTCTGGCCTGACGGCGATTCCACCCCCGCCTGAGGGCAACCACGGTTCATGAAAGAACGAAAACCGATCTTTTACGACGCGGAGAAGGTCCGCTGGCGGCGCACGCGCCGCATCCTGGAAATCAGCGGCGGGCTGCTGACGCTGCTGCTGATTTACTTCTTCCTGACCATCGCGGGTAGCGTGGAATTGCCGGCCGCGCTGCTGCCCGACACGCGGCCTATCTACCATTCGCTGAAGAAGAAACTTTTGAAGCCGGTGGCGCTGCGCGAAGGGGGCCACAAGCGCGTGGCGAACATCGGACAGGTTCCCCCGAAATATGATCCACTGCGCTCTGCATTTTTTGTGAGCTGGGATCCGAACAGCCTGGCGTCCCTGAAAAAACACTACAAAGACATTGACTTGCTGATGCCGGAGCAGTTGCACGCGGTGACGCCGAACGGGGCGATTACAGTGGTGGACTACGAGCGGAACCAGACGGTGCAGGCATCGCCGGCCGAAGTAATCTCAAGATTGCAGCAGGACAAGCTGCACCAATGGATGCGTTCGCTGAACCCGCCGGTGGAGCTTCCGATGATGGGCCTGCTGAACAATTACGACGGCACGGTGTGGCGGGTGAAGGAAATGGCGGAATTGCTGGCGAACCCCGCGGCGCGCAGCCGGCTGATTTCGGACGCGACGCAATACGCTGTGGCGGCAAAGCAGGCAGGCATCGTGGTGGACTTCGAGGAAGTTCCCGATGCGAGCCAGGAGAATTTCCAGAAGTTCATCGGGCAGTTTGCACCGGCGATGCATGCGGTCGGGTTAAAGCTGATGATTGCGCTTCCGGCGCGCGACGACTCCTATGACTACGAGTTTTTTGGCAAGGAGACCGACGCGATCATCCTGATGAACTACGACCAGCACTGGCTGACGTCGCCACCGGGGCCGATTGCGGCGCAGGACTGGTTCGTGGAGAACCTGCGGCAGGTGCTGGAGGTGGTGCCGGCGCAGAAAATCGTGGTGGGCATCGCGAACTATTCGTATGACTGGACGGAACCATCGAAGAAGGAAAGGCTCGAAGCGGAGGAGTTCAGCATCCAGGAAGCGCTGCTGCACGCGTACGAATCGGAAAGCGAAATCGAGTTTGATCCGGCTTCGTTGAATCCACATTATTCGTATTCAGACGAGCAGAATCACACCCACCAGGTGTGGATGCTGGATGCGGTGACAGCGTACAACGAATTGCGGGCGAGCGAACGGTTGGGCGTGCAGGGGACGGCGCTGTGGCGGCTGGGCTCATCGGACTCTTCGTTGTGGCCAGTTTGGGATACCACGCATCCGGATGACGTGGTTCGCTCAAAGCTTGCGGACCTGCCGCCGGGACCGGACCTGATTCTGGAGGGCGACGGAGACATCTGGCACATCGCGGACGTTCCGAAGCAGGGACGCCGCAGCATTACTTATGACCCGGCGACGGCCTTGATCACCAGCGAGAAGTACGAGGCATTTCCGCTCTCGTATGACATTGACCAGATCGGCGGCATGAAGAACAAGATTGCGTTGTCGTTCGATGACGGGCCGAACCGCCGATGGACGCCGAAGATCCTGGACGTGCTGAAAGAAAAAAAGGTGCCGGGAATATTCTTTGTGATCGGGGACCAGGCGAACCGCGCGCCCGACCTGCTGAAGCGGGAATACAACGAGGGGCACGAAATCGGGAACCACACGTTTACGCACCCGGCGTTCGACGACATATCACGAACGCAGCTGAAGTGGGAACTGAACCTGACACAGCGGCTGATCGAGAGCACCCTGGGAGTTAAATCCCTGCTGTTCCGCCCGCCGTACGGCATCGATCACCAGCCGGAAACCGCTGACGAAGTAGCGCTGCTTCCCATGGCGCAGAGCATGGGGTACCTGATCGTGGGCGCGCGTATTGATCCGCATGATTGGGGCGAGCCGGGCGGAGTTCCGCCTGCGCCCGCTTCCGTGATCGTCCAACGAGTGATCGAGCAGGCGCGCGCCAGCACCGGCAACATCGTGCTTCTGCACGATGGAGGCGGCGATCGTTCCAGAACCGTCGTTGCGCTTCCGCAAATTATAGACGGGCTGCGCCAGGCAGGATTCTCTATCGTTCCAGTCTCGGAGCTTATCGGGCAGACGCGAGCGCAGCTCATGCCGCCGCTTTCTTTCCGCGAGCGCCTGGTGGCTCGAGCGGACGGACTTATTTTTACAGCGTATGAATGGTCGCGGCTCAGCGTCGCTTTTATTTTCGTTCTCGGCATCGGACTGGTGAGCGGCCGCACGATTGTTGTCGGGCTGCTGGCTATCATTGAAAAGTTTCGCGCCGCCCCGCCCGATCATCCTGACTTTCAGCCGCCGGTCAGCGTTCTTATTCCCGCGTACAACGAAGAATCCGTCATCGTCTATACGATCAATTCGGTGCTGGAGTCTGACTACCCGAGGCTGGAAGTGATCGTGGTCGACGACGGATCAACCGATGGCACGGGCGAGCTGCTGGACGAACAATTCGGGCGCAATCCTGCCGTGCGCGTCATTCATCAGCCAAATCGCGGCAAGTCCGCGGCGCTTTCGCACGCGCTGGCGGAGGCCACGAGCGGCATCATCGTCACCATCGATGCGGATACTTCGGTCGAACCCGATGCCGTAAGCAAACTGGTTCGCCATTTCGTCAATCCCAGGGTTGGCGCTGTCGCGGGGAATGTGAAAGTCGGAAATCGAGTCAGCTGGCTTACGCGATGGCAAGCGCTCGAATACGTAACTAGTCAGAACCTCGAAAAGCGCGCCTTCGATCTTCTGAATTGCATTCCGGTTGTTCCCGGCGCGTTGAGCGCCTGGCGCGCCGAAGCAATCAACAATTGCGGCGGATTCAGCGCTGACACGGTCGCAGAAGACACCGACTTGACCATTACGATTCGCCGAGCCGGATGGAAGATTAATTATGAGGAGGAAGCCATTGGCTGGACCGACGCTCCTGAAACCGCGTCGGCGCTGGTTCGCCAGCGTTTCCGCTGGACGTTCGGAACGTTGCAGGCGTTCTGGAAACATAGCGACACGCTGGGACGCAGGAAATATGGCACGCTTGGCTGGATCGCGCTGCCCAACATGTTTCTGTTCCAGCTTTTGTTGCCGCTGTTTTCGCCGGTGATTGATTTACTTTTTCTCGGCTCGTTGGTCCTGTACGGGCTCTCGCAATTTCACTTCACGCATATTCCGCAATTGTGGACGGCTGCCGACGTTCAGCGCTCTCTGGTTTTCTTTATCGGATTCATGCTGATCGATTTTCTCACCTGCGTGGTGGCGTTCACCCTGGAACGGCATGAAGACTGGTCGCTGCTCTGGCCGCTGCTGCTGCAGCGCTTTTATTACCGCCAGATGATGTACGTCGTGCTGTTCCGCGCGGTGATGGGCGCCGTGCAGGGCAGATCGGTCGGATGGCGCGGCGTCGAACCGGAAGTTCCCACTCCCGTCGCACAGTTATAATTCGCGGCACGATTAAAAATCAAAAAAGCGCAGAATATCGATCCTCGCGTTGGTCACAGCCGTCGCTCGCGGTATAATCTTCTGATGCCAACGAGGAAAAATTCAGCGCAGATACATGGCACCACGGTTCTTTGCGTGCGTCGCGAAAACAAAGTGGTGATCACGGCGGACGGCCAGGTCACCATGGGTGAACATGTGATGAAGCACACAGCCCGGAAGACGCGGCGCTTGTTCAGCGACAAAATTCTGGCGGGGTTTGCGGGCTCCACCGCCGATGCGCTTTCGCTTTTCGAGCGTTTTGAGGGCAAGCTGCAGGAGCATCAGGGAAACCTGGCGAAATCCGCTGTTGAGCTGGCCAAGGAATGGCGCAAAGATCGGGCACTGCGGCACCTGGAGGCGCTGCTGATTGTCGCGGACACGAAATCGACGTTTCTGGTATCCGGCAATGGTGACGTAATCGAGCCCGACGACGGCATTTGCGCGATTGGTTCCGGCGGACCCTACGCGCTGGCCGCCGCGCGCGCGCTTGCCAAGCACACCAAGCTTTCCGCGAAGGACGTGGCGCAGGAAGCCATGCGCATCGCAAGTGAAATTTGTATTTTCACAAATGCTAATTTCACGATTGAGGAGTTGTAAATTGCGCATTTCAAACGATAAGGTGAGAAACTGGAGCGGGAATCCCGGGCGCGCCGGCGTCTCGCCGGCGATGTCTCTGAGTGCATGCGCAGGACGCATATGCCGGCCCCTCCTGCGTCAGGACGAGCAAGGCGCCGGCGCTACAAAATGCCGGAAGGCGGAGTGCAAATTATGGTGATCTATCTTCCCGGCGACCAGCGCGAACCTCAAGCCGCGGCCGAGCCATCGTTTGATGAATTGACACCGCGTGAAATTGTCGTCGAGCTGGACAAATATATTGTCGGGCAGGCTGCCGCCAAGCGCGCAGTCGCTGTGGCCTTGCGCAACCGTGTCCGGCGGCAGAAGCTTCCGCCCGAACTCGCCGAAGACGTCCTTCCCAAAAATATTCTGATGATTGGGCCAACAGGAGTTGGCAAGACGGAGATTGCGCGCCGCCTGGCCAGGCTGGCGGGCTGTCCGTTCGTCAAGGTGGAGGCCTCGACATATACCGAGGTCGGCTACGTTGGCCGCGATGTCGAATCGATGGTGCGCGATCTGGTGGAAACTTCCATCGACATGGTGCGCGAAGAAACACTCGACGAAGTGGCCGAACGCGCCGAGCAAGCCGCGGAAGAACGCGTTCTCGACCTGTTGCTTCCTGCTTCGCCTCAGCCGCCCGCGGAGCCGGACGCCACCGGCGCGATCCAGACCGAATCGCACCGCCGCGATCAGGCCGACCGCACACGCGAAAAACTTCGCGTGCAGCTTCGCGACGGCAAGCTCGATCATCGGCTCGTCGAAGTCGAAGTCCGCGAGCGCTCCGTGCCCGCGTTTGAAATCATTTCCAACCAGGGCGTCGAGGAGATGGACGTCAATATCAAGGACATGCTCTCCGGCA
>Ga0137409_10008806_pt1 | contig 10296 bp, 11 predicted proteins | sample CZODoug1_16funga_FD_122059 | JGI IMG/M metagenome (GOLD analysis project Ga0137409, IMG submission 122059) | Vadose zone soil fungal communities from Angelo Coast Range Reserve, California, USA - CZODoug1_16fungal (Hybrid Assembly) | ecosystem: Environmental > Terrestrial > Soil > Vadose zone...
GAGCGGAGGCTTGCGCCGCCCAGAAAGTTTCGTCGCAGCTCCAGCCGTGCACGAAAACCAGCGCGTTCTCTCCCGCGTCATAATTTGTGTAATGTACCTTCGCGCCATCGACCTGAGCGAAGCGCGACTCGGGCGAACCCCAAACCGTGGCCGAGCAAACTAGAGCTGCCACCGTAACTGTCGTTTTTTGCAGCGTGCGAATTCTCCAATTCATCGTCCGCACAATCTAGGATGCGTCTTGTGTTTCGCACGCGTTTTCAGATCCCCCATCGTTGTTCTTCGGAGGGACGCGCTTCGGCGCCTCCAGGGAAGCGTGCGCATTTCGCTTTGTGGTTGGTAGGGACCAGCCCTAAGACTTTCGCCATGGCACAAACAGTTGCCGTAGTCGGAGCTGGCGTTTCAGGAACAGTACCCATCGTTTACTGATCTGTAAATGACCACTTCTGATAACGTGATGGCATGCAGCAAAGGCAAGGCGATCAGGGGTGGCTGGACGAGTTCCTCACGTCGTTCGCGGCGACGTTCGGGATCTGACGCGAAGAAACTTCGACGACCACGCCGTCCTGCTGGCGGATGCGCTCCTTGGCCTGCCGGATCGAGAAATTGTTATCGAGGGCGAACGCGAGCGCGTAGTTCAAGTTGAGCGCCTCCGGCACGGCGAAGTGCAGGTCCAGGATGGCCAGGTCGGGCAGCGCCTCCGGGCCGCAGATGGGCGATTCGGAGGAATGCCGCGCACTGAGCCAGTCTCACTGGGAGGGTCAACTGGGAAATGGCCAAGCTCAGTGACACGCACTAAAAATACCAAGCAAGATGGCGAAGTCAGCAAGCCACTCGCGATAGACATGCAGAAATGCTGTCATTCTCGGGACGACGGACGCCAACTCAAAATTCGACTCGCTTCTATCAGAAATCTGGGGGACTGCCCTCAGTCTCAATGCATTCTGGACATGCGGGCGTACAGCGTTAATGGAATGTCGATCGGCTGCGGAAGTGAAAATGCGGTCGCCAGAAAACCGGCGCGGGCATCGCGCCAGCCGCCGAGCATGGCGTTGTCGAGGACGGAGAGCGCCGGCAGCAGTCGCGGCTTCTGGAAGGTGCGTGCAACGCCGAGGCCGGCGCGCCGCTGCACCGTCGCGCTGGAAATATCGGTCTGGTCGATGGCGATCTTGCCGGCGTCCGGACGGTAATAGCCGGACAGCAGATTCAGCAGCGTGGTCTTGCCGCTGCCGTTCGGTCCGATCAGGCCATGCACTTCGCCGGGCTTGAGTTCAAGCGATACCTGCGACAACGCAGTCAGTCCGCCGAATCGCTTGGTGATGTCGCTCGCCGCCAAAGTCATTTCGATTGTCCGCCGCGGATTGCCCTCGCGAGCCGCTCGAGGTCGGGCTTCACGACATGACTTTCTCCCCGGCGCGGCCGGAAGCGCTCGATCAGGAGTTCGAACACCCGCCCAATGCCTTCGGGCACCAGCAGCACCACGGCAAGCAGCAGCAAGCCGTAGAAGAAGTTGCCCAGTTTCGCGAGCGGGGCCACCATTTCCGGCAGCGCGGTCAGCACGATGGTGCCGATGGCGGGGCCGAGGATGTGCCCGCGGCCGCCGATGATGATGCAGACGAAAAAGAACAGGCCGAGTTCGAATACGAAAGTATCAGGCGTGATGTAGCTTTGCAGTACCGCGAACAGCGCGCCCGCCACGCCGGCGGTAAAACCGCTGAATATGAACACGGTGAGCTTCGCGCGGAATACCGGCACGCCGACCGCCTGCGCGGTCACGGCGCTGTCGCGCACCGCGACCAGTCCGCGTCCCCAGGTATGGCGCGCCACGTTCCAGGTGAGCCAGGTCACCAGCGCCGCGATGGCGAGGATCAGCCAGTAAGTGCCCCGTGGTGTATCGAACGGCGCAGGCAGCCCCGGGACCGACAGCCCGACGCCGCCACCGGTCAGATTGCCCTGCGCGAGCGTGATTTCGGTAACGATCAGGGAGAAGGCCAGCGTGGCCATTGCGAAATAGAATCCGGGCAATCGCAGTGACGGCAGGCCGAGCAGCAGGCCGCACATTGCACACAACGCACCGGATGCGGCGATGGCAATGCCCGGATGCAGGCCATGCGTGCCGGCCAGTATTGCGAAACAGTAAGCACCGATCGCCAGCAGACCCACATGACCAATCGACAACTGGCCGGAATAGCCTACGACCAGGTTCAGTCCGCCGATCAACACCCAGTAGGCACAGATCAGCGCCGCGAGATGCAGCTTGTAGAGATCGCCTGACCACCACGGAAGCGTGATCAGCGCCGTCATCACAACCAGGATGGATATCGATTTCTTGGAAGGGTGCATCAGAATTCGCCGTGGGTAGAGGCAGCCAGGTGGGCCGTAAGATTCAAAAAGGCACTCACCGCAAAGTACGCAAAGGACGCCAAGGTACACTGGGGAAAGATAAATCGCGACAGAGGACGGCATGTCAAACGGTTCGGGGTCACGTGAGGCGTAGGTACCCTGCCTCGCTTTTGACCTTCCTTCGCGTCCTTGGCGTCCCTTGCGGTGAACGTTTTTCTCTTGGACAGTCTCATACCGGCCGCACGCTCTGGCTGCCGAACAGTCCCGCCGGTTTGAGCAGCAGCACGATCATCAGCAACCCCACCGAAATGGTCTGCTGATACTCGCCGCCGACGAAATAAGTCGCCACCGCGCTGAGGATACCGAGCGCCGCGCCGCCGACCAGCGCGCCGGCATTGCTGCCGAGTCCGCCGACCGCGAGCGCGATGAAGCCGTTCAACGTCAGCGTCAGTCCGAGCGCGAAATAAGCGAAGGTCAGTTGTCCTGCGGCGAATCCTGCCAATCCCCCCATCGCGCCGGCGATCACGTACGACATCGAGCGGATGCGCCCCGTCGGGATGCCGCGCGCACGGGCGGCGAAAGCATCTTCCGACATTGCCACGAACAATTTGCCGTACAGCGTGCGCCGATAGAACACTTCGAGCGCCACGGCGAGCAGAACCGCGATGGCAATCGGCAACCAGTATTTCTGGTCGCCAAGGCCGGCCGAGAAATCCTGCGGGATCAGGCGCGGGAACGGTTTCGGCTCGGTGCCCCACCACAGGCCCGCCGCTTGCTGCACCATGGTCGCGAGCGCAAGCGTGGAAAGCAGCCAGAGGTGTTCATCACTGCGAGCCAGCACGCGCCGAATCGCGATCAGGTCGGTCAGGAACCCGAATGCCGCCCCGACGACCATCGAACCCACCAGCGCAATCGGAATCGGCCACCCCAGCGTGGAAATGAACCAGGCGCCGAAAATGCCGCCGAGCATCGAGATGTGGCCGGTGGTCACCGACAACACTTTCGATGTCGAGTACATCACGTTGTACGTCAGCGCCGCGGCGGCATAGAGGGCGCCGGTGGCGAGGCCGGTGATGAGAGCTACTAGCATCTTGAGGGACGAGGGGCGAGGGGCGAGGGACGAGGGGGCTGAAACATAGTGTCAGACGCGCTTTTTGTTGAGTCTCTTCGTTAAACTGTGTTGCAGCCCTCTAATCATTCGTCCAATCTCGTCCGAAACAATCAGAGCGTGTTCGACATCTTCCTTCGAAAGGAGCTGGAGTTTCTGGCAAAGCAGCAATTGGGTCTCAAGTTCGGCCATGGAACCACGAGACACAAGCAAATACCGTAAATACTCCTTGGTCGATTCCTTGGCGTGCCCTTCAGCAATATTCGAAGGGATGGATACAGCAGCCCTTTGCAGCTGCGAACGAAGCCCGTACGTTTCTTCGCGAGGCAGTCTGGCGGTAAGTTCATAGACCAGCGCGGCAAGTTCCATTGCGCGCTGCCAGACCGTCAGATCCCTATAGCTTGCGACCACGCTGTTCCCTCGCCTCTCGCCTCTCGCCTCTCGCCCCTCGCCCCTCGCACGCCCCTCGCCCCTCATCCCTCTCCCCTAGCCCCTCGCGCGCAACGCGCTAGCGCGGCGCGGCGGTAAAGCTTCCATCCTTGAAGCTGCCCGCCACGTTGACGACGATGTTGTGATCGGGGAAGCCGTTGCGGTTTTCCTTGCTCCACGAATAGGTCGCGTAGACGCCGGGGAAGTCCTTGGTGTTCTCCAGCACTTTCCCGATCGCCGTGGCATCGGTGGAACCGGCGACCTTCACGGCGTGCTCGACGATCTTCACGGTGTCGTAGCCGAGCGCGATCCACCAGAACATGAAGTCGATTTCGCCCTTGCCGAGCTTCGGCCGGATCCTGTCCATCAGCGCCTGCGTGCGCGGCGGCAGTTTGCCTTTGGCGTCGTAGGTGGTGCTTATATAACCCGCAGCGAAAGCGTTGCGCCAGTATTCCGGCTTGTTCAGCAGCGGCCTGACCGGCGGCGCCATCATCGCCGGATGGCCGACGATGGGCACGTCCCAGCCCATGTCGCCGCGGGTGTTGAACAGGCGCGCGAGCAATCCCGTCGCGGCCGACCACGGCATGATCACTTCCGCGCCCGCGGCCTTCGCCTTGTTCAATTCATCCGTCAGGTCTGTCTTGTTGGGATCGACCAGCACCAGATACACCGGCTTCACCCCGGCCGTCTCCAGCAGGCTCTGTGCAACCTTCGAGGACGCAGTGCCGTAGCCGGAGGTATCGCCGATGACCGCGATTTTTTTCTTCTTGAGGACATTGAGAGCGTAATCGTTCGCGGCCTCGATCCATTGGCGGTTGGTGTTGATGGCGCGGAATGCGAGCGGAAATTTTCGCGCATCGACCAGTTCGTCGATGGTGCCGATGATGAGATTGGGAATGCCGGCCTTGGCGACGATCGGCACGGTGGCGAGCGACTCGCCGGAATTCACCGGGCCGATGATGAAGTCCACCTTGTCCACAAACGCGAGTTGCTTGGCCAGGTTCACGGCCTTGGTCGGTTCGCCGCTGGTGTCGCGCGTGATGAGTTCGAGCTTGCGGCCGTCGACGCCGCCGGACGCGTTGATTTCATCGACCGCGAACTGGACGCCCTGATTCTCTGCGATCGCCGCAGAGGACAGCGGCCCGGTCAGCGACGAAAGCCAGCCGATACGAATGGGTGATTGCGCCGATGCAACGGGCGCGGCAAACGCGAGCGACAGCGCCAGCAGCCGCGCGCTGCGCGCGGTGGTCAAGTTCAGCATGAATTGCTCCTCCGGAAAGTGCCGCTTATGGTGGTTTTAGAAATAGTCGTTGCCCGGATGTGCCTTTGTCAAGAATTCGTTCTGACGGTGAAATTGCTTGGACGTCAGCAGAAAGATCCGCTCCACCAATTCCATCGCCCTTCGCCAGACTGTCAGATCACGGTAGCTGGAAACCACCCTCTTCCCTAGTCCCTAGCCCCTAATCCCTAGGCCCTTGCGCGCGGTTCCGTCTTCCGGAATCCGCAGAGATTGACGGGATGGCATCGGCAATCCAGTATTCCGGTAACCAGAATGTCCGCGGTCGCGGATGAGAAAAGAAGCAGGAGGAAGGATGTTCTGCAGCAACGCGGAAGCCACGCGATGAAAAAAATCGTGCGTATCGGTGCCGGATCGGCATGGTGGGGCGATCGCATCGAACCGGCCCGATGGAACGCCGAACGCGGCGACCTCGATTACCTCTGTTTCGAAACCATGGCGGAAGCAACCGTCTCCGCCGCGCAGGTGCGCAAGCGCCGCGATCCATCGTTTCCGGGGTACGACACTTATCTCGACGATCGCATGCAGGCAGTCCTGCCGGGCTGCATCAAGCGCGGCACCCGGATCGTGACCAACCAGGGCTGGGTCAACCCCGATGCGGCGGCCGAACGCATCGTCTACTGGCTGAAGCAAACCGGAGCAAACGGCGTCAAGGTCGCAGCGGTCAACGGCAGCCTGATCACCGATCGCGTGCTGCAGCTCACCGACAGGATCCTGGAGAACGGCAAACCGACTTCCTCGCTGGCCGACAGCCTGGTTTCCGCAGAGGTCTATCTCGGCGCCGAACCGATCGTCGAAGCGCTCAAGCTGGGAGCGCAGATCGTCGTGACCGGCCGCGTAGCCGATCCGTCAATCTTCATGGCGCCGATGATGCACGAATTCGGTTGGGATGCGCTGGACCACGCTCGCCTCGGCGCCGGCAACGGCCTCGGCCACCTGATGGAGTGCGGTGCGCAAGTCACCGGCGGTTATTTCGCCGATCCCGGATTGAAGGATGTCCCGGAACCGTGGAACCTCGCCTTTCCAATCGTCGAAGTCGAGGAAGACGGTTCCGCCGTGCTCACCAAGGTGTCGGGCACCGGCGGAGCGGTCAACCTGATGACCGTGAAAGAGCAGATGCTCTACGAAGTCCATGATCCGGCGAACTACATCACGCCCGACGTCGTCGTCGACTTCACGACCAGCAAACTCGAACAGGCCGGACCGGACCGCGTGCGCATCACCAACATATCCGGCAAACCACGCACGCCGACGTTGAAAGTCTCGATCGGCTGCACCGAAGGCTTCATCGGCGAGGACATGTTCTTCTATGCCGGGCCGGGCGCCTTGCGGCGCGCACAACTGGCGAAGAGAATCCTGGAGGAACGCTTCAAGATCGTTAAGCTCGACGCGGAAGAGGTGCGGATCGATTTTCTCGGACTGAATGCCATCCACGGCGCCATGACGCCGAAAGACGCGCCGGAACCTTACGAGATCGCGGTACGCGTCGCAGCGCGGACCAAGACACGCGACGAAGCGATCAAGGTCGGCCGCGAAGTCGACGGCATGGCGGTATCCGGCGTGGGGATGACGGGAAAACGCGTGCCGCACCAGGACCGCACCCGCGAGATCATCGGCGTCTGGTCCTCGCTCGTTCCTCGCGAGAAGATCGTGCCCTCGATCAACTTTTTTCAAAGTTGATCGGAGGGGCGAGGGACGAGGGGATGAGCGCCAAAGGCGCGCCTTGTGTTATTAGGTTTTCAATCTCTAAATCGCTAATCTCTTCGCCCTAGCCCCCGTCTTTCCCCTCGTCCCTCGTCCCTTTTTCAAGGAGAGTTCTCCGATGAAAATACTTCTCCAGCACGCCGCCCACTGCCGCTCAGGCGACAAGGGCAACACATCGAACATCTCGGTGATCGCCTATGCGCCCGAGTTGTATCCCTACCTGAAAGAGCAATTGACCGCGGACCGATTCAAGGCGCACTACTCCGGTGTCGTCGCCGGCAAGGTCACGCGCTACGATGTGGACGGATTGCAGGCACTGAACTTCGTTGCGGAGGGCGCGCTCGGAGGCGGCGTGTCGCGCAGTCTTTGTCTCGACAACTACGGAAAGTCGCTGTCGGCGAGAGTGCTCTCTTTTGAGCTCGATATACCGGATGCGCTGAGACCGAAGCTCCGCGGCCTTGTGCAGCCGTGACAATCGTGACGGTCGTGTGGGGCACGGGGACAGCTCGACCTGACCGCTTGTTTCTTGCTTGCCCCATCAAAAAAAGGGGCGCCGGCCGTCGCCGTCGTTTCGCAGCGACGGGTACGCACGGATACGTGGACCTGCGTTTGTGGTTCAGCTCAGCCCGGGGACCATGGGGCATCTGCGCCGTATCATAAGCAGGGATTGACACCTCCAAGCTTGCGCACGACCTACTTCCTCTTCGTCGACCGGCAGGCAAAAAACCGCGCTCGACTGCATGCAGGCCGAAGTCGTGCACATGTTCGAAAGCCGCGAGGCGGCTCGCACGGCGATCTTCAACTACATCGAGTTGTTCTCACTACAGTTTGTAATAAAGAGCGCGTTCCTGAAATAGATCAGACATTGGCCACACTTACCTTACGGGTGGCTCCCAGGTCGGATTGCATGCCGCTCCTGTTTACGGCCGACGGGCGTCAAAAAACAAGACCGAGTTTCTATTCACACTATCCAGGAGGGGAGACCATCATGAAGGTTCGCATCATTGCTGGCGCGCTCGCGGCGCTTTCTATCTGGGCCGGCGGCACCATGGCGGCAGACGTCAACGACAAACCATTCGAAGAAGGCTGGTGGCCGAGCAAGTGGGGCGCAGATGACAGCGCGGGGAGTTCCAATCACACGAGGAATCCGGCGAATGTAAAACGTGCGCTGAGCGTCGTGAAGCAGTTCAAGGTTGTCACGCTTGGACGCGTCTACCATCGCGAAATGCCCAACTTCGGCGTCCGCGGATGGAATCTGTCGATTCCCGGAACACCTACCGGCGGACCGTTCGGGAAGAACGGTCTGGTCTATCACGATGAGATGGTGACGGCGGAAATCGGCCAGGTAGGAACGCAGTTCGACGGGCCCGGACATATCGGTGTCCACACCTCCAAAGGCGATTTCATGTACAACGGCCGTCCGCGCGATGAAGTCTACGAACGCGGGGCCGGCGGCCGCGTCCTGGGCATGGGCAAGAACGGCGTGGAGTATGTCGCCGAGAACGGGTTCGTGTGCCGCGCCGTCATGCTCGACGCCGTGGCGTACCGGAAGTCGCAGGGAAAACTGGCGGCCTCCGAAGACAAGCTGCCGATCCCCGCGAAGCTGAACGACATCGGTGTAATCACGGCCGACGACATCAAGGCGATGTTCAAACTGCAGCGTGTTGCCGACCTGCAAGCCGGCGACTGCGTCTTCATGCACACCGGGCATGGCAACGGCTGGGCGAACAGCGTTTACAAGACACTCACTTCGCAGCAGCGCGCGCAAGTCCGCGGCTATGTCACCTCGGGCGAGCCGGGATACGGCTTGAGCGCATGCGAGTACTTCGGTTCACGCGACATCGCGCTGCAGGGCGGAGACGCCTCCTCGAACGAAGCGCAGCCGTTTGGTGAAGAGGATGGCTATGCCGTGCCATGCCACACCGCGAACCAGACTCGGCGCGGGATCTGGAACATCGAGAACCTCGATCTGAAGCCTCTTGCCGACGCCAAAGTTTACGAGTTCGCATTCATCTGGGCGCCGCTGCGAATGGTCGGTGCCACCGGCTCTCCCGGCAATCCGATTGCGATTTACTGAGAGACCCGTTAAAACGTAGCCGAAGTCAGGGAAGCGGCAGCTCAAGCTGCCGCTTTTTCTTTGGGTGCTGGCTGCCGGATCGGTCGGCGGGCCCCTTAGTTTCGAAACGGATGATGCTGGTTCAGCTAGCCGTTGCGAACGCGAAGTCGCTGATGTGGGCTCCCCCATCGGATTCCTGCTTCGAAAGCGGAGCGAATCGCGGTCCCGTTCCGAGATCCGCCACGTGCGGGGTCGCTTTTGATTGGGGTTGATCCACGCTGTGCTCCCAGAATACAAAGCGGCGCTTTTCTGCGTGCCAGCGTCCGGTGGCCGTCAAATTGTCGAGTAATCCGTTGTAGTAAGCCCCGTGCAGCAACGAATTCAGTGGCAGCACCTTGCGGTCGAGCAATGCCTTTTGCGCCGCAGTAAGCTCGGGCTTCGCTTCTGCGCCCTGGCGGTTGATGATCGGCGTTGAAGGCTCGTTCATGTTGGCACTCCTTTCGAATCGGAGAACCCACCCTGCATTTTCGGATGTCACATGGTGTGTCCGGTATGAGCCTATTTAACGCGCATTTCGACCTCAGGCACACGGAAAGCCGCCGTATGGCGGGTATGGCACGACGGAAGGTTACCGGAGCGGGAGGCCGTACACGGAGCGGTAAAAACCGGGGCACAAACGGTAGAAAAAGCAGTCGCCGGATGACGACACCGGGTTGAGAACGGCAAGTGAAAATCAAGAAAACGGGCACCGCTCGGTGCCCGCGCACTTCCTCTCAGCCTTCCAGGACTACCCCTTTACGCAAAGAATCTGCTTGAGCGTTGCGACGACCTCGACGAGGTCGCTCTGCGCCGCCATCACTTCATCGATGTCCTTGTACGCCGACGGGATCTCGTCGATCACGCCTTCGTCCTTGCGACATTCGACGCCTGCAGTCTCGAGAGCCAGGTCCTCGCGCGTGAAGACCTTGCGGGCCTGAGTACGGCTCATGCGGCGGCCCGCGCCGTGCGAGCACGAGCAATACGACGTGGCCTCGCCCTTGCCGCGCACGATGAAGCTCTTCGCGCCCATCGAGCCCGGAATGATCCCCAGCTCGCCCGCGCGAGCGCTTACTGCGCCTTTGCGCGTCACCCAGATGCGCTCGCCGAAATGCTCCTCGATTCGCGCGTAGTTGTGATGGCAGTTCGTGACTTCGCCGACGAAGCCGACCTCACACCCCAGGTTTTTCGCGAGCGCCTTGTGCACGAGGTGCAGCATCAGGTCGCGGTTGAGCGACGCGTACTCCTGCGCCCAACCGAGCCCTTCCACATACGCCTCGAACTCCGGCGTTCCCTCGTCCAGCCACGCGAGGTCGCGATTCGGCA
>Ga0137409_10008807_pt1 | contig 10296 bp, 9 predicted proteins | sample CZODoug1_16funga_FD_122059 | JGI IMG/M metagenome (GOLD analysis project Ga0137409, IMG submission 122059) | Vadose zone soil fungal communities from Angelo Coast Range Reserve, California, USA - CZODoug1_16fungal (Hybrid Assembly) | ecosystem: Environmental > Terrestrial > Soil > Vadose zone...
CTCGGCGTCTCCTAGAAGCTCGCGCCGATCTTCGTGCCCTTCGACGTCTGGCAGTTGCCCGAGCCGCCGCCCCGCATGCCGGCTTCCGACGCCAGGAGCGAGAAGCGGCAGAGCATCGTGGTGCCGCGGTCGCCCTTCAACGTCGCGATCGCCTTGTTCTCATGAGTTCTGATGAACGCGCCCCAGTCACGCGCCCCGCCCCACATGCTGGCATCCATGTCGCCTTGAGCGTCGGGCGGCACCTCGCCTTCCCAGGCCGGGTCGATCCAGCCGCGGCTCATCTCCTTCTTCACGACGGTGTACTTGCCCGAGAATCGCTCGCCGTCGGGCATGACTGCCGCCATCGTCCCACTGCCGCCGAACAGCCCCGATTCCCAGCTCATCGTCAGCGGCACCGGAGACCGGCCGGGAACGTCGACGCGTGCGGTCACCGGTCCCGACGCGCAGCCCACGATCCCCATCGTGAGAAGCGAGATCACCGTCACTGCGATCGTGTTTCTCTCCATGCAACCGCTCTCCTGGAGTCGTCGGGTCCGTTAGGAGGGAGGCGGATGGCGACGACACGAGCTTCGAGTGGGGGCGATGATACGCGATCGCGCGCGCCGCCGAAAGGAGTCGGCGCTACCGGGCGAGTGGACCGCGCTCGAAGAGCGGAAGCGTGCCGGGCGCCTGCACCCCCTCGATCGAGAGCAGGCGGAGCTTCGTCCTGATGCCCCCGTGGGCCGAGAAGCCGCCGAGCTTGCCGTTCGCGGCGAGCACGCGATGGCACGGCACGACGATCGCGAATGGGTTCTGGCCGAGCGCCGACCCGACGTCGCGCGCCGCGCCGGGCTCGCCGAGCCGCGCCGCGATCTCGCCGTACGACAGCGTCGCGCCCGGTGGGATCATCCGCGCCACCTCGTAGACGCGTCGGTGGAACGGCGGCACGTGTCTCATGTCGAGCTCGACGAACGAGAGATCGCGCGCCTCGCCGCCGAGCAGCGCGACGATGCCGTCGACCGCGCGCCGTACCTGGGGCGGAGGCGCCATTTCTCGAGCGCCCGGCAGCTCACGCCCAAACCGGGTGCGAGCCGCCGCCTCGCTCGACTCGGGCAGCTGCACGCCGACGACCCCCTGGTCACCCCACGCGATGCCGCAGACGCCGATGGGTGTCCCGAACAAGTGGAAGCCACGCTCGGTCACGACGGTCGCCGCCGCCACTCGCGGATCTGCGCGGAATGCTCGCGGTAGTGTCCGGCGCCGGCGCCGTCGAACGGATCGCGCGCGCCACCGCCCGGCGCGAAATGCGCCTCGGGCAGGGCCGCGGCGGCACCGACGAAGAGCCGGTGGGTGAGATCGAGCTCGGCAAGGACGTCGGCCGACTTCACGCCCGATTTCCGCTCGACGAATCGCGCGTTCCACGCATCGTAGTCATCATACGTGCCGGGCGGGTAGGGCGCCTCTCCCTTCGCGATGTTCCCCAGGGCCTGGATCATCGTCTCGTGCCAGCCGGAGATGTGGATCAGGATCTCGCGGACGCCCCAGCTGCCGAGCCACACGCGGCGCATCTCTTCGTCGCTCAGACCGTCCACCGCTTGGCGCAGCTCGGTGAATGCTTCCTCCGCCTGCCGCAGCATCGTGCCCTTGTCGCTCATGTCTTTCTCCCGACGGGATAGTCGCTACGCCTTCTGAGACCCCGCACGGGCCCGGCTGTGAAAAGACGGGGGGAGTTGGGCCGGCCGCGGCGCCCTCGGGCTGGCTGGTCACGGTCGGTCCATCTCCGCCGGCCAAACCGGTTAGAAACAGGCCGACGAAGCCCGCTCGCGTCACGGCCATGTCCCAGTAAGTGCCCGCAAAACAAGAGATCCTCGTGGCCATCCGGAAATGGTCTGTGTTTTGCTGGTTTTTCTCGGCAAGAACCCCACAATGGTGCTCACCATGGGTCTTCCATGCTCTATCGGTGCTGGGCCGACTCGTCCCGGGTCGGCGGCGCGGCTCGTTTGTTGCGCGCGGTAACGAGCGTGATCCGAACCAGGATCGTCGGCATGCGGCTGGCGGGGAAGCCCTTCCTCATCTCGCTGCTCGTCATCGCGGTCCTGGCGGTCGTCGGGTACTTGAGCTTCCACGCCGTCGGCAATCTCGTGTCGGTCAATCGAGAGATCGCGACCCGCACCGTTCCTGCCGTCCGCCTGGCCGCGTCCACCCGCGAGGCGATCACGCCGCTCGTCCGGCTCGAGATCCGCGCGCTGGTGCTGGCCGACCCCGGCTATGCGACGGCGTGGAACGAGCGGGCGGTGCGTGTCGCCGAGGATCTCGAGCACCTCGCCGGATACACGCAGAGCGCGCGAGAGGCGGAGAAGCTCGCCGCCGCGCGCACGGCATTCGAGCACTACCGCGGTCTCGTGGCGACCGAGCAGGAGCTCCTCCGGCGCGGCGCCCGCGCGCAGGCCCTCGCCGTGCCCTACAGCGAGGCGCGCGCGCGCGCCGAGGAAGTCCAGGAGAATCTGGACGGGTTGATGGCCGCGATCCACGAGCGGGTCCTCGCGGCGCAGGCCGAGGCCGCGCGTCTCGAAGCCAGGACGTGGACGGGCGTGCTGATCGCGCTGGGCGCGGCCGTCGGTCTGGCGTTGCTCGTCGCGCTGGAGAACGCCCGCCTGCACGCGGAAGCCCAGCGAAACATCCGGCAGCTCATGAACCAGTCGCGGCAGCTGCTCGAGTCCAAGGTAGCCGCCGAGCAGGCCAGCCGCGCCAAGAGTGAGTTCCTCGCCTCGATGAGCCACGAGCTCCGCACCCCCCTCAACGCGGTGATCGGCTTCTCCCAGGTGCTCGCGAACCAGACGTACGGCGCGGTGAACGCGCGCCAGCTCGAGTATCTGACCTCGATCCTCGCCGGCGGCCGCCACCTCAGAAAGCTGGTGGACGACGTGCTCGACCTGGCCAAGGTCGACTCCGGACACCTGACGCTCGACCTCACGAAGGTGGCCGTCGCCGAGGACATCCCGGAGGTCGTGGGGGTCGTCCAGGCGCTCGCGCACCAGAAGAACATCACGGTGACGGTGGAAGTGAAGGAGCCGCTGCCGGCGGTCGTCGCCGACCGCCTGCGGGTTCAGCAGATGATCTACAACTTGCTGAGCAACGCGATCAAGTTCACCGAGCCGGGAGGACACGTCACCGTGACGGCCGACACGATCTCCTCGGTCGGCCCGAGCGGCTCGTGCCTGCTGCGGATCAGGGTCGCGGACACCGGCATCGGGATCAAAATGGAGGACCAGGCCCGGATCTTCGACAAGTTCGAGCGGGGCGACTCCTCGTCAGCCCGCGAGCAGGAAGGAACCGGGCTGGGCCTCGCCCTGACGCGCAAGCTCGTGGAGCTCCACGGCGGCCACATCAGCGTGGAGAGCGAGGGCGTCAAGGGGCGCGGCAGCATGTTCACGGTGCTTCTGCCGCTCGCCCCTCCCGAGCACCTCGTCAGCTAAGCGTGGTGGCGCTCACGCCGGCATCGCCGGCGCGGGCAGCCGCTCGTACATCTGATGGACGTCAGCCCCGTGGAAGCGCGCCACGTGATTGGTCGGCGGCAGCGGCTCCGTGTAGAAGAACTCGGGGAGCTCATCGTCCTTCTCGGTGAACCCGGCGCGGCGGTTGAACTCGTACTCCAGCCGGAGCGCGTCCCGCCCCAGCGGCTCGAAGAAGTCCTTGGTCAGGCTCGTGCCGTGCGCGGCGTTGATGGCGTTGACGAGAAACTCGGTGTTCGGATTGGTGACGCTCATGCCGAAGATGCAGAGCCCGAGCGAGTCGTTGGCCGCCACGCGCGCCTGGTGGGCGAGGCTCTGCTCGACGATCTGCTCGGCGTTCATCTCGCGGGTCTTGAGCCGCGGGAGGTTGCCGGCCGTGTGATCGGCGCCCTGCGCGGTCGCCATCATCGTCACGCCGGTGGCCTCGACCACGCGAGGATCGTAGGCGCTGATCGCCTGCTTCTTGATGACGGGGACGCGGCGCACGTTGTAGTGGGCGCCGACCCGCGCCGTGCCCTGCGCCCAGAGCCGGCCCTTCTCGGTGCCGCGGCGCAGCTCCGCCATGCAGTCGGCCATGAACTTCACGTCGCCGAAGGCACCGAGCCCGGCCTCCATCAAGACCGCCAGGGTGGCGCCGAGCTCGATCGTGTCCACGCCGAGGTCGTTGGCGAGGAAGTTCATCTGGGCGAGCTCGTCGGGATCGCTCAGGCCGCAGTTGGTGCCGAGGAGGCCGAGCGTCTCGTACTCGACGGGCGAGACGACTTCCTTCCCGCTCGCGTCCGCGTAGACGTTGCTGCACTGGATCACGCAGCCGGGCATGCACGCGTGCGTGTGCTCGCCGCCCCGCGAGACGTTGAGCTGGCTGATGTAGTCGCCCCCCATCTTGAACTTCTCACCGCCCGCCACGTTGACCTGCTGGCCGGCGCTGAAGTTCCGGACCGGTAGACCGCCGAGCGCGTTCTGGAGGTCGGCCATGCCCATGGTGCCGATCTTCTGATAGAAGTTCGTGACCATCGAATCGGCGAGCAGCATCTTGGCGTAGTCCTTGATGGCCACGTTGACCTTCTTGGCGTCGGTGAACGGCGGGATCTTGTCCAGGTCGACCACGACGGCCTTGACCCGCTTGGACCCCATCACCGCGCCCACACCGCCGCGCGCCGACAGCCGCGCCGGTCGGCCGTCCTTGTCGCTGAAGGCGATGCCGCCGAGCAAGCCCTGGTACTCGCCGACGGGCCCGCAGAGCGCGATCGTGACTTTCCGGCCGTACTTCTTGTGCAACATCTCCTGAGCCTCGAAGTTGCCCTTGCCCAGATAGGGCGCGGCGTCGTCGAAGTCGATGGTGCCGTCTTTCCTGAAGTGGAGCACGGTCCATTCGGGCGAAGCGCCGTGCAGGGTGAAGCCGGCGACCTTCAGCTGCCCGAGCCCGTAGCTGAAGCTGCCGCCGCCGTTGGCCTCCTTGATGCCGCCGGTGAGCGGGCTCTTGCAGCCCACGCTCGTGCGGTTTGCGTTGGAGAAGCTCGTGCCCGCGAACGGGCCGGCGGAGAAGACGAGCGGGTTGGCGGGCGAGAGCGGGTCGACCGTCGCCGCGCCGAGCTCGAGGAGAGTCTTGGCGATCCAGTAGCGCCCCGCTCTGACGATCTCCTCGCCGTGCAGCTCGCGCTTGGTGATGTTGCGGCTCGTCAGGTCGATGTCGTAGTAGGTCCGCATGGCACGCTCCTGGTGGTCGGCGCGGTTGTCCTATCCCGTTGCGTCAAACTAAGCCGCCGGCTGCGTGGTGTCAATGTATTGACAGCGCGCCGAGGTCGGGCCGAAACTGCCCCCGTGGTGACACCGGCCGATGGTTGAGGCAGCTCTCAAAACGCTCCTGTCGCTCGGTCTCGTCGCCACGGCCGCCGCTTACGTGCGCGGATGGCGTCGGCTCCGCGCCGCTGGGTATGCGCCGCCGGTCTGGCGGCCGGCGTCCTACGCCCTGGGCCTCGCCTTCGTTGCCGGCGCGTTGCTGTCGCCGCTCGACGAGCTGGCGGCCGAGCGGTTCTCGGCGCACATGGCTCAGCATCTGCTGCTGACGATGATGGCGGCACCGCTTCTTCTGCTCGGAAACCCGTTGCCGCCGATCCTGTGGGGACTGCCGCCCAGCGCGCGGCGGTGGCTCGCGGCGCCCTTTCGACGGACGGCGTGGCCGCGTACGGCGTTGTCGGCGATGACGTTCTGGCCGGCGGCCGGCCTCCTCCACGTCGCGGCAGTCTGGATCTGGCACGTCCCGTTGCTATACGACGCGGCGGCCGAGCACGAGCTCGTGCACGCCCTGGAACACATGATCTTCTTCGGGACGGCGCTGCTGTTCTGGTGGCCGATCATCCGCCCGGCGCCGCGGCTCGCGCCACGGCTCCATCCCGGCCTTCAGATCGCCTACCTCGTCGCCGCAACCGCGCAGAGCACCGCGCTCGGCATGGTGCTGGCGGTGCCGGAGCGCGCGTTCTATCCTCACTACGCGCGGGTCGCAGCGACTCTCGGGATCAGCGCCGTCGACGACCAGATGGTCGGCGGCGGGCTCATGTGGAGCGGCGCGCACATGTACCTGCTCCCGATTCTCGTGATCCTCTACACTGTTTCTCGCGACGCGGCGCGCGAGCACGACGACGCGCCGGCGTAGTGGCGTCGGACACGCTGAGGAGGGAGCATGGCACTCGATCTCGTGATCCGCGGTGGGAGCATCGTCGACGGCTCGGGCGCCGCGCGCTATCGCGCCGACATCGGAATCAAGGACCGTCGGATCGTCGAGATCGGACGCGTTCGGTCGGCGGCCGAGCGCGCCATCGACGCCGACGGCCTGATCGTCGCGCCGGGCTTCATCGACGGCCACACCCACATGGACGCCCAGGTGGCGTGGGACCGGATGGGAAGCTGCTCTTGCTGGCACGGCGTGACCACCGTGATCATGGGCAACTGTGGGTTCGCGCTGGCGCCGTGCCCGCCCGCGGAGCGCGAATGGTTCGCGCGCTGTCTGACCGCGGTCGAAGACATTCCGACCGAAGCGATGATGGCGGGGATCGACTGGACCTGGGAGACCTTCCCGGAGTACCTGGCGACCGTCGATCGGCTGCCCAAGGCGATCAACTACGGCGCGTACATCGGCCACTCGGCCCTGCGGATGTACGCCATGGGCAAGCGGGCGCTGTCGGAGCCTGCAACCGAGAGCGATCTGACGCGAATGGCCGCGGCGGTGCAGGAGGCGATTCGCGTCGGCGCGATGGGCTTCTCGAGCTCGCGCGCGACGACGCACGTCACGCCCGACAACACACCGGTGGCCAGCCGCATCGCCGCCTGGACGGAGGTCGATCGCCTGGTCGGCGCCATGGCCGAGCTGAACGCGGGCGTCTTCCAGGTGGGGCCGGACACGTCGGGAGGCGAGGCGCAGCGACGATTTCTCGCGCGGCTCAAGCAGGTGGCGATCGAGAGCGGCCGGCCGGTGATGTTCGGCACGATCTCGAGCCGCCAGGGTGAGCGGCCGAATCCGTGGACCTATCAGCTCGAGTACCTGGACGAATGCGCCGCCGCTGGGGCCCGGATGTGGGGCCAGACCACGACGCGCTCGATCAACGCCATCTTCTCGCTCAAGTCCTACTTGCCGTTCGACGTGCTCCCGGCGTGGCGCCAGATACGCCGCCTGCCTCTGGCCGAGCAGAAGCGGCGCCTTGCCGACCCGGCGACACGCCGGCAGCTGGTCGCCGAAGAGGCGGGCATGAAGCCGCGCGACAACGTGTTCCAGGGCGGCGGCGCCGCGACCACCGATCCGCGCAAGCCCGACTACGCGAACCTGTTCGTCATGAAGGGCGTGGACTGGAACGACCCGACGGTCGCCCAGCTGTCGACGCAGCTTCGTCGCCACCCGGTCGAGGTGATGATCGATCTGGTGCTCGAGAACGACGATCAGGTGTTCGTGCAGCCGCTCGTAAACGAGGACCCGGACCACGTGCTCGGCATGCTGCGGCATGCGCGCACGCTCGCGACGTTCTCGGATTCGGGCGCGCACGTGTGCCAGGAGATGGGCTCGTCGCTCCAGACGCACCTGCTGAGCTACTGGGTGCGCCAGCGGCAGGCGTTCACGCTCGAAGAGGCGGTCCGCAAGCTCACCTTCGACAACGCCTCGGCGTGGGAGATCCACGATCGCGGGCTCCTGCGCACGGGCTACCGGGCGGACCTCGTGGTCTTCGACGAGGGGCGCGTGCAGCCGGCGATGCCGACGGTGCAGACCGACCTGCCGGGCGGCGCCCGCCGCCTCGTGCAGAAGGCGGAAGGGATCGCCGCCACGATCGTCAACGGCCAGGTGACCCTGGAGCACGGCGAGACGACCGGCCGCACGCCGGGCGTCTTGCTCCGCGGGCCCGGCGCGCGTCGGGCCTGACGCGCGCCGTCTTCGCCGGTCGTGGTTTCTAGAAGATCGCGAGCGGGTGCGCCGGAGCCCCCGTCGAGCCGACCAGCCGGATCGGCGTCGCGGTGAAGAGGAACTCGTACCGCCCTTCCTCCGCGCACGCGCGGGCCAGCCGCTCGGGATTCGTGTTGTCCACGAGCACCAGGCCCAGGAACGGGATAGCCAGGTGCGTGCTCATCGCGAAGCCCGGATAGCTGGTGGGGCGCTCGTCCATCATGTCCCACGAGATCGCGGCGATGTCCTTCTCGCGAAACCACTCGAGACACGACAGATGCATCCCGGGGTGGGGCGACACCCGCGGGATCCAGTCGGGGTTCCCCTTCCGGAACGCTTCGTCGCCGTTGCGGACGACGACCACGTCGCCCGGCTCGACCTTCACGCCCGCCCGCGCGGCGACCGCGTCGAGCTCCCTGGGCGTGACCGGCTGACCGACGGTCACGTAGCCCTCCTTGCGGCCGGCGGCGACGTCGAGCAGCACGCCCCGGGTAGTCAGCCCGTCGAAGTAGGCGTCGATCGCGCACCAGGTGGCGCCGGCCGCGGTGAGGCTATCCTTGAAGGGCCGGCCGTTGTAGAGCTCGCCGTCCCACGCCACGTGGCACAAGGCGTCGATGTGGGTGATCGAGAACCCGTGATAGACGAGATCGAAGCGATCGAGCACCACGTCGGCGCGCTCGCGATTGGACGGGAACGTCACGTTGTACATGATCGCCGGCTGGGGACCGATGTCGCGGGCGAGCGAGACCGTTCGACCCGTGCGCACCAGCGACGAGGCCTGCGCCCGCTTGGCGGCCGTGATGAGATTCGCGGTGCCGCGCTGGTCGTCGTGGCCCCAGCGGCCCCAGTTGTTCAGCTCCTTGAAGTACCCTTCGACGCGATCCTGCGTGGGTGGCTTCCAGTCGGCCATCGCCGCTCCTCTCGATGAAATTCGATTCATGGGCGCGCACCGCCGCTACTAGTAGTACACCGAGCGCCCGGCGCCGCCGGTCGCCACGACCAGTTCGCCGCTGACCGCCCACGCCTTGTCCGACGCGAGAAAGACCGTGAGATAGGCGATCTCGGCGGCATCCACCATGCGGCAGATCGAGTTACCACGCGGGGAGTCGTAGGCGAAGTCACGCTTCTCGACCTCGTCGGCCGCGATACCCAGCTCGGCGGCACGCGCGGCCAGGAGCCGCGGCGTGCGCTCGGTGCGCGTCGTGCCGGGGTGGACGCAGTTGACCGTGATGCCGTACCGCCCGAGCTGCACGGCCAGGGTCTTGGTGAGGTGCACGAGCGAGCCGTTGCGCGCGCCGCCGCTCAGGTTCCCGGCGTTGCGGGCGTTGGTGCCGCTGATGTTGATGATCCGGCCCCAGCCCTGCTGCTTCAGATAGGGAATCGCGGCGCGGGCGCACCGCAGCGCGCCCACGTACTTCACGTTGAAGTCCTGCAGCAGGTCCTCGTCGACGATGGACTCGATGGGCCCGGTGGCGGTGGCCGAGCCGCCCGGGGCCGAGCCGCTGTTGACCAGGATGTGCAGCCCGCCGAGCTGCGCCGCCGCCTGCGCGACCATCGCGTCCACCTGCTCGCGGCTCGTCACGTCGGCCGCCAGCGGGATGACCCGACGTCCGGTCTCGTCGCTCAGCGCCTTCGCGGCCGCCTCCAGCCGATCCTTCGTGCGCGCCACGATGGCGACGTCGACGCCCTCGCGCGCCAGCTCGCGCGCGATGGCCTTGCCGATGCCCAGACTGCCTCCCGTCACGATCGCGTGCTTGCCGCGGAGTCCCAGATCCATCGCGTGACCTCCTTACCGCGCGGTTTCGAGCACGACCTCGCCGAGGCCCTCGATGGCGAAGCGCACGCGATCGCCCGGCGCCGGGAATTTCGTGGTGATGCTGCTGCCCGTCATCACAATCATGTCGCGCTCCAGCATGCGGCCGCGGCGGTTGAGCAGGTTCGCCAGCCACGCCACCGCCTCGAACGGGTGGCCCAGCGCATCGCCGGTCTTGCCCTGGCCGCCGGGCTGATCGTTGATCCAGCAGCGCGTCACGGCGCTCTCGAGATCGACGCCGCGCCAATCCGCCGCCGGCGTGCCGAGGACCACGCCGCCGTTCCACGTGTTCTGGGCGACAAGCGTGAAGGCGTCGAGCGTCTTGTAGTCGGCGTCGCCGTCCTCGACCAGCTCGAAGGCCGGCACGCACGCAGCGACCCGGCCCGCCACCGAGGCGCGCGTCCACGGCGCGCCGCTCGCCGGCAGCGCCTCGCGCAGGCGCACCGCCACCTCGAACTCCACGCCGAGATGGTGGTAGGCCGCGAGGTCGATCCGGACGGGGGAGGGCAGCACGACCTTCGAGAAGATGGCGCCGGCGGCCGGCTGGTCGACCCCGGTCATCTGCT
>Ga0137409_10008808_pt1 | contig 10294 bp, 5 predicted proteins | sample CZODoug1_16funga_FD_122059 | JGI IMG/M metagenome (GOLD analysis project Ga0137409, IMG submission 122059) | Vadose zone soil fungal communities from Angelo Coast Range Reserve, California, USA - CZODoug1_16fungal (Hybrid Assembly) | ecosystem: Environmental > Terrestrial > Soil > Vadose zone...
CGCTTGCAGTTGATCAGCTGCAGCACGCCCAGGACTTCGCCCTTGCCGTTTTTCATTGGGAGCGCGATCAGCGAACGAGTGCGGTAACCCGCCTCCTGATCGAACGACGAATTGAAATGAAAGGGCCGCGACTTGGGAATACGGTACGCATCGGCGAGCTCAACCACTGCGCCATGCAGAGCGCAGTATCCGGCGATGGATTCTTCCGTCAGCGGAAGCGTGTGCTCGCTGAATGGAAATTGCGCGCTGTCGTTTTGGATCAACTTGAAGCGCAGCCGTAGGGACCGCAACGTGCGGTTTTCCGGCGCCGAATCCTTCTCCACAAGATAGAGCGAGCCGGCATCCGCTGCGGCAATCTCGCGGGCTTTTCTGAGGATGAGATCGAGAAGCAGACCCACATCTCGCGTTTCGGAAAGTGCGATTCCAATACGATTCAGCTCTTCCAACTCGCGCGTGGCCTGGGTGGCGCTGAGCGCTGTGCCCTTCGGACGCAGTGTGCGCGGTTTCTTGTTTCCATTCATAGAGGACAGGTATCGGGGCCGCTGCGGCGGGGCGTTCCGCGAACCGAGAGTATAACGGAAGCGGGCCACGGAGGCACGCAAAGCATGCAGCACCAGCCTCCGCGTAACATCCAGAAACCAAAGGGAGATGCTCGGCTAGTCGTACGAATGTGGCGAATCAGCGAGTAATTAGTAGGGTTCAGAGACTTTCGCCGATGTTGCAGCTCTGTTAGCGTGGGAAGAGGACAGCGCGGTAAAGGTGTGGGCGGGGTGTACTCTGCCAGCGGCAATGGGAGCTAGTGTGCGAATCGTGAGTGGCGGCGTGAGCGATGTAGGTCGTGTGCGCACCAACAACGAAGACTGTTTTCGCATCATTGCGCCGCTGAACCTTTTTGTGCTCTCCGATGGAATGGGTGGCGAAGCGCATGGTGAAGTCGCCAGCGCTCTGGCGGTGGAAACCCTGGTGAAGCATTGCATCGAGGCGGAGAAGAACCCAGCCGCTCCATTTTTCGGCCAAGCGCAGCCTAACTTGAGTGCCAGAACCAGACGGCTTGCGAGCGCCGTTTACTTGGCGAATAAAAGCATCTTCAAGTCGGCGGAAGAACATCCGGAACAGCAAGGCATGGGCGCGACGATAACCGCCGCGTGGATCGACGGCTCGAAACTCAGCATCGCCCATGTGGGAGACAGCCGCGCCTATCTCCTGCGTGTTGGCAGCTTGCTGCAGCTCACGCAAGATCATTCTCTTGTCGCCGAGCAAGTGCGGCGCGGCATCCTGACCGCGGCGGAAGCCGAAGAGAGCGATATGCAGAGTGTGCTGCTGCGTGCTCTGGGGGCGCAGCCGGAAATCGAAGTGGACGCCGAAGAGCAGATGCTCTTTGCGCGGGACGTCCTAGTCCTTTGCTCGGACGGTTTGACGCGCATGGTGACCGAACCGGAGATCGCCGGCACGCTTCAATCTGAAATAGATCCGACCAAGGCGTCGGAGAAACTCGTGGCGCTCGCCAACGAGCGCGGTGGCTCGGACAACATCACCGTCGTTGTCGTGCGCCTCGAATCGGATTCCAAGGGGTGGTTTTCCTGGCTGCGCCGCGGGGCGCGGAAAGATGCAAGCGGAAACGGTTCCGCTGGAGGGAATTGAGATGCCGAAGCTCAGCCTCATGTTCGAAAATAAAATCGTGCAAGAGCTGCCCGTTGGCAGCCGGCCGGTAACCATCGGTCGATCACCGGACAACGATTTGTCCGTCGATAACCTCGCGGTGTCGAATCACCATGCAAAAATCTACTTTGAGGCCGGCCGGCTGGTCATCGAAGACCTCGACAGCCTGAACGGCACGTTCGTGAATGATCTTCGCATCGAGCGCGCCACCTTGCACGACGGAGACAAGATTCATATCGGGAAGCACCACATCAAGGTGGACACCAGCGGCGATGCGCCGGTCCCCTGGGACACCGGGCGCAAGACTGTTGCTCCGCGCATCAACGAAACCATGGTGCTGGACACGAAAGAGCGACGCCAAATGTTGTCGCAGGCTGCTGCCATGGGCGAATCCATGCAGTTTGCCGGGACCCGCATGAAGGTGCCGACGCTCGTCGTGTTGAATGGAAAAACGGACCAAAAAGAATATGTTTTGACCAACAAACTCACGGTCATTGGAAAATCCAGCATGGCCACGGTTCGATTGAAGGGGTGGTTCAAACCCCCGATGGCCGCGCAGATCAATCAGCGCGATGACGGCTACTACCTCGGTCCCGGCGACAAAGTGCCTCACGTGAATGGCGCTCCCATTCAAGGCCCCGTGCGGCTCAACGACGGCGATCTCATCGAAGTCTCCGGCGTGCGCCTGAACTTCATCTTCCGCGAGTAGCAGTCGATACGCGATGGCAGCTCCGTCAGAGAGGTTCTGGCAGCGGCGGGGCGTCTTCGGCCTCTACGAACTTCTCCAATCCTGGTGGCGCCATCGCGCCTCATTTCTGCTATCCGTTGTCATCACCTTCGGATCTTTGACCCTCTATTATTTCACCTTCTTCGGGGAACACCCCACGCCAATATTTCAATTTCTCCAGCGTCTGGAATACAACACGCTGGATACCCGGTTTCGATCGCGGCCGCGGAGCGCCACCTTGCCCGATCCGCGACTTGTTATCGTCGAAATCGATCAGAAATCGCAGGAAGAGCTTGGTAAGTGGCCGTTCTCGCGCTCTCATTTTGCTACGATGCTCGATTCGCTCCACGACGATGGCGCAAAAGTCGTAGCCTTTGACATTACTTTCGACAAGCCCGACCGGACGGCCGATCCTGTTCGCGCACTCTGGGCTAAGCTCGAACAGCGAAAAAAACGTGGCGAAACGATTGACCGAAAACTGGAAGGGGAAGTTCGCAGCCTCGTGGCGGAATTCGATGCCGACTCAAGATTTGCGGAATCGCTTGATCATTTCGGCTCGGTCGTTCTCGGAAACTTCTTTCTGACCTCGGACCAACTAACCGGCATCGACAGCAAAACTCTCGATGAGTATGACGAACTCATTGAATGGTTTTCGATCGGCCGGAATGCTCTGCATCAAGAATCCGGGAAAGAAGACTTCGCCGAGCTTGTCGGACGCTATAAAAGAGATGGCCTACTCTTCACGGCAAATGTCGCCAATATCCCCGTACTCGCGAATCCGGACAATAGCGAAAAAACCACAATCGGTTTCTTCAATGAGCCCTCGGACGCAGACGGGGTGGTGCGCCGTTCTTTGTTGGTCTTGCCGTTTGGACGGTCGAAAGAAATTAACGACTGGCAGATGTACGGTTCGCTGGAGGTCCAGGCAATTCGATTGTATCTCGGCATTCGCTCCGATCAAGTAGCCGTTCAATTCGACCAGACAGGAGTCGTCCGCATCGATTTCGGCTCTTCCTTGTACTTGAAGACGGATTCGACGGGTCGAAGCCAAATCAACTATCACGGAGCGAAAAGAACATACCCGTACCATTCATTGGCTGACGTTGTTCAGCGCAAGTTTCAGCCTGGTACATTCAAAGACAAAATCGTTCTCGTTGGAGCTTCGGCAACCGGCATTGCCGACCTGCGCACTCCACCCTACGGTGAGAACGACTATCCCGGTGTTGAAATTCATGCCAACGTCATCGACAACATGCTGCACCAGAACTTCCTGGTACGCGGCGCGAAGCAGCAACTGTGGGATGCCATTCTGATCTTGCTCTTCGGAATCCCGCTCGGCATTTGGATGGCGCTCGTGTCTCCCCGTTGGATGTGGTTCGGCTTGGGCTTGCTGGTGCCGCTAGTTGCCGTGGATTACATGACATTTCTGCGTGGTTGGTGGCTAAATTTCACGGTGCCGGCTTTGACCCTAACTTCCAATGTTCTTCTCGTTTCGCTCTATCGCTCGCTCTTCGAAGAAAAGGAAAAACGCCGTGTACGTACCGCCTTCGGCCAGTACCTCAGCCCCGAGGTGATCCGGCGCCTGCTTGTCAATCCTCAGCTTGTCGAGCCGAAAAAAACCGACATCACGGTGATGTTCAGCGACATCCGCGGCTTCACCACTATTTCAGAAAAATTAGACGCCCAGGAGCTGGCGCTCTTCCTCAACCAATATCTCTCGGACATGACCGGCCTCGTTTTCGAACACCACGGCACGCTCGATAAATACATCGGCGATGCGGTGATGGCTTTCTGGGGCGCGCCGTTCGAAGAGCCGGGGCACGCCGCCGGGGGCTGCAATACGGGCTTGCAAATGATGGACCGCGTGCGCGAGATGCAAAAGAAGTGGGAAGCCGAAGGCAAGCCGCACCTCGACATCGGCATCGGCCTGAACACCGGAGTGGCCAGCGTCGGCAACATGGGCTCGGTCTTGCGCTACGGCTACACGGCTCTCGGCGACACCGTGAATCTCTCCTCCCGCCTCGAAGGGCTCAACAAAGATTACGGCACGCACATTCTGGTCAATGAAACGACCTATGCTGCGACCAAGGATGATGGCTTCGTTTTTCGCGAGCTGGACCTGATCCGCGTAAAAGGCAAATTGCAACCGGTGACAATTTACGAGCTCATCGGCCGCGCGGGCCAGAATTCCGTCTACGGCACCCCGGAAGATGTGCGCGCGCGCATTTCTCTCTTCCAGCATGCTCGCGAGCTCTACCGCAAGCGCGAGTGGGCCGAAGCGCAGAAAACGTTTCAGATTATTCTCGACAAGTGGCCCGATGAAGGCCCTTCACGCACCTACTGGAAACGTTGCCAGGACTATCTCTTCGACGAGCCATCCTCAGGATGGGACGGCGTCTTCACCATGACGCACAAGTAGCAACGACCTCGAAGTTCGTTCCCAATTCCCCCGCTTCTTCGACCTCCATCCATGCCGATTCAGAGTCCAAATTGGATGGAGCTATGCCCGTACCCTGTGCCAGAATGGCAGCATCCAATCGGTTTGGAAATGAGAGGCACCTTCCGATGGCGCTCCCTAACCGATACAATTTGCGAGATTTAGGTTCTGGTGTGCATCTGAGTTTTTTTCAGATGCGGAATGCTCGCGTGCGAAGTCAAGAAGCAGGACGTGCGGGCAAGCGCTCCAGGAGGCTTTGCATTCAAACCATGACCGTACCCAAAGAAACGCCATCGCGAATCTAAGTAGAATCCCGACGCGGGGCCCCGCCGGCATGCCCTCGCGCATCGCAGATCGCCGAGCCGGCTCAAAGGAATAAAGTAACACCCAATGTGGATTGTTCGATTAGCGCTGGCGAGGCCATACACGTTTGTCGTGATGGCGCTCGTGATTATTCTGCTCACGCCAGTTGTGCTCCTCCGAACCCCGGTCGACATTTTTCCCGATATCAACATTCCGGTCATCAGTCTCGTCTGGACCTACAACGGCCTGCAGCCCCAGGAAATGGAGCAGCGCATCACTTCCAACGTCGAGCGCGGTATCACCACGCTGGTCAACGACGTTGAGCACATCGAATCGCAATCGCTGAACGGGATTGCCGTCATCAAGGTCTACTTCCAGCCCGGCGCAAACATCCAGACGGCGCTCGCACAGGCAGGAGCCATCTCGCAAACATTTCTGCGATTCCTGCCGCCGGGCACCACTCCGCCCCTGGTGATTATCTATTCAGCTTCGACCGTGCCGGTCATTCAGATTGGCCTGACCAGCGACACCCTCAGCGAGCAGCAGCTCTTCGATTACGGCAACAATTTCATCCGCACCCAGCTCGCCACAGTTCCCGGCGCGGCAACGCCTTTTCCCTACGGCGGCAAGCAGCGCGTCGTCAGCGTCGATATTGATACCAAGGCCCTCCAGTCGAAGGGACTTTCTGCGGTTGACGTCGTCAACGCCGTGAATGCCCAAAACCTGATCCTGCCGACGGGAACGGCGAAACTGGGCCCACTTGAGTACATGGTCGAAATGAATGGCAGTCCGCAGACCGTTGACGAACTCAATGATTTGCCGGTAAAGACCGTCAACGGCGCGACGATTTACATGAAGGATGTTGCTCACGTTCGCGACGGCTTCTCTCCGCAGACAAACGTCGTTTTGTCCAATGGCCAGCGCGGCGTGCTCATGAGCATCTACAAAACTGGCGGCGCTTCGACCCTTGATATCGTCGACCGCGTAAAGAAGATGCTCGACTACAACAAGGGTTCACTCCCCGAAGGGCTGCACATCTCCACCTTTTTCGACCAGTCACTGTATGTCCGCGCTTCCATCCAGGGCGTTATCCGCGAGGCGATTATCGCCGCCTGCCTCACGGCGATCATGATCTTGCTCTTCCTCGGGAATTGGAAGAGCACTCTAATCATTGCCATCTCGATCCCATTGTCGATTCTGGTCAGCATTCTCTGCCTCAGCGCGCTCGGACAGACCATCAACATCATGACGCTTGGCGGCCTTGCGCTGGCGGTTGGCATTCTGGTGGATGACGCTACCGTCGAGATTGAAAACATCAATCGCAACTTGGCGATGGGCAAGGAAACCGTTCAAGCGATCCTGGACGGCGCCCAGCAAATCGCCGTGCCCGCGTTTGTCTCCACGCTCTGCATTTGTATCGTGTTCATCCCGATGTTTTTTCTGTCGGGCGTAGCCCGGTTTCTGTTTGTCCCGCTCGCCGAAGCAGTGAGCTTTGCCATGCTAGCTTCCTACATGTGGTCGCGGACCATCGTTCCGACGCTGGCAATGTATCTCCTGAGTTCGGAAGACGAATATCACGCCGAAGAACATATCGGGCAGAAGATGGGCTTCTTCCGGCGCTATCAGCAGGGCTTTGAAAAGAGCTTCGAAAGATTCCGCGAAGGGTATCGGAGCGCTTTGCGTGTTGCGCTCCATTCGCCCAGGCTCTTCGCCGTATGTTTTCTTGCGTTTTGCGGTTTCTCCCTTTTGCTCATCGGTGTTCTCGGCCGCGATTTTTTTCCCAAAGTGGACGCCGGTCAGATCCGTTTGCATATGCGGGCTCGCACGGGTCTCCGTATCGAAGAAACCGCACGTCTCGCCGACCAGGTCAATGGTGTCATCCGGGAAACCATTCCAAAAGACGAACTGATTACGGTCCTCGACAACATCGGCTTGCCTTACAGCGGCATAAACCTTACCTACAGCAATGCCGGTACCATCGGAAGTTCCGACGCGGAAATCCTGGTTCAACTGAAAGAAGTGCGCGGCAAGCCGACCAGCATGTACATCAACGACTTGCGTCAAAAACTCCCCCAGCGTTTTCCAGGCGTGCAATTCTTCTTCCAGCCGGCGGATATCGTCACGCAGATTCTGAATTTCGGAACTCCGGCACCCATTGATGTGGAAGTGACCGGCATGAACCAGCGCGGGAATTATTTGATCGGCGAACGGCTTGCCAACCAGTTCCGCCACATTCCCGGCGCCGTGGACGTGCACGTTCAGCAGGCCTTTGACAATCCCACGCTGTTTATGGAAATTGATCGGGCACGCGCACAGTCGATTGGGATGCAGTCTCGTGACGTCGCCCAAAATGTGCTGGTCTCGCTCAGCTCCAGCTTTCAGACCAATCCCGCTTTCTGGCTCGATCCTAAGAACGGCGTGGAATACAGTGTTGCTGTGCAGATGCCACAGTATCGCGTGGATTCCTACCAGGCGCTCCAGAACACCCCGATCAACGGAAGTTCTCCGGGTGCCGTGCCTCAAATCCTTGGGAATCTTGTACAAACGCGCACAACGGCACGTCCGGCCGAAATCTCGCATTACACGACGCAGCCGATGATCAATGTGTATGCGGCGGTGGAAGGCCGCGATCTCGGCGGCGTCGCGGACGAAGTGGAAAAGCGCGTGCAAGCCATCGAAAAGGATTTGCCAAGGGGAAGCCACATCGTCACTCGCGGCCAAGTCCAAACCATGAAGAGTTCCTTCACAGGACTCGGCTTTGGATTGCTTGGGGCCATCGTGCTCGCGTACCTGTTGATTGTCGTGAATTTCCAGTCGTGGCTTGATCCCTTCATCATTATTACGGCATTGCCCGGCGCCCTTGCGGGCATCTGCTGGACGCTGCTGCTTACCCACACAACGCTGAATGTGCCCTCGCTGACGGGCGCGATCATGTGCATGGGTGTGGCTACCGCCAACAGCATCTTGATGGTTTCGTTCGCACGTGAGCAGATGGACGAAGGCAAGAACGCCCGCGATGCCGCCATCGAAGCGGGCTTCGTGCGCATCCGCCCAGTGCTCATGACGGCTCTGGCCATGATCATCGGCATGGTGCCGATGGCCGTGGGCCTCGGAGAAGGTGGCGAACAAAACGCACCTCTTGGCCGTGCCGTAATCGGCGGCTTGATTTTTGCCACCTTTGCGACACTCTTCTTTGTGCCTTGCGTTTTCTCATTGATTCACGGACGCCGGCAGCGGAAAGCAGCACAAGATGGTTCACCAGCCGCTGCAACGATTTGAGATTGTTCGACGTGGAAGCAAAGAGCAAGATTAGGTGATGATGGAAGGCGGAGTTTAGATGGAGCCTGAATTTCAGGAGCATTCTCACAAGAAGGGCGGCCGGCTCTTCGTAGTTCTTTTCCTCGGGGTCATCGTGCTGGTGGTCCTTGGCGCGTTGACGTTGTTCCAGCGCCGGGCGCAGTATCAGGCGCTTGCGAAAGAAACGGAAGCGCTGGCGATCCCCACGGTAGCCGTAATGCACCCGGCAACCGAATCGGCAGACGAAGATCTCGTCCTTCCCGGCACGATGCAGGCGTACGTCGAGTCGCCGATCTACGCGCGCACAAGCGGCTATTTGAAAAAATGGTACCGCGACATCGGCAGCCGCGTCCGGCAGGGGGAATTGCTTGCGGACATTGACACTCCGGAAGTGGATCAGCAGCTTATGCAAGCGCGCGCCGATCTTAACACCGCAAAGGCGAACGCCCGCCTCTCTGAAATCACGGCGACTCGATATGGAGAGCTCATCAAGACGGATGGTGTCAGCAAACAGGAAGTAGATAACGCCACCGGCGATTTCGAGGCCAAGAAAGCCATCGTGCAATCTTCGGAAGCCAACGTCAGGCGGCTCGAAGAACTCGAATCGTTCAAGCATATTTACGCGCCGTTCAGCGGCGTCATCACGCGGCGCAACGTGGACACCGGCACGCTGATCAACGCAGGCAATGGCGGCGCTTCGCAACAGCTCTTTTTTCTGGCGCAAACGGATCCCCTCCGCGTTTATGTAAGCGTCCCTGAAACCTATGCTCCCTCGATTCACGCGGGACTCAGCGCGTACTTGGAGCTCACGCAATATCCCGGGCAAAAATTCCAGGGCAAAGTCGTGCGCACCGCCGAGGCCATCGACCCAGGCACGCGAACCTTGCTCACCGAGGTGGATGTGCCGAATCACGATGGCGCGTTGCTTCCCGGCGGTTACGCACAGGCGCACTTGCAGGTAAAGGTGACTGGAGCGCGGCTTGTCGTGCCCGTGAATGCTTTGCTGTTTCGGTCGGAAGGGCTTCGCGCCGTGGCCGTGGATGCCAATCACAGAACGCACCTCAAGCAGCTTACGATCGGCCGCGATTACGGCACCACGCTCGAAGTTCTGCAGGGCCTCGACGCAAGCGACTGGATCGTGCTGAATCCCGCGGACTCGCTCGAGGAAGGCCAGGAAGTTCGCGTGAAGGAAACCGCCATGACGGCTGCGCCAGGTCAGGCACGTCCGGCTCCCGGCGCTGCACCGGGGACAAGAAAACAATAATGGCGCATTCGATGCGATTCCCTGCACTATTCGGACTCGCCGCGTGCATCGTTGCGTGCGGCTGCACCGTGGGTCCGAAGTACCAGCGTGCAACCGCGCCCGTGCCCGCCAAATGGGACGTTGCGGAGCCTTGGCGCGAGAGCGCGCCGAAAGATGGCGTGGCCAAGGGCGAATGGTGGGCCGTTTTCCGCGACGACGATTTGAGCGCGCTGGAAAAGCAGGCGCTCGATGCAAACCAAACAATCAAAGTCGCGGCGGCCCGGCTGGAGCAGGCACGGGCCTCCGCCGCAGTGCAAATCGCAACGCAATTCCCTACTCTCTCGACTTCTCCCAGCGTACAACGCCAACGGCTCTCCGGTAATCGTCCTGCGAGCAGCAATTTCCCGGTGAGGTCGCCGGTGTCGCAGACCAATAACGTTCTACCCTTCACAGTGGCATACGAAGTGGACTTGTTTGGGCGGCGGCGGCGAAATATCGAAGCTGCTCAGGCGTCTTACCAAGGGACTGCGGCCGCTCTGGAAAATGTCCGTCTGGTGATCACCGCGGAGCTCGCGGGCGATTACTTCACGCTGCGGCAGCTCGACACCGAGCTGGGAATCTTGAACCG
>Ga0137409_10008809_pt1 | contig 10293 bp, 4 predicted proteins | sample CZODoug1_16funga_FD_122059 | JGI IMG/M metagenome (GOLD analysis project Ga0137409, IMG submission 122059) | Vadose zone soil fungal communities from Angelo Coast Range Reserve, California, USA - CZODoug1_16fungal (Hybrid Assembly) | ecosystem: Environmental > Terrestrial > Soil > Vadose zone...
CAGCAGCGTCAGCTCGCCCGGATGCATGTGCGGATTGCCGCTGTACGGTTGGTGCGGATACTGGGCCGCGTAGTTCGGATCCATGTCGTCCGGCATCGAGCGGCCGTTGATCATGAAGTACGCCGGGCGGTAGGGCTCGGTCGGGACATTGAGGCTGCATCCCGCAGATCCGGCCGTGCAGCCCGTTCTTGCATTAACCTGCGCCTCCGCCTGGGTATGGATGTTGGGATCCATCTCGGCGAACTGGAACAGGTACTCCCTGTCATAGCAGGCCTGCGGGTGGTTATAGGCCGCTGCGGAAAGCCGGAAGTCGCTTTCGCCCCAGAAGCCCTCCGCTGTCAGGTTCGAAGCGTGTACACCGCTCGTACAGGCTGTCGGTATGGCGGCGGGGAGCACGATGATTGCTCCATACAGACCCATCTCGATTTGCAGGTCGCCCTGCGTGCCGCTGTAATAGGCGCGCGTTCCGGGCGAGGAGGCCCTGAATGTGTAGGTCACTGTCCCGCCGGGCGCAGCCTCCCGCGTCAGCAAGCCGGCGACGCCGCTGCCCGCAGGTGACGTCACGTTGAAGCCGGGGAACAGGATCGAGGTGTTGCCGGCCGCGGTAGGGAGACCATTCCGCAGGTTCACCGTGACCGTCTGGCCTTCAGTGACGATCAACGTGGGCCCGGGAATTTGCATCGAGTTGCAGAACGTCCCGCTGATCGCGGAAGGCGCATAGCCGCTCGGCGGGTTGAGGGGGTCGCAGCCGTACCCCCACGAGTAGATCATCTGCCCGTCGGGCTGGCTGAGATACGCCGGTTGCGCGGTCAGATTGAACGTCGGGCCGGTGATGCCGGGCGCCGCGGCGTGCGCGGCCGCCGCGAACAGCAGAATCGCCGTCGCCATCACGAAGGAAAGCAGCCGACTGTACGAAGTCCCGTATGTCAGATTTGGTGCGCTCATCGCCGCTCCCCCTAATTGATCCGAACTTCGGTCATCAATCCGCCGAAGTTCTCGGCGTCGTTTGACAGGTGGTCGAGATTGGGCGTGTACAGGTAGAACACCTGGCCCGCCGTATATCCGGTCGCATCGAGGATCACGTCCAGCGACTCGCCGCCGGCGAGCGTGATCGAGTTCGTCGTGTAATAGAGGTTGTTACCGGCCTGGTCGCGCAGCAGCTTCGCGTTGTAGCCGATCACCGTCATTGGAATGCCCAACGAGGCCAACGTTTGATACTCGGTCACATCCAGGTCGGAGATGCGCAGCAACGCCCTCTGGCCAGCGGTGATGTTGATTACCGACGGCAGCGGCTGCGAGAAGTGATTCGTGCCGTCGGCGGCCACCGTCTGCAGTGGGCCCGCCGTGACCGTGTCGGGGTAGCTGCGCCCGTTCAGAAGGAAGTACTTGTCCTTCATGTCGGTGAAGCCTTCCGGGTTGAAGGTCATCCCGACGAAGTGGAAGTTCGGATCGAAGCCGTGGATCTGCAGCGGGTACTCGACGTCGTAGGATGTCGAGCCGTCGCCGTCGTTGTAGGCGTACATGCCGCCGCCGGTTGCGGTCGTCGCGACGGCAGGAACCGAGTTGCTGCACAGGAGATCCGGGGTGGTCGTGACGGCCGGGGTGGCGCCATCACCGGGTCGCCGGCAGGCCGTCCTCAGATCCCCCTGCTGCGTAAGGAGAGCGGTGCCAAGCGTCGTGGTCGAAGGAACCCGGTTCTGACGCGGACGCACATATAGCTGCCCCACCATCCCCATCTGCAGGTGCTCCGGCGGCGTGATGTGGCAGTGCCAGAAATAGGTGCCGGCGTCCGGCGCTAGGTAGTAGTACGTGAAACTGCCGCCGATGTTGATCGCGACCGACGCATCCGGCACGCCGTCGTAGAACGCGGAGGCATTCGGGTAGCCGTGGAAGTGGACCGTGTGCTGTTCGAACAGGTCGGGCCGCATGATCATCCCGACATTGGTCAGCGTCAGGAAGAATTCGTCGTCCTCGTCGATCGCCATCAGCGGCGCCGGGATGTTGCCGTTCATCACGCCCACATCGAGGATCGGACGCGGATCCACGTGTCCGTCGATTCGTGCCGCGAGCGCCGCAGTGGCCGTCGTTGATTCGGTGATCTCCGCCAGGCCGGTGGTCGTAGCCGTGTACCTGAAAGCGAGGTTGGCCGCGAAAAACGGATTGACTGCCGTGGCAGCGGTAACCGTGAAAGTGCCGTTGTAGCCTGCGCCCGCCCCGGCGATCGTCACCTGGTCTCCGACTCTCACCCCGAGCGGCGCGTTGGCGACTACCGTCACCGTGGTCCCGATCTCGCTGATGTCGTAAATCGTCACGAGGTTCGGGATGTCCATCGCCAGTCCGACGGCGCCGTTGAACACCAAGCCCGTCGCGGCAGGATCTCCGGGCACCAGATACGTGCCTGTTGGAAGCAGCGTGTTGAAGACGCTCGGAACCTCGGTGCCCGGCAGGCCGTTGGCGATATCCGTCAATCCGGACAGAGGCCCGAACGAAAACATGTACGTCTGCGTGCCGTCGCCCATCGTCGCGTAGCCGTCACCGCCGGAGATCTGCTGGCACTTGATAGCGCCGTTCACCGGACCGGTCTTGCCGGTCGTGTAATTGGTCGAGGCGCCCGTGTACGTGGGCGCGGTGTACGGCGGCTCCGTGTCGGGCGCCGACGGGTGAGTGACGGTGCTGGTAGGACACTGAACCCGGAACGATTGGGCGCTCGCGATCCCAGCGAGACAACTCAACGCGATCACAGGCAAGACGCGATGAAATTGGAAAGTACCTAACATGTCCTGTCCTCCATCCCGATAAGAGGTGCCCGACATCCGAGCGAGAAAAAGTGCAACCCTTGCAGATAGACGCTGTCAGTTCGCATGTAATGAAATCTTCGGTCTGTGGTTTTTTAGTCGCCGGGCGCGCGCGCGGAAATCGGCGATACGGTCTTCTGGTCCCAAATTCAGTGCACGTCCCCCTCGCCCGCCGACGCCATCGCGTCGCGCAGCTCGCGCAGCAGTTGCTCCGCGGTAGCAAAGCCATCGATCCGCACCCAGCTCTCGCTCGCGGCGCGCCGGATCAGCGTCACCGGCGTGTGGCTCATCTTGTCGCCGCGGTAGACGTTGAACGCCACCTGGGTCGCGACGCTCGCTTGAATCGTTCCCGTGTAGTACTGCCACTCGGAACCGGCATTGAATTTCTTCGCGTATTCGCGCAGACGTGCGGGCGTGTCGTTTTCCGGATCGATCGATATCGACACCAGATGCACGCCCTTGCTGGCTGCTCCCAACTTCTTCTGCAGATCCGCGAGCGTCTGGCTGCTGATCGGGCAGATCGACGTACAGGTTGTGTAGATAAAGTCCATCACCACCGGCCGGCCGTCGTTGATCTCGTCGGCGAGCCACACGTTCTTGCCGTCAGCACGCACCAGCTTGATCTGTGGAATCGCGTACTCGGCCGTCGAGCGGGTTGCCTCGTCCCGCATCATGTGGTGATGCGCTGACTGCTCCTGCGACTGCTCCTCTAAGGCGCTGGCATCGCCGTGGGCGAGGGCCGCGGGCCCGGCCGCGCCGAGTACAGCGGCGATCGCGATTGAAAGGACGGCGGCGAATCGGGTCATGGCAGCGCGCTTCGCTATCTCCTCTGTTCGCCTCTGATTCATTTCCCTCTCGCCTCACTCGTTCGCGACTGGCTCTCGTTCGCTGCGCACTGGCCCCCACGCAATCGCGGTGGTGGCGATCCGTTTCGGCACGCATTTCGGTTAGTTGCCACATCAACGTGAGGCGCAGACTAGGGCCTGCCCATGAATACCGGCTACTGGGGATGACCACGAAACCGGAGTCAGACTCGTTACCTAGTCATCGGAAAGGCCGCAAGCTCGGCCGGCGCCGTTAAGCGCGGTCGAGTCGCAGCGAGGTCATGGGAGTGAGCGCGAATTGAGAGAATGAGAGGGCCACGAATGAAGGGACCCGCCGCAGCACGGTTTCCGACATGTAGTAAGAAAAATCCCGCCTCTTGCGTTTGTTTCGTTTCGTCGTCAGCCACGGAAAATTTCTAGTTCATCGCCTCCGAACCCAGCAACTGCGCACCGATTGACAAGCGCGCGCGTCAAACAGCTGAGTGTCCGGTTTTTGTGTCCAGTGTTTGTGGCCGCAACGTGACCACACCCTCCACGGCCCTTCTGATCGACGAGCACGTTGTGCTGCCGCTCTCATCCCTCAATGTTGGGTTCGTTCAACGGCGCTCTCTCGCTGCACAAGAGGGACCTTGAACAAGCCACTGGATTTGCGCCCGGCCTGATCGTGATCAAATTTGCCCTCCCAGCGGTAGCCACGCTCGGTCGCGCCGGGATAACTCGTTGTTGCGAACGATCAGGGATCGCAGCCGCTCCACTCTTCTGCAGCACGCGCGCGCCCTGAGAGGCGCGATAGGTCGACCGCTCGCGAGCGATCCGGTCACCTGCTGCGCCCAACTCTCAGGAGTCAATGACCTTGACCGTCCGCAATCTTGAAAATTCCTGTTCCGGCCGCGCTCGATCGCTGTGATCGGCGCCACCGACCGTGCGGGCACGGCAGGCGCCGCGGTCACCCGCAATGTGTTGACCTCAGGATTTGCAGGACCGATTCATCTGGTCAACCGGCGCCACGACACGGTGGCGCAGCGCGCTGCGGTGGCCGATGTTGGGAGACTCGACTCGGCGCCAGACCTGGCGGTGATTTGCGTGCCGGCACGGAAGTACCCGGCGTCATCGCGAAACTGGGCGCGGGCGGCACCAAGTCTGCAATCGTGCTTGCCGCCGGCATGAACCACGCACTCGGCAACAGCGGCCGGACGTTGACGCAGGCCACGCTCGCCGCGGTGCGGCCGCATCTGCTGCGCATCCTCGGTCCCAACTGCGTCGGCCTGCTGGTGCCGCCGCTCGCGTTGAACGCGAGTTTCGCGCATGCGCCGGCGCAACCCGGGCCGATCGCGTTCGTCGCCCAGTCCGGCGCGTTGACGACGGCGCTGCTGGACTGGGTGCGCGGCCGCGGCATTGGTTTCTCCCATTTCATCTCGTTGGGAGATTCGGCCGATGTCGACTTCGGCGATGTCATCGACTATCTCGCGGTCGATAGCGATGGTGAAGTTCCGAACATCAGCACGCGTCGGGATTGGGACGTTGAGACGCGCGCCGCCTCCCAGAACAGCAGGAGTCCCATGCCCCGTGCATTCTCGTGGCAACCGACGGCAGCGACGGTTCCGCCAGGCGCTTGCGCTTGCGATCGCACAGTCCAGGGAGCGGCACGCCGACCTGCGGATCGATCAAGTCGTCGGTCCGTTTGTTCTCCCAATGATGGGAGCAAGCCTCCAGGTTGGCGATCTCGGCCCGATGATCGAAACACTGAGCGAAATGACGATGGCTCCGGCTGCTGTCACGGTGTTCGCGTGGGCGCCGACTCGCACCGGGCGAACGCGAACGCGGTCAGTGCATGCCGAACTGTTCGCCAGCTATGCCGCTCGCGCCAGCCACCGGTGCCGCGTCGACCGTCGACGGCGCCGCGATCACACAGCGCAATTTTCCGCTCACGGGATCGGGCGTCGGTGCAGCGCCGCGCCAGAGGACCTGGACATTTTCCAGATGCTGCCGGCGCAGGAACCGGCGCAACTGCTGCCGGCAGCGCTGCGCCGTGTATTCGCGCTGCTCGCATGAGGGCAGGCGCAATTCGATCGTCGCGCTGTCACAGCGCACCAGCTGAAAGCCATGCGCGTCGGCGCCCTCTTCGAGCACGGTGGCCAGCGCCAGCGGCAGCAGCTTGACCATGTGCCCGGCCGTGCCGTCGAACTCGAGCGTGTCATCGGTGCGGCCTTCGACCCGGATCGCGGGAAATTCACTGCCGCACGCGCACGGTGCCAGCAGGCGCTGCATGCGGTCGCCGATGTCATAGCGGATCAGCGGCTGCGTCAGGTTGGCAAGATTGGTGAGCAAGGTGGTGTGCGAGATCTGCCCCGGTGGTGTTGGTTGCAGGTCGGCATCGACCGGCTCGAGCAGAACCCAATCAGAGTTGACGTGCAACGCGCCTTCCGCGCACGACCACGCGATCGACATGAACTCCGACGCGCCATAGGCCTCGCGCATGGGGCAGCCGAAACTGTGCTCCGTCTGGCGCCGCACCGCGGCTGACAACTGTTCGCCGCCGCACCAAAGCTCCGACAGACGCAAGCGCAGGCGGCCGGCGCGCTGCTCCTCGGCGAGCACATTGGCCACCGACGGATAGGACGCGAGACAGGTCGGCTGGAATTCATTGAGTGCGGCGACCAGTTCATCGAGGGGCTGCAGGATCGAAATCACCCGTAACGAGGCGGCCAGCCAAGGCTGCGCACGCAGCAGTCGCGCCGCCGTGGCGCAACCGGCGAATGGGCCGCCGGTGGCCGCCACCAGCGCATAACGCTGGTCGGCTGAGAGCAAATGCGGCAGCCATTGCATCGGTCCGAGGCCGCGAAAGCGCACGAGTTCCAGTGCGTCGTACAACGCGAGCGCACGTTCGTCCTGCACGAAAATCCCCGGCGTGCCGGTGGAGCCGGAACTGGTCCACACGACATATCGCCCCAGGAACGAGTCGCCGATGTTCTCGGCGCGGGCGATGAACGCATCGACCGCGGCGCGCGTGACAGCGTGATCCGTGGCCCAGTCATCGAAGTGCTCCATCAGTTCGTGCTTGCTGACTGTCGGCAGGTCATCCATTGCAAAAGCACCGTAGGGCGCAACCTCGCGCAAATGCCGCGCGTAAAACGGCGAGCGCCGCCGCGCGAATTCCACCAATTGGATCAGGCGCGAGCGCGCGCGGCGCCCCGCCGCCCTGGGCGTCGCGGCATTGAAGAAAACATCCCAGATCGCGGCCGTGTGCGACCACAGGTCGTCGAGGGGCGGCGAGGTGAACGCGGGAGGAACTTTCAGCGCCATCGGAAACGGTAGGAAGAGCGCATTGCGCAGTCGGGTGAACCTGCAAGCGGTGAGTCTGCAATCGACCCAGTCTGCTGTGCGCCGACGGTCGCAATGTTGATCGCTGCAGATCACACAAGTATGAAACGATGGCCCGCAAAGTTGCGGGCGCACGCGCGACGCATTGAGGTGACGCTCAGACCTCGCCGCGGATGCCTGACGGTGTGGGGCAAGCACTCACTTGAGCCACACGAATTCCAGGTGATCGGTGCGTACACCTCCCAACGCAGCGCATCTTGCGCGCGCTGTTGTGCGCCGCCGAATACGAAGTCACGGCGATCGACATCGAACGGCTTTCGTTGGGGCATTCCCGCGCCGACTGGTACGAGAAAAGTGGCTGCGACGGACGCAGCAGGATGGTTGCGTTGGGAAGGCAGGCAGCACGAATATCAGCGCGCAGGCAGGCCCGGGCCGGCCGGGTCGCGATCTACAGCGCGATTTGTGTCGCGAGCTTCTTCGCGATTGCTGCGGCGACTGGTTCGCGATCGCCGGTCGGGACGCTGACTCAATACGTCTCCAGATGCAGGCGTCCATCCCGCACCAGACTCGCATGCACAGACTCCCAGTGCAGAGCGCGCCTGGCCGCCGCCGCGCGCAATGCGTCGAGCGCGCCGCCCTCCATGCCGCGCACGCCGCACACGTAGATATGAGTTCGTTCATCGCCCAGCAGCGCCGCAATATCGTCGGCGCGTTCGCTCATCGCATCCTGCACGTAGCGGCGCGGCACATCAGGTGCGCGCGACAACGCCAGATTGACGTCGATGAAGTCGTGCGGCAGATTCATCAGCGGCCCGAAGTACGGCAGCTCCTGCTGCGTTCGGGCACCGAAGAACAACAGCAGCCGGCCGGTGGGTGCGCCTTCTTGATCAGCTTGCCGATCGGCGTTCCCGCCGGCGCCGCGCTGGCGCCGGCGGCGCTCGGTCATCGCGCGCATCGGCGCCGCTCCGGTGCCGGTGCAGATCATCAGCAGATTGCTGGCGGGATCATCGGGCATTAGGAATGTCTTGCCGAACGGGCCGATCACCTGCACCGTGTCGCCCTTGTTGAGGTCGCACAGATAGTTCGAACAGAGACCGCGCACCGCTTGGCCGTCGTGACCGGTCGTCACGCGTTTGACCGTGAGCGCGACATTGTTGTAGCCGGCGCGCTCGCCGTCGCGCGGCGAAGCCACCGAATATTGTCGTGCCGGATGCGGCCGGCCCGAGGCATCGAGTCCCGGCACGATGACGCCGATCGACTGGCCTTCGAGCACCGGCAGCGCCATGCTGCCGAAGTCAAACACGATGTGATGCGTATCGCTGTCGCACTCGGCGCCGGTGACGCGGAAGTTCCCGGTCACCGTGGCGCGCAGCGGATTGCGCGCCGTATACAGGTTCACCTGTGGCCGCGACGCGGATTTCGGCGCGACCAGCGCGCCCGCGATCGCGGCGCCCGCGAGCGATTGCTCCGGCAGTCCCGCGGCACCGGTCGCCGGTGACGCGGAAGAGTTCAGCGATCCGCTCTCGTGTCCACTGCCGGGCGCCAATGGCGCGCGCTCTATTGCTGGAAGTTCGGCCGCCGCGACTTCAATTGCAGTGAGCTCAGTCGGCGTGAGATTCGCCGCGAGTTCATTCGCTGTCGGCAGGATGTCCCAAGTGAATTGCTGCTCGATGCTGTAGGCATCGGCGCGCCGCATCGTGCGCCAATTGTCGATCGCGCCGGTTGGACAGGGCGCCACGCAGGCAAGGCACTCGTTGCAGGTATCGGCCCGCACCACGTAGTTGCGCGCATCGTGCGTGATCGCGCCCACCGGGCAGGTCTCTTCGCAGGTGTTGCAGCGAATGCAGATCTCGGGATCGATCAGATGCTGGCGCAGCAGTTCGGCGGTCGCAATGGTCATCTGCAACTCAGGTTCGGGTCAGATTCAGCTCAAGATGGAATCAAGATCGACCTTGGACCGCGGCTCGCTGTCCAGCATCGCGCGGCTTTGAACCGTTGCGCTACGTCGCACGCATAGTTCAGCGACGCGACTTTAGGCGCTCGCTCGAACGACGGGCTGCGCGCGCTGCGCGCTCCGAAAGTGTAAGCAGACCGAGCAGAGCTTCGTTGACCGCTTTCGCAGAGGGGAATGCCTTGGCGACTTTCTCGTCCAGCAGAACGAGATTTGATCCCTGGACACGCGACCGTAGTACTTGCCTCGCACTCCCTTGCCAAGATCTTCGCGCCGATATTCAGCACGCATTCCGTTTCTAGCCTTGCTCATAAATGTCTCGTTCGTGACGAGTCGCTTTACGCGCGCTGATGATGCGCAAAGTACCCGCGCGCTCGGTTGAAATGACGGGCAGAAGCTGACCGGCGCTTGCAGTTCCGAAGGAGAGTTGACGCTCTCCGACCGAATGATCCGGGTCTGGAAACGTGTATGCAAGCGGATCGTCGAACACGGACGCCGCGTCCTCAAAAGAGACTCCGAGCCTGGTGAGATTCGCTGCCGCCTTTCGCGCATCCCACTCAAACCGGAACGTCACTGTTTGCCCGAATCACGACGCGCTACACAAAGCAATGGCCGCAGCCTAGTTGAACCGCACATATTCAAATTCCAGCGGCTGCTTGTTGATGCCCAGCGCCGGCGGCGCAATCCAGTTTGCATATTGTCCCGGGGCCGCGACGCGCCCCATCAACGCCGCGACAAAGGCGCGGTCCTCGTCGCTCGGCAGCCACTCATATTGACGCTCGTTCCACTCGCTGGCGCCCAAGACTCGCCCGTCCGGATCGACACGCACGCTGGCGAGCGAACCGATGCGCCGATTAAACGCCTTGTGCGGCGTGCGCAGCCGCTGCGGCAGTCCGGCACGCTCGATTACCTTGTTCCAGCGGCCAACGCCGCCGATCGAGTCGCGGATGAAATCATCGCGCAGCACTTCGTTCAGTGCATTAAGCATCGGCACCTCGCGCTCACCGAGGGCGCCATCGCTCACCGCGAGCACCGGGTACAGGCGCCCGCGCAACAAGTGATCATCGTCGCGTTTGCTTTCCTCGAATCGGCCTTTCAGGCCCGCGTTGAAAAATGTCGCCGCGTTACTCGATTCGTCGGCGCCGAACAGGTCGATCGTCACGCTGCAATGAAAATTGAGGTAGCGTTGGATCGTCGGCAGATCGATCACGCCGGCGGCGCGCACTTGCACCGGGTCGTCGGTTTTGAGCTGATTCATCACCTCGCAGGTGCGCTGGATCACGCGCGCGACGCCCGCCTCGCCGACGAACATGTGGTGCGCTTCCTCCATCAGCATGAAGCGGGTCGTGCGCGCGAGCGGATCGAAGCCGCTTTCGGCGAGTGCATTCAACTGGAACTTGCC
>Ga0137409_10008810_pt1 | contig 10292 bp, 8 predicted proteins | sample CZODoug1_16funga_FD_122059 | JGI IMG/M metagenome (GOLD analysis project Ga0137409, IMG submission 122059) | Vadose zone soil fungal communities from Angelo Coast Range Reserve, California, USA - CZODoug1_16fungal (Hybrid Assembly) | ecosystem: Environmental > Terrestrial > Soil > Vadose zone...
GGTTCCATCCAATCAGGCCTCGCTCCTGTCCGCGCCGGCGGCCGCCACGCTGCCTCCATCATTTCGTAAGTCACCCGACCAAAGAGGAGGGCATCGGCCTGGTCGAGGTTCTCGACTGCGTGACGATGCAAGTCTTCGTCCGCCAAGATTGCACGATGATCGCAGCACCCGTCCAATGTGACGTTGATTGAATACCGAAGGGGTCGCATTACGTAAGAGTACCGCGCTTAAGCTGCGGCGCGCTGAAAAAAGACTCATTCCCTAACCTACGGCGCCGCCAAGCGAAGCCCAAACCGTCACCGGCCAGGCGAGCGCAGGGTAGAGTTACGGTCTTCGACGCGCTCGGGCTCGGAACAACGACCACGCTCTCCGAGACACGGTAGCCTGCACACGCGGAACGCGTCACGCACGAGAGGCGTCTCTCGTCACAGGCTCCGTTCCCTCCCTGCTCACTATGGTGTCCCCGAGTCTCCCGCCGCTGCAGGTCTTCGCATTCGGACTGCGCAGCGCCGAGGTGCGCGTGGCGGTCGGCTGTCGCCTCCATGAAGCGCATTGGCTTTCCTTCTATTGAAACGACATTGAATAAAATTACAGGAGGCCCGGAAGGGGGCGTCTACCACTCCACCCTAGGACTCGCTGCACAGCGCAGTCCGGAAGACAGTGCATTGCTCCTGCGGCCGGACTCGCGCAGGCGGATGCTAGCGTTTCTGATCGTGACCCGCCGGCAGCGAGTCACACTCGCCTTCCTTTGGTCACAATCGAAGGCCCTTGCTGAATCATCGGAAAGGGTATATGGGGCGCCTCAGCCGACGCCCAATTCTGCACTGGTGGGTCCGTCCTTCTGAGGCAATCCCGGCACGGAACTCGGCCCCCGCCAGGATGGCGCGGCGAGGAGGGTCAAAAGGCACGCCCTATTGGTTACAGCATACGTTTGACGGAGATCGTCATCCCCGGCGCGGCGATGGGAGGCGCCTCCGGCCTCAACGATAGGGGCCAGGTCGCGGTGACGAGCTTCGACGGAACGGTTACCGGCATCTGGCAAGCTGGGCACTTCAATCCGCTGCATGCTCCGCCACGGGCCACGATTGGCGCGTCGGGCATCACCATCTAATCAAGGGAGCGACAAATGTCCCGCCCCAAACTCTCTTTCGCCATACTTAGCTTCGCGATTTTGCTCTGCATGCCGTCCATGGCACGGGCTGACGCGGTGACTGATTGGAATGCAATCTCCGTGCAAACGATCGCCAACGCGGGTCCGTCCCATGGCAGCGCGATCGGCTTGCTCGACAGCGCGACGGTCCAGGCTGCCGTGTACGACTGCGTCGAGGCGATCAATGGCCGGTTCAGGCCGTACCACGTTCACATCCCCAGAGCGTCGGGCTCGCCGGCGGCCGCAGCCGCCAAGGCCGCGCACGATGTGCTCGTCAATCGCTTCCCTGCCCAAACGGCGTCCCTCGACGCGACCTATCACAACTATCTGGCCACCCAAGGCCTGGCCGAGGACGACCTCGGCGTCGCCGTTGGCGCGCAGGCTGCGGCCGGTATCATTGCGCTCCGAGCCAATGACGGGAGCTTCCCTCCAAACCAACAGCCCTTCACCGGTGGCACTGAGCCGGGCACCTGGCGGCCTACAGTCTCGTATCTCCCCGGACCGCCGCCGTCCAATTCGCCTATGCTGGCACCGTGGGTGGCCAATGTCACTCCCTTCACCTTGCCCAGTCCCTCGCACTTTCGCGCTCCCGTGCCACCATCTCTCACGAGCAAGCGGTACGCGACCGCGTATAACGAGGTCAAGGCCCTGGGCGCCCACTCTAATAGCGCCCGCACGCCCGAGCAGACCGATCTTGCCTTGTTCTGGAACGCCACCTACCTCGTGCTGTGGAACCATGCCCTGAGAGACATCGCTGCGCTGCGTGTACACGACATCAGTGACAGTGCGCGCCTTTTCGCGCTGGCCAACCTGGCCATGGGCGATGCCGGGATCACTGCCTGGGACGCCAAAGTCCACTACGTCTTCTGGCGACCCGTCACGGCGATTCAAGAGGGAGACAACGACGGCAACCCAGAAACGGTTGGCGACCCGAACTGGCAACCGCTGATCAACACTCCGAATTATCCCGACTACACTTCGGGCGCCAACAACGCCACCGGCGCCATGACCCGCATCCTTGCTCTCTACTTTGGAACAGACGAAATGACCTTTTCGGTGGCCACAACCAATCCGGCGGCTGTCCAGCAGACTCGCACGTACGACCGCTTCTCGGATGCGGCCGCGGACGTGGTCAATGCCCGCATCTACGAGGGCATCCACTTCCGTTTTGCGGACGTGCAGGCGCGCAGGCAGGGCCGCCAGGTGGCCCAGTGGGTCTTCTCTCATTTCCTGCGCTCGGTCGACGATGACGATCACGATGATCACGAAGGTGATGACGACGACGATCGCTGACCCACCGGACGTTTTGGCCGCTATCGGGGATGGTACCCATTACGCGAAATCCTAAGCGCTGGGAGTTCCGTGGCTCCAGGCGCGCCGGTCCTGGAGTCGACCGCGCGTTTCGGGCTGTCCTTCCTGACGCCCGCAACACGTCATTGGCGCGCTACGCCGAGGTGACGACGTATCGTCGAGCCCACGGTCACGCGAGCCTTCCGAAGAGCTCCGCGGCCCAATCGATGAACACGCGGAGGCGGTTGCTCACGTAGCGGTTGGGAGGATAGGCGAGATGGAACTCGTACGGCGGGGGCTGAAACCTCGCCAGCAGTGGGACGAGCTCGCCGCGATCGACCGCGGGTCGGGCGATAAACGAGAACGTCTGAATCACCCCGAGGCCGGCGAGACCAGCGGCCAAGTGGGCGTTGCTCTCGTTGACCCGCACGAGGTGCCGGGCCGTGATCTCCACGGGACGCTGCTTGTCCGAGAATCGCATCGGCACGTCGCGTCCCGTGCGCGCAGTGAGATAGTTGACGACGCGATGGTGCTCCTCGAGATGGCGGGGATGCTTCGGCGTTCCGAAGCGCTCGACGTAACCCGGCGTTGCGCATGTGATCCAGCTCGCGCGGCCGATGGTTCGTGAGATCAGGGTCGTGTCGGTCACGCGGCCGCCTCGGATGACGCAGTCGACGTTGTCGGCGACGAGATCGATGTCGCGGTCGCTGACCCCGACATCGATCCGGATCTCCGGATAGCGATCGAGAAAGGCCGGGAGCGCGGGAAGCAGAAGGCGACTAGCCACGGAGGACCCGACGTCGACGCGGAGGTGACCTCGGGGCCGCCCCTTCGCCGCGGAGAGGCTTGCGTCGATGTCCTCGAGCTCCTTCATGACCCGAGCACTCTTCTCGTAGTAGGCGGCTCCTTCGGGCGTGACGGCGACGCGCCTCGTCGTGCGCGACAGGAGTTGGACGCCGAGGTGCGCTTCAAGCGTTTGAACGAGTTTGCTGATCGTCGCCTTCGGCATTCGGAGCGAATCCGCCGCCTTCGTGAAGTTGCCGGCCTCGACGACTCGCGAAAACGCCCGGATTGCGAGCAGTTGGTCCACGCCGTCGATTGTCCATGGATGTGGATAGCATGTCCAGTGATCAGTGTTTCTCAAACAGTGGATCGAGCTGCAGCATGTTCGTTTAAAGGAGACACGAACATGAACTCCTCACTGCAAGGAAAGGTCGCTCTCGTCACCGGCGGATCGAGCGGCATCGGTTTGGCGTCCGCTCGGGAGCTTGCCGAACGCGGGGCGACAGTCTTCATCACCGGACGTCGAGCTCCGGAGCTCGACGCCGCCGTCCGCGCCATCGCTCATCAAGCGCGCGGCATCGTGGCGGACGTTTCGAAGCTTCAGGACCTCGATCGCGTGTACGCGGAGATCGGGCGCGCTGCGGATCAGTTGGACATCGTCTTCGCGAACGCGGGCGGTGGCGACATGATGCCGCTGAGCGCCATCACCGAAGAGCACTTCGACCGCATCTTCGACACGAACGTCAAGGGGCTTCTCTTCACCGTTCAGAAGGCGCTGCCGCTAATGAGGGAGGGCGGATCGATCATCCTGAGCGGCTCGACCACCACGACCGAGGGAACCGAGAACTTCAGTGTATACAGCGCCAGCAAGGCCGCCGTGCGCAACTTCGCTCGCTCCTGGGTGCTCGATCTCCGCACGCGCGGCATTCGCGTCAACGTGCTGAGCCCCGGTGCGACGGCCACTCCGGGCCTCTCGGGGCTCGTTCCACCGGAGCACAAGGACGGGCTCTTCGACATGCTCGCGAAGACCGTGCCTATGGGGCGCCTCGGGAAGGCCGAGGAGATCGCGAAAGCCGTCGCGTTCCTTGCGTCCGGCGACGCGAGCTACATCAACGGCATCGAGTTGTTCGTCGACGGCGGCAAGGCACAGGTCTGAAAGGAGAGACGTCATGGACGCACCCGAGTTGCTTCGAGCCTACCTGGCCGAGATTCAGGATCCGGCCGCCGTCGCCGCCCTCTTCGCTGAGGACGGCGTGATCGAGCTCCCGACGATCAACGCGCGCGCGCAGGGACCTGCGGCGATCGAGAAGTTCATCGGCGGGCTGCTCGCCAAAGTACCCGACTTTCGCTTCAAGAACGCTCGCATCTGGATCGAGACGCCCGAGCAGGCCTTCGGCGAGTACGAGGTCGAGGCGCTCGTCCCTTCAACGGGGAAGGTCTACAAGCAGACTTACGCCGGACGCCTCGTCGCCGAGAACGGGAAGATCAAGTTGTTGTGGGAGGCGCTCGACACGCTCGCGGCGTCGCGCGCCTTCAGCAAGGACTGACCCCATGAAGCGAAGCAGTGGAGTCAATGGACGATATACGTTCCGGAGCAACTCATGAAGAACCACTTAGAAGACAATACGGGAGTGCCGGCGCCCCTCAGCTCGCGCCGCGAGTTCATACGTGCAGCTGCCGCATCCGGTGGTGCCGCTATGTTGTCCGCCGGGTTGGTGCCAATCAGTGTCGATGCGAGCGCCGACAAGGCTGCGCAAACCGTGCTCCCCACGGCGACAGAAGACGTTACACCCTTCGAGGTCCATGTACCCCAGGCAGCACTGGACGATCTCAAGAAGAGACTTGCCAATGCTCGCTGGCCGGACAAGGAACCGGTAACGGATTGGTCGCAGGGTGTCCCGCTGGCCAAAGCACAGGCGCTCGTTGAGTACTGGCGCACTCACTACGATTGGCGTCGTGTTGAGAGCTCACTGAATAGGCTGCCACAGTTTCGTACGCAAATCGACGGTCTCGGGATTCACTTCATTCACGTCCGATCGAAGCACGAAAGCGCCCTGCCAATCATACTCACTCATGGCTGGCCTGGATCGGTCCTCGAGTTTCTGCAGGTCATCGGACCTCTGGTGGACCCGACGGCCCATGGGGGTAAAGCCGATGAAGCCTTTGACGTCGTAATCCCCTCGCTTCCCGGGTTCGGGTTTTCGGACAAACCGACCGAACGAGGGTGGCGCCTTCCGCGCATCGCGAATGCCTGGGCGGTCCTGATGCAGCGTCTGGGTTACAGCCGTTACGTCGCGCAAGGTGGCGATTTGGGTGCCGGCGTGTCGAGTTGGATGGCCAAGCAGCGACCCTCGGGGCTTGCCGCCATTCATCTGAATCTTCCCATCCTCTTTCCGCCGCCGCCGCTACCCCCCGGCGGGTATACAGCCGCAGAACAGGCGGCGCTGGCTCAGCTCGGCAAGTATGCGAGCGACGCCTCTGGTTATGCCTCCATCCAAGCGACCCGTCCGCAGACACTGGGGTATGGTCTTGCCGACTCGCCAGTCGGGCAGGCGATGTGGATCTACGAGAAGTTTCAGGGATGGTCTGACAACAAGGGCGATCCCGCGGAGGCCATCTCCGTCGATCACATGTTGGATGGCATTACTCTCTACTGGTTGACCGACACCGCCGCATCCTCGGCGCGGCTGTATTACGAGAGTTTCGGGAAGGATTTCGTGCGAATGCCGCTCGAGCTGCCGGTTGCGGTGAGTATATTCAAAGGCGACTTTTTCAACCCGCCGAAGATGTGGGGCGATCGGACCTACTCGAGGCTCTTCTATTGGAATGAGGCTCCGAAAGGCGGTCACTTCGCCGCGCTTGAGCAACCCAAGCTGTTCGTTGCCGAGTTGCGCAAGAGCTTCCGTCAAGTCCGTTGAGTCTCTTGGACCGTTTCAGCTCGCAAACGTCAACAGCCACGAGCCAACAATATTGATCGCACCTTTATTAATGCTTGGGAGGACAAAAGGGTTGTCGAAGCAGCCGTGAACGACGACCATCTCCGCCATTTCCAGGGACCTTCTTTTCGTTGGGCTCAGAGCGCCAGGCGCGCCAGCTTCACGCCTCCACATCGCGTCTCGATCGCTGGTGCAGCACGCGGTCGATGAAACCCAGCCAGCGCACCGTTCGGACTCACTCGTCTAGCCCAGTTTCCTTGATCTCGCGTCCGCTACGGCGTCGCCGGCGGCTGGTTCCTTCCCCGCCTGGTCGCGATCCTCCAAAGCCGCGAGGATCCATTCGTCCGAAAGGTCGATCGGGCGTGAGCGCTTCCAGTCGTGGTGGGCCACGTCCTGCAGGCGCTTCACGACGTCGGGGTCGCGCACTTCGATCGCCAGCTCGCGACGGTCGCTGAAGGTGCCGGGGCTGAAGTTGATCGAGCCCACGATTGCGGCGACCCCATCGGCGAGGACCATCTTGCCGTGAAGCTTGAGGTGCTTGAGCTTGCGGATCCTGATCCCGACGTCGTCCATGATCCGCAGGCCCGTAATGCTCTTGGGCAGTTTCTCGTCCTCGAGCCTGTGGGGCGGCCGCGCCATCACGCGAACCTTCACCCCGCGTCGAGCGGCGCGGATCAGGTGTTCGAGGATCATCAGGTCCCGGTACCGATCGTTCTGGACATGGAGCGTATGCTTCGCCTCGTCGATGAGGCGGACGAACCGGTCTCGACCCCCGGGGCACCAGATGAGGCCGGACGGCTCGCCGGGGCGGAAGCGTTGCCGGTGCCAATCGGCGTCGAAGCAGTCGGCGATCTCACGTACCTCGCGCTTGTGCGACGTGATCACCGCATAATCGCGCACCGCTCTGAAGTTCTTCGGCGCCCAGTTGAACGATTTCACGAACGCAATCGCATCGTCGACCACCATCGACTTCTCGTGCGTCACGCTGAACTCGGGATTGCCGTGGGCGACTTCCACCCCGGCGCGAAGGAGCTCCGCGCGGGCAAACTCGTTCTTCTCGTTGCTGCCGTGAGGGGCGCGGTTCAGTATGACCTGCACCTTGACGCCGCGACGGCGGGCGGCGACGAGGGCCTGAACCACTGTCGGGTCGGACAAGACGAACATCTTGGCCCGAAGCGACTTCGACGCCGTTCCGATGGCGCGGAGAACAGGTTTAAAGGAATCGTCAGGAAGAACGACGAGCGATCGGGAAGACACTCGTACCCCTGTTCCGCTGTGGGCGACCCTCGCTTCCGATCGCGGGGCCTGCGCCGGCCTGGATCCGGTACAACTTGGAATAGACGCCGCCGAGCGCCAGGAGCTCGTCGTGCTTGCCTTGCTCCGCGACGCGGCCGTCCTTGAGGACGATGATCTTGTCCGCGTCGCGGATCGTGCTCAGCCGGTGAGCGATGGTGATGACGGTACGCCCCTTCATCAGGCGGTGGAGGGCCTCCAGGACGAGCTTCTCGGACTCGGAATCCAGCGCGGCGGTTGGCTCGTCGAGAATGAGGATCGGCGCATTGCGGACGATGGCGCGCGCGATCTCGATGCGCTGCTGCTCGCCGCCGGAGAGCGTCACGCCTTTTTCTCCTACCTGGGTGTCATATCCCTCGGGCATCCGGACGATGAAGTCGTGCGCGTTCGCGAGCCTCGCGGCCTCGACGATTTTCTCGTCGCTGGCATCCGGTCTCCCGTAGGCGATGTTGTCGCGCACCGTCCCGCGAAAGAGGAGCGCGTCCTGCAGCACGAACCCGATCTGATCGCGCAAGGCGCGGAGCTTGTAGTCGCGGACGTCCACCCCGTCGATGAGGACCCTCCCCGCGGTAGCATCGTAGAAGCGCGGGATCAGGCTCGCGAGCGTCGATTTCCCGGTCCCAGTGGCGCCTACGATCCCGACGAACTGGCCGGCGGCGATCGAGATGCTCACGTCCTTCAGTACCGGCACCGCGGGTTGGTAGGCGAACGCAACGTGATCGAACTCCACCGCACCCGCGAGCTCTCCCGGTTCGCGCGCAGCCGGACGCTCGGGGATGCTCATGTCGATGTCGAGAATTCCGTAGACGCGTTCCAGCCCCACCGCCGCCTGGGCGAGGGCACCACTCATCTTGGCGACGTCCTGCACGGGTTTGAAGAACTTGGCGAGATACGAGAGGAACACAGTCAGGGATCCGGCTGTCATCGCGGAGGCACGGACGAGCGACCCTCCTCGCCACAGGATCAAGGCGATGCAGACCGCCACCGTCACCTTCACGACCGGCGATAGGAGCGACTTCACCCGCCTCGTCTTCAGGGCGGCCTGGACTGCCTCCCGGCTCGCGTCCACCAGCCGCTTCTCCTCGAGTTCCTCCCGTCCGAACGCCGTCACGACCCGTATCGACTGCAGTCCCTGCTGCACCACTCCCATGATTTCGCTCTGCCGCCGTCGCACCTCCCGCGTCGCCTCCTTGACCGCCTTCTTGAAGCGCCCGACGAACAGCACTAGAAGTGGCGCCACCGCCACGACGACGAGCGTGAAGTCCCACTTGAGCCAGAACATCAGCCCGAGCATCCCCGCGATCGTGAGCAGGTCGGCGACGATGCCCAGCGCCTTCGACGACGCGAAGTCCTGGACGGTGGCGACATCGTCGGTGATGGTGCTGAGCAACGCGGCGCTGGGATGCGTATCGTGATAGGCGAGCGACAGGTGCTCGAGGTGACGGTAGACGCGGACGCGCAGGTCGCTCGCCACCCGTTGGCCGACGCTCTCGGTGTAGTAGCTCTCGACGTACGAGGCGAGCCCACCTAGCACCGCGATGATCACGACCGCGATTGCGGCCACCGCGGCGATCCCGACGGCACCGTCGACCGGGATCCATCTCGCGGCTTCGCGTAACCAGCCAGGTGACCGGTGTCCGGCGATCACGTTGTCGAGGACGATCTTGAGCGGCCACGGGGCGGCCAGGCTCATCGCTGTCTCAAGCACTGTTGCGAAGAGGATGATGGCGAGCGAAGCGCGGTGGGGCTGGAGCAACTCGGCGCCGAGGCGGCCCAGGCTGCTCTTTCTGCCGTTCGTGGCCGGCGCCGAGATGCGACATTCGAGCGGCGAGCCCGGCAACCCTCGTTCCACCGGGGGTTCGGCGATGGATGCGCCATCCTCATTGCGGGCGGCGCCGGCGCGCAACCACGCGAGCATCGCGCGGTCCGCGTTCAAGGGCGCTCCTCACGCAGTAGGCGATCTGAAAACGACATGTCCGAGAGGCCTCGCAAGAGTCGGGCCAGAATCGCCGGTGGCTCGGTCGCCGAGTCCGTCAGCGCTGCGACGGTGCGGCGGACCTAGCTGCCGAAACGGCGGTCGGTTTGTACGAAAGTCCAGCAAATCGCCCTGCGCGGCCGGTGCCTGGCACGGCCGCGGGCTGGTCGGCTACGCATCGTCCGGCAAGGAAGGGAACCGCCGGTTGCCAGAACAGCGGTTATCACTCCTACGGTTTTATCACTCTGAGCTTGACCCGGTTTGGTGGACACCACCGCCGACACGTCTTGCGAGCTCACCAATGCGCGAAGCTCAACGCAATCAGCCTCAACCAGTTCCACAACTCGTTCATCGACAAACCGCACTTAACCGGGTCGCGACGGCCCTCGACTCGGTCCAACGGATGTTCTTCAGCATGAGCCTGGCGCCGTCCTACCTCGAGGCCACCGCCACAGTTGCGACGGTGGCCCGTGCCGTCGGCGACTTGGATGCACTCGTCGCCATCTCCCAGATGACCGTGTCCCAGATGGACGCGCTCAGCATGAGCGAGTCACACCATCAGCGGCTGCACTGGCTGTCGGAGCAGGTGCTTAACTGGTCTGGGCTTCCGGTCGTACACGTTCGCCCGACTGTCTTCTTGGACAGTCCGTTGTTCACGACCTTGGCCGCGCGCTCCATTGCCGACAGCGGCACCATCCGGCTCCCATTCGGGACCGGTCGCACGTCGCCGATCGCGTCCGACGACGTCGCGCGGGTCGTCGCCACTATCTTAACCGACCCGGGGCCGTATATCGGCCGGGTCTTCGAGCTGACGGGCCCCCGATCGCAGGACATGAATGGCGTCGCCGAAGAGTACGCCCGCGCG
>Ga0137409_10008813_pt1 | contig 10291 bp, 9 predicted proteins | sample CZODoug1_16funga_FD_122059 | JGI IMG/M metagenome (GOLD analysis project Ga0137409, IMG submission 122059) | Vadose zone soil fungal communities from Angelo Coast Range Reserve, California, USA - CZODoug1_16fungal (Hybrid Assembly) | ecosystem: Environmental > Terrestrial > Soil > Vadose zone...
CCCCACTGCGGCGGCTTTCTCTTGCACACGGCGAGCGCGTGTCAAGGCCGGCAGCGTCCGCGGCACACCATCCAGGAGCGATTCCCTGCCCTTCTCACGCTGTTTCGCAGACTCCCAGCGTTGGCGGATCTCGGCCGTGTCCTGCACACGCACGTCGCTGAACACATGCGGATGACGCCTGATGAGCTTCTCCACCACGGCCTGGATGCTCTCGGCGAGGGTAAACTGCTGCTGTTCCTCCGCGATGCAGCTTTGAAAGACAATGTGCAGCAGCACATCTCCCAGCTCTTCCTTCAGGGCCTGATGATCAGCCGCCTCAATGCTTTCAATGACCTCGTAGGTCTCCTCAAGCATATAGGGAATGAGGCTGGAGGGCGTTTGCTGTCGGTCCCAAGGGCAGCCCTGTTCAGAGCGTAAACGCTCGACAATGGCCACAAGCCGGAGAAAAGATTCCCCCAGCGGTGTGGATTGTCCTGCAGGGGACTGGGAAGATTCGGGTCCAGTGGTCGCCATGGTGTACCTCATACGCATCGCCAGTACGCGCTAGTTGTCTCTCAGTCTTGAGAGACATGCTGAGGCGATGCTACACTTCTCGTGTACACGACGCAAGTCTGCGTGATGTTTCCAGATGTGGGCAGCGGTATTGCCCAGGTGCGACTACCCTGAGGGTTCAGCGCTTGCCTCTTTGGCGTAACAGAGACTACCGTGCGACTCCAAGATTTTGATTTTACGCTCCCGCCAGAGTTGATTGCGCAGGTCCCCGCGGCCAGACGCGATCAGGCGCGTCTCATGGTGGTGGATCGCGCCCAGCAGCGCGTGACGCACGATACTTTCGCCAATATCGGGAAGTATCTCCGCGCTGGTGATACGCTGGTGGTCAATGACACCAAAGTGATACCGGCACGTTTACACGGTCGGAAAGAGGGCACAGGGGGCAAGGTAGAAGTACTGCTCTTGCATGAGATCCAGAGAGGGGTATGGGAAGTCCTCCTCAAACCAGCCGCCAAAGTGCGCCTGGGCAGTACCATCGAGTTCGGCGATGGGCTCCTCAGCGGACGCATCCTGGAGCGGCGCGCTGACGGGACGATGGTAGTGCAATTTACACCAGCGGAGATGTATGCAGTCCTGGACAGGTGTGGCGAGGTCCCTTTACCTCCGTATATCAAGCGCGCCGGGACGGCCGCGGAGCACACCTTTGATCTCGAACGCTATCAAACGGTGTATGCCTGCCAGCCGGGGGCTGTGGCTGCGCCAACTGCCGGTCTGCATTTCACGCCTGAACTCCTGGAACAGCTCACGCAGCAGGGGATCACACGCGCTGCCGTCACCCTGCACGTTGGCTGGGGTACGTTTCAACCGATACGCGCGATGGAGGTCGAACAGCATCGCATGACCCGCGAATTTTATTGCTTGACTGCCTCAGAGGCAGCCGTCATTGCCGGAACGCGCGCCGCTGGCGGTCGTGTGGTCGCTGTCGGCACCACGGCAACCCGGACACTCGAAACCATCGGGCAACAGGCAGGAAGCCTCACAGCAAGCAGCGGTTGGTCAGAGATCTTCATTTATCCTGGCTATCGTTTCCGCATGGTCGACGTCTTAGTGACGAATTTTCATCTACCGCGCTCGACGTTATTTCTGCTCGTCTGTGCCTTCGCCGGCCGGGAACTGATGCTTGAAGCCTATCACATAGCGATTGCGGCAGGGTACCGTTTCTATAGCTATGGCGATGCGATGTGCATTCAGTGAACAATACTACGCCGACTCCCCATCCACTGCGGCCTTAAAATATTTTCCGGACTTAAAACGTACAACACGGCGTGCCGGGATGCCGGCCTCCTCGCCAGTTTTCGGATTCCGGCCCAGGCGGGCCCGCTTTTCACGGACCTGAAACGAGCCAAAACGCCGTAAAATCACCGATTCCCCCTGCTGCAGGACCTCTTTGACCTCTTCGAGGATCGCATCGACAGCCTCTTCGGCTTTGACTTTGGTCAAGCCCGTCTCTTCAGCGATGCGATTGACAATTTCGACTTTCCTCATGCGGCCCTCCCGGTCACAGCATGCTGATATTATGGTCATCTCTATGAAGCGGCGGAAAGGTGTAGCATATTTTTGCACGGCAAGCAATAACCATTTGATTTGTATTAGCTTGACATATTTATCCAGGTGTTGTGTAGATGCAAAAAGTATCGAGGGTCGGCTAGTTCCCTTTTGACCATGGCCAGCGTTTTTTGCTCTTCGTATGCTCACCGTCTAAGGTGGCAAACTCGCGCAGCAACTCTTCTTGCCGCTCGGTCAAATGGGTAGGGGTTTTGACCACGATATGGACGATCTGCGGCCCACGCCCTTCCCCACGCAATTCCGGCACGCCACACCCACGCAGTGTCAGTCGGTCGCCGGTCTGAGTTCCACGGGGGATCGTGAGCGTCTGTGGACCATGGAGCGACGGTATTTCAATATCGGCACCGAGGGCTGCCTGGGGAAAGGGAATCGGTATCTGGCAATGAATCTCCGTACCGCGACGCTCGAAGAACTCGTGGGAAGCCACATGGATGATGACATACAGATCACCGGCTGGCCCGCTGTTACTCCCTTCCTCCCCTTCGCCAGTCAAGCGCAAGCGCGCCCCATCATCAACTCCGGCAGGGATCTTGACGGAGAGTTTTTTGGGGAGTTGGACCACGCCGACGCCGCGGCATTCAGGACACGGGTCAGTGATCCGCACCCCTTCTCCGCGACAGGTAGGACAGGTGGTGCGCAACGTAAAAAATCCCTGACGTCGCTCGACCTGCCCTAAGCCGCTGCAGGTGTTGCAGGAGACAGGACGCTTGCCTGGGGCCGTGCGCTTCCCCAAACAGTGGATGCACGTTTCAAGCTTTTCAAATTCCAGGACTTTCTCCGTGCCAAACACGGCTTCCTCGAAGGTCAGTTGCACGTCATACCGTAAGTCGGCACCAGCACGCGCTGTAGTACGGCCCCCACGACGGCCCCCACTGAACCCAAAAAGTTCCTCGAAGATGCCGCCGAAACTGGAAAAGACGTCCTCAAAACCGCTAAATCCCTTGAAACCGGCACTTTGCAGCCCATCGTGACCATAACGGTCATAGAGACCACGCTTTTCCGCATCGTGCAGCACCTCGTACGCCTCAGATGCCTCCTTAAATTTTTCCTCGGCCTCCGGATTATTCGGATTACGGTCCGGATGGTATTGAAACGCCAGCTTGCGATAGCTTTTTTTGATCTCGTCTTCGGTAGCCGTGCGTGATACGCCGAGGATCTCGTAGTAATCCCGTTTGGTCATAGTGTTGCATCCCCGTCTGGGCTGTCTCTGATCGCCCCTGGAGTTATGTTCGTGTTGTCTAGACCGAGGTAGAGTGGCGCGATGGCGACGCTGCGAGACGTGTTTCCAATGCCTCCTGCAGCGCTAACAGCGCTTGTTTCTCCTCCTGCACTTCACGAAGCTTCTGGAGGAGGTCCATGATGATCGTGACCCCGGCCAGATTGACCCCCATCTCGCGGGTGAGATTGAGGATAGTACTGAGATGTTCGATATCCTGACGGGAGTAGAGGCGAGTATTCCCCGCCGAACGCTCGGGACGTAAGAGTCCTTCACGCTCATAGAGTCGGAGTGTCTGTGGATGGATATCGAACATACTCGACACGACGCTAATAGTAAAATATTCTTTGCCACGCTTGGCTGGCATACTGCACCTCACCACCTCATATGGGCACGCGGCTGGAGAGGATTCCGCGCAGCAAACTCCTCGAGGAGCTGACGCGACCGGGCATCGAGCTTATCTGGCAGCACGACCTGGACCGTGACGTAGTGATCGCCTCGCACGCCACCCTGGAGCGCCGGCACTCCCTTGCCACGCAAGCGAAACCGTCGCCCATTTTGCGTGCCCGCCGGCAAGGTCATGGTGATCTTGCCATCAATCGTTGGGACATCGATCTTGGCCCCTAGGAGAACCTCGGTGAGCGTCACCGGCACCTCACACAGAATGTCATTGACCTGGCGGGTAAAATAGGCATGCGGTCGCACCCGTATGACCATGTATAAATCTCCAGGTGGGCCACTGTGCCTTCCAGCCTCGCCTTTGCCAGCTAGCCGTACTTTGGAACCCGTATCGACCCCAGGAGGGATTTTGACCTGCAGGCGTTCCACCCCCCCATCGCGCCGCATGACCTGCACCTGCGCGGTGGTGCCGAGCACAGACTCTTCAAAACTGATTTCAACGGTTTGCTCAGAGTCTTGCCCTGACACCGGGGCCTGCTGAGTGCGCTGACGCCCTCCACTCCCCCACAACTCTTCAAAGAGTGAGTTCAGACCGTCAAACGGCGTGCGACTACCAAAGAAGTCCCTGAAGTTCCCGGGCTGCCCCCCGCCGAAGCCGCCTCCTGTTGCGAACCCAGGATCAAACCCAGTCGCGAAGGCCTGATGGCCAAAGCGATCATATTTTTTGCGACTGTTCGGATTACTTAGGACAGCATATGCTTCAGAGATTTCCTTGAACTTCTGTTCGGCAGAAGCATCCCCTGGGTTTACATCCGGGTGATACTGCCGCGCCAGACGGCGATAGGTTTGCTTAATTTCCTTGTCTGAGGCCTCACGCCGCACACTGAGGACACTATAGTAGTCCCTTTTGGCCATAAATTTCTTCTGCCTTCACGTAGACGCAGCGTGCCCCTGGCTGCGTACTTCCTATGACGTGTCTGTGGAGAGAATACGTACTACCACCCCCAGATAAGGATGAGTGACAATTTAGTATAATATGTGAGTGACTGTATGTCAAATCGGCGCACATGAGCCTACAGGTTCCCGATTATGAGACTAGGAGCGTTCGTCCCATACCATGGGATGTGGACCGCATATTGGCCACCGCACCGCCCGCGGTGTCGCAGGTCCTGGCCCAGATTGTAGGCCATCAGAAGCTGCTCGAGGCCATAGGGGGAGGAGTGGCACAGGACACGTGAGCACACCAGCACAGTGCTTAGCGCTGCGGCTTCTCAATTTCCATAAAGATGGTACCGTCTTTGAAGATCCGCACATCACCGGTGGATTCCGAGATGACAATGGCAATAGCCTGGGTCACCGAGGTAATACCAGCCGCCGCCACGTGGCGCGACCCGAGCCCCTGGGGCAGGTCAACCGTCGAGTCGAGGGCGGCGCTCAGATGACGTCCAGCGCATAACACGACGCCGTCGTCACGCAACACAAACGCCCCGTCGAGGGCGGAGAATTCTTTGAGGGTCTCCCGCAGTTCCGGATTGAGGATGTTGCGCTCCTCCTCGGGATAGCCATGGAAGGGATTGAAGATAGTCTGGCGGGAAAATTGCATCACCTTCTGGTCGTCACTCAGCACAAAAATAGTTCCGACCGGCTTCCCTTCGCGCCCCTGGCTGGCTAGCTCCACCGCGAGATTCAATACCGCTTCAAACACCGCTGACGGGATATGTTGAGCAATCTGGGGCACATGCGTCGAGATGAGCAACTCACGCTCTTTGCCAATATCCAACACGACGATACAATCGAGCACGCCCAGCGCTGGAATACCCGTGAGGCAGACGATCTTGTCTCCTGCAGCGACATAGCCTTCGGACAGGCCCATGATCACTGCCAGCTTGATTTGTGCCATGCGTGTCAGGGGAATAGGGGGCAGTTGTAGGATGGAAGTCACCTCAGCACTTGGTTCGGGGACACGGCCCGCATGCGTCACGAGGATGATATCCGTCCCTTCCAACATGCCGCTGGGGATGGGATAGTCCTGAATGACGTCAGCATAGACAAACAGCGCACGTGCCTTAATCGTGTTGGCGATCGTGCAGGCAGATTCCACAATGACCGTCGTAAGAGGATGCATCAACGCCTCATGTTATACAAGAGACAAGAGCCATGATTGGCAGGATATATGTGCTGGTGACCACAGTGTAGTCGAGTTGGATATGGTTGTCAAAAAGATTACCAACCCTACCAATGGTAGAACTACCATCGAGCCCACGGTGCTGTCACTCTGGTGCAGCAGCGAGTATGCTATAATACGTCTTACGAAGCTCTCTACAAGTCATTGAAAGGACCTCTGGTAATTTATGGCTGAGTCACGTGCTGCCTCGACTGTTCGTCGTCTGCGCAATATTGGGATCATCTCGCATATTGATGCGGGCAAAACGACCGTTACGGAACGTATTCTCTACTACACCGGCTTGACCCATAAACTTGGCGAGGTGCACGACGGCGAAGCCGTCATGGATTGGATGCCGCAGGAACGGGAGCGTGGCATTACGATCACGGCCGCGGCCACGACCTGTGTGTGGAAACAGCATCACATTAATATCATCGATACCCCTGGGCATGTGGATTTTACCATTGAGGTGGAGCGCTCGCTGCGCGTGCTCGATGGGGCTGTGACGATTTTTGCCGCAGTGGAAGGCGTGCAGCCCCAGTCGGAATCGGTGTGGCGTCAGGCGGACCGCTATCACGTACCGCGTCTGGCTTTTATCAATAAGATGGACCGCCTCGGGGCTGATTATCAGCGCGTCTTGCAAGAGATGCAGGACAAGCTGGGGGCGCGGCCGCTGTTGTTGCAATTGCCACTCGGTACGGAGGAACATTTCCGTGGCATCATTGACTTGATTGCCATGCAGAGTGTGGTCTGGCACGCCGAGGATCTGGGCATGGTGCCAGAGATTGGGGCTATCCCAGAGGCCATGCAGGAAGCCGCCCAGACCCAGCGCGAGGCGCTGCTCGAGGCTGTGGCGGAGTATGATGATGCTGTACTCGAACAGTATCTTGCCGGTGCGCCCCTGGATCCCGAGCAAGTCCGGGCCGCTGTGCGCCAGGCAACTCTGGCTGGCGCTCTGATCCCTGTGTTACTCGGCTCAGGACTGCGTAATAAAGGGATCCAGCCCTTACTCGATGCGGTGCTGTGGTATCTCCCTTCCCCTGCAGATGTGCCAGCGATTGTTGGTGTGGATCCGCGCACAGATGCAGCCGTGGAACGGCACAGCAGCCCCCAAGAGCCACTCGCTGCGCTGGCCTTCAAAATCGCTCTGGATCAAGGGCGACGTCTCACCTACGTGCGTCTCTACTCGGGGAGTCTGGAACCTGGGACGCCTGTCTACAATAGCCGCACGGGGTCGCAGGAGCGTGTCGCACGTCTGCTCCGCATGTACGCCAACAAGCGGGAGCGGATCGAGCGCGCCAGCGCTGGCGATATTGTGGCGGTGACTGGGTTGAAAGACCTTGTGACCGGGGATACGTTGTGCGATGTTGACCATCCTATCCGCCTCGAGACCATTACGTCTCCCGAGCCAGTGTTGACCCTGGCAGTCGAACCTCCCACCATGGCCGCGCAAGAGAAACTCCAGTTCGCCTTAGAGAAGTTAGTCGCCGAAGATCCAACGTTGCAGGTGGTGTACGACGAGGAACGGGGCCAGACCATGCTCTCAGGGATGGGGGAGTTGCACTTAGAAGTGCTGGTGCGCCGGCTCGCCGATGAGTTTAACGTCCAGGTGCGCGTGGGCAAGCCGCAGGTCATCTACCGCGAAACGATCCAGGGTGAGGCAGAGGTCACCGAAACCTTTGCGCGCGAGATTGCCGGCAAACCACAGTATGCCAGTGTACAATTGGCAGTACGACCAGCGGCAAAGGGTACGGGTTTGACGTTTGCCAACCTCCTCCCAGAAGCTGTAGCACTCCCCCCCGAGATGGTCGAGGCCGTGCATCAGGGCGTGCTGGATACCTCCTCTTCTGGTGTTGTGCAGGGCTATCCGGTCGTGGACGTGCGGGTGGAACTGCGCGGTGCCACTTTGCGCCAGGATGAGAGCACGCCGCTGGCATTCCAGATTGCCGCTGGCCAGGCGTTCCGCCGTGCGCTCGAACATGCACGGCCGGTGTTACTCGAACCGGTGATGCATGTCGAGGTCCTGGTGCCTGAGGAATGGACTGGCAGTGTCATCGGGGGGCTGCAGAGCCGACATGGTGTCATCGAACGCATCGAAGCCCGTGGACACTTACAAGCGATTCGCGTCTTAGTGCCTCTCGCGGCGACGTTTGGCTATACGACGGACTTACGCTCAGCGAGCCAGGGCCGCGGCACATTTACGATGCACTTTGCCCACTACGCTCCGGCAAAATAGGCCCGGGCAGACCCAGCGCTTGCAAGAATGCCGCCGTGCGCCGGAGCGGTAGGCCAACGACATTGGTGTAACAGCCTTTCCAGGACTCCACGAAGGCAGCGGCAGCGCCCTGGATGGCATAGGCTCCGGCTTTATCCATTGGTTCGCCGGTGGTAATGTAGTGCTCCATGGCGGAGGGCGAGAGGGGGCGGAAGCGCACCAGAGTCTGCACCACATCGAGGCACACCACGTGCCGTGCGTCGTGGAGCACGGCGACAGCCGTCATCACCGTGTGCACACGACCGCTGAGACGAGAGAGCATCTGCCGCGCGTCGTCTGGATCTCTGGGTTTGCCGAGGATGTGGTGCTCCAGGACAACGACCGAATCCGCGCCGAGCACGACCGCGGTGGGGAATTGCCGGGCAACGTGCTGGGCTTTTGCATACGCCACCCGCCTGGTATAGGTCCAAGGCACTTCACCGGGCATGACACTTTCATCGATATTTGCCGGAAGAACTGTGAACGGGATGGCGAGCTGCGCCAATAATTCTCGACGCCGTGGCGAGGCTGAAGCGAGAATGAGCTGGGCTGGGGGAGGAGCAGGGCCAAGCGGGGAAGCGACCATACCCGGCGCCTTCTGCGAGCGGCCTACACATCACGCGCCACAATATAGTCCGCCAACACGTGCAACGCCTCGAGTACGGGCGAGGGGGCGAAACCATCCAGGCACTGGCGCGCCTGCGTGACATGCTCTTGCGCCTTGTCCATGGTGAACTGTAAAGTCCCGTACTTGTGCAATAACGTAATCACGTGTTGCAGATCGGCATCGGTGGCCTGCTCGCTGTGGAGATAATCCACGATCACCTGGGCTTCACGGGCACTGGTACGTTGCATAGCGACAATGATCGGCAAGGTGATCTTCCCTTCCTTCAAGTCATTGTGCACTGGTTTGCCAAGCTTCGCTTCCGGGGCCACAAAATCCAGGGTATCGTCCGCCATCTGAAACGCCAGACCCAGATGATGGCCAAAGGCACTCACCCGCGCCCTCTCCCACGAGTGATGTGGGAGCGGGGATACTTGCAGTTCGCTCCATGACGGATCCCACTATGATCAGACACGCCGAACGCGCCGCCGCGCACACCCCGGCCGGGAGCGTGAACCTCTCCCGGCAGTTCATCGTCCGGCCCGTGGCGACGTCGCTCTTGACGGCGGCGATCGTGCTGGCCGGCATCGTCGCCTACCGCCAGCTGCCCGTCGCCGCGCTGCCTCAGGTCGACTATCCGACGATCCAGACCGTCACGTTCTATCCGGGCGCGAGCCCCGACGTCATGGCCTCGGGCGTCACCGCGCCGCTCGAGCGGCAATTCGGCCAGCTGCCGGGCCTCAAGCAGATGACGTCGATCAGCTCGAGCGGATCGTCGATCGTGACCCTGCAGTTCGACCTGGCGCTGTCGATCGACATCGCCGAGCAGCAGGTGCAGGCGGCCATCAACGCGGCCACGACGTTCCTGCCCCGTGACCTTCCGAACCCGCCCGTGTACAGCAAGGTCAACCCGGCCGACGCGCCGGTGCTGACGCTCGGGGTCGCGTCGCGGTCGCTGCCGCTCACGGCCGTCGAGGACCTGGCCGACACGCGCCTGGTACAGAAGATCGCGCAGCTCCCGGGCGTGGGGCTCGTCACCCTGTCGGGCGGTCAGAAGCCCGCGGTGCGCATCCAGGTGAACCCGGCCCGGCTCGCCGCCAACGGCCTCACGATGGACGAGGTGCGCGCCGCCGTCGCCGCCGCCAACGTCAACCAGGCCAAGGGAAGCCTCGACGGCCCGCTCCAGTCGTTCACGATCGCGGCCAACGACCAGATCCACCAGAGCCATCAGTACAAGGCGCTCGTGATCGCGTATCGCAACAACGCGCCGCTCCTGCTCTCGGACGTCGCCGACGTGATCGACGGCGCTGAGAACATCCGGCAGGCCGCGTGGATGGGCGATGAGCCGGCGATCATCGTCAACATCCAGCGGCAGCCCGGCGCCAACCTGATCGAGGTGGTCGACCGGGTCAAGCAGCTCCTGCCCCAGCTCCAGGCCTCGCTCCCCTCGGCGGTGCAGGTCACCGTGCTGACCGACCGCACCACGACCATCCGCGCCTCGGTGCACGACGTCCAGTTCGAGCTGATGCTGGCCGT
>Ga0137409_10008814_pt1 | contig 10290 bp, 9 predicted proteins | sample CZODoug1_16funga_FD_122059 | JGI IMG/M metagenome (GOLD analysis project Ga0137409, IMG submission 122059) | Vadose zone soil fungal communities from Angelo Coast Range Reserve, California, USA - CZODoug1_16fungal (Hybrid Assembly) | ecosystem: Environmental > Terrestrial > Soil > Vadose zone...
TTCGCCGATGCGGTAGAGTTTTTTCTCCGTGGCGACTTGCGCGGCTGTGCCGTTGCTTGGCATTTTGCGTTCCTGCCAGAAGGGGGACGCCGCTATCGTAGCAGTTTGCGGGTGATTGATGTAGAGGGAGGCGTTCATTAGTCACCGTCGCCGCCGGAGGATCTCTTTTCGCGCTTGCGGAGGCGCTGGATGAAGCGGACGGGCGTGCCGACAAAGTCGTACTTGGCCCGAAGCTCGTTTTCGAGGAAGCGCTGGTAGCTGAAGTGCAGCGGCGCTTTCTGGTTGGTGAAGATGAGGAACGTGGGCGGCGCAATTTTCGCCTGCGTGATGTAGTAAATGCGCACGGGGCGGGCCTTCGGCGTGGTTCCGCGCTGCAGGTCAACTTCTTCCTTCAGCCAATTGTTGAGGGCCGGCGTGGCGATGCGGCGGCGGCGCGCTTCCCAGCATTGATTGATGAGCGGATAAAGTTTTTCGGCGCGCTCGCCGGATTTCGCGGAGAGAAAGACGATCGGCGCGTAGCTCAGAAATTTCAACTTGGCGCGAATCATTTTTTCGTAATCAAACATCAACCGGCCGGAATCGAAGTTTTCCGGTTTGTGGCGTTCGCCGGGAGCGCGCTTGGATTTGCCTTTCGCGGTGGCAGCATCGCGCGAGGCAGCATCGCGCGCCGCAACGACGGCGAGATCCCACTTGTTGATGACGATGACGACGGAGCGGCCGGACTCTTCGGCGTAGCTGGCGATTTGCGCGTCGCCCTGGGTCACGCCCTGTTCGCCGTCGACGACGAGGAGCGCCACATCGCAGCGCTCCAGGCCGCGGCGGGCCATGACCACGCTGAGTTTTTCCGCGACCAACGTGGTCTTGCCCTTGCGGCGAATTCCCGCGGTATCCACGAACCGATAATCGCGGCCGTCGCGCGTGATTTCCGTGTCCACGTTGTCCATGGTAGTCCCGGGAATGGGCGAAACGATGGAGCGTTCCTCGCCGACCATGCGGTTCAGCAGCGTGGATTTGCCTACGTTGGGCCTGCCGATGATAGCGACTTCGATGACGTCGGGCTGTTTTTCCTCCTCGACGGATGCCACGACGCTGACCTGCGCGAGCGCGGCGTCGAGAAGATCGTCGACGCCTGTGCCGTGCTCGGCAGCGATCGCGAAGATAGGGACGCCGATGCGATGGAAAACGGCGGCGTTCGATTCCTGCGACATGGCGTCGACTTTGTTGACGGCGATCACAAACGGTTTGCCGGTGGTGCGCAGCAGCCGCGCCAGTTCTTCGTCGAGGGGCGTAAGGCCCGCCTGGCTGTCCACGACCAGAACGAGCATCGCCGCCTTTTTGATCGCCACATGCGCCTGGCGCAGGATTTCCTGCGGGATCAGCGCCTTGTCGTCCGGGACGAGGCCGCCGGTATCAACGACTTCCAGCGCCCGGCCGCGCCACTCCGCCTTGCCGTAGATGCGGTCACGGGTGATGCCCGGCTCATTGGTGACGATGGAGCGGCGCGTGCCGGTCAAGCGATTGAAGAGCGTGGACTTGCCCACGTTGGGCCGGCCGACGATGACGAGCGATGGGAGCAGATCTGCCATGAGTTCCTGGACCGCACGTAACAAAGGGCGCTCGGTTCTGTTGCGCAATCTTCCAATGTAGCGCATTCCGCGTTGCGCAAGTAGAGGGGGTACCCCCCCGGGTATTTTGTATGAATATCAAAAGAAAAGACTTACAGAATTTGCAATCCATAAATGCATGATTCTAAAAGAGATGCCGTTATCTGAGCAAAGTGAGCTGAGGTGGGAACTAGATGCTGAAAAAGAATCGTCGGGCGACTTCGCACAGGGCAGGCCAGCTCTCCCGCGCTCCAAACGGAGTTATCTATAGAGTTAAGTATAGAACAATGGTAGATAAAGTCGAGGAGGAAAATTGGGTTGACAAGCAACCATATTTCTGCAAATATAGAAATATGGAAAGTGGCGCAAGCAAGAAACGGGCCGAACGGGTGGCGAAGTATGCCGCTATGTTCTCGGCGATGGGAACGGAACCGCGGCTGCGGATCATGCAGTTGCTCTTGTCGGCGCATCCCGAGGGATTGGTGGTTGGCGATGTTCAGCGGAAATTGGAGATACCTAATTCGACGCTATCGCACCATTTAGACAAGCTCAAGAATGAAGAACTCGTGCACGTACAACGCGAGAGCACATTTTTGCGCTACACGGCAAACACGCAAGCGCTCCAGGAACTGCTGCAGTTCCTCTATTCGGAGTGTTGCACGCGGAACAAAGCGCTCAAACCGCAAGATATCGTGGAAATCTGCAAGTAGGAGGACGAGATGGATCGCACAGATATCAAGGAAATCGTTAAGGAAAAATACGGGCAGGCGGCTCTGCGCGGTAAGAGCGGCAGTTGTTGCGGAACAGCGGACGTAAGCGGGTCGGCTTGCGATCCGATCACTTCCAATCTCTACGATGCCACGCAAATGAAACAAGTTCCCGGAGAAGCGCTGCAAGCTTCGCTCGGGTGTGGAAATCCGACCGCCCTGGCGAGATTAAATCCCGGAGAAATTGTTCTCGATCTGGGTTCCGGCGGCGGTATCGATGTTTTACTTTCCGCCAAGCGTGTTGGGCCGACAGGCAAGGCCTACGGCCTGGATATGACGGATGAGATGCTGGCACTCGCGAACGAGAACAAGCGCAAGGCCGGAGCCGACAACGTCGAGTTCTTAAAGGGGGAGATCGAGCATATTCCCCTGCCTGACAATTCGGTTGACGTAATCATTTCGAATTGCGTGATCAACCTTTCCGCCGATAAAGACCGTGTATTACGAGAGGCTTTTCGCGTACTAAAGCCTGGCGGGCGGCTGGCCGTTTCCGACGTCGTGACACGCGGCGAAATGGATGCACAAATCCGCCAAAACATACTTCTCTGGGTGGGTTGCGTGGCCGGAGCCCTGGAGGAAGGTGAATATCGAGACAAGCTGGTATCCGCGGGATTCGAACAGGTGGAGATTGAGCCGACACGAATGTACCTAGTTGCGGACGCGCGCGAGTTTCTCTCCGGAAAGGGCCTCGATGTGGACGCGCTTGCACCGCAAGTCGATGGAAAATTCATGAGCGCCTTCGTGCGGGCGACAAAGTCAAAGTCCGCGAAGACGATAGAAGCCTGTTGCGCTCCGTCGTGTTGCAACTGAAGGCCGGGATCCGGCCATTTGGGCTAAAGCATGACGGGCATGCAAGCGCACTACAACGTTCTATTCCTGTGCACGGGAAATTCGGTTCGTTCCATCATGGCCGAAGCAATTCTAAACGCAAAGGGCAGACCTCTTTTCACAGCCTACAGCGCGGGAAGTCACCCGTCGGGAGTTGTGCGTCCCGAGGCGCTGAAGCTCGTTGGCCTGGCACGCCTGCCTACCGAGATATTGCGGAGCAAGAGCTGGGAGGAGTTCGCAAAGCCTGGAGCGCCAAAGATGAATTTTGTGTTTACCGTCTGCGACAACGCGGCCCAGGAAATGTGTCCCGTCTGGCCCGGCCAGCCCATGACCGCACATTGGGGCGTTCCTGATCCCGCTCTGGCAAAAGGTACGCCAGAGCAAATCGAACGTGCTTTTCGTGATGCGTACCTGATTCTCGAACGACGGATCAGTCTGTTCCTCAGCCTGCCTCTTTCCAGTCTCGGCAAACTTGCGATCCAAAAAGAAATCAATCGCATCGGCGCTAGTTAACCTGCGCTTCGGATTCCATTCCCGTTTCGCACCACGCAGTGTTCGACCACTCTTCTCTTGCTGGCAAAGTGGTGGCGCGTATTGTATACACTCCGTAGGGGGCGAAGATGAACAGACGGATGTCGTTGGCAGGTGCGATCGGAATGTTGCTTGCCGCGCAGGGTCAAAGACCAGGGCGGCCGGAAGTGCCGGAAAGTTTGAAAGCGCCAGCAGACGAGGAAGTGATTCTGGCGGCACACGCAACCGGAATGCAAATCTATGTTTGCCAAGCCGGAGCAGACCAAAAGTTTGGCTGGGTGTTCAAGGCTCCAGAAGCAGATCTGACGGACGCGACAGGAAAGAAGATTGTGCATCATTTTGCAGGGCCAACCTGGAAGCATGTCGACGGAAGTGAAGTAAGCGGCAAAGTGATTGCCAAGCAAGACGCGCCAAAGCCGGAGGCAATCCCATGGCTGCTGCTGGCGGCGGCAAGTCGCTCGGGTGAAGGGATTCTCAGCCGTGTCACGAGCATCCAGCGAATCCATACCGAGGGTGGCCTGCCACCGAATGCGAATACGTGCGATGCGTCCGCGAACGGCAAAGAGTCGAGGAGCGCCTACTCGGCCGATTACTATTTCTATGCGCCTGAACACTGAGGGGTGGCTGCTGACTCTTCGTGTTCACTAAGGAAAAGAGCCCTGGGCCATCAGGCAGTGGTTGAAGGCCGAAGAGCGCCAGCCAAGCCAATCTTCTGCGGCGGAATCTAGTTTTCAGATTTGGCCGCTGGGTCGAAGACCACGGAGATTTCCATGATTGTTTCGGAGTTGCCCGGAGAAAACTTCCATTGACTGACTGATTTTTGGGCGCTTTCAGCCAGAATCGCGCTGCCGCCGAGGACTTCCGTATCCCTGACGGATCCGTCCGGCTTGATGAAAACCTTCAGGCGAACGGTCCCACCGATGCCTTTCATTTTGAGGACCAGGGGGTATTGCACTGGCACTTTCTTGACAATTTTGCGGGCGGCATCCTGTCCGTAGCCAGCCGTCATGCAAGAGAGCATGACCAGAAGGCCGCATATCTTTCTGTAAGGATGGAGTCTGGTCACGTTTTCACCTTCACAAAGCCGGTCAAGACTTGAATTCGGTGCGAGCACCCATGGAGCAAGCAACTCCCAGTGCTTTATGCTGCACACGGCGGCCCATGGCGCAACTTGTTTGAAGCGCGTTTTCGAGTTCGACAATACTGGCGCAACGTCATGGTTAATTTGTTGGATTGTTTGGACTTGTTCCTTGGAAGGAGTGCGATCGTGGATGTTGATTTGCGGGGGAACTCACCCCGAGCCAGAGCCGTCTCAACGCCTTGTTTCAGATTGAGAAGAACTTCTCGAAGGAAGTGAGTAAGCGAAGCCGGGAGGAGCGACCAAGGTGTGGGGTAGAGGCTTAGCCTTGCCCTCCATTTCTGATAGAGTGCTGCGCACAAGGCGTGAGCCGTCAACCCGATCAGCCAGTTCGCGGTGAGTGCCGGACAGAGTCGTTAGGCGGGTTGATCCTGCAGCAATATTGCTGGAACAGGGTGCGGAGGCATAGATCGCAGCGTCGGGGCGTTGAGCAGCACGCCTAAAGGCTGGAATACAAGTAGTTTAGGAGCTGGAGCGGTAGCGGGACGGGATTTGCAATGTGTAATATTTGCAGGTCCCCGCGCGTACTAGTCTATGGGAACGCCGAGACCAGGCCGGATGAACGCGCCGGGAATAACCGAACCGACGGAGGCGATTGCCCGTGCCAGGGCGGGCGACCCCGAGGCTTGGGGCGAGCTTTACCGGGATTACGCGCCCGCCATATTCCGGTTCTGCAGGCGTGCCTTGCCGACGCGGGAAGATGCCGAAGACGCTACGATGGAAATTTTCATGAAACTGAAGGTCAAGCTGGTGCAGTACGACGCGACGAGGTCGTTCTCCGCTTGGCTTTACAAGGTGGCGGCGAACCACTGCTGGGATATGCTGCGGCGGCGCAAGATTCGTCAAGACAAGGAAACGGACGATTTGGAAAACGTGCCGCTGGAGCATCCGGACCCCGGCCAGCTGGAACAGCTGATCGAGCAGCGCACCAGCGCAGAAGTGCGCAAGGCGCTGGACAAACTGGGCGGGCGAGCACGGATGGCGCTGGTGATGCGCTATTACTCGGACATGAGCTACGACGAAATTGCGGATGCGCTGGGAGTGCGGCGCGCCTTTGTCGGCGTGGTGCTGCTGCGTGCCCGGCACGAGCTGCGGCAAGCGCTGGAAGGCAACGCGGCGCTGGCGGCGGGGAGGGCTTCATGAGCAACACGCCGGAAGAGAAGATGAAGCATCTGGACGAAATGACGCTCCTGCTGTACATCGAGCGGCAACTGGATCGCGCGCGCGGGCTGGAAGTTTCCGCGCACACACAGGAATGCGACTCCTGCCGCACGCTGCTCCGCGCTATGGAACGGGAATCGCGGCTGCTGACGCGGGCGATGCTGGAAGAAGACGAACCGCTGCCTTCGCGGCTGGCGCAATTTCAGGAACGCGCGCGCAAGTCGATGCAATGGATTTGGGGAGTGGCTTTCGGACTGGCGGCGACGGGCGCCTACGCACTTTATACGACATATATCCAGCCCTGGCAGCTGCAATTGGAACAAGCGGGATTCGGCGGATCGAACCTGCTGGGCCTGCTGATTTTTCAGGGCGCAATGTGGAAAGGATGGCAATCCATGATCACACTCCTCGAGGTGCTGGCGATGGTGACGCTCGCAGGACTGGGAGCAATGTTCTTCCGTCGGCGGATCCGGCGCGGTTCGGCGCTGGCGCTGGTCTTCGCGGGGTTCTGCGCGGTGCTGGCGATGCCGGCGCCTGCTTCGGCGACAGAGCATCGCGGAGGACAAAACCCTACGGTGAGCAAGGATGAAACGATCAAGGGGGATGTTTACCTCTCGGGCGAGCGGGTGCGCGTGGAGGGCACGGTGGAGGGCGATGTTTTTGCCGTGGGGAAAGATATTGATATCGACGGGCACGTGAGCGGAGACGTGATCAGCGCGGGGCGGTACTTGCGGATTCGCGGGACGGTTGACGGCAATATACGCTCCGCCGGGAACACCGCGGTCATCTCCGGGACGCTTGGGAAAAACATTACCTGGTTCGGCGATGTCGTGACGGTGGATGCGACGGGAAAAGTCGGCGGCGGAATCACAATGTTTGGGGGCACGCTGGCGATTGACGGGCGCCTGGGCCGAGACATTCTCTTTTTTGGGGATGAAGTGAACGTCAACGGCGGCGTGGGCGGCGGCATCCGGCAAAAAGGGCACACGATGATTATCGGATCGGGTGCGCAGGTGGACGGACCGATTCATTTTGAGGGCGACCGGCCGGCGACTGTTTCGCCGGCAGCGAAGCTGGCTTCGCCGGTAGAGTTCAAGCAGATGGAGAAGAAGCAGCACTACCGGGAGGGCGGCTACTACGTTTGGCAAGTGATCTGGGCGGCCGCGTTTATTTTGTTTGGGCTGGTGTTGATCGCGTTGATGCCGAAGTTTTCGCAGGATGCGGTGAAATCGGCGGAACATTACGGCGCGAGCGCGGGGTTGGGTGTGCTGGTGCTGTTTGGAGTGCCCATCGCAGCGTGCATTGCCTGCGTCACGGTGGTGGGCCTGTTCATCGGTGTCTCGACGTTCTTCCTCTGGTATGCCTCGCTCTATTTCGCGCAGGTCATCGTGGGCGCGGTGATCGGGCAATGGTTGATGGGCCGGACGAGCGAGCTTTGGCCGCTGATCGGGCGAATGGCTGTAGGGCTGATCATCTTGCGGCTGTGCACCACGATTCCGCACGTGGGCGGCTGGGTGAAGTTTGCCGCGATTCTCTGGGGTATCGGCGCGATTTCGCTGGCACTTTACCGGCGCTTCCAGCCGGTGATTGCGCCGAGCATGCCTTCTGTGCCGTACTCGCCGCCGATACCGCCGAACACGACGGTGGGCGGGCCACTGCCGGCATGAGAAGAGTTTTCAGTTCTTAGTTTTTAGTATTAAGTCTAAAGAACAAGAGCCGTTCCGGCGTCTTCCCCGCGAAGCACCGCTCCTTTGTCCCTGATAAAAAGTGGGCAGGGAGGACGGAAGTTGTTTCTTGATTAAAAGAGATCCCTCGCTCCGGATGAATCGGGGCGGTCCGGAAAACAAACGCGCAAGCCGTTTGTTTTTTTGGCATCGCTTACGGCTTCGAGTTAATGTTGCCGAATCTTCGCGGCCATAAATGGGAACTGCGCGGAGTTCGTCGTATTTTCCAAATAAAGAACGCGAAGCCCCACAGGCACACCGATGATCACGTTCGCCGCAGTGGTAATGCCATCGAGATTCGTAACGCCCTGAGCACCAAGGGTGCCTGAGAAGACTTGGGTTGGAAAAACGGACGCGGGCGTAATCTTAAAGTACGAGGGAACGGCGCTGACGCTGAAGGTGGTGGCAGAGGCTGTGGTGGGTGTGGCGATGAGGCGCGACCAGCGCAGGATAACCGTATCTGCGGTCGCTGCCGCGATGGTAGTGCCATTCGCTGCAACGAACACGGTGACATGAACGGCGATGGTCTGGCCGGGATGTACTGCGCTGGTGTCGCTCCGCCCTTGAAATAGGCCGAGGTCGCCGGCAAGTACGGCGAGGCCTTTGGTGTCGACGAGGAAGGTTTTGGAAATGGGCGTAGTGATATTTACGGTGAGGAGATCCCCAGTGTTGAGTCCGCCGATGAGGGAGTTGGTGGCGCGCTGAACTTTATCCGTGACTGCGATGGCAAATTGGGTAGGACTGTTGACGGCGTAGACGGTACCTTCGACGAAGTCCTGCTGGGTTGCATTCAGGGGTTCGAATTCCTTTAGTTCGAGGGTGCCATCCGATTTGAGGAAAGCGTCCACGCTGGCGATCTGGCCGGCAACGACGCAGGAAATCGTGGATGGTGTCGGACAAATAAGGCCATCGGGGCTCGGGTCAAAGAACGAATTTGAGGTGCTAGTTGCAGTCAACGTGCCACGCGTGGGCGAGGTAATCGTTACGTTGCTACCGCTGATACTCACGACGCCGGTGAAATCCTCGGCGAGCTCGAGCTGATTTGTCCCGAGATTGGCGTTCGCCCGTGGCAAAGTGAAGGCCGTGAGGACCCCGGGGCTGGGAGAGGAGGGATTGAAATTGATTGCTAGAGTTCCGCTCGAGAGTGAGATGGCGTTATTCAGGTTGAAGTCGAACTCGATGCCTTGCTTGCCGCCCGAGGTTGCGTTGAGTGTGAATGAACCGATCGTGGGAGTGCCAACGGACGTGAAAGTAGCAGTGCAGACCTGGTTGCTCAGGCACGTCACGCCGTTTGCAGTGATGGTTGAAGGCGTGTCATTCAAAAATGTGATTTCCGGGCTGGAGAGAGAAACCTGAACGGTATAGCTTCCGGACGGCACATTGGTCAGGCTTCCGAGCAAAGCTGCATCGGATTGCAGACGCATCAAGTCGATGACGAAAGGTGAGGGGGGTTGAAAAGTCAGGGCTGTGCCGCTGGTGGGCGTGAGCGTGATGGCACCGGTAGTGACCTTGAAAGAAAGAATCGATGGATTCGGCGGGAGCGTGTCAGCGACTAGAGTGAGGCTCACGGTGGCCGTTCCGGAGCCGCCGCAGTTGACGATGCAGGGTCCTTTGGGGCCGCTGCAGGCAGCCAGGGACAAAGCGGCGAGCAATAGGAGAACAGGAAGAAACGAAAGAGCTTTGCTGCGATTCATGTAGCACCCCATAACAAGTTAGTTTGCGCTCGCCCCCTTAGAAAGGAAAACGCTCAAAATCTCCGCTGCCGAGTGTAACGCAGTGGGAGAGCGGGAGGGCACTGTAAAAGAAGCCCGCTTGTTCAGTTTTTAAATGCCCTGAATCAAGAGAGATACAATGTCCATCCGGGTGCGGGCTGGCCGGTGACGGAGTGAAGCGAAGGGTGTGTTATCGTAACTGCTCTCTCTGTTTCGATAGGTGAGAGTAAAGGCGGATTTCTGGCGAAGCGCGCATCCAATTCGGCAGCGGATTCCGTGGGAGCGAAGGTCAAGCGTGCAGCAATGACAGCCGAGCGCGGGCATGTTCCTATCGAGGATGACCCCACGGCAGCCGGAAGCGCGCCGGAAGGCGCCGCCGAGGCGGCCGCCAAGGAATCGGCGAAACCTTCGATGCAGGAGGTGTTTGGCCCGGGAGGATTCCTCGAAAAGTGCATGCTGGCGGGCTTTGACCGCACGGCGGTCGGCTCCGACTACGAATACCGGCCGGCGCAACTGGAGATGGCGGAATTGGTACACGATGCGTTCGAAACGCATCATCACGCCATCGTGGAGGCCGGCACGGGCACGGGCAAAACACTGGCCTACCTGCTGCCGGCGATTTGCAGCGGACGGCGCGTGGTGATTTCAACGGCGACGAAATCGCTGCAAGAACAGCTCTACCAGAAGGATATTCCTTTTCTGCAGAAACACTTTGCGCCGAACCTGAAAGTGGCGGTGATGAAGGGGCGCGCCAATTTTCTGTGTATCTCGAAGCTCCATCATATGCAGGATCAAACGCTATTGCAGGGCATGGAGGAGCTGGAC
>Ga0137409_10008815_pt1 | contig 10290 bp, 13 predicted proteins | sample CZODoug1_16funga_FD_122059 | JGI IMG/M metagenome (GOLD analysis project Ga0137409, IMG submission 122059) | Vadose zone soil fungal communities from Angelo Coast Range Reserve, California, USA - CZODoug1_16fungal (Hybrid Assembly) | ecosystem: Environmental > Terrestrial > Soil > Vadose zone...
ATACCCGATCTTGCGTTTCAGCGAGGTGCCGGCCGTGCAGGTGGACGTGATCCAGCGGCCGGAGGTCGACCCGGTCGGCGCCGGCGAGGCCGCACACGGCCCGGTCGCCGCCGCGATCGCCAACGCCGTATTCGACTGCCTGGGCGTGCGCGTGCGCAACCTCCCGATCACCCGCGACAGCCTGATCGCAGCGATGGAATCGTCCTCATGAAAAGCCTCAACATCCTGAGCGGCGGCGCCGCGCAGGGCCTGGTCGCAAGCCTCGCGTCCGCCTTCAAGGCCAGGACCGGCTTCGATATCGCCGGCGAATACGGCGCGGTCGGCGCCATGGCCGATAAATTGCGGGGCGGCGTGCCGACCGACATCATCATTTTGACGGCGGCGCTTGTCGCCAAGCTGGCGGACGAGAAGCACGTAGCCCCCGCTTCGATCGCCGATGTCGGCCTGGTCGAGACCGCGGTCGCCGTGCGTGCGGGCGATCCGAAAGTTTCGGTCGACGACGCCGCAAGCCTGCGCGCGGCGCTGCTCGCGGCGGACGCGATCTTCGTGCCCGATACCAAGGCCTCGACGGCGGGCATTCACATCGCGAAGGTGTTGGCGCAGCTTGGCATCGCCGAGACCGTGGCGGACCGGCTGAAAGTCCATCCGAACGGCGCGACCGCGATGCGCCAGCTCGCGGCCTCCGAGGCGACGCGGCCGATCGGCTGCACGCAGTCGACCGAAATCATCGCGACACGAGGCATCGTTTTATCGGGACCACTGCCGCCGGAATGCGAACTCAAGACCATGTACACAGCCGCGGTGACCACGCACGCAGCCAATGCCGGAGCGGCGCAGATATTGATCGACGTGCTCACCAGCAGCGACGCGCAGGCCGCGCGTACGCGAGCCGGTTTCGTCGGCGGCGACTTATAGCTCGGACCTAACCATCCAATTTTGTCAGTCCGGTCGGCGGCCCGTCGATGGCGGTCCAGCCACCGTCGACGAACAAGGTGCTGCCGCTGACATAGCTCGCGGCGTCCGAGGCCAGATAGGCAACGGCGGTCGCGACTTCGCGGGTGCTGCTCCAGCGATTGAAGACGGTCTGCGCGGCATAGCCGCCGATTACCATTGCCAAGATCAATTCATATACTAATATATCAGATGCAACCGAGATCCACCATGCCGGCACGCGTGACAAGGAAAGTAGAAACGGCGCTTCGTCCGGTCATGACCGGCCGCAAGGGCCGGCCGCGCGGCGCGACCGCCGCGGCGCGTATCCATGCGGAGCTGCGCGCGGAACTGGTCTCGCTGAAACGACGGCCGGGCGAGGTCGTTTCGGAGGCCGAAATCGCGCTCGTCTATGGCGTGAGCCGGACACCCGTACGGGAAGCGATCCTGAAATTGTCCGACGAAGGCCTGGTCGACATCTTTCCGCAGTCCGGCATCTTCGTGTCCCGCATTCCGCTGTCCGCGCTGCCGGAAGCCATCATCGTCCGCAAGGCGCTGGAGCAAACCACCGCGCGCTTTGCCGCCGGGCTGGCCTCAGCGAGCCAGATCCTCGGCCTGCATGCGATCCTGCAACGGCAGCGCGAGGCCGACGCGGCCGGCGACCGCGACGCCTTCCACCAGGCCGACGAATTGTTTCACGCGACCATCGCCGATGTCGCCGGATATCCGGGAATCTGGACGCTGATCCTTCAGGTCAAGGTTCATGTCGACCGCTTTCGCCAGCTCACTCTGCCGCAGAAAGGCCGGATGACGCAGGTGATCGCGGAGCATGAGATTATCCTGGCAGCGATCGAGGCGCATGATCCGGCAAGCGCCGGGACCGCCATGGAAAAGCACCTCGAACGGCTGCTCGGCGACATCTCCGCCACGCAAACCGTCAATCCGGAGTATTTCGACAAGCAACGTTAGTTAGGCCAGACAACGCAGGCTGCGAACAAAAACCAGAGGTGGCCGGCGAACGACACATAGAAAACCTTGGGAGGTTCAGATGAAACGCCGCGATTTCCTGAAGATCAGCGCCGGACTTGGCGCAGCAACCGCACTGGCGCCGCTTTCACCGGCGTCCGCGCAAGCAAAGGCCGTGTTCAAGGCCTCCGACGTGCAGCCGGCCGGCTATCCGACGGTCGCGGCGACCGAAAGCCTCGGCAAGAAGCTGGAGGCCGCCACCAACGGGCGGCTCTCGATCCAGATGTATCCTTCCGCCCAGCTCGGCGCCGAGAAGGAGACCATCGAGCAGACGCAGATCGGCGCCATCCAGTTGCTGCGGGTCAGCGCGGGCACGCTCGGGCCGATCGTCGACGACATCAACGTCGTCAACATGCCGTTCCTGTTCAAGAACGTGGCGCAGGCCGAAAAGATGATGGACGGCCCGGTCGGCCAGGAACTGCTCGATAAGATCACCGCCAACGCCAATGCCGGCCTGGTCGCGCTGTGCTGGATGAACTCCGGCGCGCGCAGCATCTACAATTCGAAGAAGCCGATCAAATCGATCGACGACGTCAAGGGCCTGAAGATCCGCGTCATCGGCAATCCGATTTTCATCGACATGATGAATGCGCTTGGCGGCAACGGCGTCGCGATGGGCTATGACCAGGTGTTCAGCGCGCTGCAGACCGGCGTCGTCGATGGCGCCGAGAACAATCCGCCGAGCTACGTCTTCAGCAATCACTACACCGCGGCGAAATACTACTCCCTCACCGAGCACCTCGTCATTCCCGAAGTGCTGGCGTTCTCGAAGCGGGCGTGGACCGCGCTCTCGGCCGACGATCAGGCCCTGATCAAGAAGTTCGCCCGCGAGGCGCAATTCGAGGAGCGCGAGCTCTGGAACAAGTATGAGCAGCTGGCGATGGAAAAGGCCAAGGCCGCCGGCTGCGAAATTATCGCGATCGCCGACAAGACGCCGTTCCAGAACGCGGTGAAGCCGGTGTGGGACAAATACGGCCCGAAATACCAGGACATGATCAAGCGCATCCAAGAGATCAGCTAGCAAGACTGATCAGCTAGCAAGACTGATCGGGCACTCGGGAGCTTGAGAATGGCCGCGCTGTTTCGCCGTGCGATGAACTGTCTTTACTTTGCGTGCGTCGTCATCGGCGTCACGGCGCTGGTCCTGATCTCCGCGGTCATTCCCTGGGCGGTGTTCACGCGCTATGTGCTCAACAGCGCCGCCTCGTGGCCGGAGCCGCTGGCGATCCTCCTCACCATCGTCCTCACCTTCATCGGCGCCGCCGCGGCCTACCGCCTCAACCTGCACATGAACGTGTCCTATTTCGCCGACCAGCTTCCCCAGCCGTATCGGAGATGGCTCGATCTCGTCGTGCAGCTGCTGATGGCGCTGATCGCGACCTTCATGATCGTCTGGGGCGAGCGGCTGGTCGAGGTGACCTGGCACAACACCATCCCCGATTTTCCGTTCCTGTCGGTCGGTGTCACCTATCTGCCGATCCCGATCGGCGGGGTGTGTCTCTTGCTCTTCATCATCGAGCGGATCTTCCTGGGACTGCCGCCCGATCCGATCCCGCACCATTCGGAATCCGCTCCGTTCGAGTGAAAGAGAGATCATGGACATCTTCATCCTGCTCGCGACCATGGCGATCTGCTTCTTGATCGGCATGCCGATCGCCTATTCGCTGGCGCTCGCCGCGATCGCCGGAGCACTGTCGATCGGCATTCCGCTGGAAGCGTTGATGCTGAAAATCTCCGACGGCGTCAGCAAGGTGGCGATGCTCACGATCCCGTTCTTCGTGCTCGCCGGCGCCATCATGGCGGAAGGCGGGATGGCGCGGCGGCTCGTCGCGTTCGCCGACGTGCTGGTCGGCTTCACCCGGCTGCGCGGCGGCCTGTCGATCGTCAACGTGCTGGCGACGACATTCCTGAGCGGCATCTCGGGCTCGGCGGTGGCCGACACCTCGGCGATCGGCTCGGTGATGATCCCGCAGATGGAAAAGACCGGATACCCCCGCGTCTTCGCCACCAACCTCACCATCACCTCGTCGGTGCAGGCGCTGTTGGTGCCGCCGAGCCACAATGCCGTGCTGTATTCGCTGGCGACCGGCGGCACGATCTCGATCAGTGCGCTGTTCATGGCCGGCGTATTTCCGGGCCTGCTGCTCGGCTTCTCGCTGATCATCCTCTGTCTTGTGATCGCCTACCGGGAAGGCCACCCCCGCGGCCAGACCGTCGCGGCGAAAGACGCGATCCGGATCACGATCGACGCGGCCTGGGGACTGGTGACGCTCGTCATCATTCTCGGCGGCATCCTGGGCGGCATCTTCACCGCGATCGAGGCCGGCGCGGTCGCCTGCCTGTGGGCGTTCTTCGTCACCATGTTCATCTATCGCGACTACCGCTGGCGCGACCTGCCCGTGCTCTTGCATCGGACGCTGCGCACGGTGGCGATGGTGCTCACCTTGATCGCCTGTGCCTCCAGCGTCGGCTACATCATGGCGCTGACGCAGATGCCGGCGAAGATGACGAGCTTCTTCCTGTCGATCTCCTCGAACAAATACGTCATCCTGTTCCTGATCAATATTCTTCTGCTCGTGCTCGGCACCCTCGTCGACATGGCGCCGTCGATCCTGATCGCGACGCCGATCCTGCTGCCCGTGATGCAGAACTTCGGCGTCAACCCGGTTCATTTCGGCATGATCATGCTGCTCAATCTCGGCATCGGACTGTGCCATCCGCCGGTGGGCGCGATCCTGTTCGTCGGCTGCGCCGTCGGAAAAGTGACAATCGAACAGGTGATGCGGAAAATCTGGCCGTTTTACGCCGTGATGTTCATCGTCTTGATGTTCGTGACCTATGTCCCGGAGATATCGCTCTGGCTGCCCCGGCAGGTGCTGCGCTAAGCTCCGCGGCAGCTCCCACCAGAAGGCAGGCCTCATGAAAATCGTCGACCTCAGCCGCGAACTTTATCACCGCACGCCGAGTTATCCCGGACATCCGCCCGTCATCCACGGCATGTGGAAGAACCACGAGGACGCGCTGGCCGAATCCAGGAATGTGTGGGGGCTGTCGTCGATGTTCATCTCGATGCCCGATCACGGCGGCACCCATATCGATGCGCCCCGGCATTTCGGCCCGAGCGGCATTCCGATCGACCAGTACCCGCTGGAAAAGTGCATCGTGCCCGGCATCTGTCTCGACCTGCGCCACATCGCACCGCGCGCCGAGATCACGCCTGCCGACCTCGAAGCCGCGGTGAAACAGGCCGGCGCCGGCGTTCCGAAGGGCGGCACCGTCCTGCTCTGCACCGGCCACCATGCGCGCACCTTCCCGCGCAAGGAATATTCCACCGACAATTCCGGCGTGAACGTCGCGGCGACCGAATGGCTTGCCAAGCAGGGCGTCGTGCATTTCGGCATCGACTCGATGCGGCCCGGGCCCGACAGCGATGAGAACCTGCTGGTGCACAAGGCCTGCCTCGATCTCGACATCACCCACATCGAAAGCCTGTGCAATCTCGAAGCGCTGCTCGGCAAGGGGCAGTTCACCTTCATCGGCCTGCCGATGAAGATGCGCGAAGGTACGGCGTCGCCGATCCGCGCGGTCGCGGTGTTCGACCTGTGATACCGGCGGAGTGAGCAATGGATCAGCGTAAACCCGGACTCCGGTCGCGCCGCGAGGTTTTGCGCGCGGGCGGCGCCTTGATCTCTGCGGTCGCAGCCTCCGGCCTCGGGCCGGCGAAGGCGGCGGCTTATCCCGACCATCCGATCAAGATCATCGTGCCGTTCGCGCCGGCAGGGCCAACCGACATCATGGCGCGCATTCTCGCCACCCATCTCGGCGAAGCGCTCAACGGCACGGCGGTGGTCGAGAACAGGCCCGGCGCCGGCGGCAATATCGGAATCGGAATCGCCGCCCATGCCGAACCGGACGGCTACACGCTTCTCATCACCTCGAGCGCCTATGTGGTCAATCCAGGCCTCTATGCCAAGATTCCCTATGATCCCTACACGGATTTCGCGCCCATCGCCGAGCTCGGCACCTCGCCCAATGTGATCCTGATCGATCCCAAGCTTGGCGTGAACTCGGTCGCCGATCTGATCGCGCGCGCCAAGGCCAATCCCAACGAATTGAACTATGCCAGTCCTGGGATCGGCACGACGCCGCATCTGTCCGGCGAACTGTTCAAGATCGTCTGCGACGTCAACATCACCCATGTGCCGTTCTCCGGCGCCGGCCCGGCGATCCAGGCCCTGCTCAGCGGAACCACGCAGGTCGCCTTCGCAGCACTGCCGCCGGCACATCCGCATATCGAGTCCGGCGCGCTGAAGGCGCTTGCGGTGACCGGCATCCGCCGTTGGTTCGACCTGCCCGACGTGCCCACCATGGTCGAGCTCGGCTACAAGGATTTCATCTCGGACACGTTCCAGGGCTTTCTCGCGCCTGCGAAAACGCCGACCCCCATTGTCGAACTGCTCGCCGCTAAGTCGCTCGCCATCCTGAAGACGCCGAAAATCGCCGAGCAATTGCGCAACGATGGCTTCGAGGTCATCGCCAACGGTCCCGACGGCATGAAGAAGCGCATCGACGACGAGGTGCCGAAATGGCGTGCCATCGTCGCCAAGGCCGGCATCAAGCCGGTGTGAAGCGGATTGTGCGCCGCGCACGCTAGTACCTCCTTGCTGGCCGCCAGGGGCATGCCCTAGGGTAGGCCCACAAAAAAAGATCAGGGAGGCACTTCTCATGACCACACGCCGTGATTTTCTGCGCGGGGGCGCGGCTGCCGCCACCGGCATCGTCTTCTGCAGTTGCGGCCTTCTGCACCGCGCGCACGCGCAGCAGCCCACGCGCCAAACACTGCCCGTCACGGTCGGCGGAAAACGCATCAAGACCATCGACGTCCATTCGCACTGCCACTTCCACGAGGCCGGCGCGCTCATCGGCGCCGATGCCGCCAAACTGCAATTGCCGCCGGTTAACGGCGCGCCCGACGCCTTTATCGAAATCGAGAAGCGGCTCGCCGCGATGGATTCGCAGGCCATCGACATGGAGGTGCTGTCCGTTAATCCGTTCTGGTACGACCGCGAGCGCGACCTCGCCGCGCAGATCGTGAAAATCCAGAACGAGAAGCTCGCCGAGCTCTGCGCCACCAAGCCGGACCGGTTTGCAGCCTTCGCTTCCCTCACCCTGCAGGCGCCCGATCTTGCGGTGCAGGAGCTTGAGACCGCCGTGAAGAAGCAAGGGTTGAAAGGCGCCGCGATCGGCGACGTCGTCAACGGCGCGGAATTTTCCGACCCCAAGTTCCATCCCGTCTGGGCCAAGGCGGAAGAGCTCGGCGTCCCCCTGTTCATTCATCCGCAAGGCGTGCCGGAGCTCAACAAGCGTCTCGCAGGCAATGGCTGGCTCGGCAACACGATCGGCAATCCGCTGGGGACGACGATCGCGCTCTCGCATTTGATCTTCGAGGGCACGTTCGACAAATATCCCGGGCTGAAGGTGATCGCGGCGCATGGCGGCGGCTTCCTGCCCTCCTACGCCGAGCGTTCGGACCATGCCTGTCTGGTCGGCCCGAAGGGCTGCAATCCCGATGCGAAGCTGAAGAAGCAGCCGACGGAATACCTCAAGCAGATCTATTTCGACTCGCTGATCTTCTCGCCCGAAGCGATCCGCCATCTCGTGGCCCAGGTCGGCGCCGGCCAGATCGTACTGGGCAGCGACTATCCCTACCCCTGGGAAATGCACCCGGTCGACCCGATCCTGGCGACGGCCTCGCTCAGCGACGACGAGAAGGCCGACATCCTCGGGCGCACCGCAGCGAAGCTGTTCAATTTCCAGGCCTGACCGCCCGCCTGGAAGAAACTGAAACGCTCGCTTGGAAGAAACTGAAAAAAGACGTGGGAGACAGCGCAATGGCGCGAAAGCTGATCGACATTTCCGTGCCATTGCAGAACGACGTTCCGGCCGACCCTCCGGGCAATCATCCGACCATTCAATATATCGACCACCAGCAGGGCCTGCCGCGCATGCTGCAGTTCTTCGACGGGCTGAAGGCTGCGGATCTGCCCGACGGCCAGGGCTGGGCGGTGGAACAGGTGCAGCTCTCCACCCACAACGGCACGCATCTCGACGCGCCCTGGCATTTCCATCCGACCATGAACCGCGGCGAGCGCTCATGGACCATCGACGAAGTGCCGCTGGAATGGTGCCTGCAGCCGGGCGTGAAACTCGACTTCCGGCATCTGCCGGACGGATACGTCGCGACCGCGGCGGATGTCGAGAACGAATTGAAGCGCATCGGGCACACGCTGTCACCGCTCGAGATCGTCGTGGTCAACACCTCCGCAGGCGCCAAATATGGCAGGCCGGATTACGTCAATTCCGGCTGCGGCATGGGCTATGAGGCCACCATGTATCTGCTCGAGCGCGGCGTTCGGCTGACCGGCATCGACGGCTGGAGCTGGGACGCGCCGTTCGTCTTTACGGCGAAGAGATACGCCGAAACCAAGGACGCCAGCCTGATCTGGGAAGGGCACAAGGCGGGGCGGCACATCGGTTATTGTCATATCGAGAAGTTGCACAACCTCGAACTGCTGCCGCCGACAGGGTTCATGGTGTCGTGCTTCCCGGTGAAGATCGAGCGCGCTTCCGCCGGGTGGACTCGCGCGGTCGCAATCATTGATTGATCGGCCACGACCGCCGACGGCAACCTGTCTGAATTGTAACCATCGACTTTAGTTCCGGCTCAGCGAACGAAATGGGCAGCAGTTTCGCTTGCTGAGGTCGCATGCGCCGCTAGAATGGCGTCAAGGCAGAAAAGAAGACTAACAAGTGGAGAGAAACTCAAATGAAGAACACGTCCCCATCGCCTTTTTATTTTTGGTCATTACAAGGACTTCTCGGAGCGACCGCACTCGGCCTCCTCACAACAGTTTCAACGCAGGCGCAGGCCGCAGACCCCCTCAAAATTGGTGTCATCGCCGAGGCCCAGGCGATCGCGGGGGCCTCGATCCCGCAGGCCGCACAAATGGCCGCCGACGAGATCAACGCCAAGGGCGGCGTCGACGGCCGCAAGATCGAAATCGTCACCTACGACAACCATTCCTCGTCGGCGGATTCCGTTCGCGCCTTCCAGCGCGCGGTCAATGAAGACAAGGTCAACATCGTCATCGCAAGCTACATCAGCGAAGTGGTGCTGGCGCTGGAACCCTGGGCTTCGCGCCTGAAAACGCCCTTCACCTCGGCGGGCAGCACCTCGCCGACGACGACAAGGACAAGCAGCTCGCCTGGCTGTTCGAGTTGTTCCCGATCCTGAAGGAGCGCCAGAACCAGTTCGCGCAAACGCTGTCGGGCGGCGAACAGCAGATGCTGGCAATCGGCCGTGCGCTGATGATGCAGCCGAAAATCCTCATCCTCGACGAGCCGACGCTGGGCCTGGCGCCGGTCATCCTCGAACAATTGTCGAAGGCGCTGGAGAAGCTGCGGCAAACCACGCCGATCACGGTGCTGCTCGGCGAGCAGAACGTGACCTTCGCTTTGCCCCATGCGGACCGCGTCTACGTGCTGGAGCATGCGCGGATCGTCTGGGAAGGCGATCCCGGCCGCTTCGCCGCGGAAGCCGGCGAAGGCTACCTCTGAGGACTATCTGGCGTGGCGCCGGGCCGCTTCAATTGGCCCCGACAGTCCTCATCTCTCCAGCCGGTTGGGCCAGTTGCGTCGGCATGACAGGCACGTCCGGGCCGACGAACTCAGCCTGCACCGTATCCGAGATCCATTCGCCGGCGTGTGGAGAGGCGATCACGAGGGTCGCCAATATCAGAAGAAGGACGCCGTGGGCGGCAAGAAAGGCCGTGCCCGCGGTCCAGACGAAGCGGTGACCGGCCAGGTCCTGATTGAGCTGATATCGCTGCATGGGAACTCCTGTGGGCAGATCGCGGCAGTGGAATAGCGCGAGCTCTTCCCGCATCAATGCGAGCTGCGTCACATTCGAAGAGAATCTCTCCGGCAGCCACAGGGCGCGATAAGACTGGGTTGAATCGCCGATCGCGCTCTCGGTTTTTGATTGATCTCCGCGCAAACGCGTCGCGTTTGTCGCGAGGGAAAACCGCTACACACTTTTCCGGATCATGCCCTAGCACACAAGATTGGCGGCGAAATCGGACGAACGGTGGACGCTTGCGTCAGATGTCGGCGCCCGACCCGGCTTCCGCGAGTTCCCGAAGCGGTACGGTATCGAGCACAACAATCGCGCCGTGTTCAAGCCGCACCCAGCTGCGCGAGGCCCAAACCCGCAACTGCTTGTTGATGCTCTCGCGCGTCATGCCGACCATCTCGCTGATCTCCTGTTGGGTGATT
>Ga0137409_10008817_pt1 | contig 10289 bp, 10 predicted proteins | sample CZODoug1_16funga_FD_122059 | JGI IMG/M metagenome (GOLD analysis project Ga0137409, IMG submission 122059) | Vadose zone soil fungal communities from Angelo Coast Range Reserve, California, USA - CZODoug1_16fungal (Hybrid Assembly) | ecosystem: Environmental > Terrestrial > Soil > Vadose zone...
CCCTTCGATCAGACGTGAGAAAACCAGCGTGCCGCCGGCGCGGAACCCGATGTGGTTGTCGCTCTTTGCCAGCTCGATCTCGGCGTCGGCCGCGTACAGCCGGCGAACCTGCTCGAGCGCCTTCGGTGGGACGATCAGATCGGCGGTGGAGCCGCCGGTCGCGGGCACGTCCATCTTGGCCAGGCGGTGGCCGTTCGTCGCCACCATGCGCATGCGATCGGGGCGCAGCTCCCAGAGGACGCCGTTCAGGATCGGCCGGCTCTCCTCGGTGGACGCGGCGAAGGCCACGTGCCCGACGAGCTTGTGCACCACGCCGGCCGCGGCTTTCCACGCCTTGTCGAACTTGACGGCTGGGAACGACGGGTATTCTTCGCGTGGCAGCCCGAGCAGCTTGAACTTCGAGCGTCCCGACTCGATCGAGACGCGTGCTTCGCCGGCGGCGGTCACGCGCACCGGGCCCGACGGCAGCTCGCGGGCGATATCCACCAGCTTCTTGGCAGGCAGCGTGACGGCGCCGTCGGCATCCACCTCGGCAGGAACCGTCGTGCTCACGGCGATGTCGAGATCGGTGCCCGACAGCCGCAACCCGCCGCTTTGCCTCGAGGCCTCGACCAGGACGTTGGCCAGCACGGGCAGCGTCGTCTTGGCGGGGATGGCTGCCGCCACTGCGGCCAAGCCTTCCTGCAGTTGTTCTCGCGTGATCGTGAACTTCATGCCGGGCGCGCCGTCTCCAAATGGGGAAAGTCTTTACTACTGCTTCTCTATATAGAAATACTAGTAGTAGTAGTAGACACCGGGGATATGTGGGTGATCCCGCTAAAGCGCAACCAGTGCATCACCTGTCATCCGTCACATGATGTTGGCGCACTGTTGGGACTGTTGGCGCTTTGCGGAAATCTGCGTCGTTGTCCCCATAACCCACATCCCACGATGTTTCCCACGCCGCTTTGTTAGTTACAGTGCGGACAATTCCTGCCGTGCCATCTCCACGCGCTCTTTGAACGTCCGGTCGCGCATCATCTGGCGCTCCACTTTGTCCACGCTGTGAATCACCGTGGAGTGGTCCCGGCCGCCGAACGCCTGTCCGATCTCGACGAGCTGCATCTGAAGCATGTCGCGCGCCAGGTACATCGCCACCTGGCGTGGCACGGTGAGCGTCTTGGTCCTGGCCTTGGAGCGGAGTCCCTCCGGGGTCACGCCCCAGCGCCGCGCCACGACCTCCTGGACGCGGTCGATGCTGGGCGCCGACTGGTTGCCCCCGTATCCGGCGCCTTCTTCACCCTGACGGATCTTGTCGGAAAGCGCTTCGCGCGCGAGCTCGATCGTGACCTCGCGGTTCTTCAGCGACGCGAACAGCAGCAGTTTGATGATGCAGCCCTCGAGCTCGCGCACGCTCGACCGGATGTGCTCGGCGATGAAGCGCAGCACGTCGTCCGGGATCGTGAGCTCGAGATGATCCTGCTCCGCCTTCTTCCGGAGAATGGCGATCCGGTGCTCGAGATCGGGATGTCCGATGTCGGCGACCATGCCCCATTCGAACCGCGAGATCAGCCGGTCCTCGAGCCCGGGAATTTCCTTGGGCGGCCGGTCCGAGGTCAGCACGATCTGTTTGTGGGCCTCGAACAGCGCGTTGAAGGTGTGGAAGAACTCCTCCTGCGTCATTTCCTTGCCTTCCAGGAAATGGACGTCGTCCACGAGGAGCAGATCCACGTCGTTGCGGTAGCGGCGCCGGAACTCGGACATCGTGCGCGCGTGAATCGATTCGATCACGTCGTTGATGAACTGTTCCGCCCCGAAGTACTGCAGCCGGGTCTCAGGGTGTTTCTCGAGCACCGCGTGTGCGATGGCCTGCATCAGGTGCGTCTTGCCGAGTCCCGTCGCGCCGTAGATGAAGAGCGGGTTGTACGTCTTGCCGGGCGCCTCGGCGACGGCATGTGCCGCGGCCGCCGCCAGCTCGTTGGACTTGCCGATCACGAACGTCTGGAAACTGTACCGTTCGTTGAGCGGCGTGGTCCCGATGTTGGTGGCTGTCGCCGTCGCCGCGGTGTCACGCGGCGCGACGAAGAAATCCATTTGGGGGCGCCGCTGCCGGTCTTCCTGCACGCGGAAGACGACCGTCGTCGGCCTCCCGAGCACGCGCTCGGCGACGCGCGCCAACAGCACCGCGTGTTTGGATTCATTCCATTCGGCGGCGAACTGATCGGGCGCGCCGAGAATCAGACGACCGTCGTCGAGGGCGATGGGCTCGGATGGCTCGAGCCACGTGCGCACCGTCGCCTCGGGAAGTTCACGTCGAGCTTCGTCGAGGAGACGCTTCCAAGCTTCGTTTACCGATTGCTCCATTACGATTTTCTGCTTTTAGGAAGGACGTCCAGCAAGGGCGGCCCGAAAGTACGGGCCGCATGTGGAAAAGTCAACCTTGACCGTCGCATCGCACGTCGGGTAACTTTCCCGGCCTTACTCGAGGAATTTATGGGTCCGACATATCGGCCGCGGAATCGGCGGCGTATCAATAAGCATGGTTTCCGCGCGCGGATGAAAACCGTTTGGGGCCGCGCTACCTTATCCCGCCGGCGCAAGAAGGGCCGCAAGCAGCTCGTCGTCCGCATTCCATCCAAACACCGGAGTCGGTAAACGCGCGAACGGTACCCGCGCCGCGTGCGGATCACACGCGGCTCGGAGCTCACCGCCTGCTGGGAAGCTGGTGGGGGCGGGGGCGGTCGCCGTCGCACACCGCATCTCGATCTGGCCTGGCGTCACAGCAGTTTGGGTCACGCGCGTCTGGGACTTATCGTCCCGCGACATCAGTCGTCGGCCGTAGCGCGCAATCGGCTGCGTCGCCGGTTGCGTGAGATCCTGCGCCGCGACGTGCTGCGAAACCTTCCCGCCGTCGATCTCGTGATTCGCGCGAAGCGCTCCGCGTACACCGCCTCATTTGCAGTGCTGCGCGCCGAATTGACGGGAGCCGTGGAGACGCTGACGTGACGCTGCAACGACTGCCGCGTTTGGCCGTAATGACTCTCATTCGCGGCTACCAGCTCACGCTGTCGCATTTGATGCTCACGCAATGCCGGTTCGAGCCGTCGTGCTCGCGCTACACGTACGAAGCAGTCGAGCGCTATGGAGCGCTGAAAGGCAGCTGGCTTGGAATCCGACGCATCCTCAAGTGTCATCCGTTCCACGCGGGCGGGTATGATCCCGTTCCCTGACGTGGCCACGAGACACCGAGTGTAGCCGTGGATAAACGCAATCTGCTGATCGCGTTCGTGCTCATGATGATCGTGGCCGTCGCGCCATCGCTCATCTGGCCGACGAAAAGGCCGGCGGGCGGTCGGACGGTCGGACAGTCTGACAGCGTGCGTACCACGGATACCACGTCGGCTCGGCGCTCTGCCGAACCGGCTCCACCGTCCGGCCGTCCGACCGTCCGACCGTCCGTCGACACAGGTCGCGTCGTTTGGGTGACATCCCCGCTGTATCGCCTGGGCTTCAGCTCAAAGGGCGCCCGTCTCGTCTCCGCCGAGCTGGTGCAATACCAATCGTTTGCCCCGGGCGATTCCGGCAAGTTGGTGCAGCTCGTGACTCCGGGTGACGCGTTTCTGCGCCACCGCCTGGTCCTTCCCGCGGGCGACACCGTCGCGCTCGACGATTGGGACTTCCAGCCGGTCCCGGACGCGCCCGGCATCGTGGTCAATGCCGGGCAGGCCGCAAAGCCGTTGCGCTTCGAGGCCGACAAGGCTGGCTCGCATGTGACGCTCGAGTACCGCTTCCTGCCCGAGGAGTATCGCTTCGAGGTGAGCGGCTCGGTGACGGGGCTCGGCAGCGGCGGCGCGATCTTGGTGCTCGACCTGGCCGATGGACTTCGTTCGGCCGAGAAGGACTCGGTGGATGATCTTCGCCACTACTCCGTGGTGACGAAGGCGTCCAAGACCGAGCGCACCGACTTCTCCAGCATTCGCCCGGGTGAGCGCACCGTGCTCAACGGCCCGTTCGAGTGGGTCGGCGTGAAATCGAAGTACTTCTTCGTTGCCGCGCTCGCGCTAGAGGAAGGGCAGCCAACGTTTGCCGGTGCGATCGCGATCGGCGGTCCGCGCACCGGCAAGCTTGCCACGCGCGCCAAGATCCTGGTCACGATGCCGGTGCAGCCCGCCGGCACGTTCCGCTACCAGGTGTTCACCGGCCCGCTCGATTCGCGCCACCTGGCGCGACTCGGCCACGGTCTCGACGATGCCAATCCGTACGGTGGCATCTTCCGGCCGATCATTCAGCCCGTGTCGCAGATCGTGCTCACGGTGCTGTTGTGGATGCACGGGCGCCTGAATCTCGCCTATGGCTGGGTGCTGATTCTCTTCGGCATCGTCGTGCGCCTCCTGCTCTGGCCGCTCAACCAGAAGGCGATGGAGTCGGGCATCCGCATGCAGGCGGTCGCCCCGCTCATCAAGGAGACGCAGGACAAGTACAAGAACGAGCCTGAGCGCCTGCAGCGCGAGATGCTCCGCATCTACAAGGAGCACAAGGTCAATCCGCTCGGCGGCTGCCTGCCCATGCTCCTGCCGATGCCCGTGCTGCTCGCGCTGTTCTTCGTATTCGCCAACACCATCGCGTTCCGGGGTGTGCCGTTCCTGTGGCTCTCGGATCTGTCGCGCCCCGATCCGTTCAAGATCATTCCCATCGTGATGGGTCTGTCGATGTTCGTGCTGTCCAAGGTCGGCCAGATCGGCGTGCCGCCAAACCCGCAGACCAAGATGATGGTCTACTTCATGCCGATCATCATGACCATGCTGTTCCTGAACTTTGCGTCGGGCTTGAACCTCTACTACGCGGCACAGAATCTCTTCAGCATTCCGCAGCAATACATGATCGCCAAGCGCCGCCTGCGCGAAGCCCCTGTGTCGGCTGCGAAGCCTCCACCAAAGACCTAGACTGCTCTCCGACCCCATCGTCGCGCTGGCGACGCCGCCGGGTCGCGGAGCGCTTGCCCTGATTCGCCTGTCGGGCGCCGGATCGTTTGCCATCGCCGCCCGCTGCCTCGAACCGTTTCAGCCGACACCGCCGCGCACCGTGTTCCGGTCGCGACTGTCCCATCCCGACTCCCGCCAGCCGGTAGACGACTGCCTGGTCGCCTGTTTCCCGGCTCCGCATTCCTACACGGGCGATGACCTCGTCGAGATCTCGACGCACGGCGGGCTGGTGGTGCCCGCCGCTGCACTCGCCGCATGTGCCGCCGCCGGAGCGCGCCCGGCGCAACCGGGGGAGTTCACCCGTCGCGCCGTGCTCAACGGCAAGATGGACTTGCTCCAGGCGGAGGCCACCGCGGATCTCATCGATGCGGGATCGCCGGCGCAACGGCGCCGGGCGCTGCAGCAGCTCGAGCGTGGCCTGTCCGACCGCCTCGCGGTGCTCCGCGGCGAAATCCTCGAGCTCGAGGCGCTGATCGCCTACGACATCGATTTCCCGGAGGAGGATGAGGGCCCCGTGACACCGCAACGCGTGCGTGGTGCGTGGGAGGCGGTGCGCGGGCGTGTCGCCGACTTGCTGCAGACCGCACCAGAGGGCGAGCGGCTGCGCGAAGGCGCCTTGCTCGTGATCGCGGGACGCCCGAACGCCGGAAAGTCGTCGCTCTTCAACGCACTGCTCGGCACCGAGCGTGCGATCGTCACCGAGATCCCGGGCACGACGCGCGACGCGATCGAAGCATACGCCGTGATCGAGGGCTTCCCGTTCCGGCTGGTGGATACCGCCGGACTGCGCGACTCGGGTGAGCGCATCGAGAAACTGGGCATAGAGGTCAGTCACAAGTATCTCGCTGCCGCGGACCTCGTGCTGTTCTGCGAGGAAGAGGACGACCCCAAGCGGGATGAGTTCCTCCGTGCAGTCACTTCACCGGTGGTGGTCGTACGCACGAAGGCAGACCGCCCATCGGCCCGTCAGCCCAACGGCCCATCGGTCTCAGTGGTCACGGGTCAGGGCCTGGCCGAGCTCCGGCGCCGGCTCGCGGAAGTCGCATTTGGGAAGCTCCTCGCGCTGGGTGACGTTGAGCCCGTCGTCACGCGCGCGCGCCATCGCGCTGCGTTGGAGCGCGCTCTCGCCGAGCTGGATGCATTTTGGTCGGCGCGCACGCAGGGTGTGGATGCGGCCGCGACGGCGACTCATCTCCGTGCGGCGGTGCTGGCGCTCGACGAGCTGATTGGCGCGGTTACACCCGAGGACGTGCTCGACCGCGTGTTCGCGGCATTTTGCGTGGGGAAGTGAGCGCTTCGATCATCGTGCGCGCCTTCGCGAGCGTTTCGTCGTACTCCGCGGCCGGTTCGGAATCCCAGACAATCCCGGCGCCCGCGTGAAAGGTCGCGCTCCCAGCGCGTAGCACGATCGTCCGGATCGGAATATTGAAGTCCATCGCGCCGGTGGCAGAGACGTAGCCGATCGCCCCGCAGTAGAGACCACGCGGCGCCCGCTCCAGCTCCGCGGTGATCTGCGTCGCCCGAATCTTCGGGGCACCCGTCACCGAGCCCCCGGGGAACGCCGCGCGCAACAGATCGAACGCGTCGACTCCCTCCGCGAGCTCACCCGTTACCGTCGAGACCAGATGGTGGACCGTGGGGTGCGACTCGAGCGCGAACAGCTTCGGGACGCGCACGGATCCCGGCCGGCAGACTTTCCCGAGATCGTTGCGCAGCAGATCCACGATCATGACGTTCTCGGCGCGGTCCTTTTCGCTCTCCAGCAGCTCGCGTGCCAACACAGCATCCTCGGCCGCGGTGGTGCCGCGCGGACGCGTCCCCTTGATCGGCCGCGCTTCCGCCGCGCGCGTCGTGGCGTCGAGTCGCAGGAACCGCTCCGGCGAGATGCTCGCGACCTGGGCGTCACCGAACTCGAGATAGGCGCCGAACGGCGCGGGGTTGCGGGCGCGCAAGCGGCGATACAGCGCGAGCGCGGAGCCCAGGAACGGTGCGTGAAAGCGCTGCGAGAGGTTGACCTGATAGACGTCGCCCGCGGCGATGTACTCCCGAATGCGTGCGACGCCGGCCTCGAATTCGGCGGGGGTGAAGTTGGATTGCGGGACGGGGGACGCGGGATCGGGGACGGGTGGATCAACGCGGCGAGGCGGTGCGCTCAGGCGGTCACAGACCCACTCGAGGCGTTTACGCGCGCGCCCATCCCGGGTCCCGCGTCCCCCGTCTCCGATGCCCGTCGAGATCAGCCAGGCCTTCTCCTCCAGATGATCCCACGCGATCACCCAGTCGTAGAGCGCGAGCGCGACGTCCGGCAGGTTTGGCGTCAGCCGATCCGCGCGTGGCCGGGCGACGTGCTCCAGCTCAGCCCCCCAGTCGTAACCGACGTAGCCGGCAATGCCGCCCTGGAACGGTGGCAGGCCCGCGAGCGGCGCGTGACGGTGGCCGCGCAACATGTCCCGCGCCGCTTCCGGTGTGCGCGCGACGGCCACCGGGTCCGCGGCGAGGAAGGAGTACCGGCTCAGCGCGCCTTGCGCCGAGCTATCGAGAAACAGGAGGTAGGGGAGTCCGCTGAAACGAACGCAGGTGGCGAAGGGGTCGGGAGCGGGAACGAGTGGGAGGACGTGGGTCACGATCCCACGAATTTCTTCGTCGTCCCGCGCAGCACGCTGCCGCTTGGCGGCCGCCAGAGCGCCGTTTGCTCGATCAACTTCGCCAGCGCCATATCGCTGGCCGTCACGCCGCCGGCGCTGTGCGTCCAGAGCTTCACTTGCACCTTGCCCCAGCTCACGGCGAGATCGGGATGATGGTCCGCGGCTTCGGCGAAGAAACCGATCGCGTTGACGAGCATCAACGTGGTCGGCCAGCCATCGGTCTGGTACTCGCGCACGATTGCGCCGTTTTCGAGCCGCCACCCGGGCAGGCTCTTTAAGTGGTCGGCGATTTCGGCGGGCGAAAGCTTAGTCGAGGGTTTCACGGTAACTCGCTGACTGGCCGAAGTTCTCCTCCACCTCGACTTCGATCGCCTTGAGGTGCACGGAGCCGAGCTCGGCGCGGACGCGGCCGGCGAGGTACTGCGACAGCATCTCGACGGTCGTATTCGGGATGGGCAGGATCACGCAATCGCGTGCGGGAAAGACGTAGCGGGGCTGGCCATCAAATGCCACGCGCACGCTGCCGTTCTCCTCGGAGATCGTGAGCTTGGGATTGTCGCGCGGCAGCAGGACGTGGTGATCGAGCTCGTCGGTGAGGCGCCGCATCAGCTTCTTGACTGCGGCAAAATCGACGACGAACCAACTGTCCTTCTCGAGCCCGCCTTCGACGATGACGCCGGCGCGATAGTTATGGCCGTGCAGCGTTTCGCAGCGGTGGCCGGCGAACGTAATGAAATGCGCGGCCGCGAAGACGAGGTCTTCCTTGGTGATTGCTACCTTGAATTCGCCGCGGGTCGCCATTCCGGTAATCTACTCGGGCGGACTCGCCTCGCCTGTCGACAGCCGCCACACCTCATCGGCCAGCCATTCCAGCCGCTGCTGGGCGTAGTCGAGCTCCGCCGGCGTCATCGTCTTGGCGCGGCGGGCGATATCCCGCGTATGGCTGAGGAGCTCATCCAGAACCTCCCGCAGCGGCCGATTATGGCGGCGCTCCGGGACATGCGAGATCGGGGAAGCGGGCTTCTTGCCGCGCGTGCTCACGCCGTTTGGATGCCCGAGGCCCGATCGTCCGCCTGCCGCACCTCTTCGACCGCGGCCCGCACCGTGGACGCAGCGCCATGCTCAGCGAAGTAGTTCTCGACCAGGCGGAGACCGAGGTAATAGCCGGAGCGCTCGGGCAGCACCTTACCGGCCAGCAGTCGGGCTGCCGGGCTCATGCCGCCGGAAAGGTAGCGTAGCCGCAGGCCCAGGCCCGTCGAGTCGAGGTCCGTCCCGGACGCCCGGCGCAGGAACGCGTCGAGCTCGCGCAGCCGGCGATATTGCCGGCGGTTGTACCCGAAGTACTCCCATGGCTCGAACCCGGGCGCGACCGCCTGGGATGCGGCGATCGCTGCACCCTCGTTGACGACGAGCTCCCGCAACGTCGCGCGCGACCCGATCTCCCAGCTGTCGTAGTACCCGCCGCCACCCAGCTCCCCGACGAGGCGGCGCATCGCCGCGCGGCTCGAGGGAGAGGTGTAGCGCAGCGCGTGGGCGACCTCATGCGCGATCCACAGCGGCAACAGCTCGGGCGCGAGCCCCATGCCGTAGGTCTGCGCGTTCGCGCGACCGGTGAAATGCTCCAGGCAGACGAACGCGATACCGCGCCCACCCACCACCAGCTCGCCGGCATTGGCGGCGCCGACGCCGACCATGACGTAGAGGTCAACCGGACAATCGGCCTCGAGCATTTCGGTCGCGCGACGCAGCGCGTCTTCGGCCACCGCGATCACATCCACGTCTTCGAGCAGGCGTTTGAGATCGGCGCGATCCGCTCGCAGCGCCGTCTCGATGATCGGCTCGGCGTGTGGTGACTCCGGATCGAGCACGTAATTCTGCCAATACGCGCTCAACACGGGACGATGGCGATTGAGATACTCGTGGTACGCCGCGGAGCGATCTGGCGCGGCCAGAGTTGCGAGGAACTCCGGAACGAGATTTACGAGCATTGCGCTGGTTGCCGCCCAATTTGGGAAGGCACCCAGCGGATATCAATGTCGACTAGTACCGACGCCGACTTGACACTACGCCTTCGGTGGCGTACGCAGCCGGCGGCTGATTTCGGTGAGAAACTTGCGCTCGGCAGGAGTGAGACTGTCGACGCCGCTGGCGTTGATCTTGTCGAGCACGCGATCGATCTCGGCGTTGGCGCGCGGGTCGGGATTGTGGCGCGATTTGGAGGCTCGAGCGGAGGGCGGGATCGCCCCGCTGCGGCTGACACGCGGCGGCTGCGACACCAGCACGCTCGATTCCGACGGCTGCCGCCCACTCCGCTCACCGCGCGTCGCTCGCCAGTCCTGGCCCTTGAGAACGAGCAGCGCGGTCCCCACACCGCCAAGGTGGGCGAGGTGCGCGATGCCGTCACTCACACCGAGCAACGCAATCACGAGATCGAGCCCGACCAGGAAAGTGACGAGCCACTTGGCCGAAATCGGATCGGGCAGCGGAAACACGAACACCGGATGATCGGGCCAGTACCAGGCGAACGCGACGGCGACGCCGAGCACCCCACCGGAGGCGCCGAGTACCTGGGGGGGGACCACCACGGCCTGCGTCAATGCGAACGACGCGGGCCGTGGTGGTCCCCCCCCAGGTACTCGGCGCCTCCGGTGGGGTGCTCGGCGTCGCCGTCGCGTTCGCCTGG
>Ga0137409_10008819_pt1 | contig 10288 bp, 7 predicted proteins | sample CZODoug1_16funga_FD_122059 | JGI IMG/M metagenome (GOLD analysis project Ga0137409, IMG submission 122059) | Vadose zone soil fungal communities from Angelo Coast Range Reserve, California, USA - CZODoug1_16fungal (Hybrid Assembly) | ecosystem: Environmental > Terrestrial > Soil > Vadose zone...
TTATGGGAGCAGCCGCGGGCCGACCTCCCCTATCTGGGTGGGGACGGACAGCCACCTGCTGCTGCGCGGAGTCACCAATCCCCTGGACAGGGGAGGCGCATACCGGAACCGCGCTCTACGAAGAACGGCACGTCGAAAACCACGACCTCGCGTCGTGGCTAATCGTGGAGCTGCCATGAACACCCGCAACGTTGTCACCGGGTTTTTCCTCGTCGTCTCGGTAGTGGGGCAAGGAGCAATCGCTCTGTCGCGGGCGGGCGAGAGCTCGGTGACCGTCCTCGCCCGCGGTCCCGCAGGGCTGCGCATCGAGGGCAAGTCGTCCCAGATCGATTTCGAGGAAGACGCTTCCGCGCTCACCTTCAAAGTGCCGATCGCGCCGATCGAAACCGGCATCGGACTGCGCGACCGCCACCTGCGCGAGGCGCTGGAGGCGGAGAAGTTCCCCGCCGCCATCCTGCGGGTCTCGCGCTCCGAGCTGACGTTTCCCAAGGAGCACGACCCTGCGGAAGGGACAGCCCAAGGCGACCTGACCTTGCACGGCCGGTCTCGCCCTGTGCAGGTGCGCTATCGCGCCGAGAGGGGCGCCGCCGGCGTGACCAGGGTCCACGGCTCGGTGCAACTCGACATGCGCGACTTCGAGATCAAGTCGCCATCGTATCTCGGAGTGAGCGTGACACCGCAGGTCGAGGTCACAGTCGAGATGGCCGTGGAGGGCGCGTGAAAGCCGCCCTCTTCGTCCTCGCGGCGGTCGGGCTCATTTCGACCGCCGCGAACGCGTTCCCGACCATGATCCGTCACGGCTACACGGGTTGCGCCGCGTGCCACACGGACCCCTCGGGCGGGACGCTGCTGACGGAATATGGGCGGGCGCAGAGCGAGCTGTTGCTCAGCACCCGTTGGGGGGCCGCGAAGGAAGCCGAGCCCTCGGCGGCGAGCAAATTCCTGCTCGGGGCCGTTTCTCCGCCGGAGGCGCTCACGCTCGGCGGGTGGGTGGGTGCGGCAGGGCTACATCTGGAACGTGGTCGACGGCAAGCTGGTCGACGACCGCGAGCTGCAGATGCGCACCTCCCTTGCCGCGGCGCTGCGCCTCGGCCCGCTGCGCGCGGAGGGCGAGCTCGGCTACGCCAGCGCCAAGTCGGCGCGCACACTCCCGAGTTCACCACAGGGAGATGTGGCGATCGATTGTGTCAGCGAGGCGTCAGGGAGCGGTGACGATCTCGACGCCTTGGGACGCGAGTCCCGTCCGCTCGAGCGTCCGGGCGAGACTCCGCGCGGGCGATTCGGTGACTGGTTGCGGCACCGGGCGACGCTCCCAGCGAGTATCGCTGGCGATCACTTTCGCCTGAAGGTCGGGCTGGAGAGTCACGGCGACCGGAGAGACCAGGGCCCCGGCCAAGAAGCGCGCCAGCCGCTCGCCGGTGCCGGCGTCGAGCACGTCCGTCCCGAGGGTTTCGTACTGAAGCACGAAGGCCCGTCCGTCGGCAGACCAGCGCAGGCTGTTGATAGGGTCCGGGAGCTCGCTGGCGACGGTCCAGACCAGGCGCCCGGTCGCCGCATCCTGGAGCGCAATGCTGCCGTTCGTGACGGATGCTAGGCGAGCCGAATCGGGGCTGAACCACAGTCCAGTCGCCACGCCATCGAGCAGCATCGTCCGCTCGCGGCCCGAATCGATATCGCGCACGAAGGCCGTCGCACCTGAGGTCCAGGCGACGCGTCGTCCGTCGGGCGATAATCTGCAGCGCGTGTCGAATCGGGACACGCGCTCGGTCTCCTTGAAGAGCAGCCGATCCGCACGCGTGTCCCAAACCTCAACACCGTCCACCTGCGCGACGCGGACCAGGCGCGAGCCGTCGGCGGAGATCCCGAGGGCGAGACACAATCGGCAGGGACGCTTCCAGAGGAGTCGGTCCTGCTCGAGGTCGCGCGTGATCACCACGTCGTCGTCGTTCTCGTTGTGACTGAATGCGACGACCGGCCCGTCCCCTGCGAACTCGGTCCAGTTCCTGGCCGTCGGGTAAGCGCCGCTCGCGAGGAGATCGCCTCCAAGGCCATAGAGCTCGTAGTGGTGGGGCACCGCAATCTCGTCGACGACCAGGAGCCGGCGCCCGGTCGATGAGAAGAGCACCGTTCCTGCAGCATGAGCCGCCGGGACTTCTGCTGGAGGGATGCGCCATCCACTGAGTGTCGCTCCATGTTCGAGGCCCGCCGCAAAGACGCGCTGTCCGTCGAGAGAGAATGCGAAGCGCGGCCAGCCCGGAGTGTAGTGAAGCGTCGCGCGGATGGTGCGGCTTCGGAGATCGACCACGTCGGCCCGATTCGACCCGAGCCGGGCCACCACCAGGAGATGCCCGTCCCTGGACACCGCGGATCCACCGAATAACCTGTAACCGTAGGTCATGTTGTTCAAACCGAGTCCGCCGTCGGGCAGCTCGATGGTGAAGTCGCCTTCCGGCCCTCCGAACACCTCCAGGCGTCCCGGCCTGATCACCACCCCACCGTGACTGCTAAACAGTATGTCCCGGCTTCCAAGCGCCGAATGCTTTGCGAGCTCGCGCCCGTCATCGACGCTGAGGATATGCGCTTGCCCGGGTAGCCCCAAATAGGCCAGTTGGCGACCGTCCATCGACGTGGCACATTCTTCGCCCGGAGAGAGGTGGGTTGCGAGCAGGCGAGACGGCCCTGTTTCCGAGCGGCGAAGCAGCTGCCCGCGCAAGATCACGGCTGGCGTCGGGTACGGCCCGGGACACGGCCAACCGACGCTGTCTCGTTCGTACATGGCGAGCTGTTTTCCAGTGGCCCCGTCGTGGATCGGCCAGCCAGCTCGAAGGGAGAGTCGGACCTGGCCGCCTGGAAGAAACGCCGCGTTCCAGACGGGCTCGTCGGCGTAAGACCACAGCGTCTTCCCGCTGTCGACGTCCCGCACGGTGACTTTGTTGGAGGAGAGTCCCAGCGCGACGAGCCGGCCGTCCGGCAGGACGCCGACGTCCGTGAACGTCTCGGGCGCGCCGTGCAGCGAGAGAATGCGCTCCGTCGCGCGCTCCCCCGCGAGGGCCGTGCCCCAGCGGGCCTCTGGAGTGTCGTGCTGCACGCGCGCGGCGGCGAAGTATGCCGCCGCCTGCGTCCAATCTCCCTCGCGCTCCGCGGTGTACGCCCGCTCTACGAAGGAATTCGCCAGATCGCGCCGCGCAGCTTGAAGTCGAATCGCCACCACCACGCCGGAGACCGTCAGCGCGACGATGCCGACGGCCAGGCCGGTCGTCAGCGCCCGGTGCCCCGCGACGAACTTCTTCACCAGCTCCCACGATCGATACTCGTACGCTGCGACTCGCCCGCCGGCGCGATACGCCACCAGCTCCTTTGCCAGCGGCTCTGCGCCCGGGTAGCGATCCTTCGGATCGTGTTGCAACGCGCGCTCCGCGACCGCGGCCAACTCGGGCGGCGCGTTCGGGCAGACCTCTCGAACCGGAGCAAATCGGCCCTCGATAACCCTGTTCATGACTTCGCCGGGGTCCGCGCCCTCGAAAGGAAGACTCCCCGTGAGCAGTTCATAGAGGATGACGCCGAGGCCGAACACGTCGCTGCGCTCGTCGATCTGCTCGAGGTCGCCCCGCACTTGCTCGGGGCTCATGTACGCCGGCGTTCCCAGCGCCTTGCCCGCAATCGTTACTCCAGGCTCGGCAGGCATCGGAGTGCCGACAAGCTCGTCCGCCTGCCCGCGTTGCTTTGCGAGTCCCCAGTCGACTACGACCGTTTCACCGAAAGAGCCGACCATGATATTCGAAGGCTTCAGATCGCGATGAATCACTCCGCGCGAGTGCGCGTAAGCGATCGCCTGACACGCGTCGATCCAGTGCGGCAAGAGCCCGAGCCGATCGTCGAGTGACTTGCATGTCGCGAGGCGCGATTTAAGGGTCTCGCCGCGGATCAGTTTCTGCGCACAAAACAGCGCACCATTTTGCCTCTTTGCCAGCTCGTAGATCGGCACGATGCTCGGGTGATCAAGCCGCGCCGTCACTCGCGCTTCGCGAAGGAATCTCTGCAAAGCTGCGCTCGACGCCGTTCCCCGGGGCCCGTCTCCGCGCCACGGGAGAATCTCTTTGACCGCCACTTCGCGGCCCAGGAATCCATCGAGTGCGAGCCAAACCGCCGATTGGCCGCCGCGCCCGATCTCCTCGATGCGCGCATACTGCCCGATTCGCTCTTCGGGCACGTTCAGCTCTTCAGCGGCGGAACTCCCCTGCGTCGATTCCATAGCGCTCCATCCAGCGAGCTACCTGCGTACGGTGCTCGCCCATCGCTCGTGCGACGACCGCGACATTGCCTCGATGCTTTCCCAGGAGCGCAAGAAGCTCGGAGCGCCGGTGCTCATCTTCGGGGTCGAGTGCCTGCATGGGGTTTTCCTGTGCCGGCGCCAGGGCCGGCAAATCGCCAACTTCGATAGGCCGCCCCTGCGCCCGCGCCAGCGCGCTCCGCAGCGCCTGCGCAAGCTCGCGAATGTTCAGCGGCCAGCGATAGTCCAAGAGCATCTGGGCAGCCTCTGGCGCAAGTTTCACCTCGGTGTTCGCAGGCGCAAGCTTCTCGAGCAGCGACGAGAGGAGCAGCGGAACGTCCTCGCGGCGCTCGCGCAGCGGCGGCAGCTGAAAGCGCGCCCCATCGATGCGGGCGAACAGATCCTGGCGGAACTTTCCTTCGCGCACCATCCGCCCGAGCTGCCGATTGGTCGCAGCCACCACTCGCAAGTCGACGGGGAACGACTTGTCGAACCCAATCGGCACCACCTGCTCCTCTTGCAGCACGCGCAGCAACGCTGTCTGCGCGTGGAGAGGAAGATCACCAATCTCGTCGAGGAAGAGCGTGCCTCCGTCCGACTGCCGCACGAACCCGCGCCGGTCGGCGAGGGCGCCCGAGAAAGCGCCCTTGCGATGCCCGAACAGCTCCGCCTCGAGCAGTTCGTGCGGAATGGCTCCGCAGTTCACGGCCACGAAATCTCCCTTTCGGCCGGAGAGCTGGTGGAGCGTTTGGGCCAAAACTTCCTTCCCCGTTCCGGTCTCGCCGAGCAGCAGCACAGGCACCTTCGACGCGGCCAGCGCCTGGGCGTCGCGCAGCAGATCGGCGAAGTCGGGCGAAAAAGTGCGGAGCCCCGGCGCGTTGGACAGCAGATCGCGAGCATCGATCAGATCGGGCCCCATCGATCGCAACGACCCGCGGAAGCGAAAGAAGGTGTGGCCAAGCTGGAGCAGATCCCCGTCCGCGACCTGCTCGCGCTCGATTCGCACACCGTTGCGCAGCGTTCCGTTCTTCGACTCGAGATCCGTCAGGGTCCAGCCGCTCTCCGCCAAGACGAGTTCGGCATGGTGCGACGACATCCAGCCATCGGCAACTTCGACAACCAGCGTGCGGCCGTCGATCTTCGCCGAACGCATTTCACCGCGACCGAAGCATACTTTCTCGACGGTGCCCAGTCGGTACCTTGCTGGCCCCGAAAGCGGAAGCTCGCATTCCACTTCGAGATCGAGGTGCGGGGCTAGCCTGGCGCGCGATCCCTGCGCACGCTCGCGGTCCGAAAGCGTCTTGGCTGGCCTGGCCATGGTCCCACTATACCCGCTACGGGTACGATTGTGATGACACGGGCGGGTGTGTAGGTCGCGCGTGTGGATCGCGCCATCCCGCGCACCGAGGCGTAAGCGGCATCGGCGAATGGCCTGTTTCGGCGCTGGCCTGCAGCTAGCGGCCATCGAGCCCTTGCAGCAAGAGAAAGTCGGGCAACGCACAGAGCATACCGATGTACGAGTTCCTCGAGCATCGGGCGACTAGCATTAACTCGGCGCCCCTCAATGGCTTTGGTTTCGGTCGCTGGCGTCGCGCAGCTAGCGTCGAGCGGGTGGCAATAAAAAAGGCACTCGCAGGTGCTCGTTGCTGGCTTCTCGAACGGTCAGGGACGTCGCTTCAAACACCCATCGCGCGATTGACCGTGATTCCGACTGGCACATCGCGTGCACAGCACCCAGCGCAGTAGCAAACCACTGTGACCCTCCATCCAACCGGAGAAAAAACCATGACCATGCAGACCCGTACGCAGACCCGCCCGCTGTCGAACAACGAACCCCGCAACGCCAAGGAGCTTCCGGACACGGCGATCCGCCCGTTCAAGGTACCGACGGTGCCCGAAGAGGAGCTCATGGAGTTGCGCCGCCGCATCAATGCGACCCGCTTCCCTGATCGGGAGACCGTCCCCGACGCGACCCAGGGCGTGCAGCTCGCGACGATGCAGAAGCTCGCGCGTTACTGGGCCACCCAGTACGACTGGCGCAACATCGAGGCTCGCCTCCAGGCGCTGCCGCACTTCGTCACGGAGATTGACGGGCTCGACATCCACTTCATCCACGTCCGCTCGAAGCACGCGGGCGCCCTGCCCGTCATCGTCACCCACGGGTGGCCGGGCTCGGTCGTCGAGCAGCTCAAGATCATCGAGCCGCTGTCCGACCCGACCACCCATGGCGGCAGCGCGTCGGACGCCTTCGACGTGGTGATTCCGTCGATGCCCGGCTACGACTACTCGGGCAAGCCGACCGTGGCGGGCTGGGGTCCGGTCCGCATCGCCCACGCCTGGGTCGAGCTCATGAAGCGCCTCGGCTACGACCGCTTCGTGGCGCAGGGCGGAGACTGGGGCGCGGTGATCACCGAGCAGATGGCTCTGCTCAAGCCCAAGGAGCTGCTCGGCATTCACACCAATATGCCCGGCGTGTTTCCGGACGACCTCAACAACGCGGCCTTCTCGGGCGCGCCTGCGCCAGCGGGTCTCTCGGTCGAGGAGAAGCTCGCCTTCGAGCGTCTGCAGTTCGTCTACCAGAAGGGTATCGGCTACGGCTATCAGATGGGATTGCGCCCGCAGACGCTCTACGGGATCGCGGATTCGCCGGTCGGTCTGGCCGCCTACTTCCTCGACCACGACGCGCGCAGCTACGAGCTCATCGCACGCGTCTTCGACGGCCAGTCCGAGGGCCTCACGCGCGACGACGTCCTCGACAACATCACGATCACGTGGTTGACCAACACGGCGATCTCAGGCGCCCGTCTCTATTGGGAGAACAAGTTCGGGTACTTCAACACCAAGGGCGTCACCATCCCGGTCGCCGTGAGCTCGTATCCTGACGAGCTGTACCCGACCCCGCGGAGCATGGCTGAGAAGGCATTCCCCAACCTCATCCACTACAACCAGCTCCACAAGGGCGGCCACTTCGCGGCCTGGGAACAGCCGAAGGTCTTCACCGAGGAGCTTCGCGCCGGCTTCCGGTCGCTTCGCTAGTCAATAGGAGAACCCCCGGCTCGCCGGCGAGGCGTGCATGGTTTGCAGTTCCGGGGGGCTGCGAGAGGGTCCCCTTCGTGAGCCGCTCAAAGCACGCGAAGGGGATCCGGTATGGACTACGCGACGCTCAACCATTCGAAGTGGGACTGAACGTATCACGTGGTGTTCATCCCGAAGTACCGACTCGCGGTTTCGAGTCCGCCACGGGGTCGGAAGGCGGTGTTGACGAGTTCGTAACCGCGACCGGGCACCACTCTCGATCACGAACAAATCGCATAAGTGCTTGATTCTCGGACCACCGGGAGAGATCCGTTCTAGATCGGTGTCCTCTGGGGAGCCACTCCTCGTGGTGCGTGGAACACCAGCTGGCTGACGCTTAACACAGACGCGCCGCCGCGCTCGATGCGCCAGTTGCACTTTCCCGGCTAAACTCCGCGCGGTTGCGCTGCAGGAGCTTGCGGACGTCCGTGCCATCGACCTGCAGCTCGCCCGGCCTCCTCATGTCCTGCTCCGGGGAAAGGGCAAGAAGGAGCGCATCTGCCCCCTCTGGGCCACCACGGTACGCACACTGCGCCGGCTACTCGACGAGAGGGGCCCGCAGTCCCAAAGCGATGACCGAATTTTTCGCAACGCCCAGGGCGGGTCGCTCACGCGATTCGGAATTGACTACATCCTCAAGAAGAACGTGGCTGCTGCGGCGAGTCGCGTCCCATCGCTCAAGCGCCAGCGCGTGTCGCCGCACGTCATCCGGCACACGGCGGCCGTGCACATGCTGAACAGCGAAGTCGACCTGAACGTCATCCGCGCCTGGCTCGGGCACGTGGACCTGCGAACGACCAACATCTACGCGGAGATCGATCTCGCAACGAAGCGCAAGGCCCTCGACACCTGTGCTCCCGGCTTTTCTCGCCAGGCCAGGCGCCCGTCGTGGAAGCGCGACGAGGACCTCCTCGCCTGGCTTGAGCATATGTAGAGCACGCCGCGGGCCACAAATACGATCGTCGAGCGCGCGGCGTTACTATTTCTTTGGCCGAAGAGGGCGGTAGGCGATCCGCAAGGGCCTCCGCTCGACGCGCATCCGCCCCCCTAATCGAAGTCCCTACTCGCCCGCCCTTCGAGCCGCGTCACTTCGTTAAAATAAGTTCACGAGCCAATGCAGTGCCCAGGCGGTCGGTTCGTCATCGACGAAGAGGACTCGTGGGTTTACGGGGTCTCGGGCCCAAATGCTTCTCAAACCAGTGATGTGCGTACGGCTCCGTGTTGAAGGGCGCCACTTCCCGATACCGCGATCGGCGGTAAAGCTGTTGCGCTTCTTTCAGCGCCCGGTTGGTTTCAAGTCGTAGGGTTCGCAACCCCGCGTTGAGCGCGCACGTCTCCAACGCGGTGAGGAGCCGCTCACCGATTTTGAGTCCCCGCGCCTCGGGCGCCACCCACATGCGTTTCACCTCTCCGATCCGCCGGTCCTTGACCTTGAGCGCACCGCACCCGATGGCAGCGCCATCGAGGCTTGCGAGGAGGAGGTAGCCGCGGGGAGGCGTCAATTCGTCTGGATCCGCCGAAATGGTCTTCCTCGCATCAAAGCCATGCTCGAACCGGTCCTCAAGCTCCCGAAAGTAAGCCTTCAATGACGCCCGCGCACCCGGCGAGCGGGGGTCGGCCAGGACAATTTGAACGGCGGCCGCGCGCATGAGCCGCTCGACTTGCTCCATCGAGGCGACGAGCCGCTCGCGCTGATCCTGCGACAGAGGTCCAAGGACCGAAGCGGCATAGCGGTCAGAGAGACGATTTAACGTCTTGAGCTCGGACTGACCCTTCTGTGTGAGCTTTACCGTCGTTGCGCGTGCATCGTCGCGAGCTTGCGTGCGGCGCACGAGACCCTGCCGCTCGAGTGATCGGAGGAGGCGACTTAAGTACCCGGAATCGAGCTCGAGGCGAGTCCGCAGGTCACGCACCTCAGCGCCGCGGGTACCCGTCTCATAGAGAAGTCGCGCTTCACTCAGGGCGCGCCCTCGCCCCAGGAAACTGTCAGAGAGAACCCCTAGGCGTCGCGTCACCTCGCGGTTGAAGCGACGCACGGAGTTGATCTGTCGGCGATCCATTTGCTGACTATAGTCAGATAAATACTGTTTTGCAAGTGGCGTCACGGTACAAGTGGAGATTTCTCTCTTTGGCGACGGGCCGTCAGCGGGGGTCGGGGCCTTATCTCGTATTGTCCTTGGCCTCCACTCATCCCGATCCCGTTTGGGATCTCGCTTTGCCGCATCTTCAAGACTCCACACTTCCGCTCGAGAATGATAGGCGTTGGAGAATTGCGGTCAACGTCGCCAGCAGGTCAGCGCTGCCCGAACGTGAGGCTGCATTGAAAACCTACGAAGCCCGAAATGTGCCGGAGAGCGCGCGCCGGCCATTTGACGCCGCGCTCGCCTCGATCCGACAATCGGCACATTGCGGAGCACGCCATGCCTGAGATAACGCGATGGGTCTCCGTGCAGGTGCAGCAAATAACGCGGAGTCCGGCTTTGCCTTAACCATTAGGTGAGCGGAATCGGAATGTCGGCACAGATCCTCGGGTTTTTGCTTGGTAGGGCGATGCTCGGCGACTACTTGCGCGGTCGCGCATCCCGCCGATTCGCGGGTACACTCCTTCGGCTCTTCGTTACGGGTTTGCTTGTGTTGGCTGCCTCAAACAAATGCCGAATGCCGTGTTCTAACAGTCCGACGGCCCTCTCCAAGGCGCCGAGTTGCCCAACCCGGACTATCGCGACGGACCGGTGCAGGTCAAACGATGGGGGACGCAACACTTTCACGGAATCGATAGAATGATTCCTGGCAATAAAGCGAGCGGGTAGCAGCCCGACACCATAGCCGGACTGAACGAACGCCAGCTGCATATGCATGTTGTGGATTTCAGCAGCAATCATTGGGGTGAAGCCGGCACGCTCCATCCGATCGATGAGGCTCGCCCGAAGAAAGCACCCGGGC
>Ga0137409_10008822_pt1 | contig 10288 bp, 10 predicted proteins | sample CZODoug1_16funga_FD_122059 | JGI IMG/M metagenome (GOLD analysis project Ga0137409, IMG submission 122059) | Vadose zone soil fungal communities from Angelo Coast Range Reserve, California, USA - CZODoug1_16fungal (Hybrid Assembly) | ecosystem: Environmental > Terrestrial > Soil > Vadose zone...
TTATCCGATCGGCGTCGACTCACCCTGGACCTCTCGCGCGCGCCCCTCGACCAGGCGGTAGCCCCGCTCTGCCTTCTGGGCCAGGTCGGGGTTGTGGGTCGCCACGAGAAAGGCAATCCCCCGCTCGGCCTGCAGGCGGAGGAAGAGATCGTAGATGACCTCGCTCGTCTTGGGGTCCAGGTTGCCCGTCGGCTCGTCGGCGAGGATCACCTTGGGGTTGTTGATGAGCGCCCGAGCGATCGCGACCCTCTGCTGTTCGCCACCCGAGAGCTCACCGGGGAGGTGCTTCATGCGATCGGCGAGCCCGACTTCCGCGAGCGCGGCCGCCGCGAGCTCCCGGACCTCGCGCGCGGGCTTGCGCTCGATCAACGCGGGAATCATCGCGTTCTCGAGCGCGCTCATGTCACCGAGGAGGTTGTAGAACTGGAAGACGAACCCGACGTCGCGGCGCCGATAGCGCGCCAGCTCGGCCTCGGCCCACCCCGCGAGGTCGTCTCCCTGGAACAGGACGCGCCCGGCCGTGGGCCGGTCGAGCCCGCCGAGCAGGTGCAGCAAGGTCGACTTGCCGACGCCGGAGGCTCCGAGCAGGGCGACGAACTCACCGGGCGCAACCTTCACGCTCGCGCCGCGAAGCACGCGCACGACCTCCGGGCCGGACCGGTACTCCTTCTCGAGCTCCTCGCCGACGAGCAGCGCTGGGCGCGCGTCGTCGCTCGTCCGCGTGTCGTCACTCATAGCGGAGCACATCGACCGGTGCCAGGGAGCCCGCCCGCTTGGCCGGGATGATCGTGGCCAGGAAAGACAGCAGGAGCGTGGCGCCGATGATCATGAGCCCATCGCTCATCGTCAGCTTCATCGGCAGGTGATCGATCTGGTACACGTCGCCGGCCAGCCGGATCACCTTGTACGTGTTCTGAGCCCAGATCAGGCTGAGGCCAGCCGCCGCGCCGGCCGCGGTGCCGGCGACGCCGATCGTCATCCCGACGGCGAAGAACACCAGGGTGATCGACCGCGAGGAGGCGCCGATCGCCTTGAGGATCCCGATCTCCTTGCGCTTCTCGGCCACGAGAAGCACGAGATGGCCGATGATCGCGAACGCCGCCACCAGCACGATGATCGTCACGACGACGAAGAGCGCGAGCTTCTCGAGCTGGAGCGCCGCGAAGAGACTGCGGTTCATCTCCATCCAGTCGCGCACCCAGAACCGGAAGCCGAGCTGGGCGGCGACGAGCCGGCCGACGTTCTTGGCATCGAACGGGTCGTTCAGCTTGACCTCGATGCCGGTGACCCCGACGAGTCCGGCGAACTCCTTCGCCTGCGGCAGGCTCAGATACGCGATCGAGGAATCGTACTCGTGCATGCCGATCTCGATCGTGCCGGCCACGAGGTAGCGCCGCATCTTGGGGACCATGCCCACGGCGGTCACGGCGCCCTCGGGAGAGATCACCGTGACCGAGTCGCCGGGGAACACGCCGAGGCTCCGCGCCAGCTCGCGACCGAGCAGGATCGCCGGCGCGCCGTCGGCCAGCGGGTCGATCGAGCCCTGACGGATCTGCAACCGGACGTCCTCGCGGACCGCCGGCGTCGCCAGGTCGACACCGCGGATCAGGCCGCCGCGCGCCCCGCCGTTCGACGTCGTGAAGAGCGCCTGCTGATGGACGAACGGCGTGGCCGAGTGGACGCCGCGGATCGCCTTCACGCGGGCGGCCACGCGGTCGGCGTCGTCGAGCCCCTGCGCCCCGGCCTGGAAGATCAGAAGGTGCGGGCTGCCGGCGATGATCCGATCCCGGATCCCGTCCTGGAAGCCGGTCATCACCGCGAGCACCACGATCAGCGCGGCGACGCCCAGGAAAACGCCGCCCAGACCGATCCAGACGAAGAGCGAGAGATTCGTCCGCTGTCCGCGCGAGCGCAGATACCGAAAGCCGAGGAGGAGCTCGAAGGGCAGGCCGCCCTTCATCGGCCGCCCTCGGGCCGCAGCAGCGGGAACAGGATCGTCTCGCGGATCGACGGCTGATTCGCGAACATCATGAGCAGCCGGTCGATCCCGATCCCCTCACCCGCGGCCGGCGGCATCCCGTACTCCAGCGCCCGGACGTAGTCCTCGTCGAGCCAGTGGGCCTCGTCGTCGCCGCGCGCCTGCAGGGCCGCCTGCTCGCGGAAGCGCGCGAGCTGGTCGATCGGGTCGTTCAGCTCGCTGTAGGCGTTGGCCATCTCGTGCCGCGCGACGAACAGCTCGAACCGATCGACGAGCTTCGGGTTGTCGCGCTTGCGCTTGGCCAGCGGGGAGAGCTCGGTCGGGAAGTCGATGACGAACGTCGGCTGCACGAGCGTGGGCTCCACCAACGTCTCGAACACGTCTTTCCACAGCTTCGACGCCGGGCCCCCGTCATGGGTAATCCCTCGCGCCGCGGCGGCCCGCGCGAGGGTCTCCACGTCGGTCGTGGAGGTCACCGCGAGCCCCAGGGCCTGCGAGAGACCCTCGAAGAACGCCAGGCGTCGCCAGGGGGGCTTGAGGTCGAGCGCGTGCTCGCCCCACGTGAGGGAAAGCGAGCCCTTCACCGCGTGGGCGAGCTCGACGAACAGGAGCTCGGTCAGCTCCATCAGGTCCGAGTAGTCGGCATACGCCTGGTAGAACTCGAGCGTCGTGAACTCGGGGTTGTGATGGGTCGAGATCCCCTCGTTCCGGAAGTTCCGATTGATCTCGTAGACGCGCTCGAAGCCGCCCACGAGCAGGCGCTTGAGATAGAGCTCGGGCGCGATGCGCAGATACAAGTCGAGGTCGAGGGCGTTGTGATGGGTCTTGAACGGCCGGGCGATCGCGCCGCCGGGGATCGGCTGCATCATCGGCGTCTCGACCTCGAGGAAGCCGCGCGCGTCGAGGAACGCGCGAATGCCGCGAACGAGCTGCGCACGCATCAAGAAGATCTCGCGCGCCTCCGCGTTGACGATGAGATCCACGTACCGTTGCCGATAGCGTGTCTCCACGTCCTTCAGGCCGTGCCACTTCTCGGGCAGGGGCCGGAGCGACTTCGCGAGGAATTGGAAGGTCTTCACGGCGACGGTCAGCTCGCCCGTCCGCGTGCGGAACATCTCGCCGGTCACGCCGACGAAGTCGCCGGTGTCGAGCTCGACGAACCGCGCGTACTCGTCGCCCAGGCCGTCCGCTCGCGCGTAGAGCTGGATCCGTCCGGTCTGGTCCATGAGATGCGCGAAGCACGTCTTGCCGTGGTGGCGAATCGCCACGATGCGGCCGGCCAGGCTCACCGGCCCGAAGCCCTTCAGCTCTTCCTCGTTGGCGTTGCCGAGCCGCTCGGCGAGGCCGCGGGCCCACTGCGTCACCGGGTACCGGCCGCCGAACGGATCGGTGCCGCGGGCACGCAGCGTGTCGAGCTTCTCGCGGCGGAGCCGGATCAGCTCGTTGTCGTCTGGATTCGTCAGGGATTCGCCTCGCCCGCGGCCCGCCCGATCGTCGGTCATGCCTCACGGCCCCGCGCCCAGAGGAGGTATGCCTTGATGAAGGCGTCGAGGTCGCCGTCCATGACACCGTCCACGTTGCCGACCTCGAGCCCGGTCCGATGATCCTTGATCAACTGGTAGGGATGAAACGTGTAGGACCGGATCTGGCTGCCGAAGGCAATCTCCTTCTTGTGCCCGGTCAGCTCGGCCAGCTCCTCGCGCTGCTTCTTCTCGGCGATCTCGTAGAGCCTCGCCTTCAAGATACGCATCGCGGTGTCGCGGTTCCGGAGCTGCGAGCGCTCGTTCTGGCACGAGACGACGATGCCCGTCGGCATGTGCGTGAGCCGCACGGCCGAATCGGCGGTGTTGACCCCTTGCCCGCCCGGCCCCGACGCGCGAAAGACGTCGACGCGGATCTCATCCTCGCGCACGTTGACCTCGACGTCGTCCACCTCGGGCACGACCGCGACCGAGGCGAAGCTCGTCTGTCGTCGGCTCGAGGCGTCGAACGGCGAGATCCGCACCAGACGATGCACGCCGGTCTCGCCGCGCAGGTAGCCGAAGGCGTACTCGCCGGACACCTCGACGGTGGCCGACTTGATCCCCGCCTCGTCGCCGGGCAGCAGATCGACCACCTCGGCCTTCAGGCCTGCCCGCTCGCACCAGCGCAGGTACATGCGCAGGAGCATCTGGGCCCAGTCCTGCGACTCCGTGCCGCCCGCCCCGGGATGGATCGACACGATCGCCGCTTTCGTGTCGTGCGGCCCCGACAACATGATCTTCAGCTCGTACTCGTCGAGGTCCTTCGTCAGGCCGGCGATGCCGTCGGCGATCTCGGCGTCGAGGCTTCCGTCGTTGGTCTCCTCGGCGAGTTCGAGGAGGACCGTGAGGTCCTCGGACTTCGAGGTCAGCTCCTTCAGGCGCGCGACGACCCGCGAGAGCTCGGTTCGCTCGCGGACGACCTCCTGGGCGCGGCGGTTGTCCTCCCAGAAGGACGGCTTTGCCATCTCGGCGTCGAGGGCGACGAGGCGCTGCCCCTTGGCAGGGACGTCAAAGATGACCTCGGAGCTCGGTCACCCGGCCCGTCAACAGATTCACGTCGCGCTTGAAATCGCCGAGCATCAGGCGGCTCGCTTCCAACCGCGATACGCGAGCGATGCGCCCGAGATGGCAAGCGCGAGGTACGCGAGCCAGTCGCCCAGGCGTGAGTAGAGGGTCAGCTTCGTCCGGAGCGGCACCCGCTCGGCCGCCGTCATCCGCTCGTACAGCGGGATGCGGCGCACGATCTTGCCGGTAGGCGCGATGAAGGCCGAGACCCCGGTGTTCGCAGCGCGCACCACGGCGACGCGGTGCTCGACAGCCCGGAACGGATACATGGCGAGATGTTGCCACGGGCCGCTCGTACGGCCAAACCATGCGTCGTTCGTCATGTTAACGATCAGGCGCGCACCACCTTTCATAAACTCGCGGACGAGCTCAGGAAAGATTCCCTCGTAACAGATTACGACTCCGAATGGGGCTGGCGGGCCCGGGAAGACGCTCGCGCTGGAGCCCGGCTCGAGCTCGGCGATGAACTCGGCCCAGCCCCGGACGAATCCGATCAGTCCCGATAACGGCACGTACTCACCGAAGGGGACGAGCTGGATCTTATCATACCTGCCGACGATGCCGCGTTCTGTGAGCAGAAACGCGGTGTTACGAATCTTCGGTGGAGTCGATCCATCAACGTCGATCGAGCCCACCAGAAGCGGCACCCGCAGCGACCCCGAGAGCGCGCCGAGAGTCCTCAAGAGCTCGGGGTCGCGGCGGAGCGGAGTGGGCGCCGCAGTCTCGGGCCATACGATCAGGTCGGGGCGCTCGGCGCCGGCGCGCGAGGTCAGCGTGAGATAGATCGCGAGGGTGGTGGAAGCGAACGCTGGGTCGAACTTCAGCGGCTGCTCGATCGACGGCTGCATGATCGCCACGTTCACCTCGCCCGGGGGAGCAGGAGCCGCCAGGCGCCACGATCCGAAGGCGAGCGTCCCTCCGAGCACCACCCCGACCAGGCCGGCGCCGCCGAGCGCCGGGCGCCACGGGAGCACGAAGCAGCCGGCGATCGCCGCGTTGACGGCGACGATCACCAGCGAGACACCGTATACGCCCGTGAGCTCGGCGATCTGGATGACGGGCAGACGCAGGTACTGGGAGTAGCCGAGCAGACCCCAGGGGAAGCCGCCGAAGAGATGGCCGCGAAGCCACTCGCCGGCGACCCAGAGGAACGGGGACGCGCAGAGGGCCGAGACCGTCGAGCGCCGCGCGAGCCAGGAGATCGCGGCGGCGAAGGCGCCGACGTAGAGGGCGCAATATCCAGCGAGCGCGAGCGTCACCGCCCAGGTGAGCGGCCACGGAATCGTGCTGTACGTCCTGAAGGTGAAGTCGAGCCACCGGAGCAGGACCAGATAGAACACCGTCCCGAACAGCCATCCCCAGGCGAAAGCCAGGCGTATGGGCTGGCGCAACGAATCGACGATCAGCGGCGTGAGGCCGACCCAGACGATCCCTTCCCAGTCCGTTCGAGGGAACGCCAGAGCCATGGCGAAGCCGGTCGCCATGAGGACGAGGGCGCGGCGAAGCGACGGAGGCAGGCTCAGGAGCCCCACGCGAGCCGGTCGGCCAGGAACCGCGGCAATCCTCCGCGGAGGATCTTCTCCCGCGCCCCTGCGACGTCGTAGACGACGCGGCGGATCGAGACCGTGGCGCGCTCGGCGTCCCAGATCGCATAGGACGCGCGGGGATCTCGATCGCGGGGCTGACCGACGCTGCCGACGTTCACGAGGTACCGGCGGCCACGCTCGAGCTCGAGCTCGACGGCGCCCGCGCGGTGCTCCGGCCCCGAGGAGCCGAGCGACCACGCGCCGGCCAGGTGCGAGTGGCCGACGAAACAGAGCCGCGTGGCGAAGGCGGAAAACGCGTCGAAGCCGTCCTGCGCGGTGAGCAGATATTCCCAGTCGTTGGGGCGGTCCGGCGAGGCGTGCACGAGCGTGGCGTCACCTACCTGCGTGACCAGGGGCAGCGAGGCCAAATAGGCCCGGTGGTCGTCGTCGAGCCGTTCGCGCGTCCACTCCGCGGCGGCGCGGGCGTGGACGTTGAACCAGTCGAGGTCGATGAGCCCGGCGACCGCGTGCTCGTGGTTGCCGCCGACGAGCGTCTGCGCGCGCGCCGCGACGGTCTCGATGCAGGCCACGGGATCGGCGCCGTAGCCGACCACGTCGCCGAGACACAGGAGCGCGTCCGTCCGCGGCCCCGCGTCGGCCAGGACCGCCTGGAGCGCTTCGAGATTGGCGTGGATATCCGAAAGGACCGCGTACCGCACAGGGCCGGGCTCAGAACGTCGGACGGAGTTCTTTGTGGATGCGATCGAGCAAGCCGTTGATGAACCGGCTCGACTCCTTGGTCCCGAACTTCTTGGCGATCTCGATGGCCTCGTTGATCGCGACCTTCGGCGGCACCTCCGCCGTCCACAAGAGCTCGTAGACGGCGAGCCGGAGGATGTTGCGGTCGACGACCGCCATCCGCTCGAGATCCCAGTGCTCCGCGAACTGCGTGATGGCGTGGTCGATCTTGGCCTGATTCGTCTTGGCGCCGTGGACGAGCGCGTCGGCGAACGCGCGCGTATCGTCGTCGACGGGATGGCGCGCCCAGAACTCCTCGCCGTGTGGGCTCGGATCGTCGTCGCCGTTGAGGTCGAGCTGATACAGGAACTGGAGCGCGACTTCGCGAGCTTTCCTGCGCTTGCCCACGGAGCGACGGCCAGCCGGCTTATCGGCGTCGGACATGTCCCGGACGCGCGGGGCTCCGCCCCGCCCGATGATCACCCAGCTGGCGGATCCATTCGGCCATTTGCAGGGCCGCCTCGGCCGCCTCTTCCCCTCGGTTGCCCACGTCCCCGCCCGCGCGTGCCCACGCCTGCTCTTCCGTCAGCGCCGTGATGACGCCGAACGTCGTGGGCACACCCGTGGTCAGCGCGACGTGGCGGATTCCGGCGGCGGCCTCGCGCGCGACGTGCTCGAAGTGCGGGGTCTGCCCTCGGATCACGACCCCGACGCACACGATCCCCGAGTAGCGTCCGGTCGTCGCGAGGTGGTTCGCCGCCTGGGGGAGCTCGAAGGAGCCGGGAACCCAGTGGACCTCGATCGCATCCGGGCCGAGCCGGGCGGCCCGCAGCGCCTGCAGCGCGCCGGCGACGAGCCGCTGGGTGATGCGCTCGTTGAAGCGGGCCGCGACGATCGCGAACCGGAATGCGCCGGTACTCCCGGCTGACCGGCGATACTTCGGAGCGCGACCGGCCATATCAGTCTGGCAGCGACGAGAGAAGGTGCCCGAGCTTGTCGCGCTTCGTGCTGAGGTACTTCCGGTTCGTCTCGGTCGCTGGAATCTCGATCGGGACGCGCTCGGAGATGTGCAGGCCGTACCCCTCGAGGCCGACGATCTTCTTCGGGTTGTTGGTCAGGAGCTTCAAGTTCTTGACCCCGAGGTCCACCAGAATCTGAGCGCCGATGCCGTAGTCGCGCAGGTCCGCATGGAATCCGAGGGCGACGTTGGCCTCGACCGTGTCCTTGCCCTGATCCTGGAGCTCGTACGCACGCATCTTGTTGAGGAGCCCGATCCCACGCCCCTCTTGTCGCATATAGACGAAGACGCCGCGGCCCTCGGCCTGGATCCGCTGGAGGGCCTTGTCGAGCTGGAGCCCGCAGTCGCATCGGCGCGAGTGGAAGACGTCGCCCGTCAGGCACTCGGAGTGGACGCGAACGAGCACCGGCGAGTCGCCGGACACCGAGCCCATCACCAGTGCCAGCGGCACGCGACTGTCGACCGTGGTGTCGTACGCGACAGCGGTGAACTCGCCGAAGTCGGTCGGAAGCTTGGTGGTCGCGATTCGCCGGACCAGCTTTTCCTTGTGAATCCGGTACTCGATCAGGTCTCGGATCGTGATCATCTTGAGGCCGTGCGCGGTGGCGAGCGCGGTCAGCTGCGGTACGCGCGCCATCCCGCCGTCCTCGTCCAGAACTTCGCAGATCACGCCCGCGGGGTAGCAGCCGGCCAGCCGGGCCAGATCGATCGCGGCCTCCGTGTGACCGGCGCGCCGCAGGACTCCGCCCCCCATCGCGCGCAGGGGCAGGATGTGGCCCGGGCGGGTTAGGTCGTCGGCGCGCATGAGCGGATCGACGAGCGTGCGAATCGTGACGGCGCGGTCGTAAGCGGAGGTGCCGGTGGTGACTCCCCGGCGGGCGTCCACCGTGACCGTGAACGCGGTCCCCATGGGAGCCGTGTTGTCGGAGACCATCATCGAGATCTTCAGGTCGTCGAGGCGCTCGCCGAGCAGCGGGACGCAGATCAGGCCGCGACCGTGCTTGGCCATGAAGTTGACGGCCTCCGGCGTCACCCGGTCGGCGGCCATCACGAGATCGCCTTCGTTCTCGCGATCCTCATCGTCCACCACGAGAAGGATGCGGCCCTGGCGGATCTCCTCGATGCCCTCCTCGATGGTCGAGAACCCGGTCATGTCGTCCCCCTCAGCGCCAGCGAGCGCACCAGATACTTGCCGATCACGTCCGCTTCGATGTTCGTCGCCTGTCCCGGCCGGAGCCGTCCAAGCGTCGTCACCGCCAGCGTGTGCGGGATCAACATGACCTCGAAGCTCTGGTCGCCCAGCGCCGCCACCGTGAGGCTCACACCGTCCACGGCGACCGACCCCTGGGGGATCAGGAGTGGCTCGAGGTCGCGGCTCGGCAACGTGACCCGCACCCGTGCCGTCGATTCTACACGGGTTACGGTGTCCACGGTTCCCACACCGTCGACGTGCCCCAGGACCAGATGACCGCCCAGGGCGCCGCCGAATCGGAGGGGGCGTTCGAGGTTCACGGCATCGCCGGGGCCGAGGTGACGGAGCGCGGTGCGGGAGAGAGTTTCCGGACCGATCTCGAAGACGAACCCGGTGGGCCGGCGCTCGATCACCGTCAAGCACACGCCGTTCACCGCGACGCTTCCGCCGATGTCGACCCCTTCGACGATCACGCGCGCCTCGATCTCGAGCCGGGCAAGGCGCTCGCTTCGCTCGATCGCCCGGATCGAGCCGACTTCCTCGACGATCCCGGTGAACATCAGCTGCTCCGTGGGTCGCGGACCACGTCGGCCTCGATGAGGAGATCGTCGCCCAGGGGCGTGACCGTGAAGGCGCCCAGCCGGACCCCGCTCTTGAGCTCGCGTCCGGCGCCCTCGACGACCGCGGTCGCGCCGCGGCCGCCGATCAAGAGCGGAGCCGTGAACATCGCCACCCGGTCGACCAGGCCGGCATCGAGGAAAGCCCCGTGGACCTCGCCGCCGCCTTCGACGAGCACCGCGCGTACCTCGCGAGCGAAGAGCTCCGTCAGGAGCGCGCCCAGATCGACGCGACCGTCCCTCGTCCGGCAGGAGACGATCGTGGCGCCCGTCGCGGCGAGCTCCTTGACGCGTGTGTCCGGCGCGTCGGCGCCGACGGCGATCAGGGCGTAGCTCGGGCGGCCGGCGCGGAGCAGCCGGGCCCCGACGGGAGTACGAGCTCGGGTGTCGAGCACGACTCGAAGAGGCTCACGGGGCCAGGGCTGCCCCAGGCGGACGGTGAGCTCGGGATCGTCGCGCAGCACCGTGCCGATCCCGACGACGATCGCGTCCGATTCGCTGCGAAGCTGGTGCGCATGCCGGCGGGCAGGCTCGCCGGTGATCCATCGCGAGGCGCCGTGCAGGTCGGCGATCTTGCCGTCGAGGGTCATTCCGGCCTTCAGCGTGACGTGCGGTCGCCGCTCGCGCATCG
>Ga0137409_10008823_pt1 | contig 10287 bp, 11 predicted proteins | sample CZODoug1_16funga_FD_122059 | JGI IMG/M metagenome (GOLD analysis project Ga0137409, IMG submission 122059) | Vadose zone soil fungal communities from Angelo Coast Range Reserve, California, USA - CZODoug1_16fungal (Hybrid Assembly) | ecosystem: Environmental > Terrestrial > Soil > Vadose zone...
CTGTCGCGCTGCGTTGCGCGCGCCAGTGGCCTCCCGCGCTGCGCTCCCGACGCTCTGCTGCGGCGCGTCGCCGGCATCCTGGTAACTTTTCTCGTTCTTCCTTGCGGCGCTCCGGCAGAGGCGGCGGACGCAACGGCAGCAACACCCGTGCGAGTTGCTGCATCTCCTTCGCGCGGATTTGCGTTTCCGTACTTCCTGGTCATTCCGGACGCGATCGAGACTTCGAAGAGCGACGACAAGACGTACACGCTGCTGGTCCTGCCCAACAACACGGGCCACCCCGATGACGATATCGCCGTGCACGAGACGGCGGCGCGCGATATGGCCGTGCTTTATTCGACGCTCGCTGAGCGGACCGGTACTGTGCTCCTGGTGCCGGCGTTCCCGCGACCGACAACTCCCGCCAATCTTTATACGCATGCGCTCAATCGGCAGGCACTCCGCTCCGTCGAGCCGAGTATCAAGCGCCTGGACCTGCAATTGATCGCGATGTGCAACGACGCCCGGCGCGCGCTCGGCGAGACTGGAATTGCCCTGGAGCCGCGCATCCTGTTGTTTGGATTTTCGGCGGCCGGCATGTTTGCCAACCGCTTTACGTTCCTGCATCCCGGCATGGTCAAGGCGGCGGTCATCGGCTCGCCGGGCGGTTGGCCTCTGCTGCCGCTCGAGCAGTTCCAGGGTCAGAAGCTGTCCTACCCGGTCGGCGTCGCCGATCTCGCCGAATTGACCGGCGCACCTTTGGATCTGGCAGCTTTGGTGAAAGTGCCACTGTTTTTCTACCTGGGCGCCGATGATCAAAATGACTCAGTACCGTTTGTCGACAGCTACGAGCCGCGCGAGCGACAGCTGGTGCTCTCGAATTTCGGGACTTCTCTGTCCGATCGCTGGGAGGACGCCGGACGGATCTACGCGCAGGTCCTGCCGCTGGCTGAATTTCACGTGTATCCGCACATCGGCCACCAGACCGACCAGGTGTGGAGCGATATCACTCCTTTTCTCCGGTGCCATTCGCTGAACGAACGTTGTCCGTCGCATTGACGGGAATCGTTTTGTTCGAAGCGGGTCCCGGCCCGCCGGTTTCCATTGCGGCAACGAGGCCGGCCCGCGCGCTATAGTCTTCGCCATACCCCACGCCGCCATCAAGAAGCGTATGCCTTCGATCAGAGCGGCGGCGCGTGACCGATTTTGTTGGCTGACGATCACGTGCCAGCGGCCAAGAATCAAAAATTCGTACGCATGGAAGGGAGGTGAGGCATGAAAATGCGCTCCGCAATCTCGATTCTCGACGCGTCGCTGGTCGCGCTCCTCGGGGGCTGCGCATCGATCGGAGCCGGGCCGCTTGTGCCCGACGCTCTCAAAGTCCCCGCGAGCCAGGTCTTGTCGCTGCAGACGCACGCGACCGGCGTGCAGATTTACGAGTGCAAGGCCAACAAGGACGATCCCACGAAATTCGAGTGGGTCTTCAAGGCGCCGGAAGCAGACCTGTTCGACCATATCGGCAGGAAGATCGGCAAGCACTACGCCGGGCCGACCTGGGAGTCGAACGACGGCAGCAAGGTCGTGGGAGAAGTCAAGGCGCGCGACAACGGGCCCAATGCCAACGCCATTCCATGGTTGCTGCTGGCCGCCAAGTCGACTTCCGGGGACGGCGTCTTTGGCAAGACGCAAAGCATCCAGCGCGTGGAGACATTCGGCGGCAAGGCGCCGTCGGAAGGCTGCGACGCCACGCAGCTGGGACGGGAGACGCGCGTACCCTACAAGGCGATGTATTACTTTTATGTCGCTCGGCCCTCGCAATCCGGCGGCATGTAGCACTACGGCCGCTCGGGGCCGCGGGCAGCAAACCTTGCAGCGGCGACGGGTTTCCTTCGCTGCGCCGGCAGTCGGCTGCTGGGACAATTGCTTTTGGGGACCGGCGTGATTGAGCCAAATTTTCGGCCTGCGCTCGAGCGCGCGCTAACCCACGCGCTCGACCACTTGGACCATCTCGGGACCCGGCCGGTCGCCGCAACCGCTACTCTGGCGGCGCTGCGCGAGCGACTCGGCAGAACTCTTAATACCGAGAGTCTTGCCGCCGAGCGCGTAATCGACGATCTTGTCACCGACGTTGCGGGAGGCGTGCTGGGCAGTGCCGGCGGCAGGTTCTTTGGCTGGGTCATCGGCGGTTCTCTGCCTGCCGCCCTGGCGGCTGATTGGTTGACCAGTGCCTGGGATCAAAATGCCGCGTCCTACGCGTGCGGACCGGCGCTCGCTGTCATCGAGGAGGTTTGCGGCAGTTGGTTGAAGGAGCTTCTGGGATTGCCGAGCAGCGCCAGCTTCGCGCTCACCAGCGGCTGCCAAATGGCGCATGCCACGGCGCTGGCGGCCGCGCGCAACGCGTTGCTTGACCGCCGGGGTTGGGACGTTGAGCGTGCAGGACTCTTCGGTGCGCCACGGATCCGGATCCTGAGCAGCGACCAGTATCACGCCAGCATTACCCGCGCCGTGCGCCTGCTCGGGTTGGGCGCCAATTCCGTACACCCTCTTCCGACCGATCGCGCCGGCAGGCTCGAAGCAACAAAGCTCGAGGCCGGATTGCGCGAAGACCCAGATGCGCTGACCATTGTCTTGCTGCAAGCGGGCGACCTCAACATCGGTGCGTTCGATGCGTTCGCCGATTTGATTCCGATTGCGCGCCGCTACGAGGCCTGGGTTCACGTCGATGGCGCGTTCGGTCTGTGGGTCAATGCAAATCCGGAATACCGGCACTTGCTGGCGGGAGCCGAAGGCGCGGATTCATGGGCGACCGATGGACATAAGTGGCTGAACGTACCCTATGACTGCGGCTACGCGTTCGTCGCGCATCCGCAACCGCATCGCGCTGCGATGGCGATTCAAGCCAGCTATGTCTCTCATCACGAGGAGGCACGGGAACCCAAGGATTGGAATCCCGAGTGGTCGAGGCGTGGCCGCGGCGTTGCCACCTATGCGGCAATACGCCAGCTTGGGACGCGCGGCCTTGCTGACCTGATTGCGCGCAACTGCCGGGCAGCACATGCGCTGGTGACTCAGATCGCGGCGCTCCCCGGCACGCAATTGATGTGGGAGCCACAGGTGAACCAAGGGCTCGTGCGCTTCCTGGATCCTCGTCCCGGCGCCACGGACGCTCAGCACGACCGGCGGACCGATGAAATTGCACACGCGGTGATGGCGTCGGGAGAAGCGTTCTTCAGTAATACGACATGGCGCGGCGTGCGCTGCATGCGCGTCTCCGTGTGCAATTGGCAGACGAGTGCGGAGGATGTAGCGCGGTCAGTGTCCGCCGTGCAACACGCGTTGCGACCGACGCGTTAGCAGCACTGTTGAAAAACAACTCATTTGCGAATTGAGCGCTTTCATTGAGACGATGGAAAGGCGCAAATGAGGCGCGCCGTTTCTTGCCACCGTGCCTTGACCTGGCCGAGGCAGGACGATTCGGCCAGAAACTTGTTTCTTCGCCTCAGTCCAAATTCAGTCTCAATCCCTTTGCCTGGAATCAGGTTGCAGAGGACTTGATCGTTCGCGTCGACGCGGCGAGGTCACGGCGCGACAGCATTCGTCGACCGATGACCGGCGCGCGCAAAATACCGCCGGTGCGCCCGGAAACGCGATCACCCTTGGAACGCACGGAGACACCGATGATGCTCGATTCGCCGCAGATCACCCAGACCGCCGCCCAATTGACCGCCAACATCCATCTCACCGTTCCACGCGCACAGATCCAGACGGTCATGGGTCCGGGTCTGCGCGAGCTCATGGCGGCGATCGCGGCGCAGGGTGTCAAGCCCACCGGACCCTGGTTCACGCACCATCTGCGGCTCGACCCTGACGTGTTCGACTTCGAGATTTGCGTGCCGGTGGCGGTGCCGATAGCCGCGGTCGGCCGCGTGCAGGCGGGTCAAATGCGCGAGGGGAAAGTGGCGCGGACCGTCTACCACGGACCTTACGAGGGCCTGGGTGCCGCATGGGGCGAATTCATCACCTGGATCACCGCCCAGGGCCACACTCCCGCTGCTGATCTATGGGAGGTCTACGCGACCGGCCCCGAGTCAAGCCCCGACCCAACCGACTGGCGCACGGAGCCCAATCGACCGCTGCTCCAGTAGGATGGGATGCTGAATCGTCGCCCATGTTCTGCCAACCAATGAATTCTCCCGATGTCCACCGGGAGGGACTTTCACTGAAATCCCGCCCTTGTAGTAGCCGGTCAATCTGCGAGGCGGATCATCTTCCATGCCGTCTTGCGGCGGGTCGCGCCGTTAGGCGCGCCAACGTGTCCTCTTCGCGGAGCTGCCGATGCGAGCCTTGATCTTCGACCTGGATGGCACACTCGTGGACACGGTCTACGCGCATGTATTCGCCTGGCAGCAGGCCTTTGCCGAGGCGGGCATGGCGATCGATGGCTGGCGCATTCACCGGCGCATCGGCATGAGCGGAGGCCTGTTCACGCGCGCGGCCGGCCGGGAACTTGGACGAGAGATCAACACTGCGGAAGCGCGCACGCTGCAACGCCGGCATGGCGAGATCTTCACGCAGTTTCTGCCCACTCGGCGGCCGTTGCCGGGCGCGGTGGAATTGGTGCGCTATCTGCGCGCGAACCGGATATTGTTTGGCATCGCCACCTCGGGCCAGCGGCCGGAAATCAATGCCTCGCTCGACGTGCTCGGCATCGGCACCGATACGGTGGTGGTCGAGCGCAGCGACGTAGCACGCGCCAAGCCCGAACCAGATCTGTTCCTCGCCTGCCAGCAGCAATTGGGAGTGGCCGCGAAGGAATGTTATGTAGTGGGCGATGCGGTCTGGGATCTGCTGGCGGCGCGCCGGGCGGAAATGTTATGCATCGGCCTGCTGAGCGGCGGCTACGGCGAAGACGAATTGAGCCGCGCCGGCGCGTTTCGCGTTTATCGCGATGCGGCCGAGCTGCATCGATCGCTGGATGAGTTGGGTTTGCTGCCGTGAGCGCGCGCATCGCAGATCGGCGGAAGCGCGAAGCGGTTTCTCTTAACGAGTGGATTCCGCTACGCATTGCGGTAACCCGTCGGTCGCGCAACATTTGAACAGCGCGCCAGCCGGCGCCGCTGGGAGAACGCTATGTTCAGATTACTTTTGGTGTTGCTGATTGCGCTGGCGGGCACGCCCGTCTGCGCCGCCGACTTCCCGACGCCGGCGCAAGGCGACTTTGTCATCAAGAACTTCAAGTTCCACTCGGGCGAAACGCTGGCGGAACTTAAGCTCCACTACCGCACGTTCGGACAACCCGCCCGGGATGAGGACGGCGTCGTGCGCAACGCAATCCTGATCCTGCATGGCACCGGCGGCAGTGGTGCCAACTTCGTCAATCCGATCTTTGCCGGCGAACTCTTCATCGCTGGCGGGCTGCTCGACCCGGAGCGGTATTTCATCATCCTGCCCGACAATATCGGCCACGGCCAGTCGAGCAAACCCAGCGATGGCCTGCATGGACATTTTCCAATCTATGGCTACCAGGACATGGTGGAGGCGCAATATCGCCTGCTGACCGAGGGCCTCGGCGTAAATCACCTGCGCCTGGTGATGGGCACGTCAATGGGCGGCATGCACACCTGGCTGTGGGGCGAGGAGCATCCGCAGTTCATGGACGCGCTGCTGCCGCTGGCGTGCCTGCCGACCCAGATCTCCGGCCGCAACCGGGTCTGGCGGCGGATCGTTATCGATGCCATTCGGCACGACCCGGATTGGCACGGCGGCGAATACCTGGTGCAACCGGCGGCGCTTCGGGTGGCCGAGGAGGTGCTGTTTTTCATGGGCAGCAACCCCATCCTGCGGCAAGAGAGGATGGCGACCCTGGCACAGGCCGATTCGGCGTTGGACACAGCGATCGGCAGCGCGCTGAAGGACGCCGACGCTAATGACGTGCTGTACCAGATTTCGTCTTCTTTTGACTACGATCCGGGATCGGGCCTGGAGAAGATCAGCGCACCGCTGCTGGCGGTCAACTCGGCCGATGACCTGATCAATCCGCCGGAGCTGGGCATTCTCGAGCGCGAGATCAAGCGCCTTGCCAAGGGCCGCGCCATCATCATTCCGCTTGGGCCAGACACGCGCGGCCACGGCACGCATACGGTCGCGGCTGTTTGGAAAAATTATCTCGAGGAACTGTTAATCGCTTCCGAGCCGTAGGAGGCGTGCTGCGGCCGCGATGCTGGGTGCCTTCGGCGAGATCGTCCTCATACTCCCGCAGGTCGAGCACATCGATCGCCGCGAACTCGCGGCGCAGGAGATCCGCTGTGTAGAGATGCGAGACGCGCGGCGGACCTCCTGTCTTGTAATCCAGTTGGGTAGGAGTGAAGCCCTGCAGAACGAGTAGGCCGCCCGGCCTGAGTGCCTCGATCATCTGCGGGAACAGGCGACCGCGCATCGTCGGGTCGGCAAACTGGACGAAGATTGCAACAACGCCATAGTGGTCCTGCGGCCAGCGCCAATCCTCACAATCGCTGACGTCGTAGCGGACGGCGACATTGGCCGCGCGCGCCAGCAGTTCGGCCTTGCGCACGCCGACCTCAGAGATGTCGAACGCGTCCACCGCCATGCCCCGTTGCGCCAGCCAGACGCTGTTGCGGCCATCGCCATCGGCGACGCAAAGCAACCGGCTGCCGCTGGCCCAACGCGCCGCGTGTTCGCGCAGGTAGCGATTGGGCTCGGTGCCGAAGAGATAGCCCTCGGCTGAGAAGCGCTGATTCCAGGTCGCCGCGGCGTCGGCAAACGCCGGAGATGTTGTCTCAACCATGGTCAGGCTTTCCGCGCATCTGCGGGCAGACGCTCAACCGCGCGATCGAACAGGTCGCTTCTGCGCCGCCAGTAAATCAAGTTAAGGCATGTGGACTCGGCGAATATGCTGCTTGCGACAGACCCGATGTTGGCCCGCGTTGCGCAACTGAGCTTGCCTCTTCGTCGATGAAGACTGATCTCGATTTTGAGCTCGTGGCCTTCGACCCGCTGCGCACCGTTGAACTGGTGCGCATGTGGCGCGACAGTTTCGAGGACGCGGTCGGCATCGTCGACCCGCACCCGATCGAAGAGCAGCAGCGCTACCTGATGACCGAGGTCGCTTCCAAAAGTACAATCCGCATCGCTTTGTTCGAGGACAAAGTGGTCGGCTTGGTCGCAGCCGCGCGGCAGTGCGTGGTTCAGCTCTATGTGCACAAGAGCTACCAGCGGCGCGGACTCGGCCGCCGGATGCTGGACTGGGCCAAGCAGCAATCCGGCGGCACGCTTTGGCTCTATACATTTGCTCAGAACAAGAGAGCGCGCAGCTTTTACGAGCGGCAAGGCTTTCGCGCGGTGGCAAGAGGATTTGAGCCAAGTTGGAAATTGGCCGATGTGCGTTATGAGTGGTCGGCCGCGCCGCCGCGGGACGGACTGAAGACGTCTGGCAGGTCTTAGGCCGATCAGATTGGAAAATTGCTGATGAAAATCCACCTGCTGGCAATCACGATCTCGGCGCTACTTCTGCTCTTGGGAGGCGCCGCCTATTCGGAGGAGCCGCTCCCGGCCCCGAGGTACTCGATAATGCAGGACGCGCCACCGACCGGCAGCGCCATCCGCAGGAAACGGCTCGAATCGGACCTTCCGCTGAACAAGCGCTGGGATGAACTGACCGCGGCACAGCAGCGGTCATTCAGGGATCTGTACGATGCAATGAAGGACAGCGACGAACCGCCGTATCCCATGAATGGACTTGAGCCCCTCTACAAGGGGATTGCAAAGGCCCACGATATTCTGCGGAAGTCCGGAACTCTCGACCTGGAAGTGCGGGTGAGCGCGGCGGGTGACGCCATGTCGGTTGCCATATTCAAATCTCCCACACCGGAAGTGGCGAAGGCCGCGGCGGGGATGCTGATGCTGCAGAAATACAAGCCGGCCAAATGCGGCGGCCAGCCCTGCGCAATGTCGTTTCCGCTGCGCATGGAGTTGACGCAGGAGCCATGACGGCCAAGTCGCCGGCCGATCGATGACGCGGCCACGCCTGCTCCTCGGCGCGGTTGCTTGCTTGCTCGTCGCCGCCTGCGCGATGTGCGACGTACAGTCGTTGCACACGAGCTGGTCGCCGCGACCCGGCAACCCGACCAGTCCCAACGAGGCTTACTGGAACAGCCAGGTCTCGGGCTATATCTCGCAGACTGCGCGCTATCCGCTGGCGGCGTGCCGGGCGGGACAGCAAGGTTCGGTCGCGATCGACATCTTCTTCACCGCGCGCGGTGAAATCGACCGCGCGACGCTGGCGCGAAGCTCCGGCTTTCCGCTGCTGGACGCGGAAGCGCTGGCAACCTGGGAGCGTCTCAAGGACAACGGCGCGAAGTTCGACATTCCCAAAGACGATCCGCGGGCAGGCAATTCGTTTGTCTTTCGCCTGACCATGAATTTTCGGAACGGCTGAAGCAGATACTCCTATCCATGATCCGCTCCGAGCGCCTGACCGCTGACCTGCAAGGTCCGTTCGCCGTCTTTCTGATCGGCATGCGGATCAACAAGCTTTGGAAGGTGCACCAGTGGTTGCCCGTGGCACGGGCGATGCCGCGCATGCTCAAGGAGCTGGCACAGCGGCCGCAGGAAGGCATGTTGGGCGCCGAAATGTGGTTCGGGCGCACCACCATCATGCTGCAGTACTGGCGCTCGGTCGAACAATTGCTGGCCTACGCCACGAATCGCGACGCGGTCCATCTGCCGGCGTGGCGCGCGTTCAATCAGGCAGTCGGCGTAAGCGGCGACGTCGGCATCTGGCATGAGATGTATTCGGGTGTGCCGGGCACCTATGAAAATGTCTACGTCAACATGCCACCGTTTGGCCTGGGTAAGGTGGGCAACGTTCGGACTGCGAGCGGCGAATTGCGTTCGGCGCTGGAACGGATCAGGGCCAGCGGCAGCGTGCGGCGAGCGGCATCAGCGAAAAAGGGCCGCCTGCATGCATGAATTGAGAACTGAAATCGAAATCGGCGTGCCGCCTGTACGCGTCTGGCAAATCCTGCTCGATTTCCCGGCGTATCCAAAATGGAATCCGTTTATCCGCTCGATCGCGGGAACCGCTCGTGTCGGCGAGCGCCTGACAGCCTTGATTCGACCGCAGGGCGCCAAGGCGATGACGTTTCGTCCCACGCTGCTGGTCGTCACTCCCAACCAGGAGTTGCGCTGGCTGGGTCGCTTTCTCCTGCCCGGTCTTTTCGACGGCGAGCACTACTTTCAGATCGCCCCGATCGCGGCTGATCGAGTGCGTTTCATCCAGGGTGAGAAGTTCTCGGGTCTCCTCGTCGCCTTGGCGGTGTCGCAGCTCGAGCGCGGGACCAGGGCGGGTTTTGCAGCGATGAACCAGGCGTTGAAGGCGCGGGCGGAAGCTGCCGCGTAACGCCGCCATCAAGCGCGACGCGGGGGCGCTAGTTCTTTCGCAAAGAAGCGCCTGGCAGTACGGGCACGGATTCTGCCGCTTGAGTTGGGTCTCGTCTCGGTACTCGCGCGCGACAAAGTCCGAGATGAGAGCGAAACTCCCGAAGACTCCTAGTCCGGTTGCGCAACGACATTGATCGGAGGCGATGTCCTTGGACGAGCGTACGTTGGGTTGTTGTGTTGCGCCGGCGCCGCGATCCCTCTGCTAGTAGAAGAGGGAAAATTTTTCGGCCGCGGCGAATCGGGTCGCCGTCCTATTCGGCGCGGCTTACACTGCAGCGCGGATCGAACAACGAGGATCGCCGATCGGCGAGGTGGGAGGAGACTACATGAGACGGAGATGGGTCTGGAGTGCGGCAACGTGCGCAGCGTTTCTGTTCGGCTGCGCCTATCTGGAAACGGGCCGCATGGCCGCCGGCACCCCGGGCGCGCAGGCCGGCAAGCGTGAACTGATGGTCGTCGGCAACGATGAGAAGCAGACCTGGGATGATGCCGGCAAACCCATATTCGGGCCCGAGGGCCGCGATACGGTTTCGATCATCGACATCGGCACCGATCCGATGGCGCCTCGGATCCTGGTCAACCTGCAACTGACGAACACCGTGGTCGGCCCGCCGGTCAACCTCGCGATCACACCGGACGAGAAGCTGGCGCTGGTGGCCAATTCGATCAACACAGTGCAGGAGGGCGATGCCTGGAAACAGGTGCCGGACAATCGTCTGTGGGTGATCGATCTCACGACCGCGCCGCCGGCGCTGATCGACACGATCACCTTGGGCAAGCAGCCGTCGGGACTGTCGATCAATCGCGCCGGCAATCTGGCGCTGGTCGCCAATCGCGCCGATGGTTCGG
>Ga0137409_10008824_pt1 | contig 10286 bp, 7 predicted proteins | sample CZODoug1_16funga_FD_122059 | JGI IMG/M metagenome (GOLD analysis project Ga0137409, IMG submission 122059) | Vadose zone soil fungal communities from Angelo Coast Range Reserve, California, USA - CZODoug1_16fungal (Hybrid Assembly) | ecosystem: Environmental > Terrestrial > Soil > Vadose zone...
CCCAGCGAAAACGTTGCGCACCATGAACCACAAATTCGCCGGCCGTTCCGCTAGCCGCCGCACAAACCACGGATACCAATAACTGCCGTAAGCGACGAGCACGATGGAAGTGCAACCCTCATTGGCGAGGCGCTCCTGTTCGGCGCGCTGGATGCCGTAGAGCATCTGCACTTCAAAGTCTTTCTTCGAGAAGCCTTCCGCGAACGCACATTCAGCCAGCCGCCGAATCAGCGCCACATCGTGCGTGCCAAAAGCGGCGCGCACGCAGCGATTCTCCTTCTTGGCTTTCAGCATCTGGTTTCCAAGCGCGAAATAATTTTCGTCGACGTCCTGCTTCCGCGGAAACGCGATTTCCGGCGGCTCGTTGTACGCTCCTTTGACCAGCCGGATCGAAGGCCGCAGCGGCAGAAGCTTAGCCAGGTCATCCTTTGTTCGATGGAGGTACGCCTGCAGGCATACGCCAACGTTGGGATGAGCCGTCAGGGCGCGGCGATAGAGATCCAGTGTCGCGTCCACATAGTTGCTTGCTTCCATGTCCACCCAGACAATGGAATCCTTTTCTGCGCGCTCGATGATGGCGTTTAAATACTCGAAGCACAAATCCGGCGAGAGATCCAATCCGAGTTGTGTCAATTTAACGGAAATCTCCGCTTGCAAACCCTTTTCTCTGATGCTCTTCAGCACTTCGAGATAATGTTCGGCGACCTGCAGCGCTTCCGCGCGGTCCTTGATGTTTTCGCCCAAATGCGTGAAGACCGCGCCAATCTTCTTGCTTCGCAGTGCCTCCGCCGCGCCAAGTGCGTCCTCCAGCGTTTCGCCAGGCATAAACCGCGACACGGTGCGCCTGACAAAGGGATAATTCGCTGCCCGATGGCGTAGCCACTGATTTTGAGACGCTGCCAGCAGCATCGATCGCATGAGACTCATGGATACGTCGCCTCTTTGCTCTGGAATTCAAGCTCTCGCGGCTTCCGATTTCCTTCAAAGATCAGAAAACGGCCAGCACGCGGAGAAGCACTCCGGCAAGCACGCCTCCGATGAGCGGACCAATCACAGGAATCGGGGCATAGCCCCAATCCGAGCCACCTTTCCCTGCAATCGGAAGAATGGCATGCGCGATGCGCGGCCCAAGATCTCTTGCCGGATTGATGGCGTATCCGGTTGGCCCGCCCAGGGAAAGGCCGATACCCCAGACCAGGCTACCTATGAGATACGGGCCGAGTCCCGTCGCGGGTCCACCCGCTGAAACAATCTTGGAAAAAATCGCGCCAACTACGAAGACGAGCGCGAAGGTGGCAATGATTTCGCTCAGTAAATTTGTAACTGTATTTCGAATCGCCGGCGCGGTACAAAAGCAACCCAGTTTCGCCGCAGTGTCCGGCGTCTCCTTCCAATGCGGCAGGTAATGGAGCCAGACAAGCCCCGCGCCCACGATGCCCCCGAGCATCTGTGCCACAAGGTATGGACCGAACTTTGCAAAATTGCCGTCACGCACGGCGAATCCGGCTGTCACCGCCGGATTCAGATGCGCGTCACTGCTTCCGCACGCAATGGCCGTAAAAACGCCCGCCATCACCGCGAAAGCCCACCCGGCGGTAATCACTATCCAGCCACTGCCCTCTGCTTTTGACCGTTTCAGAAGCACGGCGGCGACCACTCCATCGCCAAGCAGGATCAGAATCATCGTGCCGAAAAATTCACCGGCCAGCGGTGAGGTCATAAGCGAGTGCCTCCGTCAGGAATCCATCCAGTCAAACGATCGTGTAACCGCCTTCTTCCATTGCTTATACAATCGCTCGCGGTCCGCCTCGGCGAGATGTGGCTTCCACGTACGGTCAACCGCCCAGTTGGCCCGCAACTCTTCTAGGCCCGAAAAGAACCCTACAGCCAGCCCAGCGGCATAGGCCGCGCCGAGCGCCGTCGTCTCTTGAATTACTGGGCGCACGACTTCGCGGTTCAAGATATCCGCCTGAAATTGCATCAACAGGTCGTTCGCTACCATGCCGCCGTCCACGCGGAGGCTCGCGAGGCCGATATGCGAATCTTTCTCCATCGCCTCGACTACTTCCCGCGTCTGGAACGCCGTAGCTTCCAGAACTGCTCGCGCCAGATGTCCTTTATTCGCGTAGCGCGTCAACCCGGCAATGACCCCTCGCGCATTCTCCTTCCAATATGGCGCGTACAGCCCGGAAAACGCCGGAACGAAGTAAACGCCGCCATTGTCGTCGACCGTTCGCGCCAGCATCTCGACGTCTGTGCTCTTTTCAATAATTCCGAGGTTGTCGCGCAGCCACTGCACCAGGGCGCCGGTAATGGCGACGCTCCCTTCCAACGCGTAGTGTGCAGCCCCGCCGCCAAACTTGTAGGCGACCGTGGTGAGCAAGCCGAAGTTGGAAGGCACCGGCCGTTCGCCCGTGTTCATTAAGAGAAAGCAGCCCGTGCCGTAGGTGTTCTTCACTTCGCCAGGACGAAAACACGCCTGGCCAACCAACGCCGCCTGCTGATCTCCGAGGATTCCAGTGATCGGAACGCTCGCGACTGCACTTAGTTTCGCTTCTCCATAGACTTCGCTGCTCGAACGCACTTTTGGCAGCACCGCTCGGGGAATGTCAAAGGCCGCGAGCAACTTTTCATCCCAATCCAGTGTTAGCAAATTGAGGAGCTGCGTCCGGCTCGCGTTGGTCACGTCTGTCACGTGCATGCCGCCTTGAGGGCCTCCGGTCAAGTTCCAGAGGAGAAACGTATCGATATTTCCGAACAGCAACTCGCCCCCGGCCGCTCTTTCCCGCGCGCCGGGAACATTCTCGAGCAGCCAACGCAGCTTCAGACTGCTGAAGTACGTGCTCAGTGGCAATCCAGTTTGTGGACGAAAGCGGTCTTGTCCACCCTCCCTGGCGTAGCGTGCGACATCTTCCGCAACCCGCGTGTCCTGCCAGACAATTGCATTCGCAACTGGATTGCCGGTCTTGCGCTCCCACAGGACGGTGGTTTCCCGCTGATTGGTGATCCCGATCGCAGCCAGATCCGAGGCGCGCAGTCCGCGCTGCTCCAGCGCCTCGGCAATCACTTCCTCCGTGCGCCGCTGGATTTCCAACGGATCGTGCTCCACCCAACCCGGTTTCGGGAAAATCTGTTCGTGCTCTTTTTGCGCCACGGCGGCGATACGCGCGGACTGGTCAAACACCATGAATCGCGTGCTCGTCGTGCCTTGGTCGATTGCTCCAATGTAATTTTTCACCGCGCCGGTCCTTTTCGTAGACGCAGCAGCATACTACGCCACCGTTGCCCTTGCTTCATGCAAATGGCCGCCCATCCCCTGCGACGGCAAACGCTTTGCTCGCGTGCAAACTGGAATTCGGCCTTCCTTACACGTCATACGTCCGCGGGGCCGATTGCCGCATCTAAGAGTAGGAGGATAGGTAAAAAGGAAAAACAATGATCGAGAAAATAAAATCCAGCCGTCTTGCCATGATGATTGTCGCACTCGCTCTGGCATCCGGACTATTTGTAGGAAATGCCAGGGCCGCCGCACCGGGAACCACCACTATGACGGTAACCGCGGTCGGCAAGAAAAACACCAGCCCGCCGCTCGTTACCAAGGACGACGTCGAGCTTTATTTGAACAAGGAACGCACTCAGATTTCCGACTGGAAGCACGACGGAAAACTATATCTCGCCGTTCTAATTGACGATTCGCTGGACAGCGTTATCGCCAACCAGTGGAACGATCTAAAGGCGTTTTTCGCCGCCCAGCCCGATACCACCTACATTTCTGTAGCCTACGCGCGCAATGGCACTGCGATGCTGGCCCAGGATTTCACCAACGACCACGAACTCGCAGCCAAGGCATTGCGCATCCCGGTCGGGAGTGGTGGTGCGTTCACGAGCCCCTATCTCGCGCTTCTGGACCTGATGAAGCGGTGGCCTGCCTCCGCGGACAGACGCTCCATCCTCCTGTTCTCCTCCGGCATTGACTATTTTCGCGGGGATTTTTGGACCAAGCCCCCGGATCTCGATTCCACCGTCAGCCGCGCGCAGAAGGAGAACATCAACGTTTGGACAATCTATGCTCCGGATGCCGGGCATCGGGGGCGCGGATTCTTCATCGCCAACAGAGCGCAGTCGTACCTTACCGAACTCTCGGATGAAACAGGCGCCGAATCCTTCTATCTCGGCACCGCGGACCCCGTCACGCTGAAGCCCTATTTTGACGAGCTCGCCACGCATCTGAGCAACCAGTACCTCCTGACGTTCAAGGCCAGCGGAGGAGCAAAAGGGCGCTTTGAGCGCGTCCGGGTCGCTACTGAACTGCCTCACGTTGAGTTCTTGGCGCCTTCGCAAGCTTTTCTCCCTCCAGCCAAATGAACGCTGAAATTAAATCGCCTTGAGAACAACAAAAAGGCGCGGACGACTTAGTCCGCGCCTTTTCATGTGAGGCAAAATAGTTCGGCGCAATTCATCTCGCGCCGCGCTGATTTCTCTGCAGGAAAGTGATGCTCAGTCGTCAGAACCGCTGAGGACCGCCGCTTGCGTGGAATCGCGGATCACCAGTTCCGGGTTCATCTTGTGCCGCGAGATCGTCCATTCGCGCTTCTCCAGCCCGGCATTAACGCCTTCCATCACGATATTCACGGCCAGGTTTCCCATCGCTTCCAGCGGCTGCCTCACTGTTGTCAAGGCCGGCGCGGACAGCGACGAGAGCGGCACATCGTCGAAGCCCACCACGGAGCAATTCTCCGGTACTTTCACGCCCGCTTTCGTCAGCGCTCGGATCGCGCCCAGCGCCGTCAAGTCGTCGAAGGCCATCAGTGCCGTGAACCGCTTCTTTCGCTGTAGCAATTCCTCTGTGAAGCGGTACCCGCCTTCGAAGCCCGAGTTGGGGTCCAAGGAATCGGGCAATTGCAGGACAAGCGCCGGGTCGATCTCCAGCCCCGCCGAGTGCGCGAACTTCTGAATCCCTTTCCACCGCGGTCCGCTGTCGATCAGCATTTTAGGGCCGCGGATGAACGCGATCTTGCGATGCCCCAGATGGTGGAGATGTTCGAGCGCGAGCCGCCCTCCCGCTTCGTTGTCCACCATCACCGAGCTGACGTCGTTGCCGGGCATCTCCCATCCGATAGTGGCTGCGGTAATGTTTCTTTTGCTGAGGTCCGCGAGCAGTTGGATGTCAACGAAGAGCCAATTCGCGACGACGATCAATGCCTCGACGTGGTGTTCGAGCAGCATTTCCAGATATCGTTCGAACCGGTTTCTCTGGTTGTGGGCGTCGGCGAAAATCTGGATGTAAGATGACTGATAGAGCGCGTTCTCAATGCCGCGCAGGACCGGCGTGCAAAAGGGATCGGTAATGTCAAAGAACATCACGCCGACGCTGTGGCTCCGCTTGCTCCGCAAGAAACGCGCCATCGCGTTCGGCCGGTAGCCGAGTTTCTTTGCCACTTCCTCGATGCGCTTTTTCGTTGCCGGCGCGATGTACCGTGCCAGCGGCGCGTTATTCAGCACGATCGAAACCGTTGCCGGCGAGAAGCCGCTGGACTTCGCGACGTCCCTCATCGTGATGGTCTGGTTCTTTATGCTTTGCCGTTTCACACCCGCCCCTCCCGAGGCCCTATCATGTGGCGTTTGCGGTTCGAATTGCAATGTTCGTTCCTTCATGGAATTGCGCGTTCTACTCGGCGGGCGCTTCAAAAGTCATGGTTTTACGGAAACCGGATGTTTTCCACGCCCCGTAAATCAGTCCTACGGCCACCCACACGGCTCCAAGTTTTTTTGCCGGCATACTCAGCTGCAGAAAGATGTAGCCGCAAATTCCGAACCCCAGCAGCGGCCAGAGAACCGGCCAAGCGGTCTTCCGTTCCGCGCGGAGGAAGTAGCGCACAAAAGCCGCTGCGTTTACGCCCATGAAGGCGATGAACGCTCCGAAATTAAGCATTTCTGCCCCACGTTCATAGGTGAGAAAAAACGAACCCGCCAGCGCGATCGCTCCGATCAAAATCACGTTGTTGGCCGGAATATGCCGCTTGGCTTCGATCTTGCCGAAAAATCCCTTCGGGAGCGCGTCGTTGCGGCCCATCCCGTAAAGCAGGCGTGCGGCTGCCAGCTGCGCGCCCATTCCGGAGCCGATGTTGGCGATCAGGATCGTGAAATTCAGCAACTGAAATAGGAAGAAGCCGCCCACCTGCCTCGCCACCAGCGGAAACGCCGATTCCACTTGTTCCGCTGGAAACGGTTTTGACCCCCATACCAGCTGTGCCGCGTACACCTCTAGCGAAGACAGAACTCCCGCCACCACGCACACCAGCACGGTTGCCAGCAGGATGTTCCTCCGTGGGTTTTCCACTTCCTCCGAGAACGTCGAAATGGCGTCGAAGCCGATGTACGTCAATACGGCGATGGAAGTGCCGTGGAAAATGGAATTCAGGTTGAACGTGGCCGGATCGTAGAAAGGCCGCGAAAAGAATCCCGCCCCGTATTCGTGCAATCCCAGCAAGAACCGGATCACAAATCCGAAAAACACTATTACCACGATGGTCATCCCGGCGGCCAGCACGTCGTTGATTCGCGCGGATGTTTTCACGCCGCGAAGGTTGAGCAAAGTAAAAGCCGTTGCGTAGAAAACCGCCAGCGCCCAGTAGGGCACTCCCGGCAAAATGTTCTGCGTCAGTTTGCTGCACAGAATCGTGCAGATCAGCGGGTTGAGAATGTAGTCCATCACCATCGCCCAGCCCGTCAGGTAGCCCAGCCCGGGATGAATTTCCTGGCCGACGTAGGTGTACGCGGACCCCGCGCTCGGATAAACGCGCGCCAGCATCCCGTAACTGATCGCCGTGAACAGCATCGCTACCATCGCGATCAGTATCGTGGTCACCACGTGTCCGCCCGCCGCGTTATTCACTATCCCGTATAGCCCCATCGGGGCGATCGGCTGGATGATCACGATGCCGATGATGATCAAATTCCATAACGTCAGTGAGCGCTTCAGGCGCGGCGCGGAATTCGCGGTGTTTTCGTTGCTCAAACAATTCTCCTTTTCCTGGGGAACTGCGGTTCGAACCCGGCGTCACTGTACCGTGTGGTTGAGCGGACTCTCGCCGTCACGCTGCCCCGTGCCGCCTTCATTCATCTGTATTTAATCGTTTCAAGGCTGACAGTGTGCGCAATCTTACCCCTGCGTGCAACTGCAAAAGTTTTCTCCCCGCCCTCGCCGGTTTCCCGGGGGCGTTCTACTGCCACATTTTGGCCTGCACTTTCGTACAGGTTCCGTAATTCACAGGACGGTGCCTCTTGCCTCAACTGCTCTTCGAATTGCCCGTAACGGAGATTCCCCCGCGTAGTCTAATTAAGTAGGCGTCCGGCCCGGAAAATTAGAGGAAAGTTCAGCAACCCCATGGGCGAAGCCCCTCTCACACGCCGTCGCGGCAACACCAGGATCTTTCTGGCGCATTTCGGCGCCTTTCTATTTGTGGTTCTCGCTGCTTATTGGCTTCGCAGAATTAAGCTTGAGCCCGACGCCATTCTTCAGGGCTACCTGCAGGTCATCAGCGGGCTTCTCGCTTTTGTTTTTGCCGCGGTTACCCTCGTTCGCTTCCAGGGAACTCAGGACCGCATTTCACTGATTCTCGGCGCGGGATTTCTTCTTTCCGGCGCTATATTGACAGCCACCAGCGTCCTCTTTTTTCAATTTCTTCCGGACGCCCCCCTCCGGCTTCTTTGGGCTCCCATTGCCTGGTGGCTGGGCCGCATCGTTCTGGCGCTTCTGCTCGTCGTCGCGCTTCTCGTCGAGCATTTCCTTCCGCGTTCGCGTCATCCGCGCCGCGAAATCGCCGGCGCCTTGCTTGCGGTAATCGCACTCACGTACGTGCTCGCCGTCGCGCTTCGCCGTTTGCCGCCGGAGGTCTCTCGTCATCCCGGCGCCTTCTTCCCAAATCCGGAGCAGTTGCTGCCCGGCGCGATATTCCTCGTGAGTCTCGTCTGGTTTCGCCGGCGTTTGTCCGTGGAGGATTCCGCTTTCGACCGCACCATCTATGCGGCCACCTGGCTGAATGTCGCCGCGCAGCTTTCCTCCGCCGAATCCGCGCGTCTGCTGGATGCTCCCTTCGTTTTCGCCCAGGCCCTTATGGTGCTGGGCTACACCGTCGCTCTAGGTGGCGCTCTTCTTGATAACGCACGGCTCTTCGAGCAAGTCCACCATCTTGCCGTCAGCGATCCCCTCACCGGTCTCGCCAACTACCGGCGACTCCTCGACGTTCTGGAAAACGAGACCGAGCGCACCAATCGCACCGGCCGTCCTTTTTCCGTCCTCCTTCTCGACCTCGACGGCTTGAAAACAATTAATGACAATTACGGCCATCTCGTTGGCAGCCGCGCCATATGCCGTCTCGCCGACGTCCTCAGGATTCACTGCCGCGCCGTCGACACTGCCGCGCGGTACGGCGGCGACGAATTTGCCCTCGTCCTCCCGGAATCCGGCGAAGAAGAAGCGCACCGCGTCGCCGATCGCATTCGCGAGGTTATGGCTAATGACGATGAACCGCCGCGCCTCTCCGCGAGTATCGGCATATCCGTCTACCGTGGCGATGGCGAACGCATCGAAACACTGCTTTCAGAAGCGGACAAGCATCTCTACGCGGAAAAGACGAAGCGGGCAAAGCGCAACGCTGCCGCGCTTAATCCCCGCCGCCGTACGCCCAAAATCTGAACTGCTTGAGTTGTTGGCCCGCTTGCTCGAATCACCTGTTGGCGCGCAAGGCGCGTGCTGCTCGGGCAGGGACGGTCAGTACACTGCACGCCTCTGGACGGTCTCCTTTGTAACCAGCGAGAAGCGCGCTTCCCCCGGCGCTCCATCGAGCAACCGCCCCGTCACGTACTCTCCCACGGCCGGGCCGTGTTTGAATCCGTGCCCCGAGCCTCCGCCTGCGAACCACACATTCTCCATCTCCGGATGCCGGTCAATTAAAAAATCCCCGTTCGATGTGTTCTCGTATTGGCAGACGCGAGTTTCCACAATCGGCGCATCCTTCAGTGCCGGAAATCGCCACGCCACATACTGCCGGATTTCCTCTATCGCGCCGGCGGAAACGGTTCGTGATTGCGTATCGGGATCGATTCTCTCGCCGTGACGGTCGAGGGCGATTTTCAAACCGCGGGTTTCCAAGTCAGGCATTCCGTAACTTTCGTCGCCTTGAAACAAAAAAGTGGGCAGCGCCGGGGGAGCAAAACGGGCATCGCCGGCCGGAACGCCAAAAAAGAACACTTCCTGCCGGCTTGGGAAAATGCGCGAGCCGAGGATATCCGGAAAAAGTTTACCCAGCCACGGACCACAGGCAAAAACGAATTGCCCCGCGGCAATATTCTCACCCTGATTCGTTGCGATGTGGTGCACGCGGCCCGATCCCTTCGGCTCCAGGACCTGCGCATTTCGGTACTCCGCGCCCTGTCGAACTGTATCCTCTACAACAACCGCCACCGCGCGCCGCGCCATCAGTGCGCCGCTATGCGGTTCGAGAAGCCCGCCCGCAATACCAGCAAGACCAATTTGGGGAAACCGCTCTTCAAGCGCCTTAATGTCCATCTGTTCGAACGGCACTCCGCAGCGCGTGAGTGTTGCGGCCGTTTGGCGGAAGCGCGCATCGTCGCCTCCTGAAAGCCACAAAACACCGGTCTCCTGAAAAAGCCTCTCTTGGGCCCTCGCGGCAAAAAGTTCCTTCCACTGAATGAGAGACCGTTGTGACCACCGCGTATAGATTTCATCCGCGCCATAGCCCATTCGAATGATGCGTGATTCGCCCCCAGAACTGGCCCGCGAATGTGCCGAACCGTAGGCCTCAATCAGCGCCACCCGCTGGCCCCGTTTGGTGAGGTGCCAGGCTGTCCACGCGCCGAAGACGCCCGCCCCAATCACCGCAACGTCGAATGCTCTTTGATTGCCCACTCTCGCCCCGCTCGACCTGTCATCCTATCCCAATCTCTTGCCGCGGAGCATCCGCTACTCTCCGCCTAACTCCGTGACCTCTCTGTTCCTCCCTCTGTGAACTCCGTGTTAATTCTTCTCTCTTCCCCGTGATACCATGCATCGTTTCGTCCAACGCTATTGGGAGGTTCGCGTGAAAGTGTTTCCCCGGTCCGTCGCAATCCTGTTTTCCTTTTTTCTTTCCTGCTTCCTGTTTACAGAAAACGCCAAAACCCAGCAAGCCGCCAATTCGATCGATCCTAAGACCTACGGCGGAATGAAGTGGCGCCTCATCGGACCCTTTCGCGGTGGCCGCGCCCTCGCCGTCGCCGGAGTC
>Ga0137409_10008825_pt1 | contig 10285 bp, 8 predicted proteins | sample CZODoug1_16funga_FD_122059 | JGI IMG/M metagenome (GOLD analysis project Ga0137409, IMG submission 122059) | Vadose zone soil fungal communities from Angelo Coast Range Reserve, California, USA - CZODoug1_16fungal (Hybrid Assembly) | ecosystem: Environmental > Terrestrial > Soil > Vadose zone...
ATTGCTCCAGGAATTCATCCAGTGTTTCTCCGCCTTCGAGGTAGTCCAGCAGCGTCTGGAAAGGGACGCGCGTGCCGCGGAACACTGGTTCCCCGCTGTGGATTTCCGGATCTTGGACAATGACGCTATTAGAGACAGTAGCCATAGCGAACCTCCTGCGCGCATCCCGATTATCTCATCCATCCACAAGAACCGTGCTGAAAAGTGCAAATCGACCGGCACGAAGTTGAGTCTAATCCCGGACACGCAAGACCTCCGTATGCGCCATCCAGAATCATCTTAGAATTTATCGTCTGTGCCACCTGCCTATTTTTTCACCGGTTACGCAGCTTGCTCTGGACTCGGCATTGGCTCGGATGTCTGATTTTTGAGGGGCTCGAAGTAGAGCCAGCGCAGCAGCACGCACCAGACCAGCAGGAGTAAAACGAATCGGACCAGCTCAGGCAATGCGTCCTGGAGCGAGAAGCCCGGCAAAGAAGTCGTGCGCGGCACCAATCCCCCGTATTGTTTTCGCGAAAGCCAGCCTGCAACAGGTGAGGGAAAACCCGCCGTACGGTTGATAGGGGAGGTGGTGGAAACGTCGGCATCATTCGAAGCCCGCTACGCGCCACCACCTTACCCGACCAAGAATGATCGAAATGGCCGTCTCTAACTATCTTTAGAATCAACACGTATAAGGCAACCCCGCAAGTGTTGATTCTAAACCACTTACGGCAATACTAAGTCCTTTAGATGCAACTTACAAAAAACATAGGGGGGCGGTCCCAGTCTTGTGGGAGTGCGGCGGCTTGCCGCCGCTTCTCTTTCATCCACGGAACACGGGTCACGGGACATGGCCTGTCCCTGCTTCCTTCGGCACCAACTGGTAGCTTACAAACGCGAACTGCTTCCCGTCCGGCGACCACGACGGCACATTCATCGTTCCTTGCCCGCCGAACAACTTCGCCAGTACGGTGACCTTCTTGTCTTTCAGCGTCATCATGCGCAGCATCACATCTTTGTTCTCGGGATGGCCCTTCACGCTAGGGTCAAACGTGACGAACACCATCTGTTGCCCGTCCGGCGAGAGGTGCGGAAACCAATCGTTGTCTTCGCCAAACATGATCTGCTCCTGCTCGCTTCCATCGGCACGCATCCGCCAGATCTGCATGTGCCCGGTGCGTTCGGAGTTGAAGTAAATGTATTTTCCATCGGGCGAATATTCCGGGCCATCGTCCAGCCCCTTGGCGGTGGTCAGTTGCATCTCCTCGCCGCCCGCCGCCGGAATCGCGTAGATATCGAAATCCCCATTCCTCTCGCCGACGAACGCCAGCGTCTTCCCGTCCGGCGACCAGCCATGCCAGTACGAAGGAGATTTTTGAGTGATGCGCCGCGGCGCGCCGCCGCCAATCGGCACGATGTACACAAGGGAGCGATGCTCCTCTTGCGAGTTGTCGCTGATCACCAGTTGTGTGCCGTCCGGCGAAATACCGTGGTCGTTGTTGCAGCGCGTCGCGAATCCCGTGTCGATGGTCTGCGGAGTCCCGCCCGTCACCGGAATCCTCTCGATCCGCCCGTTTCTGTTGAACAGCAACGTCTTGCCATGGGGCCTCCAGTTGGGCGCCTCGAACCGCCCCGGCGCAACGTAAATCGCGCGCCGCTCCGTGGATGCCACCGTGATAATTTCCAGCGTGCTGTAGAGCGTGTACGCGGAAGCGGCAACGGGTGCAGGCTCCGCCGCCTTCAAATCGACATTCGAGAACACCGCTTTCTCGACGACGTTTTTATCGTGGCTGCACACGCCGATCCCCACATAAAACGGCTCCTTCAATGCGATCCGCATGGATCCGCCTGCCAGATGAAATTCGCCGTTTTCCTCCGCGAGCCACAGGGAGAAGTACGCGCCGCGCTTTTCTATCCGCAACCGCGCAGGCGCGGAAATGTTGGCCTGGATTTCGTGCGTGACCGTGCCCTTCTCCTCGCGATATTGCAGCGAAGTCAAACCGCTGCCATGCAGCGCCGCGTCCGCGTAAGGCGAATCGGCATCCAGGCTTTGGCGGATCATGAGCACCGCTTTTCGGTGTTCGTTCGCGCCCTTCCCGAGAAAGGAGATGTCCGCCGTCAGCGTGATGTCGCCGGACACTTTCTTCCACGCGAATTGGAAAGCGTCGCTAGCAAACCACATGTTCTCGCCGCTGCCGGCGATCGTGTAGCTTCGTTTCGCCGCGTCGTATTCCACGGAACCCGCGTGAAGAACCGTTCCAATGTTTCCGCGGCCCTCGAAGATGCCGGCCCCTGTTGGGGATTGTTCCGCCTTCGCGCTGTTCTGCGCCGCGCATACCAAAGCAAGAACGCCAGTCAGCGCCGTCAACCAAACTATTTTCTTTCCATCCACGGTGAAATCCTCCATTCCCCAAAACGAATTGGAAACGTTAGGCTGGCTCTGGAGGATTGTCAATTCGGTTTACCCTTGGCGCTTGGGCGAATTCTTTGGCGCTGTTCGATTTCCGCCTTCGCCTTTATTTCCCTTTTCTTCCCTCACATGTTATCTTCGCCGTCGCAGGGGGAATTCTTTATGTCTGTGAATAAAGTCATTCTCGTCGGCCGTCTGGGCCGCGATCCAGAAACCCGCTACACCGGCGGCGGCCAGGCGGTCGCTAATTTTTCGATGGCCACGGATGAGTCTTACAAAGACAAAAACGGCGAGCGCCAGAAGCGCACCGAGTGGCACAAGATCGTCGTGTGGAGCAAACTGGCTGAAATCGCTCAACAGTATTTGAAAAAAGGCTCTCTTCTCTATCTCGAAGGCCGACTTCAAACGCGGGAGTGGCAGGACAAGGAAGGTCAGAAGCGGACAACCACAGAGATTGTTGCGACCAACTTCCGCATGCTCGGTGGCCGCGCCGAAGGCGCTGCGGCAGGCGGAGGTGGCGGCGCAGCAGCACGCTCCAGCGACGAGATGGAAAGCCATGCCGCGCCAGCCGACGATTCTTACGGCGGCAGCGGAGGTCACGCTGGCGGAGGCCCGGAAATTTCCGACGAAGATATTCCCTTCTAAAGTGTCAAATACCAATCGCCAGCTTCGGCTGCAATCGCGCCCGAAAGGATTGCTTGCGCCCGGCGATCTGCAACTCGCCGAATCCCCAGTACCCGAGTTGAAAGACGGCCAAGCGCTTGCGCGCGTGAAATATCTCTCTATCGATCCGACGATGCGCGTCTGGATGGTCGTGGATACCTACTTTCCCGCTGTACGGATCGGCGAAGTCATGCGCTCCTTCGGCTTCGCGGAAATCGTCGAATCGCGCCATCCCGATTACAAAAAGGGCGACCGCGTCATTGGTCTCACCGGCTTCCAGGATTACGTTGTCGTTGACGCTTCGGATAAGCAATCATTTCAGAAAGTCCCCAAGATCCCTTTCGTTTCGGACACCGCGTTCCTCGGGGTGCTCGGCATCAACGGCCTTACCGCGTTTTTCGGTATGGAAATTGGCCAGCCGAAAAAAGGCGACACGCTCGTAGTCGCCGCCGCCGCTGGCGCTACCGGCAGCATCGTAGGGCAAATTGGGAAGATTCACGGCTGCCGCGTCGTCGGCATTGCCGGCAGCGACGACAAGTGCGCCTGGATCGCCAAGGATCTCGGCTTCGACGTCGCCATCAACTACAAGCTTCCGGACTGGAAAGAAAAACTAGCCGCGGCCACTCCCAACGGTATCGACATCGATTTTGAAAACGTCGGCGGCGAAATCATGCAAGAAGTCTTGAAGCGAATGAATCTCCACGGCCGTGTCGTTCTCTGTGGCCTCATCTCCGGGTACACCAAGGAAGATCCCGCCATGGCGAGCTTCGCTAACGTTCTGGTCAAGCGCCTTCGAGTCCAAGGCTTCATTCTTATCGATTACTCTTCGCGCTTCATGGAAGCCGCAACGCAGCTAGGTCAGTGGAAAATGTTCGGAAAGCTGAAGGGCCGCGAAACGATTGTGGAAGGACTGGAAAAGGCGCCCGATGCCATCAACATGCTCTTCACGGGCGGCAACACCGGAAAACTAATCGTCAAAGTCTGATCGAATTACGCGGCCGCGCCGCACTACTACTGTTCGCGTCTCTTTCGCTCCTCATCCAAGCGCTTCAAAAACTCTTCGAATTTCGGCTTCTGTTCCGGCGTGAGAATCGCGCGAATCTGTTCCCGCCCCTTCTGTCTCGCTTCGTTGACCTGCGGCTCCGCTGACTGGCGAATGGCTTTGTATTGCGCCTGCACACTGGCGATAATCGCCTCGATCTGTTTCTGTTGCTCGGGGGCGAGTTCCAATTCTTGCGTCAGGCGCTGGACTTTTTGCGCCCGCCTTGCCGCCTCGTTCATTTGCGGGGGAGCCGCCAGCGCCGTGTGGCGCGCGAAAACGTAGCCGGTCATTCCGCCGAGCGCCGCGCCCAGCAGGAACACGACGCCAACCCACAGTGCCGCCTTCCGGGTTACCGACATGTCGCTCATTGATTTTTCTCCGCCATGCTCATCAGCACATCATCTTGGTTCATCGGTGGTGCTGGAGCCTCAAACAGGTATTCAGTAGAGGACGCCGCGGTGGGCGGCTTCTCAGGCGCCCCAACAGGTTTTTCGAACAGCCAGGTGCTGCCCGCCAGCAGCACAACCGCAGATACCCACGCAAGCCGCGAAGCATACCGTGGAAACGCGCTCCAGAGACTCGCGGGAAGAGCGAGTTCCCTTTCTCGCATGCGAATCGCTCCCATCACCCCGGCTGCAAACCACGGCCCCGCCTGTTCTGCGCGGGAGGCGACTCCCTTAAAGATTTCCCGAGTCGCGAGAATATCCTGCGCCGCTTCCTGGCAAGTCTCGCAGGCCGCGATGTGGTTGCGCTGCGCCGCAGGCCACCCCTCGCTCAACTGTTCGACGCGTACGGCTTCAGGACGAGCCGCCGCGGAATCCTCCAGCAAATTCTGCGACTTCCAACACTCTTCATCACGCTTCTTCAGCAGGTTCCACATACCCGCCTCCTCACTGCTCTTGCCTTCGTTCTCAATCTCCGCGCTTCTTTGCCTGGCTTACCACCCGGCGCCGGGCTCGAAAAAGTCTAACCTTCACCGTATTGCCGTTCAGATTCAGAACTTCCGCAATCTCCTCGATCGAAAACCCTTCCACTTCTTTCAGGATCAACATCAGCCGGTCCCGTTCATCCAATCCTTCCAGCAACCGCTCCACGCGCTCCCGGGCTTCGATCTTCTCGCTGATATCCGGCCCGGGGTTCACTTTTTCCCCCGACGTAATGATCTGCCTGGCCTGTTCCTCGCTCAGATCGGACTCGTACACCAGGGGTCGAACCTTCTTCTTTCTCAGCAAGTCCCAGCACTCATTCACCGTGATCTTATAAAGCCAGGTGCTGAATGCCGCTCGCTGATCAAATCGCTTCAGCGAGAAATACGCCTTAACAAAAACCTGCTGAGCGATATCTTCCACGTCCTCGCGCCTTCGCAGAATCCCGCCTGCCACTGCAAACACGCGGTGTTGATGACGCCGGACAAGTTCCTCAAACGCCTCCTGGTCCTCTTGCTGCGCGCGGCGAACCAGCTCGCGGTCGTCTGTCGCGCCGGCGGGCTTGGAAGCACGCCCCCGCGGAGCTCCCACCGGGGGGGGCGGGTCCAAAGGCTCCACTTTTGGGACGCGCGACATAGGGTTTTGGTTACGGCTATTATCTCCGGATTGCTAGAGCCTGCATCATATGTTTCACTTCGTGGTCCGTAAATTTTTGCTTGCTTTGTATCTTATCCATATGGAATAATACCTTCATGATTATTGGTGACCGCCTTCGCGCACTCCGCGAAGAAAAGAAACTCTCCCAGGGCGACATCGAAAAGCGTACCGGCCTGCTTCGTTGCTACATTTCCCGCGTAGAGAATGGTCATACCGTCCCGGCCATCGAAACGTTGGAAAAGCTTGCCCGCGCTCTAGAGTGCCCACTCTATCAACTCTTTTATGACGGTGAGGAACCGCCGCAGTTGCCGAATCTCCCCAAGCGCAAGTCGTCCGATGACATCGCCTGGGGCAGCGTCGGTAAAGATGCACGCTTTCTCAACAAGCTTCGCCGCTTGCTGAGCAAAGTGGAAGACGGGGATCGCAAACTCATTCTGTACATGGCCCAGAAAATGGCCAACCGCTAGTCCTGCAATCGGACCTGTGCGGTTGTCTCCGTTCTTTGCCACCAGAACTTAAGGGGAAGGCCGCGCATACCCGCCGCTGTGCGGCCTCTTTTCTTTCCGGCGCGCATCTCTTCAGCAAATTCTCCTTTTCTGGGTGTCCCAAGTCTTCGCTCCCCTCTGCTCATTGCCACGTCCTCTCGCAGCACTATTCCCACTCGATCGTGCTCGGAGGCTTGGAGCTGATATCGTATACCACCCTTGTCACACCGGTTACTTCGTTGACGATGCGCGTCGAGATGCGTTCTAGTACTTCCCCCGGCAGCCGGACCCAGTCCGCCGTCATGGCGTCATCCGATTCCACCACCCTCACTGCCACGGTCAGCCCGTAGGTTCGCCCGTCGCCCATCACGCCCACGCTCCGCACCGGGAGAAGCACCGCAAATGCTTGCCACACCTTGACATACAGGCCGGCACGGCGAATTTCCTCAACCACGATTGCGTCGGCCTCCTGGAGAGTTACCAGATGTGGACGGGTGATCTCTCCGAGCAGCCGGACGGCCAGCCCCGGCCCCGGAAACGGGTGTTTCACCAGGATTTCCTCCGGTAGGCCCAGCTCCTTGCCAATTCGGCGAACCTCGTCCTTAAAGAGGTCCCTCAGCGGTTCGATCAACCCGAAAGGCATCTTTTCCGGCAATCCACCGACGTTATGATGCGTTTTGATGGTCGCGGAGGGCCCCTTCACGGAAACTGACTCGATCACGTCCGGATAAAGGGTCCCCTGCACCAGGTAACCAATCTCGCCATGGGCTTCCCCAGCCTGGAGCTTCTGCGCTTCGTCCGCAAATACCGCGATGAACTCTTTTCCGATTCGCTTGCGCTTTTCCTCGGGGTCCGTAACCCCTTTCAATTGAGCGAGAAAGCGTTCCGAGGCGTCCACGCCGATGACATGGAGTTTCAGCCGGTCCCGCAGCATCTCCAGCGTCTCTTCAAACTCGTTCTTCCTCAGCATCCCCGTATTTACGAAGATGTTCGTCAGCCGCGTTCCCATCGCCCGGTGCACGAGCACCGCCGCAACCGTGGAATCCACGCCCCCGCTGAGCCCGCAGATGGCCCACTTATTTCCCACCTTCTCGCGAATCGCTCGCGTCGTCTCCTCGATAAAGGCCGCGCCGCTCCACTTTGGCTCCGCCTTGCACACTCGGAACAGGAAATTCCGGAGCAGGTCAGTCCCGCGCTCTGTGTGGTTTACTTCCGGGTGAAACTCGACCGCGTAGATCTTCTTTTCCGGGTTCTCCACCGCGGCGATGGCATTCTCGGTTCGTCCGATGGTTCGAAAGCCCTGCGGGAGCGTTCGAACGTGGTCTCCGTGGCTGTTCCACACGCGCAGCGAGGCCGGAACCCCCGTGAACAGGCCGGATCCGCCTTGTTCTTTCGAATCAGCGACGCTCAATTGCGCGCGGCCATATTCCCGCCGCTCCGCCTTCTCTACCGTGCCGCCGAGCGTGTGCGTGATCCACTGCATCCCGTAGCAAATCCCCAGGACCGGAATTCCCAGCGCCAGCACCTTCGGATCGCACTTGGGCGCTTCAGCGTCATAAACCGAGCTCGGACCGCCCGATAGAACGATTCCCGCAGGCTGCAGCTTTCGAATTTCTTCAATAGAAGACGTGCATGGCAAGACAGCGGAAAACACCTGTTGTTCGCGAATGCGGCGCGCGATCAGTTGGGTATACTGCCCGCCGAAATCGAGAACCACCACGCCGCCCAGTTCCGCCTTCATCCTGCCTCCCTGCTCTCGCGCTCGCTCTGCCGCCTGTTTTGCCGCGCTCTCGATCATGCTACCTCCATTGCCTTCGCTCGCGCCGTGCTTGCCTACCGATTGCTTTTGTAGCGGGAGCGGGCGGGGCAAGCCCCGCCCCTACGCCACGACGAGATTCAATAATTTGTCCGGCACGAAAATGCGTTTCACGATGCTTTTGCCGGCGAGATGCGGCGCAATCACAGGGTCCGCTTGCGCGAGCTTTTCGACTTCATCTCCGCTGGTCCCCGCGGCGACTTTCACTTTGCCCCGCAGCCGTCCATTTACCTGCACGGCAATCTCGACTTCGTCCTCGCGCGTCAACGCCTCATCAAATGCCGGCCAGCCGGCGGTCCATAATCCGCCCGTATGTCCCAGCATTTCCCAAAGCTCTTCCGCAAGGTGTGGCGTCATCGGCGCCAGCATCAGCGTCAGCAATTCCAGCACTTCCTTGCGTACTTCCGGCCGCACGCTTTTTTCCAGCGGCTCCTGCAAATAAATCTCGTTGGTCAGCTCCATGATCAGCGCGATCGCCGAATTGAAGTGCCAGCGCGTCTCGAAGTCCTGCGTCACGCGCCGCAGTGTCTGATGCACTTTGCGCAGAAGAATTTTTTCCTTCGGAGAAGCCGTCGTAGCTACGGCGCTTGCGCTTTTCACTCCACGGACCGTTTGAGCGTGGCGTTCCACCAGCCGGTACACGCGATTCAGAAAGCGCCAGGAGCCTTCGATGCTCTCCTCGCTCCACTCCAGATCCTTTTCAGGAGGCGCAGCAAAGAGCGTATAGAGCCGCCCCGTATCCGCTCCATATTTTTGCGCCATCTCTTCCGCGCCGACTACGTTGCCCCGTGACTTGGACATGGCCACACCGCCCTTTTGCACCATGCCTTGCGTAAAGAGCCGCGCCGCAGGCTCGTTGTGCGTAATCAACCCCAGATCGCGCATCACCTTGCACCAGAATCGCGAATACAGAAGGTGCAAGATCGCGTGAGTGATCCCGCCGATGTACTGGTCAATCGGAAACCAGTAAGCGACCTTCGCCGAGTCGAACGGGGCCTTGTTGTTTTGCGGATCGGCGTAGCGATAGAAATACCAGGACGAATCCACAAACGTGTCCATGGTGTCCGTCTCGCGCCGCGCCGGACCGCCGCATTTCGGGCAAATCGTGTTCACGAACTCGGGCGTCGACGCCAGAGGCGATTCTCCCTCGCCAGTGAGCTTCGGATTCGGCGGCAGTAGCACCGGTAAATTTTTGTCCGGCACGGGCACCATGCCGTCCTTCTCGCAATAGATCACCGGAATGGGCGTGCCCCAATACCGCTGCCGCGAAACGCCCCAATCCTTCAGCCTGAAAATTGTCTCGGCGCGCCCGAATCCTTCTTGTTCCGCGAACGCCGCCATCTTCGCGCTCGCTGCGGCGCTCTCCATCCCGCTGTACGGCCCGGAATCCACGCTGACGCCATAATCGGCAAACGCCTCTTCGACAACTTCTCGGCCCGCGCGAGCAGCCCCCGCTAATCTTTTCTCCCCTTCAACTTTCAACTTTGAACCTTCAACTTCTTTTCCCGCCACCACCACGCGGACCGGCAGCCCATATTTCCGGCAGAACTCCAAGTCGCGCTGGTCGTGCGCCGGCACGGCCATGATCGCGCCCGTGCCGTATTCCATCAGCACGAAATTGCCGACCCAGATCGGAATCTTCTCGCCGCTGAAGGGATTGTTGGCGTATCGCCCCGTGAAGAAGCCTTCCTTCTCCATCGTTGCCAGATCCTCGGTTTTCACCGATGCCTGGCGCATTTTGGCCAGCCTGGCATCTGCTTCCACGCGCGCGGACGAACCTTCCAACAGTTTCGGCAGCAGCGGGTGCGCCGGCGCAAGGATTAGCGCCGTCGCACCATAAATCGTGTCAATGCGCGTGGTAAAAACTTCGATTGGTTCCGCGCCCGTCACGTCTGCTACGGCGAACTTCACCTTGGCGCCCTGCGACTTCCCAATCCAGTTCCGCTGCATCAGGATGACGCGTTCGGGCCATCCGCCTTCGAGTTGCTTCAAATCATCCAGCAATTGATCCGCATACGCGGTTGTCTTCAGGAACCACTGTTCAATCTCGCGGGATTCCACCAGCGTGCCCTCGTGACGCCAGCAGTAGCCGCCATTAATCACCTGTTCGTTGGCCAGCACCGTGCAGCACTTTGGGCACCAGTTCACGCGGCTCTTTTTGCGGTACGCCAGTCCGCGCTCCAGCATGCGCAGGAAAAACCACTGGTTCCAGCGGTAATACTCCGGTTCGCAGGTGGAAATCTCCCGACGCCAGTCGTAGCTGAAGCCAAAGCGCCGCAGCACGCGCTGAAATTCCGCAATGTT
>Ga0137409_10008827_pt1 | contig 10285 bp, 13 predicted proteins | sample CZODoug1_16funga_FD_122059 | JGI IMG/M metagenome (GOLD analysis project Ga0137409, IMG submission 122059) | Vadose zone soil fungal communities from Angelo Coast Range Reserve, California, USA - CZODoug1_16fungal (Hybrid Assembly) | ecosystem: Environmental > Terrestrial > Soil > Vadose zone...
GTCGCAACGGCGGACCGAGCGGGCGGCTTTATCCATAGGGAGTTTACATGCGACATTACGAAGTGTGTTTTATCGTTCATCCGGACCAGAGCGAGCAGGTGCCGGCGATGATCGAGCGCTACCGCGCCACGGTGACCTCGAAGAACGGCCAGATCCACCGGCTCGAGGACTGGGGCCGCCGCCAGCTCGCTTTTCCGCTCTCCAAGGTGCACAAGGCGCACTACGTGCTCATGAATATCGAGTGCGACAACGAGACCCTCGGCGAGCTGGAGCATTCGTTCAAGTTCAACGACGCGGTGTTGCGGCACCTGATTATAAGAATGGAACGCGCCTGGACCACGCCTTCGCCGATGATGAAGGAAGAAAAGGCGAAGTCGGTCCTCGGCCCGGGTGAGGCGCCGCGCGGCGAAGCGCCGCGCAGTGAGGCGGTCAAGCCCGCGGAGCCGGCGAGCGCCTGAGCATTGGCGCAAGCGAACCGGGTCACGGTCGCAGGCCGGCTGATCGAGCTGGATGCGCTGCGGCATACGCCCGCGGGCGTCCCGATGCTGAAGTTCAGGCTCCAGCACGATTCTCTGCAAACGGAAGCGGGCGGTGAGCGCAAAGTGAGTTGTGAGATCGCCGCGGTGGCGTTCGAGCGCGAGGCGAAGCTCCTCGCCGCCGCAAAGCTGGGAAGCAGCGTGAAAGTAAACGGGTTTCTTGCCGCAAAGAGCCGTTCGAGCCGGACGCTTTTGCTGCACGCGACGCAGATCGAATTCGCAGAAGGAGAATAGACATGCCCCCACCCAGAGGTCGAGGCGGCTTCGGAAAAGGCAAAGGAAAAGGCAAGGGCCGAGACGGCAAGCGCGAACAGAAGGGTTCGAAGCAGCTTTTCAAGCGCCGCAAGTTCTGCCGCTTCACCGCCGAGAAGATCGAGTGGATCGACTACAAGGACGTCGATCTGCTGAAGGACTTCATCGGCGAGAACGGCAAGATCATCCCGGCGCGGATCACCGGGACGCGCACCCATTACCAGCGCCAGCTGTCGGCCGCGGTGAAGCGTTCGCGCTACCTCGCTTTGCTGCCCTATACGGATCTGCATTAGAGGACGAGGAACCTGCCATGCAAGTGATACTCCTGGAAAAGGTGGTCAACCTGGGCGGCCTCGGCGACGTGGTCAAGGTCAAGGACGGCTACGCACGCAACTACCTGTTGCCGCAGGGCAAGGCGACACGGGCGACGCCCGAGAGCCTCGCCGAGTTCGAGAAAAAGCGCGCGGCGCTTGAGCAGGTCCAGTCCCAGTCCCTCTCCACGGCCCAGGAAAGGGGCACCAAGCTCGATGGCCTGATGGTGCAGATCAGCCAGAAAGCGGGGGTCGACGGCCGCCTGTTCGGCTCGGTCACCAACGTCGACATCGTCGACGCGCTCAAGGCCCAGGGCTTCGAGGTCGAGCGCTCGATGATCCGACTGCCGCAGGGGCCGCTGAAAACGGTCGGCGATCACGAGCTTACGGTCGCGCTGCACACCGACGTCCTGGTCCACATCAAGGTGTCGGTGCTGGGAGAAACGGCGCAACAGTAGCAACGCGCAGACGATGAAGGTGAAAAGGCCGCGCCAGCGGCCTTTTTTGTTGCGTTTTGTTGTAGAGTGGCCGCAGTCCGATCGATCATTCTCATGGCCCAGACTGCGCCCCAGGCCCCCACCGATTCACAGCTGCTGAACCTCAAGCTGCCGCCGCACTCGATCGACGCGGAGCAGTCGGTGCTGGGAGGCCTGCTGATCGACAGCGGCGCCTTCGACAAGGTCGGCGACATCGTCAGCGGCGATGACTTCTATCGCGACGATCACCGGCGCATCTTCCGCCATATTTCCCGTCTCCTCGAAAAAGGCAAGCCCGCCGACGTGGTCACCGTGGACGAGGCGATCAAGGCGAGCGAGGACAAGGACAAGACCGGGGGCATCACCTACCTGGCGGCGCTCGCCGGAAATACGCCGTCGGCGCACAACGTCAGGCGCTACGCCGAGATCGTGCGCGAATGCGCGGTCTTGCGGAGGCTCATCGAGGTCTCGACCGAGATCGCCGACGGCGCTCTGAACCGCATGGGCAAGGAGGTCGGCCAGCTGCTCGATGAGGCCGAATCGAAGATCTTCCAGATCGCCGAGGCCGGGGCGAGGACCCGCCAAGGCTTCATGGAGATCCAGCCGCTGCTCACCCAGGTCATGGAGCGCATCGACCTGCTGTACCACAAGGACAATCCTTCGGACATCACCGGCATTCCCACGGGCTACCGCGATCTCGACCGCGACACTTCGGGACTGCAGCCCGGCGACCTGATCATCATTGCCGGGCGTCCGTCGATGGGCAAGACCGCGCTCGCGCTCAACATCGCCGAGCACGTCGCGGTGGACAACAAGCTGCCGGTGGCGGTGTTCAGCATGGAAATGTCGGGCAGCCAGCTCGCGATGCGCCTGTTGGGTTCGATCGGCCGGCTCGATCAGCACAAGCTGCGCACGGGCAGGCTCTCGGACGACGATTGGAACCGGCTCACCAACGCCGTGGGCAAGCTCCACGATGCGCCGATACTCGTGGACGAGTCGGGCGCGCTGAACGCCCTCGAGCTGCGCGCCAGGGCGCGGCGCCTGCACCGCCAATACGGAGCGCTCGGGCTGATCGTGGTCGACTACCTCCAGCTGATGCAGGCCTCTAGCGAAGGCGAGAACCGCGCGACCGAGATCTCCGAGATCTCGCGCTCGCTGAAGTCGCTCGCCAAGGAGCTCAAGGTTCCGGTGGTGGCGCTATCGCAGCTCTCGCGCGCGGTCGAGCAGCGCACCGGCCCCAAGCGGCCGATCATGTCGGACCTGCGCGAGTCGGGAGCGATCGAGCAGGACGCCGACCTGATCCTCGCGATCTACCGCGAGGAGGTCTACACCCCCGACACGCCGGACAAGGGCATGGCCGAAATCATCATCCTCAAGCAGCGGAACGGCCCCATCGGCACCGTGAAGCTCACCTTCCTCGGCGAGTACACGCGCTTCGAGAACTACGCGCAGAGCGGCGGCTACTAGCTTCGAGCGGCTCTACCTCGGCGCTCCGCTCTTCAGCGCCTCCCAGCCGTCGATGCGAACCCTGGCGACGATCTGGAAGTCCTCGCCGCTCGGACGGACGACTGCGGCTTCGCCCTCCGCGAGATAGGGCGGACCGGCGACGCTGTAAAACGGATTGCCGTGGCCGACCACGACGACATTGCCGCCTGGGCGAACCGGCGTGGTCAGAATTTTTTTCAGCGGCGCGTAGCGTTCCGACCCGGCCGATACCGCCGGACCGCCGCGGACCTCCTGCATCTTCTCCGCCCGTCCGAAGAGCAACTGCGCCGTCTCGACGGTGCGGCAGAACGGGCTCGCGAGAACGCGCTCGACGGGAATCCGCAGCTCGCGGATCGCGGCACCCGCCGCCTTCGCGTCGGCCCGGCCTTGGTCGATGAGATTGCGCTGGTCGGCGCAATCCTCGTAGCTTTTCATTTTCTCGTCGTTCTGGCTGAAATCGGTGGCCGCGTGCCTGAAGTACAGGACGTAGCCGCCGCTGCGCAACTCCGCGAGGACTTGTTGCCGGGAAAGGTCATTCGGCGGAAGGGAGCCGCGGGTCGCCTGGGCTTGCGCCCACGCGGGCGCGCAGAGCAAGGCGGCGAGCAGCAGGACGCGTCGGACGGGTCTCATCATGGCTTTTCGGGCGAGGCTGGGATTGTACGCGGGGACTCGAAGGCGACTTGACATGCGGTAATGAGAACGGTTATCATTTGTATGTGCGCCCCGAGCCAGACCAGAATTTCGATATGGATCAAGATCCTGCACCCAAGTCTTTTCCAAGCGGGCGGGTCGTCAGCGGGCAATTGCTCGGGAGCCGGGGGGACCTGGTGATCGAGCACAACGGGCGCGAGTACCGCCTGCGCCTGACCCAGAGCGGCAAGCTGATACTCACCGCCTGAAGCCGGAGAGAGCATGCACTGTGAATACCATCCCGATCGCGAGGTTCACTGAAAATGCTGCAGATGCTGGTCTTCACGCTGCGCGAAGGCATCGAGGCCTTCCTCATCGTGGCGATCGCCGCGACCTACCTCAGGAAGACCGGTCGCGCGCCGCTGCTGTCGGCGGTGTGGTGGGGCACGGCGCTCGCCGTGCTGCTGTCGCTGGTGCTCGGCGTGTTCCTCGCCGAAACGGCGGTGCAGCCGATCTGGGAAGCCCTGCTCGCTCTGATCGCGGCGGCGTTTGTCATTTCCATGGTCGTCTACATGCTCAAGCACGCGAAGCACCTGCGCGGAGAGATGGGCGCGCGGCTCGAAGCGGCCGCGCAATCGGTGGGGAGGGGCGCCTGGATCGGCGTGTTCGTGGTGGTGCTCCTCATGGTCACGCGCGAGGGGATGGAGATGGCGTTCATCGCCGCGACGCTCGCCCGCCAAGACGAGTCGATTGCGCTGTTCTGGGGCGCACTTGCGGGCATCGCGCTCGCCGCTTCGCTCGCATGGGCCTGGTCGCGATACGGGCACCGGGTCAATCTCGGACTTTTCTTCCAGGTGACCTCGATATTTCTGGTCCTGTTCGCGTTGCAGCTGTGCGTCTACGCCTTCCATGAGGCTACCGAGGCGAACGTGCTGCCGATCGACAACCCGTATTGGCACATCGCGACAGAACCGTACGGTCCCGAGGGTGAATACGGCGCCATGCTCACCTACGCCCTGGTGCTGCTGCCGGGGCTATGGCTCGCCTGGTCCATCTTTTCCAAGGGCGGCGCCTCGGAATCCAAGCCAGCCAGGCTCAAGGACGTGCGGCCCTAAATTTCCGGCCCGCGGGCGGTTCTACGGCCGCTCGCCCCATCGGGTCCGTATGGTTATTAATAGCATGTCACAGAGAGCCAGCCAGTCAGCGCCTGCTGAGTTAGCCAGCCATACCGCTTGTCACCTCAGCAGGAGATCCCATGAAAAAATCCACCCTAAGTCTGGCGCTGGCCGCCGCCTTCGGAGCAACGCCCGCGCTCGCTCAGACAGTCGATCAAAAGCTGCAGATCCTGCAGCAGGAAATCGACGACCTCAAAGCCCAGACTCGCAAGGCGGCCGCGCCCGCGCAGCCGTCGTCGCCGTATTCGCCGGACACCAGCTCGATGCTCGACCGTAGCTCGGGGCTCGCCAACGGGGGAACCAATGTCGTCGGCTACGGCGAAGTGGGGTACAGCAAATTCCGCGAGAGCGGCAACGCCACGGCCGATCTGCAGCGCTTCGTGTTCGGCTTCAACCATCGCTTCGACGAGCGCCTCACTCTCCATTCGGAGGTCGAGGTCGAGCATGCGGTCGTCAGCTCGAAGGACAAGGGCGAGGCCGAAATCGAGCAGGCCTGGGTGAACTACAAGGTAAGCGACGCCGTGAACGTCAAGGGCGGCCTGTTCCTGATTCCGCTCGGCATCCTCAACGAGACCCACGAGCCGCCGACCTACTACGGCGTGCAGCGCAACCAGGTCGAGACGCGCATCATCCCGACCACCTGGCGCGAGCTCGGCTTCGGCGTGCACGGCATTTTCGCCGAAGGCTTCCGATACGATGTGGGCGTCACGACCGGCTTCGACACGGGCAAGCTAGACGAATCGACGACCGGTATCCGCAGCGCGCACCAGGAAGGATCGGAAGCCAACGCCCGCAATTTGGCGGTCTACGGGGCGCTCAACTACCGGCGCCCGGGTTTGTTGGTCGGGGGCGGGGTGTTCACGGGTGACACCGGCCAGAACGGAGCGTCCAATCCGGCGCTGCAGGGCGTTGCGGCGCGCTTCACGATGTGGGACGTCCACGCCCAATACCGGGTCGCGGGCCTCGATCTGCAGGGTTTGTATGCGTCGGGAACACTCGGTGACGCCGACAAGGTGACCGCCGCGCTCTTCGCCGCCGATCCCGCGACGGCGTTTGCGGCGCCGAAGTCGATGAAGGGCGGGTACGTGCAGGCCGCGTACCACGTCTACAAGCAGGGCAACTTCGACGTCGCGCCTTTCATCCGCTATGAGCGTATCGACATCCAGCAGGCGGAGGACCCGGCGAACGGCCTCTTCCAGGATCCGAACAACAACGAGCGCATCAAGACCTTGGGCGTCAATTTCTGGGTCCATCCGCAGGTGGTGCTCAAGGCCGACATCCAGCGTTACACGACCGACAAGACCCAGGACGCGTTCAGGCTGGGCGCGGGGTTCATGTTCTGATGATCCGCGCCGCGCGTCGCTCGCTTGCGGTACTGATGCTGGCGCTCGGCGCGGCAGCGGCGGCCTACGGCCAGGTCTATCAGGAGCCGGACGACTTCATCGCGGAGGCGTTCGGTTCGAAGCCTGCGCCCAAGGTGCTCTGGCTGACCAAGGACATTCAGGCGCAGGCCGCGGCGATCCTGGGCCATCCCCCCGCGCAACTGCGGCAGCGCTATTGGAGCGAAGGCGCGAAGAGCGTGTGGATCCTCGAGGAGACGGGGAAGGAGGAGCTGATCACGGCGGGCTTCGTCGTCGCAGACGGGCGCATCGACCACGTGCGGGTGCTCGTCTATCGCGAGAGCCGCGGGCAGGAAGTCCGCCACTCGTCGTTCCTCAAGCAGTTCAAGAACGCGAAGCTTGCGCAGGGCAATCGGCTGGACCGCGACATCGACGGGATCGTAGGCGCGACCTTGTCCGTCGGCGCGATGGAACGCATGGCGCGGCTCGCTCTGTTTTTCGATAGAACCAGCCGGGGATAGGCCGTGTCGCCGAAACTTCTCCTGCTTCTCTTCCTGCGCCGCTGGCATGCGCGCATCGGCTTCGCGGCGGTGGTCTTCTTTCTTTTCCTCGCGGTGACGGGCGTCGTCCTGAATCACGCGACCGAGCTCGGCCTGGATACCAAGTACGTCCATGCCGCGTGGCTTGCGCGCTGGTACGGGCTTGCGCCGGAATTCCCGCGCCATGCTTTCCGCTCGGGCGGCCATGACCTCATCGCTGCGAACGGCCGATGGCTGCTCGACGGCCGGACATCGGGGGAGAAGTTCCCTGCGCCCGTGGGCCTGGTCGAGCTCCCCGACATGGTGGTCGTGGCGAGCAGCGCGTCGCTCTATATCTATGGGAAGGATGGCGCGCTTATCGACCGCCTGGAGAAGGGCGCGCTGCCGGCCACACCCGTGCAGGCGATCGGGTCCGGCGCGCAGCAACTCGTGCTGCGAACAGCCTCGGGTACGTTCGAAACCGCCGATGCTCTATCGTGGCGTCCCGCGCCGCGCGACGCGATCGCCTGGTCGGCGCCGGCCGAGCTGTCCGCCGCCGAGCGCGAAAGGTATGCGCAACTGCTCGAGCCGGGCGTTTCGGTGCAGCAGCTCCTACTCGATCTGCACAGCGGGAGATTTGCCGGCCGCTACGGACCCCTCGCGGTCGATCTTCTGGCGGTGTTTCTGGCAGTTCTGTCTTTGAGCGGCGCCTGGTTGTTCCTCAAACCCAGGCACCGGCGGGAGCGGCGTTGACCGCGGGATCCGGCCGGCTGGTTCTCGCGCTTCTTGCCGCGCTCGCATTCTCGAACGCCCGGGGAGAAGAATACAGCGCGAGCTCCTACGTCTTCGGCACGATCGTCCGGATCACCGTGGTCGACGCAGAGGTCGCGCGGGCGCAAGCCGCCGTCGGGCGCGTCTTCGGTGAATTCGACCGCATGCATCGCGAGCTGCACGCCTGGAAATCGAGCGACCTGGTCGCCCTCAATCGGGCGATCGCGCACGGCGAGGCAAACATCCGCACGACTCCGGAGATCGGCCTGCTTATCCGGCAGTCGCAAGGCCTCGCGACGCGGTCGGGTGATCTGTTCAATCCCGCGATAGGCAAGCTCGTGGGGCTTTGGAGCTTTCACCGCGACAAACCGGGCGGGCCGGTTCCGGATGCCCGGGAAATCAAGCGGCTGGTCGCCGCGCATCCGCGCATGAGCGACCTCAGCGTGCGAGGCGACGAGGTGACCAGCACCAATCCCGCGGTACAGCTCGATTTCGGCGGTTACGCCAAGGGTTACGCACTCGACCGCGCCGCCGAGATCCTTCGGGACGGCGGCATCTCGAATGCGCTCATCAACGTCGGCGGCAACGCCATGGCGCTCGGCCGCCATGGCGCGCGGCCCTGGAGAGTGGGGCTGGATTCTCCGCGCGGCACGGGTCTGCTCGCGACGCTCGATCTGGACGACGGTGAGGCTGTCGGCACCTCGGGAGACTACAAGCGCTTCTACGAGATAGACGGCAAGCGCTACTCGCACATCATCGATCCGCGAACGGGGTATCCCGTTGCGGGAGTCGAATCGGTCACGGTGCTCGTGCCGGGCGGAGCGGGGGCGGGCGCGCTATCGGATGCGGCCTCCAAGCCGATCTTCATCGAAGGCCGAAGCGGCTGGGGAGAAGCGGCCGCGCGCATGGGCGTTTCGCGTGCGATGCTCGTCGACACGGACGGCGTCGTTCATGTGACACGGGAGCTGAAGGCGCGCCTGCGCTTCAGCGACCCCGCTCGGATCGCAGTCCAATAGCTCCGCCTCCCGGCGCAATCCGTATCCGAGCCGCGGTCTCGGCTCACGCAATTGAAGGCGGTTCCCGCCCGTCGCCTTGGCTTGGTACATCGCGAGGTCGGCGCGCCTGAGCAGGGTGTCCGCCTCCTGGCCGTCGCGCGGGTAAAGGCTCAAACCCACGCTCATCGTGATCCGCAGTCTGTTGCCGTGCAGATCGTAGTCGCCGCTGCATTCCGCCAGAAGCTTGCCGGCCATTTTCCCCGCGAGGTCAGGGTCCAGGACCCGGTCGAGAATGACGGCGAACTCATCCGCGCCCATGCGCGCGACGGTGTCGGTCTCGCGAAGACACGCGCGCAAGCGCGCCGCGACCTGCCGCAACAGCTCGTCGCCCGCGTCGCGCCCCAACGAGTCGTTCACCAGCGCGAACCGATCGATGTCGGCCGAGAGCACGGCGAACCCGTGTCGCGCGCGGCGCGCGCTCGCCAGCGCGAGCGCGAGCCTGTTGTGGAACAGGTTTCGGTTCGGCAGGCCGGTGAGCTCGTCGTGGAACGCCAAGTTCTTCAGGGTCTCGGAGACCTTCAGCAGGCTCAGGTCCTGCAGAACGTGGGTGAAATGCGTCACGCGTCCTTCAGGGTCGCGCAGGGGAAAGGCCGATTCGAACACGTGGAGCAGGTCGCCGGCTCCGGTGCGGAACTGCGCTTCTTCCTGCCAGGGCTCGCCCGCCAGCAGCCGGAGCCTCATGTGATCGTTCTGCAAGGCGCTGGCGGCCCGGAAGCTGGCGAGATCGGCGCCCGCAAGCCGCTCGAAATGGACCCGAAGCATCCCGCACAGACGGGCGTTGGCGTATTCGACCGAGCCCGTCGGCGCAGTGATCGCCACGCCGATGGGCATCTGCTCGATGATTCGCGAAAGATCCTCTGGTTGCCATGTCATGGAAGCGCTCCGGCGACGGTCATAACCATAGGTTACCATAAAACGTAACCTATGGTAACATACCAGCCCGTGCTTGATATACTTTTTAGAACATGACCATCGCCGAGGAAAAAGCGGAATTCAGCCGGCGCCTCAAGGAAGCCATGCGCAAGGCCCGCGTCGACGCGGGCCCCACGCGCCTTGCGCGAGAGTTCAACCTGCGGCACCACGGCAAGCCCGTGACCGCGCAGACCGCGCGCAAGTGGCTCTACGGAAGGGCGTTGCCCACCCAGGACAAGCTGCGCACGCTCGCCCAATGGCTGGAGGCGTCTCCGCACTGGCTGCGCTACGGGGAGGCCGAACGCCCGCACGCGGCGAAGCAGGACGTTGCGACCTACGCGGTGGATTCGTCCTGGCTGGAAAAGAAATTCGACTCGCTCAGCGAGCCGCACCGGAGAATCGTCCTGGAAATCACGCGCGCCCTGCTGCGCCTGGAAGGCAAGCAGTAGGCGGATTCGGGAGCCGATCCGTTTTCAGAGGCGCACGTACTCGTAGTCGACGGGCAGGTTGTTGACGCCGCGATCGGGCGGGGCGATCCATGAGGCCATCTTTCCGGGCTGGACGACTCGCTGCATCAAGCTCTTCACGAAGGCCTTGTCGGAACCACCGGGCACCCAGCCGGGCAGACGCCGCTCGAATTCCTCGCGGTCGATGAGCTTGCCCTCCAAATCGGTCGGAACATTCGCCCAGGCGCCGATCGCCCGGCGGAAGCGGCTGCTCGGGAGCTTGAGCTCGAAGGCGTGCCCCGCGCGCTTGATCTGCATGTTCCAGCGCTTCAGGCCGATCTCGCAGTCCTTGACGTAGGCCTCGCGCAGCACCTCGTT
>Ga0137409_10008828_pt1 | contig 10284 bp, 8 predicted proteins | sample CZODoug1_16funga_FD_122059 | JGI IMG/M metagenome (GOLD analysis project Ga0137409, IMG submission 122059) | Vadose zone soil fungal communities from Angelo Coast Range Reserve, California, USA - CZODoug1_16fungal (Hybrid Assembly) | ecosystem: Environmental > Terrestrial > Soil > Vadose zone...
CGGCGAGACCGGGACGGGCAAGGAGCTGTTCGCCCGCGCCGTTCACGCGCATGGGCCGCGCCGGGCCAATCCGCTCGTCATCGTCAACTGCGCGGCGCTGCCGCCGACGCTGATCGAGAGCGAGCTATTTGGGCACGCGCGCGGCGCGTTCACCGGCGCTGTGGCGCTGCGGCAGGGGCGCTTCGAGCTGGCCCATCACGGCACGCTGTTTCTCGATGAGATCGGCGATCTGCCGGTCGACCTCCAGGCCAAGCTGCTGCGCGTGCTGCAGGAAGGCGCGTTCGAGCGCGTCGGATCGTCGCTGACGCAGAAGGTCGACGTGCGCATCATCGCCGCGACACACCGCGATCTCGCCAAGGCGGTCGGCGAAGGGGCGTTTCGCAACGATTTGTACTACCGCCTGAGCGTCTTCCCGATCCGTCTGCCGCCGCTACGCGAACGGCGCGAGGACATTGCCGCCCTCGTGTGGTCCTCCATCCACAAGCGACAGCGCGCGATGCACCGCTGGATCACCCGCGTGCCCGAGGGCGTCATGGAGGCGTTGAGGCGGCACGAGTGGCCGGGCAACGTCCGCGAGCTCGAGAACGTGATCGAGCGCGCGCTGATTCACTCGACGGGCGACACGCTCACGCTGCTCGACCAGCACTTCGACAAGGTGAGCGCCGACGTGCCGCGCGACGACACCACGCTGACGGCCATCGAGCGGACCCACATCGAGGAAGTCCTGCGCACCTGCCGCTGGCGCATCAACGGCCCGGGCAACGCGGCCGAACGTCTCGGGCTGCATCCGAACACGCTGCGGTTCCGCATGAAGAAGCTCGGAATCGTGCGGGAAGTGCCGGCAACCGATGTGCACGTCGCGAGCGCGTGAGCGCAAGCACGGAGGAGTCATGTCCGATCGCCCCTTCGTCATGTACGTCGCCGCCTACGGCCGCACGGCCGACGCCGAGCTCGACTACGACGTCGTCAAGCGGCTGTACTCCGGCGGCCGGCTTCCCGTCTACGACGCGACGCTCTTCGAGCGCGACGCGGAGGGCCGGCCGCAGACGGTCAACACGCTGGAGGGGCACTTCTTTCCGCCGTGTCTGATCCGCAGCCTTGCGAAAGGCACCGGCAGTCGGTCCGACGTGCTCGAGTGGCGCGGCTTGTCGGCCGACGATCTGGACAGCCTCGAGGCGCTCTTCCGGGAGGGCATCGCGTGGCTCATCGTCATCTCGGGAGTGCGCCTGGCGCAGGTGCTGAAGGATTCGGCGGGGCGCGTCATTCGCGACTTCGAGAAACCGCTCACGGCCGATATTGCCGGCCGGCCCGTTACCTCCGTCACTCACGAGCGACAGTGACGTCGCTCTCAGCATGCGGGCGTCGCCAGTCGCCGGATCCGGCCTGGCGTCGTGCCGCCGCGGCACGTCGATTGCGACACCACGGCTGCAAGACGCCGAACTGGGAGGCCACGGTGACCACACTGACCCTTCGTACGCTCACGACGCTGCTGCTCGCGGCGGCGACGATCGTCGCCGTGAGCGCACAGAAGGTTTCGCACGATTTCGACAAGCAGGCGGACTTCGGCGCGATCAAGACGTTCGCGTTCAAGCAGGGGACGCCGTCGGGCAATTCGCTCGTCGACAATCGCATCACGTCGGCGATCGCGGGCGCGCTCGCGGGCCGCGGCATGACCCGCGTCGACGCCGACGCCGACGTCTACGTCGTCACGCATCTGACCTTCGACAAGGAGAAGGACTTCACCGCCTACAGCACCGGCTACGGCCCGTACGGATGGTACTGGGGCGCCGGCTGGGAGACGACCGAGGTTCGCGTGCGCGAGATTCTGATGGGGACGCTCGTCATCGATCTCGTCGACGCGAAGAAAGGCGCCGTGATCTGGCGCGGGATGGGCGTCAAGGAAGTCAAGCCGCACGCGAAGGCGTCGAAGATCGACAAGAACGTCAACACGACCGTCGCGAAGATTCTGAAGAACTATCCGCCGAACCGCGCGTCGTCGTAACCGCCTGGCGGCCGCTCTCGCCGCCACTCGTGACGACGCGTGTCGTCACGCCTGCCGTCTCCCGGAATGACCGGCGCCGTTCCGGCTGAACCTCTCGCGGTCCCTCCTCACATCTGTTGGATCCGCAGCTGGCCACCGCGACAGCTGTGGACCGCGCCGAATGCCCTCCCGCTGTCGGCGTGATCACGACGGGCCGTGAGCCACCAGGGCGGTGAGCGACGCGCGCGCGTTTTCCGCCGAGTGGCGCGCGGGCCGAGAGGTGCAGGACTTGCACCGCACGCATCGTGGAACCCGCCGAGGATCGCTGACATGAAACCACTCATCGCCATCATCACGATCTCGAGTGTCATCGCCTTCGAGACGGCGCCAACCGGCGCCGGCCAGTCGAGCCGCGCGACGCAGCCGTCGCCCGCGGCCCGCACGACGCGCGCGACGGCTGCGGCCGCCGACGGCGGCTGGCCTCGCACCTACACGACGGCAACAGGCGCGCGCGTTGTGCTGTATCAGCCGCAGGTCGCGAGCTGGAGCGATCAGAAACACATCACGCTGTACGCCGCGGCCTCGTACGCGTCGCCGGGCGCGCAGGCGCCGGCGCTCGGCACGCTCAAGATCGAGAGCGACACCAGCGTTGCGCTGGCCGACCGCCTCGTGAACTTCTCCGAGTTCCGGATCACCGAGTCGAACTTTCCCACGCTGCAGAAGGACGCCGTGAAGACGGTCGTCGGCGAGATCATCGACTCCGTGCCGAGATCGCAGCGTGTCCTGTCGCTCGATCGCGTGCTCGCCAGCGTCGATGCCAGCCAGATCACGCCGCGCAACGTGAGCGGCGTGAAGGCCGATCCGCCAGTCGTGTTCTTCAGCCAGGTGCCGGCGGTGCTGGTCAACATCGACGGCGATCCGATCTGGAGTCCGATCGTGCAGAACGAGCTGCAATTCGCCGTCAACACGAACTGGGATCTGTTCCAGCATCCGCCGACGGGGCGCTTCTATCTCCGCGTCGACCAGTCGTGGCTGTCGGCGACGGCGATCAACGGTCCATGGGCGCGGGCAGGGACGCTTCCGGGCGCGTTTGCCTCGCTGCCGGCCGACGCCAACTGGGCCGACGTGAAGGCGGCGGTGCCGGGAAAGCCGATTGCGACCGGGCACCAGCCGGGGGTCTTCGTCAGCACGCGTCCCGCCGAATTGATCCTCCTCGACGGCGCGCCCCGTGAGATCGCCGTGAAAGATACCAACCTCGTCTGGATCGGGAACACCGACAGCGACCTCTTCCGCATGGAACCGGGCGGGCCGCTCTACTGTCTCGTGTCAGGACGATGGTTCTCCGCGCCGGCGTTCACCGGTCCGTGGACGTTCGCGACGCCGAACCTGCCGGAGGACTTCAAGCGCATTCCGCTCGAGCATCCGCGCTCGCGCGTGCTGGCGTCCGTGCCCGGCACGCGCCAGGCGCTCGAAGCGGTGCTGCTCGCGCAGGTGCCGCAGACGGCGGTCGTCAGCCGGAACGGGATCGCGGCGCCGGAGGTGGCCTATCAAGGCGGGCTGCCGCAGCTCGTCCAGATCGAGCGCACGAACGCGTCGCGCGCGGTCAACACCGACAAGGACGTGCTGAAAGTCGGTGACCTTTATTATCTGTGCTACCAGGGCGTCTGGTTCTTCGGCCCGTCGGCGACAGGTCCGTGGAAGGTCGCGGACTCGATCCCGAGCACGATCTACGACATTCCGATCAGCTCACCGGCCCACAACGTCACCTATGTGACCGTCGAAAACTCGAACGACGAGGCGGTCGAGTTCGCCACCCAAGCGGCCTACGAAGGGATGATGGTCGCGTGGGGCTGCGCGATGTGGGGCACCGGCTACTACTACGACCCGTACGTCTGGTGGGCCGGCGGCTATCCGGCGTACTTTCCGTACTACCCGACGTACGGCTACGGCGCGCGGTACAACCCGTGGACCGGCACCTACTCCCGCGGCGCGGCGGTCTACGGACCGTACGGCGGAGCGGGTGTCACCGCGCGGTACAACCCGTCGACCGGGACGTACGCGCGCGGCGCGGCGGCGTACGGACCGGGCGGCGCGCGCGGCATCGCCACGGCGTACAATCCTCGCACGGGCACGTCAGCGCAAACCGCTCAGGGCCGCAACGTGTACGGCAGCTGGGGATCGGCCGCCGTCCAGCGCGGCGATCAGTGGGCCAACACCTCGCGCGTCACCAGAAACGCCACCGGCACGACGACGCGCGCGACGCAGGGAAGCGGCGGCGGCGAAGCGATCACACGTCGCGGACCGCAGGGTGGATCCGTCGTCGGGAAATCGGCGGGCGGCGACGTCTACGCCGGCCGCGACGGCAACGTGTACCGGAATCAGGGCGGCAGCTGGCAGAAGTACGGCGACGGCGGCTGGGGCAACGTCGAACGAGGGAATCAGCCCGTCGGCACGTCGGGGCAGTTGGGCACGCAGGCGCGTGAGCGCGCGGGCTCGAGCACGATCGACCAGCTGAATCGCGATCGCGGCGCGCGCGCCGAGGGCACGCAGCGGACGAAAGACCTCGGAAAGGCCAGCGGCGCGCGGGCCGGCAGTTATCGACCGAGCGGCGGCGGCTCTGGCGGCAGCCGCGGCTTCAGCGGCGGCGGCATGCGGGGCGGCGGGGGACGCCGCCGGTGATCCGGTTCGCGCGCGAGAGTCCGGGCCGCCGTCACGCGGCTCGGACCATCTGCGCGACGCGAGTGCCGCCGGGCGGCGTGCTCCCGTCCGCCCGTGGCACTCGCACCTAGTCCGATGCGCCGCTCGTCTGCGCGTTCGCAAGCGATCGTCTGGACCGTGCCGTCGGCCTACGCGGCCGCCGCGATCGCCGCCGGGCTGCTGCTGCCGCGGCTCGAGAGCCGCCTGTGGCCGGCGCTCGGCGCGGCCGTGAGCGCCTCGAGCGCAACCGCGCTGTACTCGACCGTCGCCGCCGGAACGATGGCGCTGACGGCCATCGTCTTCTCGCTGACGTTCGTGATGGTGCAATTCAGCGCGACCGCGTATTCCCCGCGGCTCGTGCTCTGGCTCGCGCGCGATCCCGTGATCGCGCACGCGCTCGGCACCTTCACGGCCACGTTTCTCTACGCCATCGCGGCGCTCGCCTGGGTCGACCGCGGCGGCTCCCCCGGTGTGCCGCTCGTGAGCGCCTGGCTGGTGGTGGCGCTGCTGGTCGCCAGCATCGGGATGTTCATCGGCCTCATCCAGCGGATCGCGCTGCTGCAGATTCACCGCATGCTGACCTTCATCGGCGATCGCGGCCGCGAAGTGATCGCGCTCCTCTACACGCGCCCGCAGTCGCCGGCCGTGGACGTCGCGTCGGTGTCGGCGCCGTCGGTCGTGGCGACGCAAGTGCTGTCGCACGGCGGGCGGCCGTGCGCGGTCCAGGCCGTTGACATCCCCGCGCTGATGCGATGGGCGCGGGCCGCCGGTGGCACGATCGACGTGGTGGTCGCTGTCGGCGACACGGTCATCGAGTCGACGCCGCTCCTCCGGGTCCTCGGCGGAGACCATCTGATCGACGAGCGGCTGTTGTCGGGGGCCCTCCTGCGCGGACCAGAACGAACGTTCACCCAGGATCCGAAGTACGCGATTCGCCTCCTCGTCGACGTTGCCATCCGCGCGCTGTCCCCGGCCGTCAACGATCCGACCACGGCCGTGCAGGCGCTCGATCAGATCGGCGACCTGCTGCTGCGGCTCGGTCGCCGGCGACTCGAGATCGGCACCTTTCGCGACGCGGACGACGTCGTGCGCGTGATCGTGCCGTATCCGACGTGGGAGGACTTCCTCCGGTTGGCGTTCGACGAGATCCGCTCGTACGGCGCCACCAGCGTCCAAGTGATGCGACGCATGAACGCGCTCATCGTCGACCTTGCGGCGCTGGTGCCGGATGATCGACGTCCGGCGCTCAAAGAGTGGCAGGTCAGGCTCGACCGCACAATCGCGCAGCACTTCGTCGATCCCGACGAGCTCGCGGCCGCATCGGTCGAGGATCGGCAGGGCCTGGGCGTGTCGCGGCGCTCCGTCGCGTGAGGGCGTCGTGCGATCGCTCGAGCTCGCGCTCGACCTCGGCGCCCTGGTGATCGAAAACGGCGGCCCCACGCCGACGGCGGATCGCGCGTTCGCGAGCGTGGTGGACGGCTGCGGCGTTGCCGGTGCGTTCGTGATCTGGCGCCTCGACACGGCGATCGCCGGCACGACGGCGGCGGATCGTTCGTGCCTCGTCCGGCCGATTCGTCACGCGCGCGTCAACCTGCGTCGCGTGGCCGAGATCTCCGCGCTCGCGGAACGGGTGCGTGTCGGCGCGATCGGCGAGGAGGCGCTGGAGATCGAAATCGGCCGGATCGAACGGCTCGCGCCGCCGTACGACCGCTGGACGATGTTGGCGCTGGCCGCATGCGTGACCGGAGCGTTCTCCCTCAGCCAGGGCGGCGACTGGACCAGCTTCGTCATCACGGCTGGCGCGGCGACGGCCGGGCAGGTGATCGGCGCCTGGCTGCAGCCACAGAAGCCGTCCGCCGGCTTCGCGACGTTCGTCTCCGCCATCGTGTCGGCCACGATCGCCGCGTCTGTCATTCACCTCCGCATGCCGAGCGTCCCGCCCGCCGCGCTCACCGGCGCGGTCGTCCACCTGATTCCCGGCCTGCCGCTCATCAACGGGTTCTTCGACTTCGGCGCCGACGCGCATTTCGCGATCGGCGTGCAGCGGATTGTGAGCGCGTTGTTCCTGTGCGCGCTGCTGGCGATCGCGGTCGCGATCGCCGTGGTCGTCGCCGGCTGAGGGGGGAGTGATGGATGCCGCCACCGCGCAGAGTCTCTCCCACGCGGTCTGGTCCGGCGTGTTCGCCGCCGCGCTCGCCGTGCTGTTGACCGCGCCCGCGCGGGCCATCGTGCCGGCGTTCTTCTGCGGGTGTGCCGCGCGCGCCCTGCGCGATCTGATCGCGAGCGGCGGCGTGAACGTCCACCTCGCCACGCTCGTGGCGACCGCCGTGGCCGTCGTCATCGCCGCCGCGGTGGCGCCGCGGCACGCGGCGCCCGCGGTGGTCGTCGCCAGCATTCTGCCGCTCGGGGCGGCGGTCGTGGTCTTCAACGCGATCATTGAGTTGATGCGCGTCTCGGTCTTGCGCGGCTCGACGCGCCTCGCCGCATCGGCCGAGTTGACCGCCGACGTCGGCACCGCGTTCACGATGTTCTTTGCGATCGGCGTCGGCCTGCAGGCGGGGCTGACCATCGTTCGAGCCGTTCAGCGGCGGCGCGATCGCCGATGAGGATCGGATGAACGCGGGCGCCGCCGCGCCGCTCGGCGCCACCGTTGCGCCAGGCGGCACGAATTTCAGCGTGTTCGCTCGAGTTCGAGCTGCCCGCTATCGCGGCGTGGCGGCGCTGGATCGACACGGGCCTCGAGACGCCCGACGACATCGTGCCGTGGCAGGACGCCCCCTGGGTCGGCGGGCGCACGTATCGCGCGGCGCCGCGGTCCGTGATCGCGTTGTGGGGCTGCTAAGGAAGGGGAGAACCGGTACGAGCGCGGAGTGAAGCTCCCCGCGCTCGCACCGGGCGGACTACCATCGGAATGCGACGCCGACGTTGGTCCGCCAAAACGCGAGTCCCGACAGCAGCTGGTGCGTCTGCTGATCGGCCGCCGGGGCCGTCGTGTTCGGGTTGTTGTCTGTCGTCGTGTGGTAGTAGCGCACATCGGCGCGGAAGCCGAGGTTGCCGACAAACGCCATGAGGCCGCCGCCCACGTTGGTGCCCAACCGAAATTCGTTGGCGCTCGTCGTGCCCTTCGCGATGTCATGGCCGACGTTGAAGACGTCGGACACCATCTGGACGGCGCCGATGCCGCCCGATCCGTACGGCTGAATCTGCCCCTTGTCGCCCAGCGGAATCGCCGCAATCGCGTTGGTCATGTACGTATAGACCTGCGGATTGTCGGCGAACGTATTCGGGGCGACCTCGAACTTCGGCGAGAGATCCGACACGAACTCGGCGCCGACGATGCCGTTCCAGAGGTAGCCGACCTGCCCGCCGAAATGCACGCTCGTGTGGTCGGCGACGCGCACGTCGTCGCCGACGGCGCTGAAGTTGGTGCCGGCGAATCCCGCCGCCGTCCAGTGATGGCGTATCTCGCCGATGTTGACGGCCTGCGGGGTCGCGACTGCCGCAGCGGCAGCGGCAGCAGCAGCGGGGTCGGGCGTGGTCGCGCCGTTGGTGCCGTTGGTCTGTGCGGCCGCCGGCGCCGCCACGGCCACCGCGCATGTCGCGGCGAGCAGGTACTTCACTAGTCGCATGACGTTCCTCTCCTTGTAATGCATGGGTGTCGGTTCGCCGGCTGATTACCGTTCGCTGATGCCCTTGTTCTGGAGGAGCGTCACGACGGTTCGGCGGTTCTCGGCCTGGCCTTTGGGCGTCTTGTTGGAGGCCACCTGCTCGGTCGTGCCCATCTGCGCCGGCATGACCATGTTGGTCGGCGGGATGCCACTTTGCGTCAGGACGCCGGCCACGTTGTCGGCGCGCTGCATGCTCAGCTTCTGATTGAGTGCGTCCGGCCCGACGGCCGACGCGTAGCCCTGCACCTGGATCACGTAGCCGTTGACGTCCTTGGCGCGCGCGGCCAGCTGCTCCAGCTCGGTCTTGTACTTCTTCGCGACGGACGCCTTGCCGTTGCGGAAGTACACCGTGACGGTCGACACGGCCTTGTAGTTGTCGAGATTGCCGATGCGGGCGTTGGTCGTGTCGAGCGCGCCGGTCGTCGCGACGATCTTGTCGGCGTTGGCTCTGATCTGCTCACCGTTGGTGGCAATCTGATCCGTCTGGCGCGCCAGCGTCTGCTGCTGCTGTCCGATCGTGCGCTCGTTCGCGGCGATGCGCTGCTGGTTGTCGAGGCTCCGCACATCGGTGGGATCGACGCCGCCCTTGATCGCGAGCGCCATCTTCAGATCGGATCGGCTGAAGCTGACGCGCTGGGCAGCGAACCGCGTAGCGCCTTCGTACTCGCCCGCGAGCTGGACGCGCAGGCCGGGAATCAGCGACGCCGAACTGACTTTGAGCTGTCGCATGCCGTCGGTGCGGCGCACTTTCGTGGCGTCGTTGAGCACGACGGTGAGGATCGACGCATCCTCGGTTTGAACCGACAGCGTGCCGTCGGCGCCGCGGCCCGTGATCACGCCTTTGACGTGTTCGTCGGCGAGCGCGCGTGGAGACCACGCGGCTCCTGCGGCGAGGACCGCTGCGAGAACTGTGGCCTGCCGCATGCGTATGAGTTGCATAACACCTCTCCTGGGCCGGTATGGTCGGCGGCGGCTCCGAGCATCGGCACTGCCCGAACGATTCGCAAGAACGACACCAACTATTTCGCGCGCCGGCGCGTCAAAAGCGGCCCAAAGTACGGCTCTCGCGGCGGCGACTGACTGCATGTGGTCACCGCAGACGGTCGGCCGCGAGCATGCCGAGCCTCTCGCGCTCGCGTCGCTGCCAGACGTAGACCGGAATGCCGAGGAGCAGCAGGAGGAATCCGTACAGCACGGGGGCGGGACCGCATCCGTACACCGTGAAGATCGAAAACGCGAACGCGACGCCTTCGACGGCCGTGAGGCGCGGCCACCCTCCGCCCTGGGCGCCGAGCGCGCCGGCGGCGAGCGAGCAGAACACGTACGGGACGACGGCCGTCATCGTGCTGAGGCTGACAATCATTTCGTAGACGGCGGCGAATCCCGCCCCTCCTGCGGCCTGGACGGCGACGAGCGCGCTCGCGAGCGCCGCCGATATCACGATGCCGATCGCGGGCACGCCGCGCGACGACACGCGGCCGAACACCGACGGAAAGACCCGGTCGTGCGCCGCGGCCATCGGCACCTGGCCCATCAGCAACGTCCAGCCGTTCAGCGCGCCGAGCGACGACACGATCACGGCGATCGACACCGCCGTCGCGGCCGCGGGTCCCCACATCAGGCGAGCGGCGTCGGCAAACGGCGCCCGCGACGCGATCAGCGTCTCGCGCGGCACGACGCCGAAGACGACGATTGTGCCCAGCACGTAGAGCAGCGCCGCGACGAGGATGCCGAGCATGGTCGCGCGCGGGATCGTCCACTCGGGATCGCGGACGTCGCCGGCCGGCACCGTCGCCGACTCGAGACCCAGATACGCGAACATCGTCAGCGGCGCGAGCGCGGCGCTCGCGTCGAGGAGTGATTTGCCGCTCGGATTGAACGCGGGCAGGTGATCGATTCGGATGAATAGCAACCCGACAATGGCGATCGCGGTGAAGG
>Ga0137409_10008829_pt1 | contig 10283 bp, 8 predicted proteins | sample CZODoug1_16funga_FD_122059 | JGI IMG/M metagenome (GOLD analysis project Ga0137409, IMG submission 122059) | Vadose zone soil fungal communities from Angelo Coast Range Reserve, California, USA - CZODoug1_16fungal (Hybrid Assembly) | ecosystem: Environmental > Terrestrial > Soil > Vadose zone...
TATCCCAGGCAGCCCGCGAACTCCACCATCGAGAGCTTGCCGAGGAGGATGGCGCCGGCGTCCCGCAGCTTTCGGATCACGGTGGCGTCCCGATCGAACATCTGGTCGCGGGCCGGGGCCGCTCCCCAGGTCGTCCGGATCCCCGCGGTCGCGAGAAGATCCTTCGCGCCGTAGGGCACGCCGTGGAGCGGTCCGCGGATCCTGCCGCTCGCGATCTCGCGCTCCGCCTCCCGAGCCTGCGTGAGGGCCACCTCGGGCGTCACGGTGGCGAACGCGTTCAGCTTGGAATCGAATCGGTGGATCCGGTCGAGATAGGCCTCGGTCAGCTCCACGGGGGAGAGGCGCCTCGAGCGCACCCGCTCGCCCAGCTCCGACGCCGGCAGAAAGAGGACGTCCTCGCCGATCGCGCTCACCGCTCCCTCCTCGCCGCTCGCACGGCGCGGAAGATCGGCGCGGGCGGGCTCCCCGCCGGGAGCTCGTAGGCGCGAACGACCTTCAACATGTCCGCGACGGATTTCTTCTGTACCTCGATCTCCTTGCGCATGGCGGCGGTGAGGGGGCGATGGGTCGGGGTCGGCTGGCCGGCCTCCATGGCCCGACGCGGCGGTTTCGCGGCCGCGGTTCCGGCGAGCGGGGCGGCAGCGGCCGCCGCGGCTCCCGCGGCGAGGAGCCGAACAAAGCGGCGGCGGTTCATTCTGCGCAGCACATCCATGCTCAAGCCTCCTCGTGGGTGGGTGGAACCGTGGAACGTAACACCTTGACCCCGCGGCCGCCAGAGCGAGCGAGTTGGGCTTCGCCCGCGCGTCCGGCCCCAGTATGATCCGGGCGTGAGCACCGATTCCGGGGTCCGGGGGTGGTGAGCGCACGGCACGTGGCGATCATCGGCGGGGGAGCGATCGGGCTTTCCTGCGCCCACTACCTCCTGGAGCGCGGTCACCGCGTCACCGTCATCGAGCGGGGAGCCGCCGATCACGACTGCTGCTCCCTGGGGAACGCCGGGTATATCTCGCCCAGCCATTTCCTCCCGCTCGCGGCCCCGGGGATCATGGGACAGGCGATCCGCTGGATGTGGAATCCCGAGAGTCCCTTTTACGTCCCGCCTCGCCTCGATCCGGAGCTTTTCTCCTTCAGCTGGCGGTTCTGGCGCGCCTCGAGCCCGAAGCGCGCCCACGGAGCCGGCCCGCTCCTCCGGGACTTGAATCTCGCGAGCCGGGCGCTCTTCGTCGAGCTCGCCGAGCGGACCCGGAACGAATTCGAGCTGGTCCAGGGCGGGCTCCTCACGGTGTTCCAGACGGAGCGCGCGTGGCGCGAGGAGGCCAGGCATGCCGAGCGGGCGCGGGGGCTGGGGATGCCCGCCGAGGTTCTGGATCCGGCCGGCGTGGCGGCCCTCGAGCCGGACCTCACGTTGAACGCGATCGGGGGCGTCTACTACCGCCTCGATTCCCACGTCACGCCCGAGCGTTTTCACGCAGCGCTCTCGCGGCTCGTGCGCGAGCGGGGCGGGGCATTCGAGTGGGGCGCCGAGCTTCGCGATTGGAAGCGGGACGGTCGCGTCGTGCGCGCCGCGGTGACCTCGCGCGGGGAGATCGAAGCCGACGAGTTCGTCGTCGCGGCGGGGTCGTGGTCGTCCCGCCTCATTCGCTCCCTCGGGCTCGAGCCTCCGCTCCAACCGGGGAAGGGCTACAGCTTGACCCTGGCGTCTCCACCGGAGCGTCCGCGCCGCGCGGTGCTCTTACAGGAGGCCCGCGTCGCGATCACGCCCATGGGTCGCGCCCTCCGCGTCGGCGGCACGCTGGAGCTTGGGGCCTTCGACGACCGGATCAGCCCGCCCCGCGTGCGCGGAATCCTGCGCTCGCTCTCGCGGCACCTTCCTGCCTTCCACCCGGAGCAGTTCAGCGAATGCCGCGCCTGGTGCGGGCACCGCCCCTGCACCCCGGACGGTCTCCCCTACGTCGGGCGCTTCGAGCGGTTCGAGAACCTGTCGGTCGCGACCGGGCACGCCATGATGGGGCTCAGCATGGCGCCCATCACGGGGAAGCTCATGGCCGAGCTGCTTTCGGGGGAATCGCCCTCGATCGACATCACACCGCTCCGGCCGGATCGGTATCGCTGATGCCGCGACGTCCGAAGGCCCCGGCCCAGGGACCCCGGGGAAGGCGCCCCGCGGAGGCGTCCCACACCCCTCGCTTCCCGGAAGCGAAACGGGCGCGTGCGCTGACACTGATTCTGCCCGCCGTCCTCGCGGTCGTCCTCGTCCTGCCCAATTTCTCGTTCACCTATCTTTTCGATGACTACGACTTCTTGGGAAGGGCGCAGAGTTTTCAGTTCAGCCAGCTGCTCCCCGATCCGAACACGCTCTTCTACCGGCCGGTCTCCCGCGAGATCTATTTCGGGATTCTCTACCTGCTCGATCCGAATCAGCCGCTCTGGGGACACCTGGCGAACACGATGCTGCTGCTCGCGGCGGTCGTGCTCGTGGGCTCCATCACGAGAAGGCTCGCGGGCATCCGCGCGGGGTACGTCGCTTCGATTTCGTTCGCTGCCCTGGGGGCGATTCCGATCCTGGTCGGCTGGGCCAGCGGCAGTCAGGATCTCCTGGCCGTCGTCTTCGTCCTCGCGGCCGTCGCCGCACAGCTCTCGAACCGCCCGATCGTCGCGATCCTCGCGACCGCCTGCGCGCTTCTCTCCAAGGAAACCGCCGTGGCGTTCGTTCCCGCGATCGCGCTGGCGCGGTGGCTCGTGAATGAACGGCCGCACCGAATCGGCTGGAGCGTTGCGGGCTTCGGCTTGCTGGTCGCCGCGTGGGGCGCCGCCCACCCCGGCGTCCGGCTTCTCCTCTCGAGCCGGCTGGAGAGCGGAGGTCCAAGCGCGGCCTATCTGACCTGGAGCGGCGCCGACCGGTGGGCGTCCCTCACCAAGGGGCTGGCCACGCTCGGGAATTTGCCGATCAGCGGGGCGGGCACACCGTGGCCCGATGAGCGAAACGCCACGCTCGTCGTCGCGGCCGCGGTCATCGTGGCGGGAATCTGGGCGGCTTGGCGCGCGCGCGACGGGTCGCCCCACACGGGCGGCCCGGGACCAGGAACCGCGTCGGGCGCCCGGCTCCTGGCCCTGCCGCTTCTCCTCGCGATCCCGCCGCTCCTCCTGATCAGCTTCCTCGTGCGCTACTGGCAGCCCTACTACCTCTCGCTGGCGGCGATCGGGACGTCGATGCTCCTGGGGATCGGGCTGTCGCGGCTCCCCCGGATTCCGGCCGCCGGCCTCGCGCTGGGATTTCTCACGCTGGGGATCTGGTGCCGGGGGATGGATCTCGGCTCGGGAATACCCACCGAGCGAACCGTGCGTCCGCCGATGGAACGCCTCCGACGCGTCGAAGCCGAATTCCGAAAGCGCATCCCGCGGCTCGATTCCGCGGCGCACGTCTACCTCTGCGTCTACGCGCAGGAGGACAATGCCGTCTCGATGCACCTGTTTCGGTTCCAGGTGCTCCGGATCTGGTACCGGAACCACTCCGTCGACACGATGCACCCGGAATGGCGTCGGCCCGATCCACCCGGGGAGCGGCTGGCCTGGGTCGCGCCCGACATGGCAATCCACGAGATCGACACCCGCACGCTCGAGACGAGCCCCAGCCGATCCGATTCGAGCTCGTTCGAGTACGGCGCGACCCTGCGCGCGTACGCACAGGGCCTCGCCGCATCGGGGCACACCGACCGGGGCGTGGAGATCCTCCTCCGCATGCCCGCGCCGGATCCGCTCGTCGCCGGCGTGCACCGCCGGCTCGCCGCGGCGCTTCTTCTCGCGGACGGGAGGGACCACGAAGCCGCGCTGCTCCTCCGGTCCGCCCCACCGGTGGGCCGAGCGGACGCTGTCGACATCGCCGGGGCATTCCTCGCCAACCCGGCGCGCAGGGACATCGACACTCCCGTCCTGCTCGCGTTGGGCGTCGCGCCCGCGGACACGGTCGCCGTGCGCGGCGTGATGCGGAAGCTCGCCCTGGGCGGGAGGCGGGAGGCGGCGATCCGGTTCGCCCATCGCATGCTTGGGGTGAAGCCGGGCGATTGGGAAGCCGAAGCGCTCCTCCGCTGGCTGCGGCAAGGGGCGGACTCGAAGCGTGTGACGGTGCCCGTGGTCGCGGACTCGCTCTGGTGAACGAAAGGAGACAGCTCTCGATGGCGTTCGGTCGCTCGATGCTGGACCAGTGGTGCCTGGATCCCGAAATCACCTACTTGAACCACGGGACGGTGGGCGCGCCGCCGCGGCGCGTGCTCGCGAAGCAGCAGGCGATCCGAGATGAAATCGAGCGTCAGCCGTCCCAATTTCTCCTTCGAGAGCTCACGAGCATCGTCGTGGGGATGCCCCGCAGGGAGCCACCCCGGCTCCGGGTGGCGGCGGCGGAGGTGGCGCCCTTCGTGGGCGCGCAAGCGGACGACTTCGTGTTCGTGGAGAACGCGACGACCGGCGCCAACGCGGTGCTCTCCTCGATCGATCTCCGGGATGGTGACGAGGTCCTGGTCACCGACCACGTCTACGGCGGCGTCGCGAGGGCCGCGAGGTTCGCCGCGCGGCGACGGGGCGCCCACGTGCGGTCGGTCGAGCTTCCGTATCCGGTCTCCGGCCCGGATGCCCTCGTCGCGGCGGTCGCCGGATCGATCGGTCCCCGGACGCGCGTCCTCGTACTGGATCACGTCACCTCGGAGAGCGCGCTCGTGCTCCCGGTGCAAGAGATCGCGTCGCGTTGCCGCGCGAAGGGGGTCCCGGTCCTCGTGGACGGCGCGCACGCGCCGGGCGCTCTCCCGCTCGACGTCCCTTCGCTCGGCGTCGACTGGTACACGGCCAACCTGCACAAATGGGCCTTCACCCCGCGCGCGGCCGGGTTCCTCTGGTCCGCGCCGGAGCGAAGCGTGGGGCTTCACCCGACCGTCATCTCCTGGGGACTCGATCAAGGATTCAGCGCCGAGTTCGATCTGACCGGCACGCGCGATCCGTCGCCCTTCCTCGCGGCGCCCGAGGCGATCGCGTTCCTCCGCGACCTGGGCGTCGACGACGTGCGCGCGCACAACCACGATCTCGCGTGGGAGGCGGCGCGACTCCTGAGCCGTCGGTGGGGAACGAAGCTGGGGATGGGAGAGGAGATGGTCGGGACGATGGCGACCGTCCCGCTACCGGAGCGACTGGGCTCGACCCAGGAAGACGCCGCGCGCTTGAGAGACGCGCTCCTGTTCGAGGATCGTATCGAGATCCAGCTGCACGCCTGGCGCGATCGCCTCTGGGTGCGGGTCTCGGCCCAGGTTTACAACGACATTCGCGACATCGAGCGGCTGGCCTCCGCAGTGGCGGCCCGTTAGCCCGGCACTTCCCGCCGGCCCGCTAGCCCGGCGCTTCCCGCCGGCGGCGGCAGGGCGTCCCGCCCCGCGCTCGACGGGCGGGCGTCACAATCGCCCCTCGGCCGTCCGAAAGCGCTCGGTCTGTACTATTTGGTATGCCAGGGGAAGACCGAGACGCCGACGCCGGCGAGGACCCGGTTCGCGCTCGCGTTGAATTCCCCGTCCGCGTTGCTCTCGTGCTGATACCCGAGACTCATGTTCACCGACGCGGTCGATCCGACCAGGACTCGGATCCCTCCCGAGACCATCGGAGCCAGCACCGCGGTCTGGTCCAGGGCGAATCCGCCATAGAAGAGCGCGCCGAATCCGACGCTGGCGTACGGGATCACGTTGCCCGCCGCGTTGAAGTTATAGGTCAGGCCGGCCGAAGCGCCGAGCGCGGTGTCGCTGTTCCCGTTCACGGACTGGTGCCGCGTCAGGAAGGCCCCGGTGACCTCGTAGTGCCTCGAGACGCAGAATCCGACGGTGGGCGTGATGTCGAGCCTGGTCGACGTCTCGACGTTTCCATAGCCCTCGCGCTTGAAATTCTGATGGCTGAACGACACCGACGGCGAGAATTCGATCGAGCCTTCGGAGAGTTGCTTGCCCGCCGGGGAGAGCTGACTGCCCGCCGCAGAAAACGGCGCCGCGAGCAGCGCGATCATGACCGGCACCGCGAGCCTCAAGGCCAGCGCTGGCGCTTTCATGGGTAACGCTCCTTCCTCGTTTCGCGTGTTTGGATGAATCGAGCCGCGGCAGGAACAGCGCGCGGCATCCCCGCCGCCAAGACGGAGCAAAATCCGGGCCCGCTGGGGTGGCCCACCTCTTGCGACAGTCCGATCGGGTTCCTACCGCTTTGCTCGAGGGGGGTCTGAATCCAATGCCGTATTCGTTTGATTACAAATTAGTTGTCGTCCCATCACGCGATCGACGTCGCGCGGCCGGGTCCGGCCAGGGCAGGCGCCTTGCTTCGGGCCAGCGAGGCAGCGACCTCGCGGCCATTGCGATTTGCTTGCTCGCGCTGCTCGGCGTGGGCTGCGACAAGCTGCTCACATCGCCGCCCGCGCTCGGGGATCGATTCGATCAACCGCTCCAGGGGCTCGACAACGGGGAGCTCGGCGACTTCCAGGACGGCCAGGTCCAGTTCCGCCGTGCCTTCACCATCTCCGAGGGGCTGGGTCCGATCTTCAACAACGTCTCCTGCGCGTCCTGCCACAGCGGCGACGGTCGCGGAACGACCGAGAACATCCTCGTTCGGTTCAGCCGCGGAACAGATCCGGTGGTCGGAGAGGGCGGACCGCAGATTCAGGACAAGGCGATCCCGGGCGCGGTGGCCGAGCATCTCCCCCCGGGCGTGGACGTCTCGCGGCGGATGCCGCCGCCCGTGTTCGGCGTGGGCCTCATCGAGGCGCTCACCGATTCGGTGATCCTGACCCACGCCGATCCCGGCGACGGGGACGCCGACGGAATCTCGGGTCGTCCCAACATGGTGACACCGCCCGGCTACGTCCCGGCCACGGAGCCCGGCGCGGGGCCCGGCCTCAGGGTCGGCCGCTTCGGCCGCAAGGCGCAGGTCTCGTCGCTCTTCCAGCAGACCGTGGTGGCGTACCACCAGGACATAGGCGTCACGTCCTCCGCCCTCTCGTCCGAGAATGTGAATCCGCTCGCGCCCTCCGGGCTCCCGGATCCCGACCGCGCTCCCGATCCGGAGGTGAACGACGGGCAGGTGAACGACGTGGAGCAGTACATGCGGATGCTCGCGCCGCCGACTCCGGGCGAATGGACCGACCAGCGCCGCCGCGGCGAGACCCTGTTTGCCTCGGCGCGGTGTGTCGTGTGCCACGTGCCGACGATGCGTACCGGAGCGCACGACATCGAGGCGCTCTCGAATCGTGACGTGACGCTTTACTCGGACCTCCTGCTCCACGACCTCGGCGCCGGGCTGGCCGACAACCGCCCGGACGGCGACGCCGACGGGCAGGAATGGCGGACCGCGCCCCTCTGGGGCATGCGGATCGCCCGGGAGTTCCTGAACGGCCAGCTCTTGCTCCTTCACGACGGGCGCGCCCACGACGTGGACCAGGCGATCCGGCTCCACGGCGGGGAAGCCACCGCGGCGCGCGACGCGTTCCTCGCGATGCCGCCCGCCGATCGCGCGGCGGTCGTCGACTTCGTGGAGTCCCGATGAGGGCGCGGATGCCGATCGCGGCAGCGGGCGCGGCGGCGCTTCTGGCGCTGCTCGCGACGGACGTCGGCAGCGCGGCGCCCGTCCGCACCGGGTCAACGGCTCGAGCGCCGGCGCCTGTCCGCACGCCACCGCCGGTTCGGGAGGAGCCGTCGCCCTGGCCGCTTCGCGAGGGCCCGTACCACGGCAGCCTCGATCGGATCGCGTTCGGAGCGTACGGAGAGCTGCGCTTCGCCGAGGATCGCGTCCGCGGCGTCACCGATCCGGAGTGGTTCTCGGTCGGCCGCATCGGCGGCTTCGCGAGCGCCCGATTCAATCCCCGGTTCGAGTTCCTGCTCGAGGGAGCTTGGGATCAGGGCCCGGACGACTTCTCCCTCGAGCAGGCCGACCTCCGATACCGCCTCAAGCCATCGATGCAGCTTCACGCCGGCGTCTTCCTCGTCCCGTTGGGGCGCACGAACCTCCAGCACGACGGACCCTCGTACGAATTCGCCGAGCGCTCGCTGCCGGCGACCCAATTGATCGGCGTGCCGAACGCGCAGCTGGGCGTCGGCGTTCGCGGAGTCGGAGGCAAATTCCACGGCTGGCCGCTCTCGTACGAAATGGCGGTCGTGACCGGGTACGACGACGGCCTCATCATGGACGCGGTCGGCGGCACCCGAGTCCCGATGGGACGCAACAATTACGGGGACAACAACGGCGTGCCTGCGCTCTCCATCCGCGTGGCCGCTCACCCATCGGCCACCTCCGAGATCGGGCTCGCCGCGCAGAGCGGCAAGTACAACAAGACGGTTCTCGGCGGCGTGACCATCGACCGTTCGCGGTATATCCACGTCCTGGTCGCGGACGCGACGTCCGGGTTCGCCGGGTTCGACCTGTTCACCGAGGCGGCGGTGGCCCTCATCGACGTGCCGCCCGGGCTCGAGGCGCTCTACGCGCAGCAGCAGTACGGTGGGTCGATCGAGCTGACGCGGGCGCTTCGGGAGCCGATCTTCAGCGGGTGGACCCATTCGAGGCTCACCGGAGCGCTTCGCGTGGACGCGGTCGAGCTCGACCCGTCTGTGCTCGGGGACTCGAGAACCCGCCTCTCCGCGAGCCTGAACGTCCGCCACGTCCCGCTCGGCGTGATCCGGTTCGGTTGGTACTACGAGATCGCCCGGGACCGCTTCAACAACGTGACGCCCAAAGCCGGTGCCACGCTGACGACGGCCGCCTACTTCTAAGCCGCCCCCACCGCCTCACCCCGCGCCGTCCAGCGCTTGAACCGAAGCCACCGGTGCGTCACAATTGCTGCAATTGTGAGCGAAAGTATGGTTTTCCCCCGAATGCCTCCAACCGATGGATCCCCAACGGCGACTGACGGTATGCCACCGCATGCGTGATCCGACCACGGACGTCTTCGCCGGCAGACGGGGCCATGGGCTCATCCCGGTCTACCTTGGGCTGCTCGGGCTCTGCGCGTCGCTCGGATGCGGCGCCAAGAGCGCGCCGCGGAGCGCGCGCGTCCCGGTCACGATCGCCGTAGCGGTCGAGCAATCGGTTCCGTTCGCCATTTCAGCCACGGGGACCATCGAGGCCATTCAGACCGCGGCGGTGGGGTCTCAGGTGGGCGGAACGGTGCAGCAGGTCGCGTTCCGGGAGGGGGACCGTGTCCGGGCCGGGCAGCTCCTGATCCAGCTGGATCCCCGGTCGTTCCGCGCGGCGCTGGATCAGGCGCTCGCGGCCCTGGCGCGGGACCGCGCGCGGGCCGCCACGGCCCGGGTCGAAGCCCAGCGGGCGGAGAAGCTCCTCGCGCAGGACATGCTCTCCAGATCCGAGTGGGATCAAAAGCGCGCGGACGCCGAGGCGCTCGAAGCCACCGTGCAGGCCGACTCCGCGGCCGTGAGCACGGCCCAGTTGAATGTCGAGTACGCGGCGATACGGGCGCCGATTTCCGGCCACACCGGCCGCGTGACGGTTCATGAGGGCGACTACGTCAAGGCCGCCACGAGCGAGCCGCTTGTCACCATCATCCAACCGGATCCGATCCGTGTCCGGTTCGCGATCCCCGAGCGGGAGGTGCCGCTCTTGCAACGCTACCGATCCGGAAACCCGCGGGTGGAAATCGAGGCGGACGGCGGATCGCGGGTCATCCCCGGGAAGCTCGTCTTCGTCGACAACGCGGTCGATCCGACCAGCGGCACGCTCCTCTTGAAAGGCGAGGTCCGCAACCAGGACGACCGTCTCGTTCCGGGGCAGTTCGTGGACGTTCGACTGGTTCTCTTCGTCGCCCCGAAATCGCTGGTCATCCCCGCCCGGGCCGTGTCGGTCGGACAGCAGGGGCCGTACGTCTACGTCGTGAAGGCCGACTCCACCGTCGCGTCCCGTCCGGTGGAGGTGGAGCGGACCCGGGACGAGACGTCGATCATCGCGCGGGGCTTGAGCGCCGGCGAGACGGTCGTGACCGACGGACAGCTCAAGCTCGCTCCCGGGGCCAAGGTCTCGGTCCGGGCTTCGATCGAGGACGCGCCGTGAACCTCTCCGGCATCTTCATCCGCCGGCCGATCATGACGACGCTCGTGATGGCGGGCGTCCTCATCTTCGGCCTCGTCGGGTACCGGCTGCTCCCGGTGAGCGATCTGCCCAACGTGGACTATCCGGTGATCTCGGTCAGCGCGAGCCTTCCCGGCGCGAGCCCCGAGACGATGGCCTCGGCCGTGGCGACGCCGCTCGAAAAGCAGTTCTCGACCATC
>Ga0137409_10008830_pt1 | contig 10283 bp, 8 predicted proteins | sample CZODoug1_16funga_FD_122059 | JGI IMG/M metagenome (GOLD analysis project Ga0137409, IMG submission 122059) | Vadose zone soil fungal communities from Angelo Coast Range Reserve, California, USA - CZODoug1_16fungal (Hybrid Assembly) | ecosystem: Environmental > Terrestrial > Soil > Vadose zone...
TTGTCGCACAACTCGCGCACGCCGTCGATGATGCGCTCCGACTGGCGGTGCAACGTGTTCGGGTTGACAACAATGAGATTGCCCGCGCGCGTGGCGCGCAGCGTGGCGAGTTGCCGCCATTGATCGAGATTGTCGGCACCGCTGTCGGCGACGCTGCCGGTGACGATCGCATCCGGGTCGGCGGCGACCACCGCTTCGACGCTGACATTCGGCGTCAGCGGATCGAGTGCGGCAAATACGTTCTGCGCACCGCAGACGTGCAATGCCTCGTCGATCAGATGGCGGCCGTTGATCGTGAGCAGAGGCCGGTGCCAGATCTGATAGAAAACCCGTAGCGGCCGGCGTCCCGCGTAGCGCGCGCGCAGGTCGACCACGGCGCGATCGAAGGCGTCGGCGTGTGCATCGGCCACGGCTTCCGTTCCGGCCAATCGGCCGAGCCGGCGCAGCGTGCTCGCGATGCCGGCGAATTGCGTCGATTCGCTGGCGTAGATCGCGATGCCGAGCGAGGCGAGGCGCTTGATCTGCTGCGGCGAATTGCCGTTGCGCCAGACGACGATCAAGTCGGGATGCAGCGAGACTATGCGTTCCAGATCGAGTTGCGTGGCGTCGCCGATACGGGGAATCTTCTTCGCCGCTTCCGGGAAATCACTGTAAGCGACCGCGCCGACCACCCGCTCGCCCGCGCCGGCCGAGAATAGGAGTTCGGTCAGATGCGGCGCGACGCTTACGATGCGGCGCGCGGGAGCCTTCAAGGTAACGGTATTGCCGGCGTCGTCGACCGCTTGCACCGGTGCGTTTTCCACCGTTTTCCCCGGCGGCGTGTCGACTCTCTTCCCGGTTGCCTGCTGCGCTGTCTTGTCCGCCGCTTGTACCGCCGCGAGCGTGGCCGCCTGCATTGCCCATAGCGCGACGCCGGCAAACCACAGTGCAATGATTCGCCGCATGCCCATGACATCACTCGGCGATGAACACGACCCGATCGCCAATCTCTCGGCGCGCAACAGGATGGCCGAAGGCAGCGGCCAGCGTGACCTCGGTCATCGCCTCGTCGACCAGCCCTTCTACGGGAGCGCCACCGAGCACCAGTGCGTGGGTCGCGAATCGCCGCGCCAGGTTGAGATCGTGGATCGATAGGACAACCGCCTTGTTCGCGCCACGCACGAGCTCCCGTAGGAGACGCAGCACAACCACTTGATGCCGCATGTCCAAATGAGCCACCGGTTCATCGAGCAAGAGCAACGGTGGATCCTGCGCGAGCAGCGCGGCAATCCCGACGCGCTGCCGTTCGCCTCCGGACAAGGTAACCACGTCGCGCTCGGCGACCGATGCGAGCTCAACCGCCGCGAGCGCTGCGACTGCCATGTCGCGATCGACCTCGCCCTCCCAACCCCAGCGCGACAGGTGCGGATGGCGACCCATCAACACAATCTCCAGTGCGCTCGCGCTGAATGCGTCGTGCAACGTTTGCGGCAACAGGCCACGAAGGCGCGCCGCTTCGGTCGTGTCCCACGCGGCGAGCGGCCGGCCCGCGAGCTGCACGGCGCCAGCGTCGGGCGCGCGCAACCCGGCCAACGTGTGCAGCAGCGTTGTCTTGCCGCTGCCGTTGGGTCCGAGCACGCACCAGAGTTCGCCCGGCGTAACGGTCATCGACAGCGCCTCGATCAGGACCCGCACGCCAACGCGCAGCGACAGATTCTCCGCCTGCAACAGTGGACTCAGGTGTTGCGGTGAACTCATCGTGGCGGAGTCATGAGAGCTGGTGTCATGGGACTCAGCGGCTGTGTTGGACTCAGCGTCCGCGCCGCGCAGTGAGCAGAAACAGGAACGTCGGCACGCCCACCAGCGCCGTGATGACGCCCACTGGCAACTGCTGCGGGGCGACCAGCGTGCGCGCCGCCGTGTCGGCGAGCAGCAGCAACGTGCCGCCGGCGAGCGCGCACGCGGGCAACAGCACGCGCTGATCGTTGCCGATCGCCAGGCGCAGCGCGTGCGGCACCACCAGTCCTATGAAGCCGACGTTGCCGCTGGTGGTCACCGCGATCGCGCTCGCCAGCGACGCCACGACATACAAGGTGCGGCGCAGCGGCACCACGCGCACGCCGAGCGACGCCGCCACCGCCGGCCCGCGCAGCAGCACATTCAGTTCGCGCGCAAGCGGATAGGTGACGAGCAAGACCACCGCCAGCACCAGCAGCGGCACGACGAAGCTGTCGGCGCCGGCAACGTCACCGACCAGCCAGAACAGCATGCCGCGGATTTGCGCTTCGGGGGCGAGCGTGAGCATCAGCGAAATCACGGCCGACCAGCCCGCCGCGAGAATGACGCCGGTGAGAAGCAGCCTCGGTGCGGTGTCTGATGCGCCGGTAGCACTTACGCGCGCGAAATCGCGATGCGCGATCGCGAACACCAGCACGATGGAGAGCAATGCGCCGCCAAACGCGCCGAGCTGCACGAGGCCTGCGCCCAGTCCTATCACCATCGCTCCGAGCGCTCCGACCGCTGCGCCACTGGATACTCCCAGCACGTACGGGTCGGCGAGCGGATTGCGCAGCAAGACCTGCATCAGCGCGCCGGCCACCGCCAGCAGACCGCCGGTGCCGAACGCGGCCAGAGCGCGCGGCAGCCGCAGGTTATGCACGACCTCGGACGCGACACTGCCATCGGGCGCGAACAGCAGGCGCGGCAGATCCGCGAGCGCGATCGGGCTCGAGCCGAAGGCGAGTGCAGCGAACAGCACCGCAGCACTCACCGTCAGCAGCACGAGCCAGATGCGGAGCGCACGCGCCACAAACTCCTCCTGACTCGTAAGTTACTTCGCCGCGTATTCAAGAGCCACGAAGACATTGCGCCGCGGCGTGTTGTAGCCGGACACCAGTTCGTAGCTCTTGTCGGCCGCATTGTTCAGGCGCGCGGACAGAGACAGCTCCGGCGTCAGCGCATAAGCGGCGTGCAAGTTGATCAGCGTGTAGCCACCCAGGCGCGGCGGCGGCGGCGAGAACGCATTGTCGAATCGCTCGCTGCTGGAAACCACGGAGAGCCCAGCGCGCCAGGCGCCTAACGCGTAGCCGATGCTGCCGCTCGCGTAATTGCGGGCGCGTCGCGGCAGGAGGTCGCCGGTCGCGGTATCGATCGGATTCTGGTGCGTCCATTCGATGTTGGCGTGCCAGATGTCACCCGTGACGCCGGCGCCAAGCGTTTCGCCGCGATTGCGAGCGCTGGCGACATTGATCGGCGCCGAAGTCGCGAAGTCGAACTGGATCAAATCGCGGATATGGTTTTCGAACAGCGTCGCGGTGAGACTCAGTCCGCCACGCGTGAAACGCGCCGAAACTTCCGCGCTGTCCGATTTCTCGGGTTTCAAGTTGGGATTGCTGAAGCCGGGGTAATACAGGTCATTGAAGGTCGGCGCCTTGAACGCCGTGCCGGCGAGGGCGGACAGCCGCAGGTCCGGCGTCATGCGGTAGCCGTATCCCAGGTTGCCGGTGCTGCGGGTCCCAAATTGAGAGTCGTTGTCGCTGCGCAGCGATACTTGAAAGAGATGGGGATCGAGACTCGCGGCGTAGCTCGCAAACAACGACGAATCGTGCCGGCGGGTGTGATCAAACGCGGTGTCACTGGCGACTTTCTCCATGCGCCAATCGACGCCGGCCGCGAGTTGTCCTCCTAACGCATTGAAGTCGTTTTGCCAGGTCGCCTGGGTCTGGTCGGTGTTGAAATAAAACGGAAACGCCGCTTCATCGGACCGATGGTCCGCACCATAGGCAATTCGGACCAGGCTCGTCCACTGCGGCAAGATGCGGTTGCGGCTCTCGACCGCGGCGCTGGTCAGCCGCTGGTGATCGATCGCATCGGTATTGCCGAAATCATCGTAGTGCGTGGTCCCGTCGCTGTGCAGCACGCGCAGGGCCACGCTGTGTCCTGGTGCCAGGTCATGGCTGATGCCGACACTGATGTTCTTGTTGCGATACGGATCGACGTCCGGATCGTAGTTCGATGGGAGGTTCGCGTTGGTGGCCGAAAATGAACGGCTGTCGAAGTAACCCGCCTGCAGAGACAACGCGGTCGATCCCAGGTGCCGGCCGAATCCGGTCGACACCTCATTGGTGCTCCAGGTACCCGAACCAACCCGGGCGCTGGTCCGATCGTGCTGCCTGGTGAAGATCTGGATCACGCCGCCGATCGCGTCGGCGCCGTAGAGGCTCGATGCGGGGCCGCGCAGTACTTCGATGCGCTCTATCTGCGACAGCGGAATGTTTTCCAGCGCGTTGGTGCCGGCGGTCGCGGAGTTCACGCGCACGCCGTCGATCAATACCACCACATGATTGGCGTTGCTGCCGCGAATGAAAACACTGGACAGTTGACCCGGACCGCCATTGGCGGCGATCTCCACGCCGCCGTGCCTTTGCAGCAGCTCGGTCAAGGAGATCGGTCCGGCCTGGTCGATGGTGGCCTGGTCGATCACGCGTACATCGGACAACACGTTGGCGATCGACTGCGGCGTGCGCGTGGCGGTCACGATCACGGTCTCCAGAGGTCGCGGCGCGTCCGACTGGGCGATGGCATGACTAGAGCAAAGACAGAAAATGATGGTGCTGGGCCAAGAGCGAGAAAGGACATTCATCGGCGGGCTCCTGCAGCGAGCGTCCCCGCAAGCTGCGATGGTGGCGAGATCCGCGGTTCCGTCCTAAAGTCGGAGCGAGCATCGCGGAAGCGGCGCTTGTAGGCCGGTATCCGGGCTCACAGAACGGTGGCGCGCACGACGTGTGACGGCGCGGCGCACCGCGGTCATCGCCTTCCCACGCCGTGAAGCGCAGTGGCACGAAGATGACCGCTTTCCTGTTTACCGGTGCGGGGGCAGCGCAGGCATGGCGCCTCGTGAAAGGCGGCTTCACCTGCTTCCCGTTTAACGCCCGGTCACGGAAGCAACCGGGTGCACCTAAAGCGCGCGAAGCTTAGCAGCGCGGGCGGTGATGGCCGCAGCAGCAGCCACCACAGCGGGGCTTCTGGTCAATGAAACGGAACTCCCAACTGCGGCGCTTTGCGAGCAACGGATCAGAGCGTGGCGGGCGGTCCCGAACTCCTATCCGGTGCCACGACCCGCCCACTACTTTGAGCCGCCCGCAGCCGCCCGCCCCTTGGCGGGCCGCGCATGCGGATCCTGCGCTTGCGGACACTGCACTTGATAACGTGTTCGATCGGGCCAGCGCAGCGCCGTCAATTGCCCGCCCCAGACGCAACCGGTGTCGAGGCAGATCGTGTTCTCGCGGTCAATGAAACCCAGGGTCGACCAATGCCCGAACACGACCGGCGTTGCGCGCGTGGCGCGCTGCGCATGCTCAAACCACGGCACGAATCCCGTGGGCGCCGCGGCCGCGCCTTCCTTGACCGTGAAATCCATCGTGCCGTCGCCCGCGACGAAACGCACACGCGTCAGTGCGTTGACGATGCAGCGAAGCCGGTCATCGCCGCGCAGCGAATCGTCCCAGCGCGCCGGTTGATTGCCGTACATGCGCGCGAGAAAGTCGCGATAGTTGGCGCGTTGCAGGCGCTGCTCGACTTCGCGCGCGCACGCGAGTGTCTGCGCGGCACTCCATTGCGGCAACACGCCGGCATGGACAAAGAGCGCGCCGTGTTCCTCGTGCGCGAGCGGCCGCGCGCGCAGCCAGTCGATCAGTTGCGCGCGATCGGGCGCGCTCAGAATGTCATCGAGCGTGTCGTTGTCGTGGGGCGGCCGGATGCCGGCGTCGACCGCGAGCAGATGCAGGTCGTGATTGCCGAGCAGCACGACCGCGCGCTCGCCCAGGTCGCGCACAAAACGCAGCGACTCCAGCGACTGCGGCCCGCGGTTGACGATGTCGCCGACGAATATCACGCGACCGTCGCGCGGCAATTGCGCCCACAAGCTTTGCAGGCTGTCGGCGCAACCCTGCACATCGCCGATGGCGACAATCACGGGACAGGCTCCACGTTCGCGCCGATCTACTTCGCCGCGCGCAGGCGCTGCACCAGCGCCGTCGTCGACCGGTCGTGCGCGAACGCAATCGCGACCGTGCGCGCGCCCCAGGTGCGCGCGAGCTGCGCCTCGGGGACCTGCGCCATGTCGTAATCACCGCCCTTCACGTACACGTCGGGACGCACGATTTCGAGCACCGGCAGCGGCACGGTTTCCGAAAAAATCGTCACCAGCGACACCGACGCGAGCGCCGCCAGCACGGCGGCGCGATCGGCTTCGCTGTTGATCGGCCGCTCCGCGCCCTTGTCCAGCGCACGCACCGACACGTCCGAGTTCACCGCAACCACCAGGCTCGCGCCGAGTGCGCGCGCCTGCGCGAGATAGGTCACGTGACCCCGATGCAGCAGATCGAACACGCCGTTGGTGAGCACGATCGGCCGCGCCAGCTCGGCCACGCGCGCGGCCAGCTCGGCGCGCGTGGCGATCTTGCTTTCGAATTGCGGCGCTGCTGGGTTCGTGTTCATCGGTCAATCAATCGGCAAGAAACGAACTCGCATGAAGAGACAAGGGCGGCTGACACCGTCAGGCCCGGATCGACGCCGCGCTACTCGGATTCATGCCCTGCCACCACGGACTCGCCACCGCAGCGGCGAGCGAGCGAAAGCGCGCGGTCGCCTCACCGCTGTCTTCATCATCGCGCGGATCAGCGCGGCCGTCGACGCCGAGCAGGATCCTGTGTGGCACACCGGCCAGGCGCGCAGCGACGAGATCGGAGTTGCGATCGCCAAACAGAATCGAGCGCGCAAGATCGAGCTGCAATTCCTTCGCCGCCTGCAGCAGCATTCCCGGGCCCGGTTTGCGGCAATCGCAGGCGACGCGATAGGCGCCCAGGCCATGAGTCGGGTGATGCGGGCAAAAGTACACGCCGGCCAGCGGCGCGCCGGCCGCGGCGAAGCATTCGTGCATCCATTGCGTGAGTGCGAGGAACTCCTCTTCGCTATAGAGGCCGCGGCCGATGCCGGACTGATTGGTCACGACCACCAGCGCATAGTCGCGCGCGGCAATTGCGCGCGCTGCTGCCAACACGCCGGGGACAAATTCGAATTCGTCAACCCGGATCACAAAGCCGCGATCGATGTTGATCACGCCATCACGATCGAGGAAGGCGGCGCGGCGCATGGGTCGAAGTGTTGTGATTGGGGTGGTGGAAGAACGGCGCAGGCATCAGGGAGTCGAGCGGATGCGCCCCTGACCCGAGTAAATCAAGAAATAAGGAACCAGGACTTCGCTGCCGGCCACCGTGCTTGCGTCGTGCAGCGGCGCGCACGACTCAGCGGGCGACTCCCTCGCGTCACGCCGCACCCAACATCCACCGCACGTACGCCGCGGTGCCTTGTTCAACGTTCATCATCGGCGCCGCGAAGCCGGCCGCGCGCAGCAGCGTCAGATCGGCCTGCGTGTACGCCTGATATTTACCGCGCAGTGCTTCCGGAAAAGCGATGTATTCGATCAAGCGTTCAGTCACTGCCCGCGCCAGCGGCAACGCGCTCTTTCCTTGCGCCGTGCGCAGGGTGTTCACGACCGTCAGCGCGACCTCATTGAAGCTCTGCGCGCGTCCTGTGCCGAGGTTGTAGATCCCGGACTTCGGTTTTTCCCAGAAATGCAGATTGCCCGCAACGACATCATCGACATGAATGAAATCGCGCTTCTGTTCACCATTCGCGTAGCCGTGGCTGCCCTCGAACAGCCGCACCTTTCCATCAGCGCGAAACTCATTGATGTGATGGAACGCGACCGACGCCATGCGTCCCTTGTGCGCCTCGCGCGGACCGTAGACATTGAAGTAGCGCAGGCCGATCACCGGCGCGCTGAGCTTGGCCAACCGCCGCCGCACAATCTGATCGAACAGAAATTTGGAGTAGCCGTAGACGTTGAGCGGCTTTTCGTGCGCGCGCTCTTCCTTGAACTGCGGACCCAGGCCATACACCGACCCCGATGACGCATACACCAACGGCACGCTCTTCGCCTGGCACCAGTCAAGCAGCCGTAGCGAGAAGCGATAGTTGTTGGCGAGCATGTAGCGGCCGTCGGTTGCCATCGTGTCCGAGCACGCACCCTGATGGAACACGACAGCCGGCGCGCCCAGCGCGCCGCGCCCGAGCAGATCGAGAAATTCGTCCTTGTCGACGTAGTCGGCGATTTCGCAATCGGTCAGATTGCGAAACTTTTCCGAGCGCGTCAGGTTGTCGACGGCGACTATGTCGCGTTCACCGCGCGCGTTGAGCGCCTGCACGAGATTGGCGCCGATGAAGCCGGCCGCTCCGGTGACGATGATCTGCATCAAGCGAATGCTACCGAAGCGCGCAATGAGTCCACCTGATTCGTTGCGATGCTCCCTCCCTTGCAGGGCGGGCGGCGGCTTGCAAGCCGCCGCCGTTCCGCGGGCTCGCCGCATGCGGCTCGAAACCCCCGCGTCACCCCCAGGCCCTCTCCGGTGGGAGCGGGGCCTAAGAGGTCGGCACGGAGAGCGGCGAACGCGTATCACGCCGCAGGAAACAACTCCTCATAACTGACTGTCGCGGTCCCGAACTTGCCGACCACGATGCCGCCGGCGCGATTGGCGATCGCCACCGCCTCGCGCAGCGGCAGCTGCGCGGCGAGCATCGTCGCGAGGATCGCAACGACCGTGTCGCCGGCGCCGGAGACGTCAAACTCCTCGCGCCCCTGCGCCGGCACGGTCCACTCGCCCTCGTCGTCGTACAGCGTCATGCCCTCTTCGCTGCGCGTGAGCAGCAGCGCCTTGAGCCGCAACTCTTGCCGCAGTTTTTGCGCACGCGCGGTGAGATCGGCCTCGCTCTTCCAGCGGCCGACGACTTCGCGCAGCTCAGCGCGATTGGGCGTGATCACCGTCGCGCCGGCGTAGCGCGCATAGTCGTCGCCCTTCGGATCGACCAGCACCGGCCGCCCGGCCGCGCTCGCCCGCTCGATCATGCTGACGATGTGCGCGAGCCCGCCCTTGCCATAGTCGGACAGCACGACCGCGTCGTATTGCGGCAGCAAGGACGAGAACTGGTCCAGATGCTCTGACAGCACTTCCGCAACCGGCACGTTTTCGAAATCGACGCGCACCATCTGCTGGCGGCGACCGATCACGCGCAGCTTGACCGTGGTAGCGAGTGTGGGATCGGTGTGCAGGTGCGCGGCGATGCCGGCGCCATCGATCAGCCGGCTCAACGCCGTGCCCGCTTCATCGGCGCCAACCACCGACAGCAGTCCCGCGCGCGCGCCGACCGCCACCACGTTGCGCGCGACGTTGGCCGCGCCGCCCAGCCGCTCTTCGGTCGTGCGCACACGTACGACCGGCACCGGCGCCTCGGGCGAAATGCGTTCGACTTCGCCGAACCAATAGCGGTCGAGCATCACATCGCCGACCACGAGCAGGCGGCGGGAGGAGAGGGCGGGGGCGGTGGGATGCATGACGAGCGGGGGAAAGCACCCATCATATCGGCGCGCAGAGGCGGCGCAGTTGTCGTGCCTCGTTGTCCGCCGGATCACTGCGATTGCGGGTGCGAGCGAATCGTAGAACCGGCGACGCGCACTCGACGTTGCGCATGGAAACTTTAAGCCGGGAATGCAATTTGCTTCCTTCGCGAAACGAAAGTTCGCGGAGGTAGAGCGTTTCAGTCACTTGCGTGCCGGGCCTTTCAGCCCATAAGTTTCGAGCAACAGCGGCGCAATAGGAGGGTGGGCCGCCATGTTTGATTGCCGTGCCGCCGGGGTTTCCAACGACCTCTGCAGGGCATCGGGGCTGACGATCATCCGCTGTTTTACCGTTGCGCCTCATTTCATGCCGACTCATGTCTCGGATCCTATGGGCGGAGGAGAACGAGGCAGGGGCCACCGGCGCCGTGTTACTGAAATTTGCACTGCATCCTCATTCGATTAACAAACGATCGCGATCATTTTGTAAATCGCATTGCCTTGCGCAAGCGCGCGGTCAAAAAAGAAGTCTGCTGGCGAATCGATCCGAACCACGGGGAATAACAAATGAAGCAAGGTGTGCTGAGAAGGGCTCACTCGTCCCAAGTGCGGCACGCTTGGCACATTTCAGCAGCGACGCTGGTTCCGCCGGGCTCGCCCCTTTGGCTAAAGGCAGCCCCGTTCATCCTGGCGGCGCTCCTGTCCGGCTGCGGCGGTGGCAGCAGTGAAGAAGAATCGACGCCGGAGCACGCCACAGTTATGGGTACGCAGCCGGGGGTAACCCCGTTCATCAGCCTCGTGCAGCTCCGCGGACTGGACTTGCCCGATGCGACGGCCGTGCATTATTCGA
>Ga0137409_10008831_pt1 | contig 10283 bp, 8 predicted proteins | sample CZODoug1_16funga_FD_122059 | JGI IMG/M metagenome (GOLD analysis project Ga0137409, IMG submission 122059) | Vadose zone soil fungal communities from Angelo Coast Range Reserve, California, USA - CZODoug1_16fungal (Hybrid Assembly) | ecosystem: Environmental > Terrestrial > Soil > Vadose zone...
GAACGCATGGCGATGATGCCGGCCCTGATGCCGAAGACGATCGAATCCGTCTGGGCGCCGCTGTATGCGAAACTGGCCGCGGCGTATCTTGACCGCCTGCCGCGCGGCGAGGTGGTCGATCAATGGCGGTCACGCACGACGTCGGAGGCAACCCTGGCATAGACTGCGTGATCAAAACCCGATCACGTACATGTCAAATATACTTTACCATCAATCACCGAGATGTCTTTTCTAGACTCCTTTGATGCAGGTCATCGATTTGTCGCCGCCAATTGGACCAGTACGTTTCGGTTATAGAAACAGTTCGTTCATGGCCCTCGAGATCCGCCCTTCGGCGCGTTATGTCTGCATTCTCGATCGTATCCGCCACTGATCAGACGCGACCCAAGCCGTTCGGAGAATAACTCTCTCCGTAAAAGCTGATCTGATTCATCGACCATGGATCATCATTCTGGCGATGTCGGCGAGCAGATCGATCTGTGGCCAGTGTCGAGTCTGGAAGGTGCCTCACATCGCCCCACGGTTTTTGCCGCGTCGTTGCGGATCGTGACAAAGACCAGCCTGTGGCTGCTTGAAGCCGTGCTCGCGGATATTGCCGACTTCGGCATCAGTGAGGTCGTGAACCTCGGAGATCACCTCCAGCGGGCCGCTCGAACCCGCGGCCGGCGGCCTCGGCGGCGATTAAACCCTACATATTACGATCGTAATGCAACGGTTCCTTTCGGAAATGAATGCGTCGCATGATGATTGTGATATTGCGCTTAGGATTTGAACGACAGGTGCGATGTGACGAGCGGTTCCCAGGTTCATCGCGGCTCTGACGGCCGTATCTGGCTAGGCCATACCGCACGGTGCCGCGGGAGACGCCGACTGCTGGCGGTGCTGACGAGCGGCAGCAGCGCGCCGGGCCGAGGTTGATGCCGTCCGCGAGGACCGCGGTCCGCGGGGCGGCGCGGTTGGGGTTGGGCCGGCCACTGCATTGGTGGTGAAGCACTTCGAAAGAGCGAGTTAAGAGATGCTAGACCTTTCTGCCTTCCTGATCACACAGCGCTGGCCCGCCAAACACCCAGACCGCTTGCAACTTTATTCATTGCCGACGCCCAACGGCGTCAAGGTCTCGATCATGTTGGAGGAGATTGGGCTGCCGTACGAAGTGCATCTGGTCGACTTCAACAAGGACGACCAGCACACGCCGGAATTCATCTCGTTGAATCCTAACGGTAAGATTCCGGCGATCCTCGACCCCAACGGTCCGGGCGGCGAGCCGCTGCCCTTGTTCGAATCCGGTGCGATCCTGCAATACCTCGCGGAGAAGACCGGCAAGCTCTTGCCGGTCGATGCGGCCCGCCGTCACGTGCCTGTAAAATATACTTTACCTTCAATCACCGAGATATCGTTCCTAGAATCCTTTGACGCAAGTCATCGAATTGTCGCCGCCAATTTAAACCAGTACGTTTCTGTTATGGAAACAGTTCCTTCATGGCTCGCAAGATCCACCCTTCGGCGAGTTACATCTGCATTTCGATCGTATTCGCCACTGAGGAAACGCGATGCAACGAACAGCAAAGCCGCCCAATTCTCGAGTCGCCGCACGCGCCCCAGACTGGACACAGGCCGCAGACCGATCTGCTCGCCGACATCCAGCTACATACGAGCGCGTCGGTCGATGGCGTGCCGGCGACGCGCGTTGGAGAACTTGAGGTGTTCCGAAATCGACCATAAATGATTTAGGGTCGATGAATCAGATCGGCTCTTACTGAAAGAGTTCTCCGAACGCGAAATGTCATGCAGAGAGGTATGGACGGTCCATGGATCAAATCAGCAATCGCTCGGAGATCGAAAAGGCACTCAGCTCTCTGACCACGAAACGGCCGTGGAAGTTCTGGAGCACAGGCGCGGCCCTTGTAGCCCTGGCGCTCGGCTACTTCACTTTCTCCCACTACAAAGGCGATCACGCGGCCCCACTGCACGCGGGGGTGGCCCTACCGGTAACGGTAAGCGAACCCTTGCGGCGAGACGTCGATTCACGGCTCGGATTTCTTGGACAGTTCTCTGCGATCGACCGCGTGGAGTTACGCGCCCAGGTCGGTGGTGTCCTCACCGAAATTCATTTCAAAGATGGGCAAATCGTACACAAGGGAGACCTGCTTTTCGTGATCGACCCGCGTCCGTACGAAATCAAACTTGCGCAGGCGAACGCCCAGCTGCATACCGCAGTGGCACGCGTCGCGCTGGCGAACAACCAGCTCTCACGCTCGCAATCTCTCCGCCGCGATGAATTTGCGACGCAGGAAACGGTCGACCAGCGCACCAATGAACAGCATGCCTCCGAGGCGGCGGTGGAAGACGCCAAGGCCCGCATCCGGGATGCCCAGCTTGACCTCGAATATTGCCGCGTCACGGCGCCTTTTACCGGACGCATTGGCGCCCGCCAGGTCTCGATCGGCGACCTGATCGCCGGCAGCCGAGCGGCCGTCAGCCCGACGACCTTGCTCGCAACGCTGGTTTCGCTCGATCCGCTCTATCTCGACTTTGACATGAGTGAGTCTGACTACCTGACGTTTTCACGCGAACGTGCGCGCCGTGCAGGCCCACTCGCAGACACGATCGCATTTGGCCTGAGTGACGAGACCAGCTTCAAACGGCAAGGCACCCTCGATTTCGTCGATAACGCTCTCGATCGCTCAAGCGGAACGATCCACGCCCGCGCTACGGTGCCAAATCCGGATCTGTTTCTCGCGCCCGGTCAATTCGCGCGGCTTCGTGTGGCTGTCGCAGCACCCACGCCGGCTCTCCTGTTGCCGGATTCGGCGCTGGTGCTCGATCAGTCGCAACATCTGGTCATGACGGTTTCTCCGGACGCGACCGTGGTGCCGAAGATCGTGCAAACGGGAGATCTTAGAGGCGGCCTGCGAGTGATCCGATCGGGCCTCGAACCGAACGACCGCGTCGTCATCGACGGACTGGTGCGCGCGGCTCCCGGCGCGAAAGTCGTGCCCCAGCATGGTGCGATCCAATATGACGCAACCGCCGACGGCCGAAGCTGAAGCTAAGGCTAAGACAGGACCCCTCCCATGCGCCTCGCGCACATTTTCATCGACAGGCCTATCTTCGCTACCGTACTGAGTGTCTTCGTCACTTTGATCGGGCTTGGCGCGCTCGCCATTCTGCCTGTCGCCCAATATCCGGAAATCGTGCCTCCCACGGTTCAGGTCACGACCACTTACCCCGGAGCTTCCGCCGAGACGGTCTCGCGGACCGTTGCTACGCCGCTTGAACAACAAATCAACGGCGTCGAGAACATGCTTTACTTGACCAGCCAATCGACCGGCGATGGAAAGCTCACGGTAACGGTGACGTTCCGGATCGGAACCGACCTCAATGTCGCGCAGATGCTGACGCAAAATCGCGTTCAGGACGCCCTCCCCCGGTTGCCGGAAGACGTTCAGCGCCTTGGCGTGCAGGTGAGAAAGGCAACACCCAACATTCTTCTGGCGGTCCACCTCCATTCGCCGGACAGTTCGCGTGACACCCTGTATTTGTCGAACTATGCAACGCTGCACGTAAAGGACGTGCTGGCGCGGCTGCCCGGCGTCGGCGATGTGCAATTTCAGGGCGCGCGCGAATACGCGATGCGCATCTGGCTCGATCCGGATAAGGTCGCGGCTCACAATCTGAGCGCCGGCGAAGTCCTCGCGGCGCTGCGCGCGCAGAATGTTCAGGTCTCGGCCGGCATCCTCAACCAGCCTCCGGTCGCTTCGGATCAGGCTTATCAGCTCAACGTGCAGACGCTAGGGCGGCTCGCGACGCCGGAGCAATTCGGCGCCATCGTGCTCAAAGCCGATTCTCAAGGTCGCGTTACCCGCATCCGCGACGTAGGCCGTGCTGAAGTCGGTGCGGCGGATTATGGCTCGACGGCTTTCCTGGACCGCGGGCCGGGCCTGCCGCTGCTCATCTTCGCCCAACCTGGCGCCAATTCTCTGACCGTGGAGCACGAAGTTCTGTCGAGCATGGAGACGCTCTCAAAGGAGTTCCCGCCCGGCGTCGCCTATAAAGTTATCTACGATCCGACCATATTTGTCGGCAAATCCGTCGACGAAGTCATCACGACTATCTTTGTTGCGATCCTTCTGGTTGTGGGCGTGGTCTTCCTCTTTCTCCAGAGTTGGCGGGCCGCGATCATTCCGGTCATTGCGATCCCGGTGTCCCTCGTCGGCACTTTCACGGTTCTCTACGCGGTCGGGATCTCTCTCAACAATCTTTCGCTGTTCGGGCTGGTGCTTGCGGTCGGCATCGTCGTCGACGACGCCATCGTCGTGGTCGAAAACGTCGAACGGAATCTGGAACGCGGGATGACGCCTGCAAAGGCAGCCCATGTCACGATGGACGAGGTGGGCGGAGCGCTGATTTCAATTGCACTGACGCTTTGCGCCGTGTTCGTGCCGTCCGCATTCCTGTCGGGAATTTCCGGCCTATTCTTCCGCCAGTTTGCGGTCACGATTGCCGCATCGACGTTGATCTCCTGTTTCGTCTCACTGACCTTGAGTCCGGCGCTCTGCGCGGTTTTGTTCAAGGCGCACGAACCGGGCCACAAGATTCGTCCCTCCGTCATTCGCCGCCTGGTGCAGGCAGGATTCGACAAGTTCAATTTTGGATTCGAATGGCTGTCGACGAGCTATGGCCGCCTGACGCGGCGGCTCGTCCAAGTTACCGGCGTAGTACTGTTGGCTTATGCGGCGCTGATCGGCGTCACCGGCGTCCAGTTTGCCCGTGCGCCGACGGGGTTCATTCCGGAGCAAGACCAAGGCTATCTCATTTCCGTCGTGCAACTACCGCCGGGCGCGACACTGGATCGCACAGAAGCGGTCCTTAAAAAGGCAATCGACATCATCATGACAACGCCGGGCATCGAACATGTCGCGCCCTTCGCCGGCCTGGACGCGACGACTTTCACCGTCGCCTCCAACGCCGGAACGATTTTTTCGGGATTGCCGTCCCTGTATAGCCATCATATCGACGGCGTCACGGCGACGACCGTGCTGGCGGACCTACGCAAACGCCTCTCTGTGATACAGGACGCCTACGTACTGACCATCCCGCCGCCGCCGGTACAGGGCCTCGGCACGGCCGGCGGTTTCAAGATGATGCTTCAGGATCGCGCCGGGCTTGGTTCTGCCGCGCTCGCCCGCGCGGCGCAAGCGCTCGTCGGAGCGGCCAACAAGGACCCAAGCTTCGCGGGCGTCTTTACCTTGTTCGGCACCGGTGCCCCGTCAATCTACGCCGATATCGATCGCGAGAGAGCCGAGAAAGTCGGCCTGACTCCGACGGACGTGTTTTCGACGCTGCAAGTTTATCTCGGTTCTCAATACGTCAACGACTTCAATTATCTTGGCAGAACATATCAGGTGATTGCGCAGGCCGACGGAGGCTTTAGACGAGATCCGCAGGATATCGCACGGCTCAAGGCGCGGAACACGTCGGGCGAAATGGTACCCATTGGGACCGTGGCCCGGCTCAAATACGAGAACGTTCCGTACCGAGTGCCGCGATACAATCTTTTCCCCGCGGCCGAGGTCATGGGAGTAGCCGGGCCGGGCGTGGCGACAGGCACGGCGCTGCAGAGGATGGAAGAACTCGCCCGTGAGGTGCTGCCGCCCGGCATCGGCTTCGAATGGACCGAACTGGCCTTCCAGCAACAGCAACCTGGAACATCGTCCCTGCTCATCTTCGGCGCGGCAGCCCTGTTTGTCTTTCTGGTGCTCGCGGCTCAGTATGAGAACTGGAAATTGCCGCTCGCAGTGGTCATGATCGTGCCAATGTGCCTGCTCGCATCGGTTACAGGCCTGCTAACACGTGGCTTGCCCATCGACGTCCTGGCACAGATCGGTTTCGTTGTTTTGGTGGGCCTGGCGGCCAAGAACGCGATTCTGATCGTGGAATTTGCGCGACAGGCCGAAGAGCACGGTGCCACCCCAGGCGAGGCGGCGGTCAGCGCCGCGCGTACCAGGCTCCGGCCTATTCTTATGACGTCGCTCGCATTTATTCTCGGCGTCGCCCCGCTCGTCGTCGCCACGGGCGCGGGCGCCGAGATGCGGCAGTCGCTAGGCACCGCCGTTTTCTCGGGCATGCTGGGCGTGACGGGGTTCGGTCTCCTGTTTACCCCGGCGTTCTATACCGCAGTTCGCAGGTTTGGTCAGAGAGCCAGCCAACCCGCGGAGGCCCATGCCAAGTGACGCCTGCTATCCTTCATCGCCTCACTCCGCCAACGCGAGAGGGGGCAGCATCTATACGAAGTGGGGCCTGCCCGCTTGATGCACTGCTACCGCCGTCCACCAGCAGGCTCACTCCGTTGATGAAGCTCGCATCCTCGCTTGCCAGAAAGGCGATGACGCTTGCGATCTCTTCCGGTCGTGCGGCGGGACGCAGGATATGCGCGAAATTTGATTTTCGAGCGCCTCGGGATATTCTGAAGAACAGGCTGTTCATTTCAGTCAGCGTCACTGACGGATTGGCGGCGTTGATTTTTACGACCTGCCCGCCAAATTCAAGCGCTAGGCCGCGAGTGAGGTTACCCAGCTGGACGGAACGCGTGCGGCAGTATTTCAAATGGCACTTCCTCCTTTACTTTGCCGTCTCAAATAGGAACCGGATTCGAATTGAATATTCGGCCTTCTTCGCACGCACATCATTTTCCGATCAGACATCACCAGTAGTTCGACGATGGACCAGGACGACTGGGACGCATCCATCCTGCAAACAGTTCGCCCCTGGCTCAGGCAACTTGGTTTGAGCGACATAATATGCCGTAGGTACGTACGCCCTTCACTAAGGCAGCTGAGACGGATCGAGAAATGTCGCTTGAGAAAGAAAAACCCGACCCTACGACCGAAACCGCCCCCAACGGTATTGTGAGCAGTGGACTGACACACTGTGATATCTGCAGGGATGGAAAGGCAATTCGCCTTAATTTTCTGGATCAAGCAGGTAATCCGGCCTTCGTCGAATTTACCTTCCACCAGGCCGCGTCAATCACTATGACACTCCCACGACTTCTAACAGCTGCACTGCAAAGTAGCTCCGGCAGTCCTGACCTTCGATATGTATTCCCTGTCGACAAGTGGTCGCTGGAGATGGCCCACGGTCAGAGTGTGCTGATTTTCACCCTACGAACTGAAGATGGCTTCGATGTCAGTTTTGGCCTTTCCCTGAAAATGTGCAAGGACATCGGATCTGCAATGAATGATAGCCTCACCGAGGCCGCCAAAAATGTCGCTGCAAGCACCAACACACATTGAACGACGGATCGAGCTGTCGCGCGTGGGGTGACGATCTAGACTCGCCCGCAGAGGAAATGTCGGCGGCGAACCCTTATTGCGAGGGAGCACGTTTACGGAAGGCGCCTGGCGTATACCCAAAGCGAGCACGGAAATGTCGAGCAAAATTCGCATAGTCACGATAACCGCAGCATTGACCGATCTCCGCGAGTGGAATGTTCCTCTTCGTCGAGATCTGGCAATCTAGAAGGTGTGCAGCATGGTCCAAGCGGACAGACCTTATATAGTGGCTACACGTCGTGCCACGCATCGCAAAGATCTTCTGGAGGTAACGGACGGAGATTCCAGCTTCCGTAGCGACTTCGGCTGGACCGATGTCGGGATCCGGGAAGTGACACTTCACTATACTGCAAATACGAACAAAGAGCTTGTCGCTCTGGGAAAAGTGGCGTGGCAACTCGGATCCACCGAACAGGGCACCAACAAGGTCATAGACGGCGCTCTGCATAAAGGGCTCTGCGGAACCGAGTACGATGTCACTTTCGTCGATGGCGTCCAAAATCAAACGCAAGAGAAGGCGTCCTGGTAATGTATCGCCACGCCAGCACAATCCGCCATGCGGTTCGAATCCCAAATTTGCCTTTAGTGGCTGGCGTGGCAAATGCAGACCGATCCATCGGCCAGGTCCTTGATGGGACACGAGATTGATGGGCCGCGCGACATCTATAAGTCCGAAATCGCCTTCAGCAAGTTCGGTGGCCCGTTCGTCCTGAATTAGCGTCGACGAGCCAGAAACCTGGAACAATAGCTTATAATCATTCATTCCGTCGCGGTGGGTATCCGAAGCCGTTCGCTGAGCACGAACGATATCGGCGGTCAGGACATCGACGGCTGCAAGTCCCCAAAACTTCACAGGACGCACCAAACCAGCAATCGCGTCTGGGTGAATGATTGAATTCTCTTTATGCGCTGACGGGCGGGGATCAACCCGCCATGTCTCGTATTCCGGGGTCGGCCTAATCTGAATCTCGCTATGAGTGCTCATATCCCTCCGGGGTCTAGCGAAACTAACATAATTGTAATCTAGTGATGAGCCGACCGGATTGAACGACTGCCTTCATTAAATAATCTTTTAGCTTCAATCACCTCTTTGGCATTCGCGCATGTTCCGCAAGCGGAGCAACCATTTGAACGAGTCTCCGAACCTTTTGACTTTCGGTCAGGAACACGCTGCGCGCGGTTAATTGCATTAGCTACGCTCAGGTAAGCTTGGGCCGCCGAGCGAGCATGTTCCATTCGAGCGGCCTGAGCATTTATAGAATCGGGCCCGCATGACTGATGATCGGGAGCGGGCCAAGGCACCGGCAAAACGAAACGCCCCATCAGGCGGTTACGGGTGGAGACACCTCGCGACGCCGATTGCCGCATTGTGGCGTTCGAGCGCATTTCCTGATCGAGATGATCGCGTCCTGGGACGCCAGCGCAGGCGATGACGGGGCTAGTCACCGAAGGTGGGCTCGTGATCTTTGCAGCACTCACCCCAATATTCTGGGACCGCACGCGCACGACCAAATCGCTCAGGCCTAGCCGACATGGGCAATCAGCCGGATGTCCGCTTTGCGCCAGAAGCAGTCGTTCGTTTTTTCTAAAGGTCCCAATTGCACTTAGACCGTAATAGAATTGCCTTTCTCGCGCCGCCTAAACTAAAATTCGAAATCGAAAAATGCAGAGACCGCCTTCCGGCGGCTTTTTTGCAGAGCAAGCGGCAACGTCGCTCCGCGCGCTTGACGAAACTCACACGGAAAGCTGAAATTTCTACTTATAGAGATCCACGGACGGCGCGTAAGCCGAGCGACGAAAAGGACATGCAATGGCCAAGAATATGAAGTTGACAAGTTGCTAGGGTAATTTGCTGCATCGCATCGTCAAGCATGATTTATGTGCATGTATATTAATTGAGTGAGAGCGTCGATTCAGCGCATATGTCATTGATTAACTTGTGTATCTCTAGATTTCGGGAGCCCGGTGAAACAAGCGCGAAGGCCAACGCGCGAGCAGATGCACAATTCGTCTCTCGGATCTGCTTAATGGGTACTCGGCCGGCGCTTAACCAAGCGAGCGTCAGTACCTGGCGGGGCCGCTCCTTTGAGAAGCGGGAGTCCCGGGAATGACGTCGCAACCCGGAGGACAGGCAGGGGAGAGGATCTGCGCGAGCATTTTGTTCTGCCGACCCGGGGTTTGAAACGCTGAAACACGAGCGGAGTTTGGGACCAGATCAACAGGATCATCTTCAGCCTTCACGTTCGCAACCGGCGGCTTCACGCAATGATCGCGGCTGAGCTGGCTTGTGGTGCGATCCTGGCTTCGCCGTTCAAGTCGAGAGCCCGGCGCGATACGGAGAATGCGGCGCTCCGATATCAGCTGATGGTTCTGCGGCGACCGATACGAACTGCCCAACTCCACAGCGAGCCGATCTGTCTCCACCACAACGCCTTCTGGGCGCGTCTCATATCCTGGAAAATATCCGGCGCGGGATGAAGCTCGTCCATATAGGTCTCCAAATGGGAAACGCGGTCCAACCTGCCTCGTCCTCAATGGCCGGAGGTTGCTCATCGAGAGCATCAGCAGGCAGCAAGAAATATGCCAATGATACCACTTGAAGCGTGGGCATTCTGTCATTGGGAGCGGAGGGCTTCTATGGCTACATCGCACCATCGGACCGACCGTCCCCGCCTAATCAATCAATCTCGCCTTTCTAGAGACACTTCCGGCCTGGCGGACGCATTCCAGCATTTGATGGCCGCGCGTGTCACCGTTGTGACGATTTGTCAGCTTCGGCTGTACGTTCGGCGCGACGATTCAGACGGACAGGCTCCGGCCACGTTTGACTATCGGCGCCAACAGATTGAGTTGGATTGATGCGTCTAAACTCCAAGGTGTTCTCAATGTGAGTGCGCATCGCGGCGGCGGCGGCTTCCGCGTCGCGGGCCTCAAGGGCATCGAGAACAG
>Ga0137409_10008832_pt1 | contig 10282 bp, 9 predicted proteins | sample CZODoug1_16funga_FD_122059 | JGI IMG/M metagenome (GOLD analysis project Ga0137409, IMG submission 122059) | Vadose zone soil fungal communities from Angelo Coast Range Reserve, California, USA - CZODoug1_16fungal (Hybrid Assembly) | ecosystem: Environmental > Terrestrial > Soil > Vadose zone...
CCGTCGGCGGTGCTGATCGGCGGCATCGCCGGCGTGCTGGTCTGCGTCGCGGTGTTCTTCATCGACGGCAAGCTGCGTATCGATGACCCCGTCGGCGCGATCTCGGTGCACGGGGTCAACGGGCTGTGGGGCATCCTGTCGCTCGGCCTGCTGGCCGACGGCACGTACGGGGACGGTTGGAACGGCGTAAACGGGACAGTGCGGGGGCTGTTGTACGGCGATGCGAGTCAGTTCGCGGCCCAGCTGATCGGTGGCGCCGCCAACATCGTGGGGGTGGGTGTCATGGCGTTCGTCGCCTACAAGGTCACAGCGTTGGTTGTCGGCGGCCACCGTGTGTCGCCGCACGTTGAAGAGCTCGGACTCGACCTGCCGGAGATGGGCGCCCTGGCCTATCCCGACACGCACGAAATCGGCTCGGCGGTGATCCTCAGCGAGACAGCCTCCGGGGGAGGGATCGGGCAGCTCCAACCCGAGCCCGACGCGGTTTGATGAAGCTCATCACTGAAGCCAACGCGTAACACCGACATCGAGGAGAGTTCCATGCGTGCATTTGGTAGTCGCTTCGCACTTGGCGCCCTGCTCGGCGCGCTCATCGCTCCCGCTAACCTGGCCGCCCAGAGCGGCGCGCCTGCGCCGGCCGACACCGCGGCCAAGCAGCCTGATCCCCCACCGCCCCCGGTGAACCATCTGGAGACCGCGCTCGCCGGCTTCAAGCTGACCGGCTTTGCTGCGGGCTCGTACTCCTATTCGGGCCACAGCGCCGGGGGGACCGCTATCGTCGGACGGCTGTACGACCGCCTCCAGAACCGTTTCATGCTCAACGCGCTCGGCGTCGTGCTCGACAAGCCATACGACCCCGCGAAATTCACCGCGGGATTCCACACCGAAGTGCTGGTAGGACAGGACGCGACGGTCATCCAGTCCGACGGAGGAACGTTCAACCTCGGACCGCAAGGCGACATCCCGCACCTCTACGTCACCTTGAACGTGCCGACGGCGAGTGGGAACGGGCTCCAGTTCAAGGTGGGGCGCATTCCCACCCTCATGGGCCTGGAAGTGATCGAGACCTACGCGAACCCCAACTGGTCAGAGGGGAACCAGTTCATTTACGTGGAGAACTTCACCGGGACCGGGCTCAGCGTCGAGACGAAGTTCAACAACTACGTTGACCTACAGCTCCGTGTGATCAACGGGTGGGACCAGGTGTCGGACAACAACAGCCACAAGTCGTTCATGGGGCGCGTCGGCCTCTATCCCAATGCGCTAACGTCGCTTGGCATCGTCGGATACTGGGGCGCGGAGGAACCCGGAAACAACAGCGCCAACCGGTACGGGTTCGAAGGCCTGCTGTGGCGCAAGCTCGGCAAGGCGGCCGTGTGGGTGCAGGGGGACTACGGCACGGAGCAAGCGAACGCGGCGCTAGCCGATCCGACGCAAGACGCGAAGTGGTGGGCACTCGGCGGGTGGATCACGTACGACTTCAGCGCCACCGCCGGCTTGGCCCTGCGCGGCGATTACGTGAACGACGAGAACGGCGCGCGCTCGAGCGGCGTCCTTGGCTTCCAGCCGAACACCGGGCAGAAGTTCGGCAGCGCGACAGCGACGCTGAACATCAAGGCGTGGCCCAGCGCCGTGGTGCGGCCCGAGCTTCGGTACGACCGGTCCACGCTGGCGACGTTCAACGGGAAGAAAGATCAGGTCACCGTCGCTTTGGCGGTGGCGTACCTCTACTGAGCCAGGGCGGTGGGCGTGGGTCCAGCCACGACTGGCTGCAGTGTCTGATGGCGGAAGAACCGGTACAGCAGCCAAATGTCGATCAGGGCCACCGCGGCCAGGACGGAGAACGCGGCGTTGGTCTCGATGAGGTGTAGCTGTCGCAGTAGTGTCGAGATGCCAAAGCCCACGACCCAGGCGTCGAAGCTCATGCAGACGCGCCTGAACGTCTCCGGTCGCACTTGGCGTATGATCTGCACGCCGAGCGGGATGCCGACAGCAAGACTCGGGAGGATGTACGGGAGCAGGCCGGCGCTCTCGATTGAGAACATGCCGGCGAAGTAGTAGGCCACGGCGGTGAACGTCGATTCGGCGAGCCGCACCAGTCCGAGGCCGGCTCGGAAGTCCTGTTTTGTGAAGCCTTGGTTGCTCAACATCACCGCCAAAGGCGGACCGGAGATCGTGGTGACGGAGTACAGCACGCCGAGGCCACCTCCGAACAGCAGCCCCACGCGGCGCTCGTCCCTGATCGGCCTGCGAAATCCGGCTGCTTGCAGGAGAATCAGCGGCAGCAGGACGATGAACGTCGCAAGCTTGAGCCACGCCGGCTGCACGCGGTGCACCAGGGCCGTTCCCAGCACGACGCCCGGTGCGAGGCCGACGATCATCGGCACGACGCGACGCCACACGTGCGGAACGCTCGCCCGATTGACCCAGAGGACGTACGCGTTCAAGGCCACCTCGACCCACACGAGCGCCGGATTGAGGACTCGATTCGTGTAGAAGAGCAGCGCCACCGGTACGGTGATCGACGAGAAACCGTAGCCGAGCGCGCCGTTCACGGTACCGGCGACGAGCGTGATGAGGATCAGTGCGAGTACGCTTGATGTCACATCCATTGTTGGTCATGTCGTTGAGGTGATACCAAAAGCAAAAAGCCCGACCACCTTGGGTGGCCGGGCCTGGGAGCGGCTCAGAAGGCGAGGAGGCTTAGAGAGTCCTCATGTCGTCACTGGGTGCGCCGAGCTGTCCGTCCAACCCTTTGGGTGGCGGGGACAACAACAGACGAAAGAACACATCAACGTCGCGCGCATGTGAGCGTGCAGTCTAGAGCGACGGGCGACGCGTGTCAACCGGATACCCGACGGATCGGAATCCGTACGCGCGTCTTCTCCCACTCCACCACCAGCTCCGTCGCGTTCCCAGTGGCCGGCGCGAACTTGAGCGTGAGGGTCTCGACCGGCGCGCCGAGCGACTCCGTGGTCACCGTGCCGGCGCCCACATCTCCCGCGCGCACGTCCTTGTCGATGGGAACGCCCCAGCGCTGGACGCCGCGGTTCACGACGATCTGCCACTTGGATGCACCGGGAATCGCGTACAGGGTGTACTTCCCCGGCTCCACCCGCACGCCGGCGATCTGCGCCGGGAACGGCACGTACATGCTGGTGGCCTCGTTGGCGCCGAGCCGCCACGGCTGGTCGAACGGGACCAGCTCGCCCATCACCTTGCGGCCGCGCGCCGACGGGCGGCTGTAGCACAGCTTGATCGTCCCGCCCCCGAGTTGGACTGCGGCAGAATCCAACGAACTCGGCCGCTCTGCCAGTTTATCCGCCGACCCTCGGATCCAGCAGGTGGGCGGGGCCGCCTGGCCGTTGCCTGCCTGGGCTTGAGCCAAGGTCAGTGCCGAAATCAGCAGCATAATTCGCATATCTCGCTCCTGGGATTGTTCGAACAGGAAGATACCCCTCAGAGCCTAAACCAGCCTTCGCTCCGCCGCCCGCGCGTGCGCTTCCAGTCCCTCCGCGCGCCCGAGCCACACGGCGTCCTCAATCAGCGGCCGAGCGCGAGCGCGGTCGTCGATGCGGAGCCAGGTGCGCACACGCAGGAACGTGTAGACCGACAGTCCTCCGCTGAATCGAGCGGTGCCGCCCGTCGGCAGCACGTGGTTAGGGCCGGCGCCGTAGTCGCCCAGCACCTCCGCGCTCCCCGCGCCGACGAACAGCGCGCCGTAGTGGGCCAGACGCGGCGCGACCGCGTCCGCGTCGCGCAGCTCGAGCTGGAGGTGCTCGGGCGCGAGCGCGTCGCACGCGGCCACACCGTCGTCCACGCTCGCCACGACGATCGCGCCCCCGTGCGCCAGTGCCGCCCGCGCCACGCGGGCGGTCGGCAGGTCGCCGAGGCAGCGGGCGAGCTCCCGCTCCACGCGTTCGACCAGCGAGGCATCGGTGGTCACGAGCACTGGCACGGCGTGGGGGTCGTGCTCGGCTTGGGCGAGCAGGTCTACCGCGACCGTCGCGGCGTCGGCACTCGAGTCCGCGAAGACGACGAGCTCAGACGGACCCGCGAGCATGTCGATCGCGACGGCGCCGGCGACGAGCCGCTTCGCCGCGGCCACGTAGCGGTTCCCAGGCCCGACGATCACGTCGCGCGGCGCGATGGGACCCGTACCGTACGCGAGCGCCGCGATCGCCTGCGCCCCTCCCACGGCGAGCACGCCGTCCGCGCCCGCAATTGCGGCGGCGGCGAGCGTTAAGCCTTGTGGTTTAGGGCTCGCGACCCATATGTCTCGCACGCCCGCCACGCGAGCGGTCACCGCGGTCATCAGCACCGATGAGGGCAGAGGATAGCGCCCTCCGGGCGCGTAGCACCCCGCGCGTTGCATCGGCGCAATCCGGTGCTCCGCGACCCCGCCGGGCACCGGCACGCTCACCGGACCGAGCGCGCCTCGCTGGGCCACCGCGAACGCCCGGATCCGCGCCGCGACGCGCTCGAGCCGGACTCGATCATCGGTCGAAAGACCCGTCAAGGCCCGCGCCAGCTCGGGGCGGTCGTGATACAACGGCGCGCCCGGCAACACGTCCCCGAACCGCTCGGCGTGCTTGCGCAAGGCGACCTCTCCGTGTGTCCGGACGGCCTCGACGATGCGCGCCACGGCGGCGCGCGTCTTGGCGTCGAGGCCCGCGCCGCGGCGGGCCAGCTTAGCGACCGTCCGACGGGGCAGCAGGGGTGACGCCCTCATGGCGCGTCCGTCGGAGCCTTCGCGGTCATCGGCCGCCGTGTGACCCCCGCGTGACGGCGCGCCAGCTCGGCCCGCACCTCCGTGAGCGAGCCGCCGCCACGGACCAGGGCCACGAGCGCCATGTAGAAGAGGTCGGCGGTCTCGTGGACCGCCTCGCGACGGTCCCCGGCCCGCCCAAGCTCCTCGGCCTCCTCCCGCAGCTTCGCCGCCAGCAGCCCAGGGTCCCCTAGCAGTTTCGCGGTTCCCGATCCGGGCTGCGGCTGGGCGGCGCGCTGCGTGATCGTGCGCGCGAGGTCGTCGAGATCGAATCCCGATGGCCAGCAGGCCGGCCGCTCGAGGTGACAGAATCCGGCGCCGCGTTGCCGCACGGTGAAGCGCAGCGCATCGCGATCGCAGTCCAAGTCCACGCGCACCAGCTCCTGCGTGTTACCCGACGTGGCTCCCTTCTCCCATAGCGCCTGGCGCGAGCGCGACCAGTAGATGCCTTTGCGCTCGGCGATCGCGCGCGCGAGCGACTCGCGCGTGCTCCAGACGAGTCCCAGGGCGTGCCCCCATTCGTCGCACACGATGGTGGGCCAGACGGACTCCCCCTCTCCATCGACCGGCTTCGCGAGTGGAGCCGCCACGGCCTCACCCAGCGGCAGTCGTCCGGTGTAGAGCGCCATGCCCACCTGCGCGTCCGCGCCGATCCGGTCCAGCTCGGCGATCTCCGTCGCTGTGGTGATCCCGCCGGCCGCGGTGAGGCGTGCCCCCCCCTCCCCCTCCCCCCCGCCCGCCGCGCGCACGGCGGCCGCCACGGCCTGGAAATCGAATCCGCCCATGGCGCCTTCTTTTTCCACCTGCGTGAACAGAAACCCGCCGACCGCGGGCACGAGCTCGCGGATCCGCTCGAGCACGGACCGGCCGGTGGCGGTGCGCCAGCCCTCCACCACCACCTGACCGCGCTCGGCGTCCACTGCGGCGATCACCCGCTCGCGCGGCAGGGCGCCGCAGAAGTCCGGGCTCGCCGCCGTGCCGATCACGATCCGCGCCGCGCCTGCGTCAAGCCACGCGCGCGCCGTGTCCAGATCGCGAATGCCGCCGCCGACGCGGCATGGAGCCCGGCGCACCATCTCACGGATGAGCGCTGTGTTCGAGCCCGTGCCGAGCGCGGCGTCGAGGTCGACAACCGCCACTTCTCCGGCCACCGCGAACTCCTCGAGCCGGGCCAGCGGGTCGCCGCCGTCCAGCACGAGCTCCCGGCCCCGGCGGAGCTGCACCGCCCGGCCCTGCATCAGGTCGATGCTGGGGACGATCATCGCCGCACCCGGATCCCGCGAAGCGAGAGATCGGCCTTGATGCCGTCGACGGTGTCGTCGCCGTCGTGAAACACCGACGCCGCCAGCACGGCATCCGCGCCGGCGCGAAACGCCTCCGCAACGTGGGCTCGCTCGCCGATCCCGCCCGATGCGATCACCGGCACCCGCACCGCGCCGAGCACCGCCCGCAGCAGCTCCAGGTCGGGGCCGGCGCGCGTCCCGTCGCGGTCCCAACTCGTGAGCAAGATCTCCCCCGCTCCCAACCCCGCAGCCTCCCGCGCCCACTCCACGGCGTCGGGTCGGCCGGGCGTGCGGCCGCCATGCGTGAGTGCTTCCCAGCCGCTGGCTGTCCGACGCGCATCGATGGCGAGGACCACGCACTGGCTGCCGAACTCGGCGGCGAGCTCGGAGAGGAGAAGGGGGCGCTGAAGAGCGGCCGTGTTCACGCTCACCTTGTCCGCACCGGCCGCGAGCAGCCGGCGGGCGTCATCCACGCTCCGGAGGCCGCCGCCGACCGTGAGAGGAATGCGGATCGCCGCGCGCACGCGCGCCACCGTCTCGATCTGTGTGGCACGCCCTTCGGCGGACGCGGCCACATCGAGCACCACGATCTCGTCCGCGCCCTGAGACTCGTACAACGCCGCCTGAGACGCCGGATCCCCCGCGTCCCGGAGATGCTGGAACTGCACCCCCTTCACCACCCGTCCATCCCGCACGTCGAGGCAGGGGACGACGCGCGGCAACAGTCCCGGGGTGGAGCCGGAGAGAGTCGGGGCGGGCGCGTCCTTCGCTCCCGCGAGCCAGCGCTCGAGCAGCGCCGCGCCGTATGCGCCCGACAGCTCGGGATGGAACTGGCAAGCGAGCAGACGCTCGCCGTCCTGCTCCAGCGCCGCCACGAAGCGGGCTCCGTGCGTCGTCCAGGCGGGGACCCAACCCCGGGGGGCCTCCCGCAGGGCGTATGAGTTCGCGAACGCCGCCACGCCCGTAGCGACCAGCCCCGCCCCGCCCGCCGTGACGGTGTTCCATCCGAGGTGCGGCACCCGCACGTCGTCCGGCAGTCGGCGACAGGTGCCTGGGATGACCCCGAGCCCGGCAACCCCCGGCGCTTCTTCACTCGCTTCGCACAGCATCTGCATTCCGAGGCACACGCCCAGGAGCGGGACGCCGCCCGCCGCCGCTTGCGTGACGGCTTGGTCGAGCCCGCGCGCGCGCAAGGCTCCGAGCCCGGCGCCGAACGCGCCCACACCGGGCAGCACCACGCGCGGTGCGTTCGCTACGAGGCCCTCGTCGCCCGTGACCACGACGTTCGCGCCGAGCCGGCGGAACCCGCTCGCGATCGACGCGAGGTTCGCGACACCGGAATCCACGATTACCACGTCAGCCATCGCGCCCCCCCCCACACGTGTCTCCGAGGGTGCCCTTGGTGGATGGCACGTCGTCGAAGCCCGAGCAGGCCACCGCCTGCTTCAGCGCGAGGGCGGCCGCCTTGAACGCCGCCTCGGCCCGGTGGTGATCGTTCCCACCTTTCAGCACGTCGACGTGCAGCGTGAGCCGTGCTGCCGCTGCCAGGGAGCGGAGGACGTGCGGGATGTTCTCGCACGCGAGACCGCCGATCGCTTCGCGGGAGAGGCCGAGCGTCACGTCCGCATACGACCGTCCCGACAGGTCGACCACCGCGCGCGCCAGCGCCTCGTCGAGCGGGGCGTACGCCCAACCGAACCGGTTCACGCCCCGGCGCTCGCCCAGGGCGCGGTCGAGCGCCTGGCCTAGCGCCAGCGCACAGTCTTCGGCGGTGTGGTGGTCGTCGACATGGAGATCGCCCTCACACGCGAGCGTCAGGTCGAACCGGGCGTGGCGGCCCAGCGCCTCGAGCAGGTGGTCGAGAAAGCCGAGGCCCGTCTTCACGTCAGCTTCCCCCGTGCCCTCGAGGGTGAGCGTGACGGTGATCGACGTCTCACGCGTGACGCGGCTGACGGTGGCGGTGCGCGCGCTCATGGCTCGAGTCCTTCGGCGTCGAGCGTCCCGTCGAGGGCCTCACTCAGCCGCTCGAAGTCGGACGCATCACCAGGCAGCGTGATGCGCAGCGCGGTTTCCAGGCCGCGGCGGCCGGGGAAGTCGCGCACCAGCACGCCGCGGGCGGCGAGCCCCGAGTGGATCGACGCAGCGCGCGGTCCGCACTCAACGAGCAGGAAATTCGCCTGCGATCGGCGGGGTACGAGGCCGGCGGCGGCAAGCCGCGCGCTCAGGCGGCGGCGCTCCTCGCGGACCCGGGCCACGTGAGCGGCCAGCGGCCCGGCCCCGCGCTCGAGCTGGGAGAGCGCCAGCGCGACCGAGGGCGCCGCCACTGTGTAGGGACCGCCCGCCGCACGCAGCACGGCGACGACGTACGGACTCCCCACGGCGTAGCCGACGCGGCAGCCGGCAAGGCCCCAGGCCTTGGAGAGCGTGCGCAGCACCAGGACGTTGGGCAGATCGAGCACTCCGGACGTGAGGTCCTCATCCGCGTACTCGACGTACACGTGATCGAGGATGACGAGCGCGCCGAGCGCGGCCGTGGCAAGGCGCCGGACATCGCTCAGCGCCGCCACGCTCCCCGTGGGATTGTTCGGCGACACGACGGCGACGACGGCCGTGAGAGCATCGAGCCGGCCCACGAACGCGTCGATAGGGAACGCATCGTCCCACCACGGCACGCGCACGAGGTCGCCGCCGGCGAGCATGGCGCTGCAATCGAACATGTCGAAGCTGGGATCGGCCAAGAGGATCGCACGGCCGGGCTCGAGGAAGGCGCGGCACGCGCGGTCGATCGCCTCGTCCGCGCCGGCGGTCACCACCAAGCGCTCGGGGGCTACACCGAGACGGGTGGCGAGCGCGGCTTCGAGCGCCAGGACATCCGGGTACCGGCGCAACAGCTCCGGGTCCGCGTTGGCGAGATCGCCGAGCAGGGCGCGCGAAGGCAGGACCCCCTCGTTCGAGTCGAGGCGAAGCGCGCCGGGAATACTCGGTGGGCGCCGGTAGGCGGTGGCCGGGTCGATCCGCGACACGGGGCCGGTCACGGGAGCACGTGTGGTAGCGGTCATGGGACGATCTGCGAGAAGGTGGACACGACGAGGTCGGTGCCGCCCGCCGCTTTCACGGCGGGGATCACTTCGGGAAGCGCCTCGCGCGGCACGGCGGCCTTCACCGCGTAGCCACCGTTGCCGTACAGCGGTGCCACGGTGGCCTGCCGCATCGACGGCAGCACAGCGACCACCGCTTCGAGGCACTCCGCCGAGGCGTTCACCTCGAGCATCACGCGACGCCGGGCCACGAGCACGGAGTCGAGCAGCATCACCAGGTCGTCGATGCGCCGGCGCCGCGCGCGATCCTCGAGCGCCAGGGGGTTCGCGTAGAGGCGCGTGGAGGAGCGCATCAGCTCGTCCACGACCACGAGACCGTTGGCCTCGAGCGTCGCGCCGGTGGCGGTATTGTCCACGATGACGTCCGCGTCTTCCGGCGGGAACACCTCGGTCGCGCCGTACGAACGCACGCACTCGGCGGAGAGCCCGCGCTGCGCGATCCAGCGTTGCGCCAGCCGCTCGTATTCCGACGCCACCACCAGGTGACGCGCCGGCAGGCGCCCGTCCACGAGCAGGGTCTTGGGCGCCGCCGCGACGACCTGCACGGGGTCGAGCCCGGTGTCGAGCAGCTCGACCACGTTCGCCTCGAGCTCCGCTACCCAGTCGGCGCCCGCGAAGCCCAAGTCGCGGCTGCCGAGGGCGAGCATCTCCACGACGTTCTGCGGCTTGAGGATCTTCGCTTCGGTGTCTTGGAGGGAGACGTCGGGGCGGTAGCCGCGGGCGCCCGGGCGAATCCGGATACCGGCGTCGCCGAGCAGAGTCAGCACCCCTTGCTCCATGCGGCCTTTTGGCAGGCCGAGGCGCAGCGGTGTCGAAGAACCGGATTGTCGGGACATCGTGTCGCTCCGAATCGTGGGCCGAACCGAGGCCCCGGAGCTGTGGCGTCCCCAAAAGCACGACGCCGGCCCCGGGGGGTCGGCGTCGGCGATGGACTCAAGGTGCTGCGTTCTGCTGGTTACCTTGGCGTACGCCTCCGGCTCCCCCCATGCAACGGGTGGTGATGGTGGTGCCGGTGATGCAAACGGGTACGCTCCATGAACGGTAACTAACCGGCGGGCCCAATCCTTGTCAACCACCCGAAAGTATGGTTGACACGGCGGCACGCGCCGGGTAAATAGCAAAATCATGATCGC
>Ga0137409_10008833_pt1 | contig 10282 bp, 9 predicted proteins | sample CZODoug1_16funga_FD_122059 | JGI IMG/M metagenome (GOLD analysis project Ga0137409, IMG submission 122059) | Vadose zone soil fungal communities from Angelo Coast Range Reserve, California, USA - CZODoug1_16fungal (Hybrid Assembly) | ecosystem: Environmental > Terrestrial > Soil > Vadose zone...
GCGTCCGCCACGCACACGATCGAGGAGGAATCCATCCCACCGCTCAGCTCAGCGAGAATGGGACTGTCCGAACGCAGCCGTCTCCGAACAGCTTCCGCAAAGACCGCGCGGAAGTGCTCTTCATATTCAGCATCGGTGCGGTAACCGATCCTCCTGCTCGGATCGAAATCCCAATACTTGCTCACCGTCTGCCGCCCCGGCTCCAGCCGGATGAAGCAGGATGGCGGGACTGAACGGATTCCCACGTATGGAGTCAGATGGGTTGCTGGGAAGAAAGATAGCCAGCCGGCGATGTATTCTTCTTCGAGTGCGAACGTTTCCCCTGCCAGTAGGACCAGCGGGTCAAGTAGCGTGCTCCACGTCACTCGCTTGTCGTCGAACGAGTAGTAGAGATGTCGCGTCCCGATGGGATCTTTGGCCAGGATCACTGACCGACTTCTTGGATCCCAAACCGCAAGTGCCCAATCGCCGATCAGTTTGGCAAAGCATTTCGTTCCCCAGGCCTCATAAGCTGCCGCAACCATTGCGAGATCGGTTGCACCGGTTGTTGCTACGTCTTTCAGTTCGCGGCCGAGTTCCTCGCAGTTGTCGAGCCTCCCGTCCCAGCTGAGTACTGCGCCGGAAGGGGTGACGCACGGCTGGATTTCTTTGCGTGACTCCCTCGTCGTATGGAACGCGCGGTAGAGGATTCCGACGCTATCCTCTATATATGCACTTCCCCCGTCCGGCCCGTAGGGAGACAGCATTTGCTCTGCCTGTTCTAGGAACGCATAGTCGGCGGGGCGGCCGTCGATGTTCCATCTTCCAAACTGGATGCTCATAACTCGTTCCTTCTCTTCGCTTTTCGCTACGTTCTCAGCACCTGTCGAGCACTACATACATTCCCGCGGTGTATGGCTTGTCGTTGGCTACCCGGCCTGCGACTTCCACCCAGGCGTGGGCTTTGAACGGCATCTGCTGCGCACCGATGACCAGCTGTGCGGGAACTGCGAATTCTCTGAGCAGGCACGCCGTTGCGGCCGACCTCTGCAAACAGAGCGCTTCTTTCCAGTACCAGATGCAGGCCATGTCCACGGCCGAGCAGATCTCTTCGACGGCTGCCGGACGCAGAGCCCGCTTTCCTACGGGATAGTTCCGAACCTTCTCGTAGAGCGCGGAGAAATTCCCGCGCGCGAGGTAGAGGTCGAAGTAGATCAGCTTCCCATAGGCTTTAAAGAAGAGAATTGACATTGTGAAGGGCTCTTCCTTTCAGGCTGTCAGCTGCAGCTGCTCGCAGAGAAACGTCATCCGGTCCGTCAGGGCTTCCACGCGCTCGCTCAAAGGCAGCACCGGGGAATGCCCGCGGAAAGGGCTGTAGTCGAGGAAGACCGGCAGGCCGGAGGAAGTCGCAACTTGTAGTCTTGCAATCATCTTGCGGGCATGGAGCGGATTGCAGTTCCGGTCGGCGTCCCCGGAAACGATCATCGTTGCGGGATAAGGGACGCCGTCGCGCACCTGGTGGTACGGCGAGTAACGCCGTAGCGCTTCGAAGTCTTCGCGGTCTTCCGCCGTCCCAAACTCCTCGCTCCACACATGCGCATTGTCGAAGAGGTGATAGCGCAGCATGTCGAGCATGGGCACCATGCAGACAACAGCCCGAAACAACTCGGGCCGTTGCGTCATCGCGGCGCCGACAAGCAGCCCGGAATTTGATCCTCCAAAGATGGCGAGCTTGGCCGCCGTTGTTCGTCCCGCTCGAATGAGCCATTCGGCCGCCGAGAGGAAATCGTCATACGCCGTCTGCCGGTTGCGCCGCTTGGCTGCGTTGTGCCAGGCTTCTCCGAACTCCGATCCCCCACGGATATTGGGTAAGGCGAAGAGACAACCCCTCTCGATCAAGAAAGCAACGAAGACGCTGAACTGCGGCGTCATCGATACGCCGTACCCTCCGTAAGAAGTCATGATGGTTGGATGGCAGCCGCCCTCAACGACCTCTTTGCATCCCACGAGATACATCGGAATTTCTGTTCCATCTCTGGACGGATACCAGGTCTGCTTGTGGCAGAGGTCTGACCGGCCGGTGGGAACGTTTTTTTTCGCCCACAGCGCGCACTCTTTTCTCACCGGGGAATAGCGAACGATGCGGATCGGATCCGTGAACGATTCCCTTTCAAGGAACACTTCGTCGCTCTCGGGCGTCGCGCCGACGATCCGGATCGTCTCCTCCGGGTTGACGGTGACCTCTTCGGTCTTTCGCCCAGCGAGGTCGAAGACGCGAATGTGACGGTCCATGGCCTTGCCGGAGAGAGTCAAGATGCGATCGTCGGCGACTGCCCATTGCTGGATGCGGCTGTCGCTCTCGGGAATTAGATCCACCCATTCAGGCTCAGCGCCGGGCCGGAGACGCATTTCCACAATCCGGAGATTCGGTGCGTTGCGGTCGGTGATGGCAAGGATTCTGCCGCGAAAGAACATTGGGCCGAAACTGTAGTCCGCGTCTCTGAGGACGTGTTCCGGAGCAGTTTCGCTTTCCCACGGCTGCACATAGAAATCCGTGCGCGTTTTCTCGAGAAAACGGTAGACGAGGAAGCCGATCCTCGTCGCATCCGAAGTCAGGCAGAGCCTGAGTTTTTCTCCTTCACCCGCGAAGAAGATCTCTCGGTCTTCGCTGAACTCGGTGCCGAGAACATGGTGGTAGGCGGCATGGCGATATGGCTCCTTCCTGTTTGCCGGTTCGTGGACGTAGCAGAAACTCTTTCTGTCTGGCGCGAACGCGAAGCCACGCAAATAGCCGCGCGGAAGAACGTCCGGCAACGTTCTCCTACTTTCGATTTCGAGGAGCTTGAACGTTCCTGTGCGTTCCCCGCCTTCTTTCACCTCGAAGAGCAGCAGCCGTCCGTCGGGTGAAACACGGAGGGGCTTTACCGCGGTGTATTTGCCAGCGCCATGTTCGGCCGGGTCTACCAATAGCTGATCTTCTCCATCGGCTCCCACCCTCATGCAGATACATGGCTGCTCCTGGTCTGGGAGACGCTTTCGGAAAAAGTAGCGGTTCCCCGCTTTTTGGAGTGCGTCGTACGTTTCTACGGCCAGGAACTCGCGAATGCGCTCGCGGATCTTCTGCCGGCCCGGCAAATGGTCGAGATATTCGCGGGCGTATTGCGTCTGTTCTTCGATCCACTGACGAGTCCTCGGGGAGTCCTGATCTTCGAGCCAGCGATAGGGGTCCGTGACGGACACCCCGTGAAGAATCTCGGTGACCGGGTCGATCGTCGTGGATGGGGGAGCCGAAGCTAGTCCAGGCATAGTTCGCTCCCTTCCGCTGCGCGGACGGCGTCGCGGTACATCCGCCGCGTCAGGCTCCGGAAGTAGCCCGCGCGCGCGGGATTCGAAACGGGGTCGAGCGTGCGCCAAGCATCGCCTGCAATGGCGTGAACAAACACCGCAACCGCGGGAGCCACGGAGAGTGCCCGCCGCACATCATCCGGAGAAAGGAAGGCTGCCCAGGGCCGCAAATAGGCGGCGCAGAGCCGCGAATCAGCAGCTGGTTCCTTGACGCCGCCTCGTTCCATGTGCCGGCGGAGGTACTCGAACGTGATCACTGGATTCGTGACGCAGCCTTCCGCCCAGTCGAGAAACACGCAATGCTCGGGAGACACCAGAATGTTTCCCGGATTGAAGTCGATGTGGCCGAGGGTGTCCGGCAAGCCAAGGCTCTCAAGGAGCGCACACGATTCCTTGAGCCCTTCCCCGAGAGAGGCGAGCTCCGATTTCGCGAGAGGCGCCGGAGAAGTCTTTTCCTGGACGGCCATGAATTCGGCCATGCGGGAAAGGAAGGGATCGATGAATTTCGCGATTTCAGTGACGCGAAAATCCTTACAGTTGCCGCCCAACAGTTCCCTGCTCTTGCCGATGGACGCAATTTGGAGTTCAGCGAGTTCCCCCGCGACTCGCTCCCAGGTGGAACAGTCTGAGATTTCATCGAGCGTGGTGCCTGAAACTTCCGCGGATAGCCATCCATTCCACGAGCGATGGATTCCAAGGATCCGGGGGACATGGCTCGGAAAAAGCCGGGCGAGAAGCAGAGAAACAGGCATCTCATGGCAGTTGGGTTCCCCGGTGGCCTTGAACCAAAGAGCTTCATCATTTGTTTCCAGGCGGACGAGGCTGAAGGTTGGGCTGGCATTCCATTGGTGGAAGCCGCCGGTGACTCGGAGGCCTAACGGAGCCACTTGTTGCTCTGTCCACCGGAAGAGCTCTCGCAGCCAGCCGGGCCGGGCGAATGGGCCGTGTCTCTCGCCTCTCGCGTAAGAATCAAGTTCCTCGAGGGATTCCCTGACAGCAGCGGCCTCTCCCGCATCACGGCAGTCGGCGGTGGCGGATGGCGGCATCCAGCAGGTTCCGGCAGGCGCTTTGTCGTCATGCCTAACAGATTCCATGACGGCATACTTTGCCCCAACCCCATTTCGGCTGAAATGCGGAGCGTTTGGAACAAATAGGCAGTAGGTTTCAAGCCCCCACTCCCCGTGAAGCGCGTACACCAGCTGCTCCGCCACCCTTTGTCGCGGTCGAATGTCAACCCGGGGAAGCCTCCAACCGGAGCCCTCTTGTGAAAGGAGAATCTCGGAGGCTGATCGCCGGGTGACCATCAGCCGGTAGCTGTCCCCGGGATCGTGAGGTGCATGCATGCGAGCCTCTCTTTCATTCAAATCGTCAAACGACGTCAGCGGATCGGACGGGTTGAAGGATGTGATGCTTGTAGAGCGTATCGATGAATTCGAGCACATCGGCACGCACCACTTCCCTGTTTGCGCCATAGGCACGGCTGATCTCGTCTGCGATTCTTGTCTCGTCATATCCCCGTTGCATCAATTCGAGGATCTTGGCTCCGACAACATTGAGACAAAACATCTGGCCGTGATGAATGTCGAGGAGAATTCCTCCGTCCACTGTCTCGGTTCGCCGGATTGTGTCGGATATCCTGAACATGGCTGTGGAATCCCAGACGGAATCGGCCCTACTACCTCAGGTGCAGAGGACTGTCGCACTCGCCGGGAGAGAATTCCAGAAGCTGGGCCATTTGTTCGCATCGGGGCAGCTGTCGACCGCAAGTTCTTGTGAAGACGGGATATACAATCGGATGGCCAAGCCAGTCAGAGGCCGCTTGCGTTCGCATCTCAGACCTAACGAACACTCCAACGAGGCACTATATTGCTGAACAACGGAATAACTGGATCCGAACTGCGGAAACAGAAGAGGTTGAGCCCCTTCCTCAGAAACCGCTTAGGAGGCGAAGAGAAGCTTCCAAACTCCTTCCCAGGAGTTGGCCCTCGCAAGCTGCAACTGTTCAGAAGTGAAGCTCACCGAACGAAGAAAGTTTGTTGCGGCTGATGCAGCAGCGCCTCCGCGACGGACACCAGAATACTCGCTTCCGAAAGCGGTGAAGCCTCTGCGGTCGCCCAGGAAAGCGCCAGTTGTGCGTGTCCTTCCTCCGTCGCACAGAAGGCGATGTCCACCAGCGCAGCGGTGCGTTGCGACGCATTCACGATTTCTTCCACGGCGGCGCGGGCGCCTTCCCAATCCTTGGCGGCCGCGCGAGCGTGAGCCTTCGACGCCAGCAACATCCCGCGCAGGTTCTCGTCCTGGACCGTGTCTGCCACCTCCAGTCCGATACGGATTGCCTCTTCCGCTTCGCTCGTTTTGTCGTGCGCTACCATAAGTTGGGAAGTTCCCATCGCCGCCTGGGCCCGTTGGTAGAGCGGCTTGACCGTGCGCAACGAATCGAGCGCTGCCCGAGCTTGCTCCCGTGTAAGAGTCGGTTGCTGGTTTTGGGCGAGTTGCTGCAATTGGATTGGTGCGGTTTCTAACTTGGAATCCGCTGGGCTTCCTTCAGCCCTTGAGGAATCTTCCTCGTTTTGTTCCTCGTTCCTCTCCAACTCGGCGGAAGGAAATAGCCTTTCGCGAAGTTCAATGATCTCGTTTTGCAAAGCCTCCGGCCGCCCCTCGTTCTCGTTTTGCAGATAGGGAGTCGTTCCGAACCTGCACCCCGGGTCCGCTTCCGGCACGCGACCTTCTGCCAATCGCAAAGTCTTCACAGCGTCCGTCGATTCGCCAATGCTTTCCTGCTCGTTTGCGATCTGGGCCAGCACGCTTAAACCGCACTCGGGCGATCCCTCGTTCGAGTTCATCAGGTTCGCCGCGGCCGCTGCGGCACGCCGCAAAAGTTGCGTCGCCTCACCACGCTTTCCTGCATGTTTTTGTTCTTTGGCCACTTCTACCAAAGCTTGCACAGACTCGACTCGCCCGGCTGCAATAAGCGCCGCCGTTCGCATCGCCCCGTCGAAGTCTTTTGACTTTGCTTGGGCCTGGACTATCAGCAGAAGAGCCGCTGCCTGTACATTTTCTGTCGATATCGCGGTCGCAGTTCCCAGCGCGGCCGCGAACTCCCCGCTGCGAAGCTGCGCGGCAACGATCTCCGGTTGAATTGCGTCGCGTTCGTTTGCTGGCAGCAGCGTGAGGACCTCCTGTGCTGCGGCCGTATCCCCGGCGGCAGCCAGCAATGGAGCGATGCGCGCGAGGAGTTGGCGCGCTTCAACCTTGCGCCGCAGGGGAAACAGTGCACCCCGAGCCTCAGTCAGCGAGCCGAGTGCTTGCGCCTTTTCTTTTGGGGAGGGTGAACCGGGAGGAGGCGCGAAGTCTTGCGCAGGGGCATTCATCGTGGCGACGAGGATAGAGAACAGGACTAGGCGAGGGCGGCGACACATGTATCCTCCCGCAACTCTTACGGTTACCAGCTCACATTCTTGGACACCGCGAAGGCAAGGACAGTTCCCCGCAACACATGCGGTGTCGAAGAGTAGAGATGCAATGCACAACACAGAGGTTGACTGAGCCGCTCTGCACAGCTTTGTTGGGAACGGGCCTTTTAACCTGCGACCTTCAAGCGGCGGTTGCCGACATTGTTAGAGATGTCCGGTAATCCGTTACCGGAAAAGTTGGGCAAGTACCGGTTGAGATGCAACTTCTATCGAAAGCATCGAGTCTTAAATTGACCAGAATGCTTTCCCGCACTACTATCGCAGCTCAAAATTGAGGCCCTGGCTTCTGCTTCCCGCGCGGCCTCAGCGACAAGAACAGGGGACGCGCTCAAATGCAAATGGTCGATGCGGTGAAGGCGTGCTTCGCTAAGTATGCGGATTTCAATGGACGCGCGACGCGCACCGAGTACTGGTGGTTCTTTCTGGCCGTCCTGCTCGGAAGTGCCACTGCGTCACTCATCGCTCCCAGGTTCTACGCACTGTTTGCACTCGTGACCCTGCTGCCGATGATCGCAGTAGGAGCTAGGCGGCTGCATGATACGGATCGAAGTGGCTGGTGGCAACTTCTGGCGCTGGTTCCTTTTGGAGTGATTTTGGTCATTATCTTCTTGGCACAAAGGAGCAAAGAAGAACAACAGCAATTCTGGGATCGACCCGTTTGACCAGAAAGGGGCCAACTCCAGATTAACGCGCATCCGGACAAGTAATGCTACGGCACATCGCAATAGGATCCAGCCGGGTTTTAGTGGGGCACTACACGACTAGCGCCGGAGTTTGCACCCGGATTAGCGATAAATTGCGGCGGTGAGGGTTGGTTTGCAAAAGAATAGCCGCTGAGATAGGCGAGGCGCAGAATTTTGGCCATTTTCGTGTAATTGATTTTTTCGGCGGTATCAGTTGTATGGTGATAGTCGGGGTGAAATCCGGTGAACCACCAAAAGGCGGGGATATTTTTAAGAACGAACGGAAACTGGTCGCTGCGGAAGAAGACGTTGAGAGCGGATTCGTGGTCGAAGCGATAGTCGAGCGTCAGACCGACATGCTTGTTTTCAGCGACAACAGTGTGGTTGTAATCGGAGCTGTAGAGCGCGCCGATCAGATTTAAGCGGTTGGAGGTGTCTGCCGGGATTTCAATGAGGCCGGTGGTCTGGTCGCTGGGGGTTTCGTTGCGGCCGATCATGTCGAAATTGATCATGGCGCGAGTGGTCTCAAGAGGGCGCAGGGGATGAGCCGCGAGATGGAACGCACCGAGCAAGCCACGTTCCTCGGCTGCGAACACGACGAAGAGAATGGAGCGTCTGGGCGCATCACCGCCTCTAGCCGCATTGGCGGCAAATGCGCGAGCGAGAGCAACGACCCCGATGGTGCCCGAGCCATTGTCATCGGCGCCATGCCAAATTTCAGCGCCGCTCATGCCGTCATGATCGTGGTGCGCGCTAATGAGAATTGTTTCTGCTTTAAGCTTCGGGTCACCGCCTTCTAGAAGGCCCACGACGTTATAGCTAACGCCCTTGGTGGCCGAAGAATTGCGGAAATGAAGAAGGATACGCGTGTCGGGCAGGGAGCGTGATTGCGGCTTCAGGCTGAGGTCGATTGACGATTGCAATTCAGAGGGAGTGGCGCCGGCGAGAGCCAGGATGGCCTTCGCGGCAGCGTCGGAAACGATGGCGGCCGGGATATGGAGTTCATCGTCAGCGAGGGCTTGCGATGGCAGTGGAATGGAGCGGGTAATCGAGCCTCCGATGCGGGCCATGCGTTCCTGATTTGACGGATGATTGCGGTTGGGTTCACTGACAATCAAAACTCCGACTGCACCATGCGCTTGTGCGTTTAGGACTTTTACCCGTGAAGTGGCGTAACGAGTATTTCCCGTGCCATTGAAAATGGAATTTGCGTCCGTCTCCTGCGGCTCATGATCGAAGATAATTACAATTTTCCCGCGGGCATCGAGACCCGCATAATCGTCGTAGCCAAGTTCCGGCGCGGTGATTCCAAAGCCGGCGAAAGCAACATCCCCGGTAACGTCCACATCTTCACGGTAGCCGCCGAGAACTTCAGGGAACTTCCACTGCGTATCCGCCGTGCCGCGGTGGAGGGAAACGAAGTTTTGCGAGCGGTCAGGGCGATATTCAATCAGCGGAACGAGCTGAAAATAGCTACCGTTCGCCGCGGGCTCGAGCCCGGCTTTCGCGAATTCGGAGGCGATCCATTGGATTGCCGTATCGTCGCCGGGTTGCAAGGACATGCGACCCTGCAAAGCGTCTGAGGCGAGGAAAGTAAGGTCAGCGCGAAGAGTTTCTTCGCGGATGGTCGCGAAGCCATGAGCAAGGCGCGTGTTAACGGGATCGAGGTCTTGGGCGAATGCCGGGTGGCCGCAAAGGACCAAAGCCACGAGGGTAATTGACGTTGATGTTGAGAATTTCATCGGCAGAATATACTCACATCTCCTATCCATATCAATTGCCAGCTTCCCGCCTTCGGAATGAATGATGTCCAGTAATCGACTTATCGGGCATTAAGTTGGAAGGCGGCAGGTCACATTGTATTTTTGTGGCCATATTTGGCCTTTCTTGCGATGATTTCGTCGAGGACACAGTGAAGAAGCAATCTTTTCGGTGGCTCGTGGGGCTTCTTTTGCTATGGCTCAGCCACCCCTGCTTCGGCCAAGTGATCAAAATTCGTGTCACCGATTCAAAGACTGGCAGTCCGCTGCAGATGCAACCGGTGTCAGTCGGCCTGCACTACGGTCAAGGCGAGAAGGCTCCGGCAAAGTACGATGCCAATCTGCGCCTAGAAACTGATGCCGATGGCGAGGCACAGTTCCGTCTTCCAGAACCTGCTCCTGCACACTTAGTGGCGCAGGTCCGGCTAACTTCCGAACATTGGCACTGTTTCTGTATGGCTCTCGTTGCCACACAAGATCTGATTCAGATTGGAATCGTGCAGACACCAGGCGGTGAATCGGCAACATCCGCCACCAACGCGAAGGCAGAACCCCGACTAATCCTTTTTCTTGCTCGTCGGTTCACATTCCTTGAGAAGCTCTTTTATCCACTTGTGAAAGATTAGACATCGGTCTTTAGGGCATCCCTCTATCAACTCTTAGCTGTCCTCCGCAGCGTCAACCAGGCACTAGGGACTTCGGCAGCTCTTGTTAGCGATTTAATTCGGAATGGGAGTAACCAAAGAGCTTTTTGTCCCCGAGTACCGCCCCGTTCGATGTCCAAGAATCTTATATTAGATGTGGAATGGATAATCCCATATTCGGGTTGATTCTTGCGCTCTTCGGGGGAGTTTGGCTCTACTTTGTCTTGCGAGGCGTAGCTCAAAAAAATTCTCATCGGTAACGAGATCTCCTTACGACTTTGGAGCGCCGACCTCCGGCGTCCGGTAGGACGAAAATAGCAGCGTGAGTCCGCCTACGCCGGCCAACCAATAGTCGGCCGGAAGCGGTCCCCACCAGTTCTTATGCCACGGTATATGCG
>Ga0137409_10008835_pt1 | contig 10281 bp, 8 predicted proteins | sample CZODoug1_16funga_FD_122059 | JGI IMG/M metagenome (GOLD analysis project Ga0137409, IMG submission 122059) | Vadose zone soil fungal communities from Angelo Coast Range Reserve, California, USA - CZODoug1_16fungal (Hybrid Assembly) | ecosystem: Environmental > Terrestrial > Soil > Vadose zone...
GGCGGGCGGTGATGGTCACCGTCCCGCCCTTCGGCATCGCGTCGCGCCCGTTGCGCAGCAGGTTGACGAAGAGCAGCGACAGCTCGGACACGGAGCCGCGCACGGCGGGCAGATCGGCGATCGACATCCGGATGTTCACCGGCACGGCGGAATTCTGGAAGTCGACTTCCACCAGCGCGGCGGCCTGCGCAACGATGCGGTCGAGCCGCACCGCGCTGAGGGCCAGGGTCCCGGTCCGCGCGAAATCGTGCAAGCGCGCGATCGACTCGGAGACGATCTCGATCCGCTGGGCGACTGTCTTCAAGGCATGGGCGCGCATCTCGTCAGGAACCGAGTCCTGCCGCAGGGCGGTGAGCTGGAAGCTGGCGCCGCGCACCGTGTTGCCCAGGTCATGGGCGATGGAAGCGGCCAGCTCTCCCAACACGCGCAACCGCTCGCGATGGAGGATCGCCTCACGGCTCCGGACCAGCTCGTGATCGCGGCGCAGGCGATCGGTGATGTCCTCGGCCGTCGCCAGCACCACCGGCCGGCCCGCCTCGAGATTTCGCTCCAGGCGAAGGGAGACGATGGCTCCCGAGCCGGTGTCACGGAAGCAGACCTCGTTGGCCCGCTGCCGCTCGCGGATCAGATGCGCGACCTGAGCGAGGACCAGGGAGCGCAGGTCCGGGTGCGCTGTCCCGCTCATGGGCCCCACCGGCACCAGCCGGCCCGTGATCGACCGCTCGAGCTGCGCAAAGCGGCCGTTGCTCGCCTCGATCCGTTGCTCCAGGACGGTGGCGAGCGCCGGGAGCGTGGGGGTGAAGGAGCCTGACTGGAAGCTCCCGAGGTCGTACGTCCCACGACGCTCGAGCCGTGCCACGAGCCGGGCATGCTCGCGCGCCAGCTCGGCATACCTGGCGCGCAGTTGCGCATCGGTCGGTCGGGCCTGGATCGCAGTTGCCATCGGCGGACCCGGCTGGTCTTTTAGCACGCGTGGGGCCCGGAGACCCAGAGCGCCACCCGCCCGGACGGCGTCTGCCTGCTAGCTCGGCAATAGTCCCCGCCGGGCAGCGAACCGGACCAGATCGGCGGGCGAATGTGCGCCAAGCTTGCGGGAGAGGTGCGCACGGTGCGTCTCCACCGTTCGCGGGCTGATGTCGAGTTGGCAGGCGATGCTCGCCGTGGAGAGGCCGCGGACGATCAGTCCGAAGATCTCCCGCTCGCGCCCCGTCAGGCCCGATAGGGCATCCGGGGAAATGCGCTGCCCCTCGGAGGCTCCTTGGGAGAGGCGGGGCGTGACGTAGATCTGGCCGGCCGCGGCGGCCCGGATCGCCGCGATCACCTCGTCGGGCGAATCGCTCTTGCTCGCGAGCGCGGAGATACCGATCTGGAGCGCGCGCGCGACTCGCGGCTGGTCGCCGTCGTCGCCGAGCGCGACCAGGGGTGGTTTCGAACCGGCGCGCGGCACCTCCGCGACGTCGGACAGGTCGACGACGAGCACGTCCGGTTCCGTCTCCGCGATGAGCGCGGCCACCATCCGGAGATCGGCGATGTCGGCGACGACCTGGACCTCGCCGCGGCCGTGGAGGACGGCACGCAAGCCTTCGCGGAAGAGCCGCTGATCGTGGACGATGACGATGCGAACCAGCATGGTGCCCTCGAAACCTGAGCGGCGCCGGGTCGGAGCCGCACATGCGGCGAAGCTGCGCAGCGCAAGCCCGGAGAGGAAGCAAGGAGAAGGACGTAGGGGAAGCTGCGCAGCTTTGCTTCCGCCCACGCCGTCCTCAACTTCAGCGCCGGGCAGGACGAGGATCGGCATGGAGCAGGTCGTCCGGGCGGCGGTGATGGCGGCGCCGCGCGAGATCCGGATCGAGAGACTGCCGCTGGTGGCGCCGCGCGGGGGCGAAGTCCGCGTGCGCCTGGAGGGGTGCGGCGTGTGCCACTCGAACCTCCCCGCCTGGGAGGGGCGCGAGTGGTTCCGGTACCCTCTGCCGCCGGGTTCTCCCGGGCATGAGGGTTGGGGCCGGGTGGAGGCCCTTGGCACGGAAGTACCGGTCCTGCGGGAGGGAGACCGGGTCGCCTTTCTCTCCTCCGCCGCGTACGCCTCCCATGCGCTGGTGCCGAAGCGGGAATGCGTGAAGCTGCCGCGCGAGCTCGACGGCATGCCCTTCCCGGGAGAGCCCATCGCCTGCGCAGTGAACATCTTCCGCCGCGCAAGGATCTCGCCGGGGCAGACGGTGGCCGTCGTCGGGATTGGATTCCTGGGCGCGCTGGTGACCAGGCTGTGCGCGAACGCGGGAGCGCGCGTGATCGCCGTGGCGCGGCGGCCGTTCTCCCAGGATCTGGCGCGAAGGTCTGGCGCGCAGGACGTGGTCCCGATGGACGAGCACCGCACGATCATCGATCGCGTGCGCGAGCTTTCCGCCGGCGCTTTCTGCGACCGCGCCATCGAGTGCGTCGGCGAGCAGTGGCCGCTGGACCTGTCCGCCGAGCTCACGAGGGAGCGCGGCATGCTGGTGATCGCCGGATACCACCAGGACGGGCCGCGACAAGTGAACTTGCAGCTCTGGAACTGGCGCGGGCTGGACGTGATCAACGCGCACGAACGCGACCCCCGCGTCTACCTGGAAGGGATGCGGCTCGCCGCGGCCCTGGCAGCGTCGGGAGAGCTCGACCCGCGTCCGCTGCTCTCGCACGCATATCCGCTGGAAAGGCTGGGCGACGCGTTCGAAGCGGTGAAGTCCCGCCCCGGCGATTTCGTCAAGGCGTGGGTCCGGCCGTGAAACCGCGGCTCGGCTTCCTCGGCGTCGGCTGGATCGGGCGCCATCGCATGGAGTGCATTGCCAAAACGGGCACCGCGGAGATCGCGGCGATCTGCGACCCGCTGGCGGCGGAGGAGGCGCTGAAGATTGCCCCGCAGGCCCGCGCTTTGCCCTCGTACGCGGCGCTGCTCGAGCAGGATCTGGACGCCGTCGTGATCGCGACCCCGAGCGCGCTGCACGCCGAGCAAAGCATCTCGGCGCTGCGGCGCGGGCTGGCCGTGTTCTGTCAGAAGCCGCTCGGCCGCACCGGGCCCGAGGTGCGCACCGTCCTCGAAGCGGCCCGCGCCGCGGACCGGCTCCTCGGCGTCGACCTGTCGTATCGACATACCGAGGGCATGCGCGAGCTGAAGAAGCGCATCCACGCCGGCGAGCTCGGCGAGGTCTACGCAGTCAACCTCGTGTTCCACAACGCCTACGGCCCGGACAAGCCCTGGTTCTACGATCCCAGGCTCTCCGGGGGCGGGTGCCTGATGGACCTGGGCATCCACCTCGCCGACCTCGCGCTCTGGGCGCTCGACTTTCCGGCGGTCGACAGCGTCTCCAGCCGGCTGCTCGCGGGCGGCAAGCCGCTCCGGCGTGGGGAGAAGTGCGAGGACTACTGTGCCGCCCAGCTCACGCTTTCGAACGGGGCCGGCGTCCAACTCGCCTGCTCGTGGCGGTTGCCCGCGGGCCAGGATTGCGTCATCGAGGCTTCGTTCTACGGAACCAAGGCCGGCGCCTCGTTCCGCAACGTGAACGGGTCCTTTTACGATTTCGAGGCGCTGCTCTTCCGCGGCACCTCGCGGCAGGCCCTCGTGCTCCCGCCCGACGCCTGGGGCGGGCGCGCGGCAGCCGCATGGGCGGAACAGCTCGCGAGGAGCGCCTCCTTCGACGCGGAGGCCTGCCACCTGGCTGCGACCGCCGACGCGCTCGACCGGATTTTTTGCGGAAGTTGACGCGGCGCGCGACTGTTCAGGCTGGATGGACGCAGGGACCCGCTTTCGCAGGGCAGCCGCCTTCCTGGCGCCGAAACGGCGCGCGGTCGGCGCCGTGCTGTCGTTCGCGCTGGTCATCGCCGCCCTGAACGCCTGCGAGCCGCTGCTGCTCAAGTACGTCTTCGACCGGGTGGACGGCCAGGGCGTCGCCACCGCGCTCGGCGTGGGCCTCGCCGGCATGCTTGCGCTGGGCCTGGTGCGCGAGCTGCTCATGGCCCTGCAGAACTGGCTCACCTGGAAGACCCGGATCGAAGTCCAATTCGCGCTCACCTCGGCGACCGTGGACCGGCTGCAGCAGCTGCCGCTCAGCTTCCACCGCAACTCGGGGGTGGGCGCCACGATGACGAAGCTCGATCGCGGCGTGCAGGGCTTCGTCACCGCGCTCAACGACCTGGCATTCAACATCGTGCCTTCCGCGGCCTACCTCGTCCTGGCCATCGCGATGATGTTCCATCTCAGCCCCAGGCTGGGGCTCCTGGCGCTGCTCTTCGCACCGGTCCCCATCATCATCGCCCGCGCCGCCTCGCACGAGCAGCTCGCGCGCGAGCGCAATCTGATGGAGAGGTGGACGAGGATCTACCAGCGCTTCAACGAGGTCCTCTCCGGCATCGTCACCGTCAAGAGCTTCGCGATGGAGGACCGCGAGAAGCACCGCTTCCTCGGCGAGATGGGCGATGCAAACGACGTGGTCATCCGCGGGCTACGCCGGGACTCGATCGCCCAAGGCGCGCAGAACGTCTCGGTGCTTCTCGCCCGGGTGTCGGTGATCGGCTACGGCGCCCTGCTGGTGTCGCGGGGCCAGGTGACGCTCGGCACCCTGGTCGCCTTCATCGGGTACATCGGCGCGATGTTCGCGCCCATCCAGGCGCTCTCCGGGATGTACAAGACGCTGCGCACCGCCTCCGTGTCGATCGACCAGGTCTTCTCCATCCTCGACCACCAAGACACCCTGGGGGACGCGCCCGACGCGCTGGCGCTCCCCCGGGTGCGCGGCGAGGTGGAGTTCGACGATGTCACCTTCACCTATGGCCGCCGCTCCACCGACCGGCCGCTGCTCGAGGGCATCACCCTGCGCGTGAAGCCGGGCGAGAACGTCGCGCTGGTGGGCCCGAGCGGGGCCGGCAAGAGCACGCTCATGTCCCTGCTCTGCCGCTTCTACGACCCCCTGCACGGGGTGGTGCGGGTCGACGGGCATGACCTGCGCGCGGTGAAGCAGAAGTCGCTCCGCCACCAGCTCGGGGTCGTGTTCCAGGACGCGCTGCTCTTCAACGAGAGCGTGCGGGCAAACATCGCCTACGCCCGGCCGGACGCCTCGTTCGCGGAGATCGTCGACGCCGCCAAGGCGGCGCATGCGCACGAGTTCATCGAGCGGTTGCCAAACGGCTACGACACGCCGGTCGGCGAACGCGGCAACCTGCTCTCCGCCGGCGAGCGGCAGCGCGTCGCGATCGCGCGTTCGCTGCTCAAGGATCCCCCCGTGCTGATCCTGGACGAGCCCACCAGCGCCCTGGACGCGGAGTCGGAAGCGCTGGTGCAGGACGCGCTCGCCCGGCTGATGAAGGGACGCACGACGTTCGCCATCGCGCACCGCCTCTCGACGGTGGTGGGCGCCGATCGGATCGTGGTGCTGAAGGACGGCCGGATCATCGAAGAGGGCACGCACGCCCAGCTGGTGCAGCGGCGCGGCTACTACTGGTCGCTGGTCCAGCGCCAGACGCGGGGCCTGTTGCCCTTCACCGATGCGGACGCGCCAGCCCCGCTCTCGCCTGCCGCGTAGCGGTCCGTAGGCGAAGCGCGGGCCGATCCGGATCCCGTGTACGCAGGGCCGCGCATGCACTTTTACTTTGAGCTCAAACGATCTGCGAACGGATCGCGCGGCTGTCTTCCGCGCCGCATTGCCCATGCCTAGCCTTTGCGTTGAGGAGTGGGCGCATGCAGCCGAAGCGGATACTCATCACGGGTGGCGCCGGGTTCATCGGCTCGCATGTCGCCGATGAGCTGCTCGCGCGCGGCTATCGCGTGCGCGCTCTCGATTGCCTGACCACCCAGGTACACGGCGCCTCGCGAGCAAGGCCGGCGTACCTGGACCCTGAGGTCGAGCTGGTCGCCGGCGACGTGCGCGACGCGGAGAGGGTCCGGCGTTCCTTGATCGACGTGGACGCCGTCTGCCATTTCGCGGCGGCGGTGGGCGTCGGTCAAAGCATGTACGAGATCGCCCGCTACACATCGGTCAACGATCTCGGGACCGCCGTCCTGCTCGAAGCGCTCCTCGAAAGACCGGTCGAGCGGCTCCTGGTTGCCTCCTCGATGAGCATCTATGGCGAAGGGCTCTACCAGACGCCGGGCGGAGTCGCGGCGCCCGCGGTGGAGCGCAGCATCGCGCAGCTCCAGTCCGGAGACTGGAACCCGCGCTCGCCCGCCGGCGAGGAGCTCACCCCGATGCCGACGCCGGAGTCGAAGCCACCCTCGCTCTCCTCGGTGTACGCGCTGGGCAAGTTCGATCAGGAGCGGCTCTGCCTGATGAGCGGCCGGGCCTACGGCATCCCCACCGTCGCCCTCCGCTTCTTCAACGTCTATGGCCCTCGCCAGGCGCTCTCCAACCCGTACACGGGCGTGCTGGCGATCTTCGCCTCGCGGCTGATGAACGGCAACCGGCCGCTGCTCTTCGAGGACGGGCTGCAGATGCGAGACTTCGTCAACGTGCGCGACGTCGCGCGCGCCTGCAGGCTCGCGCTGGAGACGGAGGGCGCGGCGGGCAGCGCTTTCAACGTCGGCAGCGGTCTCGCCTTCACCGTGCGCGAGGTCGCAGGCGCCCTGGGCGCGGCGGTGGGCAAGCAGCAGATCGAGCCGGAGATCACCGGGAAGTACCGGATGGGAGACATCCGGCACTGCTTCGCCGACATCTCGCTCGCGCGCCAGGTCCTCGGGTACCAGCCGGAAGTGACCTTCGAGGCGGGCCTGGCCGAGCTCTGCGAGTGGCTGGAGGGACAGGTGGCGCACGATCGGGTGCCGCAGATGCACGCCGAGCTCGAGGCGCGGGGACTCACGGGATGAGCACGAGGCCGATGCGGCATGCGGTGGTGTTCGGGGGCGCGGGATTCATCGGGTCGAACGTGGCGCACCGGCTGCTGCGAGGCGGCCAGCGCGTGCTGCTCTTCGATTCGCTTGCGCGCCCCGGCGTCGAGCGCAACCTCAAATGGCTGAAGGAGCAGCACGGCGACCGTCTGCGGGTGCAGATCGGGGACGTTCGCGACGCCACGCTGGTGCGCCGCGCGATCCGCGGCGCCGGCCAGGTCTTTCATTTCGCCGCGCAGGTCGCGGTGACCACTTCGCTCCAGGACCCGGTGCGCGATTTCGAGGTGAACGGCCGCGGCACCCTCAACGTGCTGGAGGCGATCCGGACCGAGGAGGTCAAGCCTTCGCTGGTGTTCACCTCCACCAACAAGGTGTACGGCGGCCTCGAGGACGTCGCGCTCGAGCGCCGCGCGGCGCGGTACCAGCCTGTCGAGGCGCCGCTGCGCGCGTACGGCATCGGGGAGTGGAGACGGTTGGACTTCGAGAGCCCCTATGGTTGCTCGAAAGGTTGCGCCGACCAGTACGTCCTCGACTATGCCCGCACGTTCGGCGTGCCCGCTGTCGTGTTCCGCATGAGCTGCATCTACGGGCCGCGGCAGTTCGGGACCGAAGACCAGGGCTGGGTCGCGCACTTCCTGCTTCGCGCCCTGAAAGGGGGGCCCATCACGCTCTACGGTGACGGCCATCAAGTCAGGGACGTGCTCTTCGTGGAGGACCTGGTGAACGCGTTCGTGCTCGCGCAGGCCGGCATGGAGCGTCTCTCCGGCAGGGTGTTCAACATGGGCGGAGGCCCCGCGCGGTCCATCAGCCTGCTGGAGCTGCTCGATCGGATCAGCCTGCTGAGCGGGCGCCGGCCGGAGGTGCGATTCGAGTCCTGGAGGAGGGGCGACCAGCGCTACTACGTCTCCGACACGCGCCAGTTCGAGCAGGCGACGGGGTGGCGGGCGCGCGTCGGCGTCGAGGAAGGCCTGTCGCGACTTCTCCAGTGGTTGCGCCAGGCGGACGTGCCCTCACGCGATCCCACTGCGGTGCGAGAGGCGGCGGCTGAAGCGACCGCAGGCTGACTTCTCGGGGTGGAGGAGCTTCCGTGCCCGGCGACGTGCGTTCCGTGTTGATGACGGCCGATGCGGTAGGGGGGGTGTGGACGTATGCGATGGAGCTGTGCGCCGCGCTCGGCGGACGCGGGGTGCGGGTCGCGCTTGCGGTGATGGGACCGCCACCTACGGCGGAACAGCGGGCGGAGGTCCGGTCGATCCCGGGCCTCTCGCTCGCGGATTCACCCTACCGGCTGGAGTGGATGGACGAGCCGTGGGCGGACGTCGACGCTGCCTCCGCCTGGCTGCTCGCGCTGGAGCGCGACTTGCGGCCCGACGTCGTCCACCTGAACGGGTACGCGCACGGGCGCGTGCCGTTCTTCGCGCCGGTGATGGTGGTGGGCCACTCCTGCGTCCTGAGCTGGTTCGACCAGGTGCAGGGCGAGCCTGCGCCGTCGCGATACGAGGAGTATCGGCGGCGCGCACGGGCAGGTCTGCAGTGCGCATCGCTGATCGTGGCGCCCAGCAGGACGATGATCGGTTGGCTGGAACGCCTCTACGGACCGTTCCGGGCTGCCCGCGTGATCCACAACGCCGAGCGCGCCGGGCGCACCGCCCAGACGGCCAAGGAGCCGTTCGTCCTCGCGGCGGGCAGGATGTGGGACGAGGCGAAGAACCTGGCCGCGCTCGGCGCCGCTGCTCAGTCCCTGCCCTGGCCCGTGCTGGTGGCCGGCGACAGCCGGCGTACAGACGGGAGGATGGCCGACGGACGTCATGTGCAGCTCCTCGGTCCGTTGAAGAAGGAGGATCTGATGTCGCGGATGGAGCGCGCGTCCATCTTCGCCGCGCCCGCGCTGTACGAACCCTTCGGCCTGTCGGTACTGGAGGCTGCCCTGCGCGGATGCGCGCTGGCGCTCTCGGACATTCCTTCGTTCCGCGAGCTGTGGAACGGCTGCGCCGAGTTCGCGAGCCCGCGGGACCCCGCCGCGCTGACCGCCGCGCTTCGGCGCCTGATCGCCGACCCGCTGCGCCGCGCCGCGTACGCCAACCGGGCCCGCTGCCGGGCCGAGCTGTTCGCTCCGGCGCGAATGGCGGACGCGTACCTGGACGCCTATCGCAGCCTGGGCCACCAGCCGCACGGAGCCGCGGCGTGAGGTTCGCCATTTTCTGCCACTCGCTGCTCTCGGACTGGAACCATGGCAATGCACACTTCCTCCGCGGCGTCGTCACCGAGCTTTGCGAGCGCGGTCACCGCGTCGATGTCTTCGAGCAACGCGATGGGTGGAGCGTCCAGAACCTGGTCCGCGAGCACGGAGAAGCGCCGCTCCGCCGCGTCCGGGAGGTGTACCCGCGCCTGGATCCCGTACGGTACGACCCGGCACAGCTCGACCTCGCTGCCGCGGTGCGCGACGCGGACGTGGTGATCGCGCACGAATGGAACGATCCCGCGCTGGTGGGCAGCCTCGGCGCATTGCGAGCGGAAGGGGCGCCGTTCCGCCTGCTGTTCCACGACACGCACCACCGCAGCGTCTCGGCCCCGGCCGAGATCGCCCGCTACGATCTCTCTGGCTTCGACGGCGTCCTGGCCTTCGGCGACGTGGTCCGGGACCTCTACCTCCGGAACGGCTGGGCCAGGCGGGCATGGACCTGGCAGGAAGCCGCGGACGTCCGCGTGTTCAAGCCTCGCGACACGGCCAGGAAGTGGGACCTGGTGTGGATCGGCAACTGGGGTGATGGGGAGCGGAGCTCCGAGCTGCACGAGTTCCTCCTCGGCCCGGTGCGAGCGTTGCGCCTGAAAGCCCTGGTGCATGGGGTCCGATACCCGGACCACGCGCTGCGCGCGCTGCGCGCCGCCGGGATCGAGCACGGCGGCTGGCTGCCGAACTTCGAGGTGCCACAAATATTGGCCAGCGCCTCCGTCACCGTGCACGTCCCTCGGGGACCGTACATGCGCGAGTTGCCCGGCATCCCCACCATCCGTCCGTTCGAGGCGCTCGCCTGCGGCATCCCTCTCGTCAGCGCTCCCTGGCGCGACAGCGAGCGCCTGTTCCGGCCGGGCACCGATTACCTGGTCGCGTGCGACGGCCTGGAGATGCGCCGCCTGCTCGAGGCCGTGCTTTCGCGCCCCGCCCTCGCCAGCCGCCTGGTGCGCCGAGGCCTGGAGACCATCCGCGCCCGTCATACCTGCGCGCACCGGGTGGACGCCCTGCTCGACATCTGCGCCGAGCTGGATCGCTCGCGTTCCCGCGAAAGGGCCACCGCATGACGCACCTGGGCATCGCGTTCTTCGGCTCGAGCCTGGTCTCCGCGTACTGGAACGGCGCCGCCACCTACTACCGTGGAATCGTTCGCGCCCTTCACGAGCACGGCCACCGCGTCTGTTTCTACGAGCCCGAC
>Ga0137409_10008836_pt1 | contig 10280 bp, 9 predicted proteins | sample CZODoug1_16funga_FD_122059 | JGI IMG/M metagenome (GOLD analysis project Ga0137409, IMG submission 122059) | Vadose zone soil fungal communities from Angelo Coast Range Reserve, California, USA - CZODoug1_16fungal (Hybrid Assembly) | ecosystem: Environmental > Terrestrial > Soil > Vadose zone...
CTGGTTGCGGTAGCGGCCTGCCTCGTACCTGCCTGGCGCGCCGCCACAATCGACCCAATGCGCGCCCTGCGAACAGAATAGAAGCAGCATTCCGAGTTTTACCGGGTCTTCTCCGCGACTCGCGCCACTAGCTCGTCCAATCTCGAAAGCAAAAGTTTCAGGATGGGAGACTCGTTCGACTTTTTGTAACCGAGCACCAGCTCGATAGTCGGCGTATCTCCCTTAAGAGGGCGACTCGTTACGGACGCATGGAGAAAGTTCTGTGCGTAGGAAGGTAACAGCCCTATGCCGCCTGTCGACGCTATTAACGACACTCCCATGACGACGTGGTCCACCTCGTGATCTGGCTTGATATTGATTCCTGACCGCTTCAGGTAATCGTCGACCACCGCACGCACCACCGGAGCCGTGTGCGCCACGCCTACGAACGTCTCGCCCACCAGATCCCCCGGACTGATGGCTTTGAGGGCAGCAAGGCGGTGGTCACTGGGCAACACCGCAATCAAAGACTCTTTCACGAGAAGACGGAACGCCAGGCCCGGCACTCCTTTTTCGCGTCGAAGAAAAGCGGCGTCGATTTTTCCCGTCGAAAGGCCGTTCGCCAGGGGCGGGGAGTATTGGCTAGATATCATCACGTCAACGCTGGGAAGTTCGTCGCGCAAGATCCGCAAGGCCTCCGGCATCCACGTCAATTCGTGCCCGGTCAGAAAGCCCATCGAGAAGCAGGGCTTGGCGGGGTGAGCGACGCGGCGCGCAGCTTCGGCTCCCGCTTCAACCTGCGATATCACCAGGCGAGCGTGATCGAGAAATGCTCGACCCGCCGGCGTCAAGTCGATGCCACGAGCGCGGCGTATCAAGAGTTGCGCACCTACCTCCTCCTCGAGATCTCGAATCTGCCGGCTCAACGAAGGTTGCGATGTGTGCAGTTTCTCCTCTGCTGCCACCGTCAGACTTCCTGCTTCCGCAACCGCAATGAAGTATCGAAGATGTCGCAGTTCCATTTCCACTCCCATGCCTGTGAAGCATTGCTCCCAGTTTAACAAAGTATCTTTCAAATGCGTTGCGGCAACATCCAAGGAGGTGATCTGAATTACCCAGAGCGGCCTACTGCGTCGCAGTCATGCTCAGGCCGCATGGGGCGAGGCTAATTGGAGGGTAGGGCCATGAGTTCACCAGTTGTTTTGATCACCGGCGCGCTGACCGGAATCGGTTGCGCTGCCGCGGTAATCTTTGCGCAAGAAGGAGCACGTGTGGTTGTGTCCGGTCGTCGAGATAAAGAAGGAAAGGCGTTAGCCGCCGAGCTACAAGCACTCGGAGCAGAAGCCGCTTTTATTCGTGCTGACGTCCGCAGTGAAGACGATGTCCGCAACCTTGTGGACCAAACGGTCAAGCGTTTCGGCCGCCTGGATGTGGCTGTCAACAATGCAGCCACAGAAGGCACGCCGGGCCCTGTCTCGGAACAAACCGCCGAAAGCTTCGCCGCCACCTTCGACACCAATGTGCTCGGCACTCTGCTGAGCATGAAGCATGAACTACGCATAATGCTCCCCCAGCGAAGCGGGAGCATCGTCAATGTCTCCTCGGCCTATGGAAGTGTCGGTGCCGCCGGAGCATCCGTTTATGTGGGCAGCAAACACGCTGTGGAAGGAATGACAAAATCCGCAGCACTGGAAGTTGCAGGGACCGGAGTTCGCGTAAATGTAGTCGCTCCGGGCACGACGGATACGGGCATGCTCACGCGCTTCACCAACACCGCTGAAAACAAGGCTGCGCTCGTCTCGACGGTACCCATCAAGCGCCTGGCAACACCGGAGGAAATCGCTCACGTGATCGCCTTTGTCGCGTCGGCAAACGCCTCATACATGACCGGCGCCTCCATCCCAGTGGACGGAGGGATGCTGGCTGATTAATTCCAAGGCCGCACCCGAAACCTTAAAGTCTGCTTCCAGCAACTTATAGTTGATATAGCAGCGCGGGCAGAGAAGGGAAACCAAAACATGAAAGAAAAACAGGTCAAGCGGCCTGGTCCGGATCATCCGATTTCCATCCAGCGCAATCCCGCTCGCATTGTCGTATCCGTCGCCGGCCGCGTGGTGGCCGATACGCGCAACGCTCTGACGCTCCGCGAAGCGGCGTATTCGCCCGTTCAATACATCCCAGTCGAGGACGTTGATTTTTCCCAGCTGAAACGAACAGATCAGGCTACGTACTGTCCCTACAAAGGCGATTGCACTTACTACAGTGTTCCTGCCGGAGGAAAGAAGTCCGTCAACGCGGTGTGGTCATATGAGGATCCGTTTCCTTCTGTCGCGCAGATCAAGGGACATCTTGCGTTCTATCCCGACCGGGTGAATGAGATAGCAGAGCAACTTCCAACATGAACAAAGATTGACCGACTGGATCGTTGCACTAAGGTGCGTAGGAGGAAAATTCGATGAACCCCACGAAACAGAAAGAAATAAGGCACTCGTTCTTGAGGCTTTTGACACGCTCTTCAACAAACGCGACTATGCCGCTGCCGAGAAGTATTGGTCACCCAATTACATCCAGCACAGCGCTCATATCGCATCCGGTCGTCAGGGTCTGTTCAATCTGAGCAAGAATATCCCGCCAACGCTGAAGTACGAACCCGGAACAATCGTGGCCGAGGGAGACTTCGTGATCGTGCACGGCCGATTTAGCGGCTTCGGTGCTCCAGTAAATTGGATTGCCGCGGACATTCTCCGCATCGAGGATGGCATCCTGGTCGAGCACTGGGACGTGATCCAGGACGAGGCTTCGCGCGCATCCTCCAAGAGCGGCCTGCCCATGTTTGGCGACAACTTTAGCGACTGAACATTCGAATTCGCTTCTCTACAGCGGCTTGGGGTGCGCGGCCAGGGTCTCGCGATAGAGCTGGAGATTACTCTTGTCCACGACCACCGTGCCGGTGTCCACGGACGAAGGCATCGGCGGAGCCAATGCGGTGCGCCAGTCTTTGAATTGGTGTACTGCGTTATGGTGCAGGTCGTCGAGGAACTTCAGCCCGTAGTAACTCATGACGTAGGGCTTTTGCGTGACGGTGGCCGTAATTGCGCCGCGGTCGATCCATTCCAGTGTCTCTGGATCGCCGTCGAAGGCCACAATCGGCAGCTTGCCTTCCATGTTGAAGCGGTGCAACGCTCCGGCGACGCCGGCCCCCCCTGTCGCCTCCAAGCAAATAATCCCGTCTACTTTTTCTTTCTTCTCTATTAGCTCGGAGACCTGGTCAAACGCGCGTCGCGCGTCGCCCTGGTCATCCAGGATCTTTGTCACCTTCAGAGCTGGAAAGTTCGCCAGCGCGTCGGCCACGCCGGCCACTCGATCGTCGAGGTTACGCTGCCCCGAAATGGTGACTACCGCAATGCTCCCGCGCGGAACGAGCGCCGCCATCCGCTTCAGGCTCTCTCTGCCCGCCTTGAAGTTATCCGTTCCGACGTACAGCACGCGCTTCGAACGCGGCGCATCCGCGTCCACACAAATGACCGGAATGCCTTCCGCCACCGCTTTGTCAATGTCCGCAAGGAAAATCTCGGGCCGCGCTGCGGAGAGGCAGATTCCAGCAGGGTTCTCTTCCACGATCTGCCGGAACACTCCCAGTTCTGCGTTTGGAGCGTACCCCGTCGGACCTACCAGTTCACCCTTTACCCCGAGTGCTTTGGCCGCGTCTAAAAACCCGGCCTGCGCCTCCTGCCAGTAGGGCAAGTTAATATTTGTGGCCACGAACACGTAGCGTTCGTTTTCCTGGTGGTAGGGCTTGCCACACGCCGCAATCAGAAGCGCCCCAACGAAAACAAAAACAGATACCAGCGTGGTCCCGTGTCTCCTCATTGCAATTCTCCTTTCGCACTCGGTCTGGCCTGCGGGAGCGTTTGCTCGCACTTTCGCAAGTTCGGTGCTCCGGCACACGCTTGGTTGAGGGAAATTTTCGAACGAACGGGCGGGATACCTCCATTTCCACGGCTTCTTCGCTTTCGTTACCTCCGGCTCTGAATTTTCGATTTCAATTTTGTCGCTCCGCAAGACCACGGTGCAGTCGCTAAGAGAAGCGATGCGGTCTTCCGGGCATGGCTCGCTCGTATTCTACTCCCGTTAGACCCGGATGACGGCGAACTCGGAAGTAATCCACATGCCGCGTGCCGCACGCTTGTGCTTTCAAGCGTGCGGGTTTTGACTCGCTCGTGGGCCCCTTCACCTTTTCAACTTACAGTTGACTATTGCCCCGAACCAGCGCTGAATCGTCTCTTCGCCAAGTTGCGACAAACGAAGTTGCGACGGAGGAAGTTGCGACGGAGGAGGGATAAACCATGGCCATTGGCGGAAGCGCAGCAGCAGCGGGCCCAGAGTTCGACGTACGTGACCAGATCATCGCCTTCAAGCGCAAGCTAGCCCCGCGTCGCGAAGCCTTGCAACGTGCCTACGCAGACGTAAAAGACCACGTCACCCGAGCCGTCGACACCATCCGCAAAGATGTCTCCGCAGGCCGCGCCGTAGTGCCCGAGCTAAACTTCAGCGATATACGCAACAACGCGGTCCCCGACGCCCTCCGTCAGTCAATCCGCAAGACCGGCTGCACCGTAGTCCGCGCAGTGTTCCCCGCCGATCTCGCCCGCGACTGGTTCGCGCAAGTCGGCGACTATCTCGAGACCAACCACTACGAACACCTCGAAGGCGAAAAACGCAGCCTCGACAAGTACTTCTCTGCCCTAAAAGCCGGCAAGCCGCAAGTCTTCAACCTGTACTGGTCCAAGCCGCAGGTCATGGCCCGGCAGGACGCCAGGCTCGCCGAGACCCGTGCTTTTCTCGATCGCCTCTGGAAATACCAAGGCGTCTTCAATCCCGACCGCCAGTGCACCTATGCCGACCGTGTGCGCCGCCGTCAGCCCGGCGACAAAACGCTCGGACTTTCCCCGCACATGGACGCCGGCACCGTCGAGCGCTGGATCGACCCCGGCTACCAAAAGGTCTACGAGAACATCTTCGCCGGTGACTGGCGCGGCTATGACCCCTTCGACGCCACCCACCGCTTAAAGACCCAGGAGATTCCCTCGCCCGCTGTGTGCAGCATGTTCCGCACCTATCAAGGATGGACAGCGCTCACCCGCCAAGGACCCAAAGACGGCACTCTGCGCCTAATTCCCATCGCGGAGGGCATCGCCTACGTCCTACTTCGCGCGCTTCAAGACGACGTGGACGAAGCCGATCTTTGCGGCGCGGCCCCCGGCCGTGCGCTCGGCGTCAGCCCGGAGTGGCATCCCGATCTAATCGCCGGCTTGGTCTCCATCCCGGAGGTCATGCCCGGCGACACGGTCTTTTGGCACACCGACATTTGCCATGCCGTAGGCGACGAGCACGCCGGCAGCGAGTACGCCAGCGTCATCTACATCGGCTCCGCGCCAGACTGCCCGAAAAATCGCGCCTATCTCCCCAAACAAAAGCAAGCCTTCCTCCAAGGCCGCTCCGCCCCAGACTTCGCCGCCATGGACTTCGAAGTAGACTTCCAAGGCCGCGCCACCGAGCAGGACCTAACCGACCTAGGCCGCGCCCAAATGGGCTTCTGACCCAATGCCACAGACCGAGGTGTTCCACACATCGTTTCTGGGTTTGGGGCAGGTGAATGGTCTGGCTTCTCTGACTCATCGAAAACATTCGCTTGACTCGCACCGACGCCAAAGCTAAAAGTCAAGCTAGCGTATACTGCACCCGCACCAGACTGCGGCTAGGTATATGTGCGTTACAGCAACCTGAGGTGAACTTCCTATGAAACGCGAAACGCCTGCGATGCCAAATGGATTCCGTGTTAGTCGCCGAAGCTTTGTAAGGATAGCCTCCGCTGCTTCCGCCGTGGCTCTAGCCCGCATCACCACGGAAGCGGATCTGGCCTTCGCCCAGCGAGTTCGCCCACTCACAAACGTTCCTCCCGATGCGATCCTGATCAACGCCAACGAAAATCCCCTCGGCCCTTGCGCGCAGGCCTGCTCTGCCATGGCGGACCTTGGTGTCCGCGGCGGTCGCTACGAATATGGAATGACTACGGAACTCCTGAAAACCTTCGCGGAAATGGAGGGACTCAAACCAGAGTATGTGCGCGCCTATGCCGGCTCCAGCGAGCCTCTGCACTACATGGTGCTGGCCTTTACGTCTCCCGAGAAGAGTCTGGTCATGGGAGACCCCGCGTACGAGGCTCCGATGCAAGCCGCGTCGTTTAGCAAAGCAAAAATTCTGAAGGTGCCTCTGACCAAAAACTATGCGCATGACGTTAAGGCCATGGTCGCCGCCGACCCCAACGCCGGTGTGCTGTACATTTGTAATCCAAATAACCCGACGGGCACGACGACCACTCGCGAAGACATTGAATACGCGCTCGCCAACAAGCCAAAGGGTTCCATCCTGATGGTCGATGAAGCCTACATCCACTTTTCAGACGCCACACCTGTACTAGATTTGGTTGCTGCCGATAAGGAAATCGTAGTTCTGCGAACATTTTCGAAGATTTACGGCATGGCCGGATTACGCTGCGGATTCGCCATTGCTCGCCCGGACCTGCTGGCCAAACTCGATCCTTATGGCTGGAACTCCATGCCTGTCACTGCGGTCGTAGCCGCCAAGACCAGCTTGAAAAGCAGAGACTTGGTTCCCGAGAGAAAGAAGATCAATACCGACATTCGAAACGACGTTTTTTCTTGGCTCGCGGCAAACAAATATTCCTTCGTCCCCTCCGAAACCAACTGTTTCATGATCGATGTGAAGCGCCCAGGTAAGCAATTCATTCAAGCTATGGAAGCGAAGAAAGTCTACATCGGAAGAGTATGGCCGATATGGCCGACGCACGTGAGAATAACGGTAGGCACCAAGCCCGAAATGGAAGCCTTCAAGAAGGCATTTAAAGAAAGCATGGAGGCTCCAGCCGTGGCTTCCCTCGTCCCGCAGATCAGCGTGGAAACGTCGCGAGCGGACCGCCCTTACCCAAGTCTCTCTTAAGAAATCGAACAATAGACCGGGCGTTTTCCGGATTTGCCGACAGGTGGTATGCCCTTCGGCGTAATCCTGCTCCTGATAGCAAACGTCCTGGGCTGTCATTCCGAACCCGCCGCATTTTGGCGGTCTGAGGAATCTGCCTTTCTCTTATGGGTCGGACCTTCAGTCTACCCAGAGCGTCGAAGGTTTCCGTTTGGGAATTGTCGTATGTCGGGCCCTAAATCTTTAGGAACAGTTTCCGCCGATACATCCAAAACAGAATTAACCAATAACATAGGAGAATCGCCGCGCCCTGAAAAAATGGTTGCAGCCCTGCTCCGGCGACCTGGAAAAAATTCGCCCCCAGGTGAATTCGCAACGTGCTCTCCAGAAACCCTTCCATGAAGTGCGCAATGCAATACGCCGCGATCGAGTTCACGCCGATGACCACCAGCGGGAACGCCCATCTTTTGAAACCCTTCACATCGATCACCCAACTGAACGCGGCCAGGAACAAGAAGCAGATCCCTCCGCTGAAGATCGTCCACGACGGCGTCCAGATACGCTTCACCACCGGGGAAATGTGCGAATAATGAAGCGCCAATCCCAAGGCAATCCACGACACTCCGGCAATGAGCAATTTCGTCATCGGGATCTTGGGCCGCGATTCGCGCAACCAATTCCCCGCGATCAGCCCTAGGATCATCGTGCCCAGCGTGGGAATGAAACTCAGCGTAAGGTATCCGCCCGAGTTGTATTCGAAGCGATTTTCGCGCGGAAACAAGTTTAGGAACCACTGGTCAAAGCGATTTCCGAAATTGTAATTCTTGTTCCAGTGCGCGGCGAACCCCGTAAAATTGTGCTCCGCGTTCCACGCCGCGGGAACGCCAACGCGTTGCCAATCAAAATTCGCCGGGGCCGCCGGATACGCGGCCCACATCAACCAATATCCAACAAGAACTACGCCCAGTGCAGCCCATACCCACTTCGTCCGTCCCGCTTCCGATGAATAAAATCCGAGCAGAAACAAGAACGGGTATCCGAACCCGATCTGCGACAGCGTATCTTCGAACGTGAAGTACGTCATGGAATGGTCCATCGAGCGAAGAAATACGCCCAGCGCAACCAACACCAGTGAACGCCACAACGCGTGCCAGAATAATTCCTTGAAGCGCGCACCCTTCGCAATGCGACTGGCAATCGAGTACGGCAGCGCGACACCGACAAGGAAAGAGAACCCCGGCTGAATCGTGTCGTGCAAAGAGCAGCCGAACCACTCCACATGAGTCTGATTAAACGCCAGGATTTTCCAGAAAAAGCTCGTCGGGTACGCCGCGGCCACCCGTGAAAGCTGCAACACCTCCGCCATCATCAACAGCATCACCAACCCGCGATACGCATCAATGGAGATGTTGCGACTGACAGGTTGCTCCGGTCCCCTCTCCCGAATCCTCGGCGTCGTTTTCGCGACCGGAATTGTTTGGCTCACCGTCGCCATAAAGCCCCTCAGCTTTAAATTGGACTAAGCGTACTTCATTGAACCTCAAAAATTTGCAGCGCCAATTTCGCATCGGGCTTTCCCTTTCCTGAATCGGCGACGTAAAGTCGCTTCAGCCCGGGCACAAACATTGACGATTTGGCGCGATAAGCCGTCGGCACTTCCGCTAGGTGCTCGTAACGGTCCGCATCGTGCTGCGTAAAAACAGATGCCGTCTCACTTCCGGTTACATAGATTTGTTTGCGTGCGAAATCCACCCACATGTCGCTGTTCACACCCACGCACGGCAGCGAAGCAACGACTTTACCCGTATCAATATTGAACGCTAGGAACTGTGGCGGTTTACGCGTAGCGGTGAATAATCGATGATTACCTTCGTCCAGCGCTATCGCATGAGCGACGTGAACATCAGGCAGTGGCCATCTCTCAACCAATTGACGAGTGCTTAGATCAATCACGCCAACCTCATCGGTGCCCGTCAAATTCAGATAAAGTCTTTTCCCCGCGCGGTCGATAATCATGCCCTCGTTGGAATTTCCCGGTAGCCCGGCAACCTCGCCCACCTTCGTGAACGATTTCGTATCGATAATTGTGAGCACATGCGTCTTGCCCTCTGGTCCGCCGCCGTTCTCTACATAAAAATAGCCATTCACTGGATTGTAGGCACTGTGGTCGACGCCTGGGCCCATTTTGAGCGTCTTAATGATTTTGTACTCCTTGCAATCCACCAGTTCCACAGCATCTGTATCGCCTCCGTCCGCAACGATAAGACGGTTCGATTCGAGTAGGTAAGTCATCGTGAGCGGCTGGCCGAAGCCTTTGATGCTTTTAATCCGCTCTCCCGTCCGCAGATCGAATACTTCAACCGTCTTTTGCTCTTCCGATGCAAGGAATAAGCGGTTGCCCTTCACATCGAGCCCAAAATGGTCGAAATCGCCCGTGAAACCAGGCATCGGTGTGGTTGCGATCAACTTCAGTGGTAGTTTCTCCTGCGCTCTTCCGGTTAGCGCGCACAGAAACTGCATCATCACGCAAATCCTCAGCAATTGACGCAATTGTTCCCTCCTCGAAAACTCTGCCGATCCAGCCGCTCAACCGTCGCGTTGTTTCATTTCTAAGAGAACGCTTCCCGGTCGCTGCCCCGCGGAAATCAATTCACCCAGGACCGAACCGCGTGAAAAAGAACGGCTCCAAGTAGAGCCGCACCAGGAATCGTCAGCACCCAAGCGAATACGATTCGGCGGGTCACTCCCCAGCGCACCGCAGTCAAGCGCCGCGAGGCCCCGACGCCGACAATGGCTCCAGTTATCGTGTGAGTTGTGCTCACAGGAATACCGAAATGCGCAGTAGCCATCAGCGTCAAAGCACCCGCAGTTTCGGCGGCAAATCCCCCAAACGGTGTGAGCTTCGTGATGCGCTGTCCCATAGTCCGGATGATTCGCCAACCGCCCGCCATCGTACCGCCACCCATCGCCAAGTGGCAGCAAATGATCACCCAATAGGGAACGTCGTAAGTCTTCATTAAGCCACCTGCGACGAGGGCCGTCGTGATAATGCCCATTCCTTTTTGCGCGTCATTCGTTCCGTGACCAAGGCTATAGCCCGCCGCTGACAGAAGCTGTAGCCGCCGAAACCATCGATCCACCCGTAGCGGTCGTTGTTTGCGGACGATCCAACTCGTCACCACGGTCACAATCATCCCGATCAACATCCCTATCACCGGCGATAGAAAAATGAACACCACCGGCTTGGTCCATCCGCTGGGAATCAACGCCACAAAACCGGCTTTCGCCACTGCCGCGCCGCC
>Ga0137409_10008837_pt1 | contig 10280 bp, 7 predicted proteins | sample CZODoug1_16funga_FD_122059 | JGI IMG/M metagenome (GOLD analysis project Ga0137409, IMG submission 122059) | Vadose zone soil fungal communities from Angelo Coast Range Reserve, California, USA - CZODoug1_16fungal (Hybrid Assembly) | ecosystem: Environmental > Terrestrial > Soil > Vadose zone...
GTTACGATGATGTGAACATGGATAGCGACGTCAGCAGTATATCGATGAGCATCAATAACGGACTCATCGCGCAACTCCTATCAATACAACGACTTCCAACCCAAAGTCGATTCAAATCCCATAGCTCCACGCGTCCGCCGCAAACGCCAGCGGCTTCCTCCTAACGTCCTTATCGAAAACGCCTCGGATCGAGATTCTGCTCCACCCCTAAAACTGTGCCTCGAGGCGTTTCCGATCAAGGCTAGCGGCCAGAACGAAGCCGCTCGCGCGGCGGACGCTACCGCGTGTATAGACACCAGCGTCGGAACTCTCTTGAAAAACGGATGGCGCCGGGGGTAGGATGACGTCGATGGCTGCGAGAAGTTATACCTCGATGAGCATCAATAACAACCTTTTGGCTAAACTCCCCGTCTGGCAAGGCTTTTCAGGCAGAAATCGATTGAATTCCCATAGCACCCCGCGTCCGCCGCACCCGCGAGCGGCTTCCTTCTAACGGTTTTATCGAAAGCGCGCCAGAGCATCGTGCACGCGCACCCGTTCTCAAATGCGCGCTTCGCCGGGTAACCGAGCGGCCTTGCGACCGCTCAGTCCCCTAAGAACCGGACTTGAAAGTTTCCCTTCATCCGGCTCGAGCACTCAATAACGCCCCCTAAAAAGACCCGAGGACGCAGCCTCATTCCATTACAAAATAAGACCTACTCGATACGGGTTTGCGGCCAACTCGCACGGCGATGGATAAATCCACCAGCCGTGTGTGAAGCTGCACCAACAGCTTGCGCCGTCGTCATTTGCTTTGCTTCATTTATTGGTTCTGCAAACGTTCTCGAGTTTGAGCACCACCGAGAAGTCTGCTCCGTTTCCGGCGAAGTAATGTTGTCCCAAAAAGGCAACGCAACCTCTATCTGCCCGATTACAGGGCAGCATTCGCTTTTTCTCAGTTCCGCTATCCGCATCGCCATCGATCCGCCTTACGGCTACACTACCCCCTAGGGGAGCGATACGGACTTACCCTGTTCCGCTGAGAAGACACGATAGGTTAGGCCTTCCCTGTACGCCGGCAGCGTGATGTGCCCATGACCGAGGATTATCGAGCCAGGGTACCCACTGCAAAAAGAGCGCATAGCATCTTCCGCTCCCCTAGTGTTACGACGCTTATGGGAATTTGCATATGCTGGCCATGCTATCAACCCTGGCCCCTGGCCACCTTGATGCTAGCAGCTGCACCATCCCCTCGCGGTTCCGATGCCGATCTCTCGATCGCGGGATACGTTGTCGGAGGGTTCCATGACGAGTCGTTACCTTCACGCCATGCCTCGTAGGGTAGTGCTGATGGGACAGCACGTCTGATGAATTGATCCTTTCTGCAGACAATCATCTCAGCAACTTTCAGGTCACAGCGATAAAACACTAACGTCAATCACTCAGAGGTTCTCTGCAGCACCGAACGATTCCTCTTTAAGCGGCTTTCCGCGAGTTGGTGGACCAACGGCAAGAACCACAATTAAGCCAGTGATGAGAATCGGGTCGATGATCAAGAACAATAGCGATTTTCCGTGGATCGCGAATAAATGTCCAAAAACTAAAAGCGTGGTCACCGCACCTACGCGTCCCCACGCAGACGCGATACCCATTGCGGTCGCTCGAATCTCGGTGGGATAAAGTTCGGGAGTGTAGGTATAGATCGCGGTGGATCCAACGGAGAGAAAGAAAACCGTCAGTCCTCCGAAGATCATGATCTCGGTGGGTGATCGCGAGTGTCCAAACAGTGTTCCAAATGAAGCGACTGAGGCAAATGAAAGCACGATGGCGTATTTGCGGTCGAGCCATTCCACCACATACCCTCCAAATATATAGCCGGGAATTGCCGCGGAATAGATAACGACCGAGTATCGGAAGGAGTTCACAATGGAATGCCCTTCCGCAGACAGTATGGTTGGGACAAAAATCTGGTACGTGTAGAGCACTCCGTATTCTGCGAACCATGCTGCCCAGAGCATGAGCGTGAGGCTCCGGTACGTTGCGCCAAGTAGCTCTTTTGGGTGCACCGGCCTTGAATACACTTGCGCTTGGCTTTGGCTGCGAATGACTGGTGGCAGGGCTCGACCGCTGGACTTCGCGACCTCGCCCTCGACTCGCCTGAGGACGGCTTCCGCGTCGGCTATACGACCGGCTCGAATCAGCCACCTGGGCGATTCGGGCAGCACCGATCGCATGACGCCTCCAACAAGGGCAAACGGAGCGGTCAGAAACAGCGCCCAGCGCCAGCCCAGGGTCGGAATGATCAGCAGAGCCCAGACTGACGATAGTGCAATGCCGGCCCCGAAGAAAGCCATCATCCAGCCAACTAATTTTCCTCGTATTCGTGAGGGCCACAATTCCGCCAAGTATGGCGGAACCGTCGAACTCTCAGCTCCGACGAAAAACCATGTGAAAAAATTCAAGAAGGCAAATACGCCGACCGTGTCAGATAGCCCTCGGCACGCAGAGAAGACGGAGTACAAAATCAGAGTGAACAAGATCGTCTTCTTTCTACCGACATGATCGGCAATAAAGCCACAAATGGCAGAGCCCACGAGATAACCGGACAGCCCGATGGCCGAGACGACGCCAATCGTCTTCGCATCGAAATGCCAGACGGTGCGAAGTGATGCGAGAACAAAACCAGTGACCGCCGTATCCAATGTGTCGAACAGCAGTGACAGGGCAGCGACGATAAGGATCTTCGCGTGGAACCGTGACGCGGGGAGACGATCAAGGCGATCAGAAACTTCTCCAAGCGTCAATTCTGCCGTCTGTGCCTGCATGAGTGAAGGTGGCTTTCAGCTCGATTGCGATGCGAGAACTGTGTAGTAAGTGCGAGAAGAGAAATAGTGCCCCCGAGCTGCACGTGCCCTAAGGTCGGTGAGGAACGCGTCAGCGTCAGCTCCAGAGAATGCGCCTATTCCCTTGAAGTGCTTAAGTGACGGCTCCACAAACCATGTATAAAACGCGTCAAGATCCTGGGCGACCTCAACTTCGGGCGCGATGAGAATGTGATTGAATCCAAGTTCGCGAAGTTGGCCTGGAAGCTCTCGTATGATGAGCCCATTTCGCAGCTCCCTGCAGGCGAGGTCGCTGAATCGGCGCCCCAGTTCGTTGTCCGACGATTGCACAACGAGAGTTCCCCAGTCGATTTCTGTGATGGAGATTACCCCTAACGGCGCGAGGACTCGTTTTATCTCCACCAAGGCTTTCAGGGGATCGGGAACATGCAGGAGTAATTGCGTTGCAAGGACACGATCAAAGCTCGCAACCGGGAACGGAAGTTCCAGGACGCTCCCCACCCGGAACGAGAGGTTGTCAACGTTCTCAGCAGAACGTTGGCGTGCCTCGGCAATCATAGTCTCACTGAGATCCACGCCAACGGCCGTCCCCGGAGAAACAATCGGAGCCAGGAGGCGAATAAAGTCCCCTGTACCGCAGCCAACGTCAAGTACGTTGAGTCCGGGGCGGAGAGCCAGCGGCGCAAAGAATTCCCTGGGCGACGTGCGAGCCCGTTCAAGAAGACGAGCGCGGGTAGCATCCAGCAGGTTCACAAAGAAGCGTGGATTGTCGGTTCGATCAACCTGAATCCATGCGTCGGCGAACGCAGTCGAGGGCACTAAGGGCTGAGCCAAACATCCTCCCGGATATAGATAGGCGATTATCGGGCAGCACAGCTAGCCAAGGCAACCGATTCGTTTCAGCACGGATGCGCTGCGCATGGATTGTCGCCCACCGGAAGTTACCGCCCGGAAACCGGTCAATCTGGCGGTTCACATCCGCGTCCGCCTCCCAAGGCGTCTCTCTGGGCTATCCGTTTTCGACGCGCGCCTTGATATCCGAGTACGCCGCATCGATGAGCCTGCTTAGCGCTGCGGCGTTTGTGGCCGTTCCGGGTCTCAGCTTCACATGGCGCATGAACTTGCCGGTACCTTGCAACAAGCGGGCCGGATCCGGGAGCACTCCGCCGTGAAAGAAGCCAACGTTTACGTGCGAAGTGAATACATTGACGTAGCCGAAGGGCGCATCTCCCAAACAGGCAACCGGACAGCCGTCATGCAAAAGCTCCCGGACTTCGTCGCCGCATTTTCGCATCACCGCAAACCACCGATGCGCGATGGTTCCCAGTCCACCTGCATGCTCAATCATCCACGCATCGATGGCGGGATCCCGCTCGAGAGCGCCGTTGAATCGAAGGATCTCGGTTCTCATCATCGTTCTCATCGTCATGGTGTTTTGAGAGGTACCCGCCGGTTCCAGGGCGCCACAGTTTCCTCATACTCCATGGGATCGCCGAAACCTTCGGTTTGGACGCCGAGTTGGCGTAGAACGTCCAAGGCCATCAATCGGCGATGCGCGTTGAATGTCACGATATGGGCGAAGACGCCGCCGAACGTGAAGGTCTCAGCCGGTTCGCACAGAGCGTCGACGAACGTATCATCCCATGCAGAGCGCTTTCGGACGTCACTGAAAATACGATGCAGTTCAGCATCGGTCTTGTCGAGCCTTTGCAGCATCTCCTGCGGGGTGCGCTGCGATTTGGGAGGGCCGCTCATATCCATATCGGCTCCGGACAGCGCGGCTGTCCAGACCTCTTTAGTGAAGATAATGTTTTCTAAGAGTTGCCTTAGAGTCTTATTCGACTCCCGCCAGGGCAGCAGTTCTACGACCGTGGGCAGCGGCCGATCCAATTGTTCCTCTTTCAAAGTACCTGCGTATTCCAGCAAACGCCGCGTGTGCCAGGAGTCGTTGCCTGCAAAACGATCGAATAAATCCATGTCGCTTCCTCCTTTTGAAGATGAACTCGTTGCTGATGAAGCTGGGGCAAAAAAGTGAATTTTGTTGGACGCCGGCAAGTGAAAGTGCGGATCACGCATGCGCCGGTAGAGGCTGGGAGAAATCCGAAAAGCTTTTCGGAAAGCGCGAGTGAACGCCTCCAACGAACCGTAGTTGGCGTCCAGGGCGACGTCCGTGACCGACATTTCGGTATGCCCCAGTTGATATGCTGCTCTTTCCAACAATAGCCGTCGTCGCATGGCTGCCGGAGTTTCTTCGACCACGGTCCGGAACAACCTGTGGAACTGCGTGCGGCTTTGATACGCTTGGCGCGCCAGATCTTGCGTTTTCGCCTGAGTGTCCAGGGAGCTCGCTACAATTTCAGAGAGGCGCTCTGCCGTGTCCTGACCATCCGCTTTTTTCATGCGTCCGGTTCCTCAGCTTGAACGAATCATAGACAAAAGATGACGCTTCCCGCCTGATCGTACGTACCAATCTTCTAATAAGAGCCGGACCAAGGCGAATGCACGACGGAAACAGGAAACTATCCAGAAACGAACTTCTGGGAGAGTGGCAGCTTACGTCAAGCCCCGAACAGCTTAGATTGGCGCCTATTGGGGTATCCCGGGTGGATCGAGTAAGCCCGCCCAGGAATAATCTTTAATTATTTGAACCAGCCGCGATTTAGGGGATACTGGAATAGTCGTGATTTTGTCGAATAAAGGCCCCTGCAAGAAATCCTTGACCCGGAAGTTCCGGGGCTCAATCCTTGGAATTGGAAGCATAACCTGCCTGACACTGGTTTTCTTGTCGTTGGCCTTTCCCGCTCTCGCCCCATCTCAGCCGCCTCCCGATGAGAGATTGCTAGGGAGCATCAGTGGAACCGTGATTGATCGGACCGGGGCTGTCGTGGCCGGAGCCCGAGTGAGACTTACCCGACAGGGTCAGTCCCCGAACGATCAGTCTCCGAACAATCAGTCCACAAACCAGGAGGTTCTGTCCGGCGATAATGGGCAATTCTCCTTTGCCAACATCCCTTCCGGGCCCTTCGAGCTCACGATTACGTCGGCGGGCTTCGCGGCGCAACCATCTTCCGGAGTCCTGCATTCAGGCGAAACCTATATTGTCCCGCCGATAGTATTGGCGGTTGCGACGGCTCTCACCGAGGTGCGGGTTGGGCTTTCACCGCTCGAAGTGGCGCAAGAGCAGGTACAGGACGAGGAGAAGCAGCGCGTGCTCGGCTTCATTCCAAATTTCTACGTCAGCTACGCTCCCCATCCCGCTCCTCTCAGTTCGAAACAGAAGTTCGCACTTGCCTGGAAGACAGTGGTGGATCCGGTGAGCTTCGGACTGATTGGGGTTATCGCAGGAATTCAGCAGTCACAAAATGATTTCAGTGGATACGGCCAGGGGGCGGAAGGTTATGCTAAGCGCTACGGCGCCTCCTACGCCAACTTTATTTCAGGCACGTTTATTGGAAGCGCTATCCTGCCCTCCATCTTGAAGCAGGACCCGCGTTATTTCTATAAGGGAACCGGCAGTAAGCGGTCGAGGATCCTGTATGCGCTGGCCAATTCCGTGATTTGCAAAGGTGACAACGGAAACTGGCAGCCAAATTACTCGAGCATCCTGGGAAATCTCGCCGCCGGCGCTATTTCGAATATCTACTACCCGGCGAAAGATCGCGATGGAGTGGGGTTGACCTTTGAAGGCGGCGCGATCGGAATTGGCGCAACTGCCGGCGCCAATCTCATTCAGGAATTTCTCATCCGGAAGTTGACTCCCAAGGCTCCTAATAACGATCCGGCCAAGCCCTAAAACAATAACTGTTGCGGGTGCCCCCACCCGCTTCGCGTTCTTTGCGAAACGGTGGAAGATCGCGCATCCATCAACCTTGCAGCCGAGAGGCGCTCATGGATGAGTTCAAAGCCCCAAGAGGGACATGCCCGTGGAATCCCACCCTTCAAAAACGGAAGGGTGGGCCACCCGGCAGAATTCTCTGAGTCCGAGTAGAATGCTGCTCACGTTTTTGAGGGACCGAAATGGGGACGGGCGACATTGGGCAAATTAACCAGCTTAGCGAGTCTTCCAAATGATTTCCCTGCTCCGCACCCTTATCCGTCCTTATCGGGCCAACCTCTTCTTCATTCTGTGCGCCATGCTGGTGCAGACCCTGATGAGCCTGGCCGCCCCCTGGCCTCTCAAGATCGTTCTGGATAACGTTGTCGGCAGCCACAAGCTCCCCTCGTGGCTCGACAACGTCCTGAAACCAGTGCTAGCCGGCAGCTCCAAAATGCAGATCGCTGCTGCTGCCGCTGCGATGGTGGTGGTTATCGCTATGGTGGGGGCGCTCGCCTCCTATATCGCGAACTATTACACGGAGAGCGTGGGACAGTGGGTCGCCAACGATCTCCGCATGCGGACCTACCACCATCTGGAGCGCCTCTCGCTGGGCTATTTCGATAGCCATCAAACCGGAGCTCTCCTGAGCACGATCACCACCGACATCCAGACCATACAGGGTTTTGCATCTTCGTCGACATTGAGCATCGTGGTGGACCTGCTTACCATTCTGGGCATGCTCGGCATCATGTTCTGGCTGAATTGGGACTTCACGTTGATCGTCGTCGCCGTGACCCCGTTCATGCTGGTGATGGCGTCGAGATTCAAGAATGTGGTCAAGAAGGCCACTCACGAGGTGCGAAAGCAGCAAAGCAACATGGTAGCGGTGGTCCAGCAGGGCCTGGAGTCGATCCGGGTGGTAAAGGCATTCGGACGCCAGGATCTGGAACAGGAAGAAATCGGAAAGGTAAGCCGTGCGACAGTAGATGCGGCGCTGAAAGCCCGGCGGGTGAAAGCACTGCTTTCTCCCATGATCGCAATCATTGTTTCCCTTTGTACAGCTATCGTGCTGTGGCGCGGTTCGTCGCTCATCCTGACCGGAACCATGACCGCAGGAGCGCTGATCGTATTTCTCTCCTATCTCACCCAGTTCTTCAAGCCCGTGAAAGACCTCGCCACCATCACGAATCAGATCGCCCAGACAGCCGTGGGGGTGGAACGGGTCCGCGGCATTCTTGATGCCGACATCATCATCCCGGAATTTCCCGACGCGCTCGATCCGCAAGCCTTTCGCGGCGAAATCGAATTCGACGATGTGGCCTTTGCCTACGCGTCCGACGCTCCCGTGCTGCAGCGTGTCTCTTTTACGATCAAGCCGGGCCAGATGGCGGGGATTGTCGGGGCCACGGGTGGGGGCAAGTCAACCATCGTAAGCCTGATTCCGCGGTTCTATGATCCGACCGCGGGGACCGTGAAGATTGATGGTGTGGATATCCGGCAATACAAGCTTCAGGCAATGCGCAACCAGATTGGCTACGTGTTACAGGAAACCGTGCTCTTCCGGGGGACGATCCGCGACAACATCGCTTATGGCCGGGCCGGAGCCACGCAGGACGAGATCCTCGAAGCCGCAAGACTCGCCAACGCGCATGAGTTTATCGCGCGCATGCCTCACGGCTACGACACAATGGTCGGCGATCGCGGGGAGACGCTTTCCGGCGGCCAGCGGCAGCGCATCGGAATTGCGCGCGCGATTGTTCGCAACAATCCGATCCTGATCCTCGATGAGCCCACGGCGGCTCTCGATACCGAATCGGAAAGAGCGGTCATCGAGGCTTTGGAGCGGCTGATGAGGGGCAGGACTGTCATTACCATTGCGCACCGCCTGAGCACCATCCGCAATTGCGACAAGATTCTGGTACTGAAAGAGGGTGTAGTGGCCGAGGAAGGCACTCACGACGAGCTACTGGCACTCGGAAGAATCTACGCCGACCTCTATCGCGCCCAGTTCGAAGCTTCGCCAGTGAAAGTCAACTCATGAGCCGCAATTGTTGGGTATCATGCTTCGGTGGCGTCCCGCGAATCGCCTGCTGGACCCACGATCCCATGGAGGCTGCATGTCGCGTTCCCTGATCGTTCTTCCCGACGACTCCGCCCGGCCGATTTTAGATGCGATCAATTCCGCGGAGAAATCGATTCGAGTCAAGATGTTCGTTTTTTCCGATCCGGAGCTGCTGAAGGCAATCGTTGCCGCTCATCACCGTAGTGTCAAGGTCCAGATCATGCTGAATCCCGCGCGCCGGGACGGAAAAGAAGAAAATCAGGAATCGCGCCAGCTGCTTCGCAAAGCGGGCGTTGACGTGATTGACAGCAATCCTGCCTTCGATCTCACCCACGAAAAATCGATGGTGATCGACGAGAAGACGGCGTTTGTGAAATCGCTCAACTGGGATACGAAGAACCTTACCGAGACGCGCGACTACGCGGTCGTAACCGACCATCCGCAGGAAGTCAAAGAAGTTCTAAAGTGTTTCGATGCCGACTGGGAGCGCCAACCCTTTGATTCAGCACCGAATTCACACCTGATCTGGTGTAGCGGGAATGGCCGTGAGCGTATCGCGCACTTCATTGACGAAGCCAAGCATTCGCTGTGGTTGCAAAACGAGCGCTATCAGGACCCCATCATCATCGAGCGCCTGGTCCGAGCCAATCGCCGGGGAGTGAAGGTGCACGTGATGGCAAGGCCTCCTCACAAACTCAAGAAGGAAAAGCTGCTCGAGGGTGTGGGCGGGTTGCGCATCATGGACGATGTAGGAATCAAAGTCCACAAGCTCAAACGCCTTAAACTGCACGCCAAGATGCTTCTGGCAGACGGTCTTAAGGCTATTGTAGGGTCGATCAATCTGACTCCGGGCAGTTTCGACAGCCGGCGTGAACTGGCGATTGAAGTCCACGAAGATGTAGTGGTTGACCGTCTGCACGACATCGTCCATCAGGACTGGGAGAATTCGCGGCCACTCGATCTCAGCGATGAGGGACTGCTGGCCGATTTACAGGACGATGAAGAGGCGCAAAGCCTCGGGCTCAGTGCCGGCAACGGAAAGCACGACAAGAAAAGAGCGTAAGAGCCCCCGGCCCGGATCTACGATGCTTGTCATCCAGACTGCGAAGGACCTGTGCATTCCGCGCGCCCTCTCATGCTGTATCGGCTCAAATCCCAGTCTTGAAGCGTATCACCCCAGATCTGGCAGGGTTTTGGCTCTGCTTTCGTCCGAAATGCATGGGTCCTTCGTCGGGAGTCCTTCGCGCAGCGAAGGGCTCCGCTTCCTCAGGATGACAAGGGTGCGAAAGACCCACCACAGCCCACTCCATCTTATTGACTTGCATTGCCGGGCGGCCTAAGATTCACCTTCCGTAGAGGGATACGCTGATAAAACCGAGTGTTTTTGTCCAAATCTCGAAGAGCCTGGCTACAGGAGGCAGAAAAATGTTCCCTCCTTCGCGCCGTGTTTCCCCCCGCCGCTTTTCTATCTTCACACTCCTTTTCTTGTTGTTGGTTGGTCCGGTATGGGCGGGACGAGCCAAAGCCAAAGCCGAATCCTCAGACGCCGTGGTCGCCATCGGCGACGTGCACGGCGACT
>Ga0137409_10008838_pt1 | contig 10280 bp, 8 predicted proteins | sample CZODoug1_16funga_FD_122059 | JGI IMG/M metagenome (GOLD analysis project Ga0137409, IMG submission 122059) | Vadose zone soil fungal communities from Angelo Coast Range Reserve, California, USA - CZODoug1_16fungal (Hybrid Assembly) | ecosystem: Environmental > Terrestrial > Soil > Vadose zone...
CGAGGCGCTGTATCAAAAAGCCCACGCTCAAAACGTTCCCGCAGAAACGTCTGGCGCCGACGTTTTGGCGGAGCCTCCCACGATGCCGCAGCAGCAGGCGGACGCGCTGGCCCTCGTCGCCGAAACGGCGCTCCACCACGGAATCGATCCCGGCGCGCCGGGCGAGCGCTACCAGGTCGTCGTCCACGTCGATCTCCCCGTGCTGACGGATCCTGATGCGCCCGGTCAGTCGGTTCTCGACGACGGCGCGCACGTTTCCGCGGAGACAGCCCAGCGTTTGGCGTGTGACGCGAGTCGGGTCGTGATGCAACACGATTCGCATGGCCGGATCCTCGAAGTCGGTGCCCGAACGCGGACAATTCCCCCGGTGCTGCGGCGGGCGCTTCAGCATCGCGATCGCGGATGCCGCTTCCCCGGCTGTGGGCTACGGTTCGGCCAAGGTCATCACATCCGCCACTGGGCTCACGGAGGCCCGACGACGCTCTCGAATCTCGCTTTGCTCTGTCGTCGACACCACCGCGCCGTCCACGAGGGATACACGATCGAGCGGCACGCCGATGGAGAGCTGAAATTCCATCAGCCCGACGGCCGATTGCTGCCGGAAGTTCCGTCGCCCGCCGCGGTGCCGAGGGATCCCGTTCACGCGCTGTACACACGACATTCGACGCAGGGACTTCAGATTCACCCACGGACGGCGATTCCGGGATGGCTCGGAGAGCGGCTCGACGTTGGTTACGCGATCGACGTCATGCACCCCCTCGCGCAGTAGCAACGCCGCCGACCGGGCCGTGCTCGGTTACCCCAGCCGCCGCCAGGACACCGCTACGGCAGCGCGGCGAGCGTGACGAGCCGGCCGCGGTTGCCCTTGCGGTAGGAATAGAGCAGCTCGGGGTGACAGGCCGTGCACAGGCGCGGGTTCTCGATGCCCCGCGGGTCGACGCCCGCCTCCGCCAGCAGCTCCTCGTTCGCCCTCCAGAGGTCGAGCATCACGCGGCCGTTCGAGGACGGGCGGGTCCAGCGGTCCCAGCGCGCGGAGCCGAAGGCGCGCGTGAACTCGCCGGTCACCGGCTCGCCGACCTCGTAGCAGCAGGGGCCGATCGACGGCGCGATCACCGCGCGCAGACGCGCGGGCCGCGCGCCGAGCGCGGTGGCCGCCTCCACTGCGGCCTGCGCGGCGCCCTTCGCCGTCCCGCGCCAGCCGACGTGGGCGAGCGCCAGTGCGCCGGCCTCCGCGTCCCAGAGCGTGATGGCCAGGCAATCCGCGGTGAAGATCGCCAGCGGCACCCCCCGCGCGCGCGTCGAGAGCACGTCCACTTCTCCCGCGGCGCCGCCGCGCGTGATGGCGTGGGCGACGTCGGCGCCGTGCATCTGGCGGGCATAGGCGACGCGCGAGAGGTCGAGGCCGACGGCGCCGAGCGCCTCGCGCGCCTCGGCAGTGAACGGCGCGGTCGGCTCGGCAGGCGACGTCACACCCGGAAAGTGGCGCGTGGTGCTGGCGTGCGGCAGCCCGGCCGCCGCCAGCGCCGGAAACGTGAAATAGCGCGGCGGCTCCCCATGCGGCGTGAGCGACGTCATAACGCGATGATCACACGCGGAAACGGCACCCCGAAAGACCGAAGTCGGTAGAAAAACGGAAGTCAGGAGATAGAGGAGCGCCCCGGGTTCCCCGGGGCGCTCCGAACGCTGGGGGGTGTGGGGGGCCATTTCGGGGCCCCCCACGTAATCAGAGCAGCCGCTCCATCACGACGACGTCCACCCAGCGCCCGTCGAGCAGGCCCTGCTCGCGGTAGACGCCGACGCGCGTGAACCCGAGCCGCGCGTAGAGCGCCATGCCCGCGGCGTTGTCGGGAAACGCCGCGAGCACCATCTTGTGATAGCCAAGCTTGCGCGCGCGCCCGACGAGCGCCTCGAGCACCATCCGTCCGACGCCGCGGCCGCGCCACGCGCGCTCGACGTAGACCGAGAGGTCGACGACGTGGTCGTAGGCGGGCCGCGGGTTGAACCGGTTGAGGCTCCCCCAGCCGGTGACGGCGCCGTCGGTCTCCGCCACCAGCACCGGATGGCGCGGACCGCGGGCGGCCATCCACTCGCGGCGCTCCGCGGGCGTGCGCGGCTCCGTCTCGAGCGTCGCCACGCGGTCCTCGATGCCCTGGTTGTAGATGCGGCAGACGGCCTCGGCGTCGGCCGACGCCGCCTCCCGAATCGTCACGCTCGCCTCGCCATGAGCCCACGGTAATGGCCGCCCGGCCATGAAGGAAATGAATTGTCCGAATGCAAACGATTAGCGATACTTTCGCGCGTGGAGCTCTCGCCCGTCCACGTGCGGACCTTCTCGGAGGTCGTGCGCCACGCGTCGTTCTCGCGCGCGGCCGAGACGCTGCACCTGAGCCAGCCGGCGGTGAGCCACCACATCCGGCACCTCGAGCATGCGCTCGGCGCGCGCCTGCTCGAGCGCGCCGGCCGCCGCGCGTTTCCCACGCACGCCGGCGAGCTGCTGCTCCAGCACGCGGGCCGTGCCCTCGCCGAGCTGGAGGCGGCGCGCCAGGCGATCCAGCGGCTGCGCGGTGTGGTGGCCGGACGCGTCCGGCTCGGCACCGGCGCCACCGCGAGCACCTATCTATTACCCGACGCGCTGCGCCGGCTGCGCGCGCACCATCCCGAGCTCGACCTCGTGGTCGTCACCGGCAACTCCGCGGACCTCGCCGCCGCCGTCGCCGCCAGCCAGCTCGACGTGGCCGTGCTCACACTGCCGATACGCGGCCGCCAGCTCGTGAGCGCGCCCTTCCGCGTCGATCCTCAGGTCGCGATCGCCGCGCCCGACCACCGCTGGCCGCGGCGCGGCGCGCTGCGACCCGCGGATCTCGCCGAGTCGCCGCTGATCCTGTACGAGCGCGGCGGCACCATCCGCCGCGTGATCGACGGGTGGTTCCAGCGCGGCGGCGTGCGGCCGCGGGTGGCCATGGAGCTGGGCAACGTGGAGGCAACCAAGCGGCTGGTGGCGGCGGGGCTCGGCGTGTCGGTCATCTCCGCCGTCGCCGTGCGCGCCGAGCTACGCGCGCGGACGCTGACGGCGCGCGCGCTGGCGCCGCCGCTGGCGCGCCGCCTGGCCATCGTGCGCCGCCGCGACAAGCCGCCGACGCCGGCGCTCGACGCGGTGCTGGCCGCGCTCGACGGCGTCGCCAGCTCATGACGGATCCCGCGGCGCGGCGCCGCTCGATCCTCTGGCGCACGCGCTTCGCCAACCTGTTCGGCGCGGTGATGGCGTTCGTCTACTTCCGGTTTATCGATCCCGTCACCTCGGGCCCCGGGGTGACATGGCCCGAGATCGCCTTCTTCGTCGTCGCCTTCACCGCGCTCACGACCGTCACCGCGCGGTTCAACACGCGGTGGGCGGTGCCGATGCTGACGCAGCCTGGCTCGGCGGAGGCGCGGCGGCGCGCGCTCCTGTTCCCGTGGGCGATGGCGGGTTCCACTCTGTCCGCCTGGGTGGTCGCGGGCGTGATCTTCGGTGTGGTCGGGCCGCTCCTGGCCGGCTGGTTCACGGTCAGCTCGGCGCTGCGGACCGTGATCGGCATCACGGCCGTCGGGGGCCTGGTGACGGCCGCCATCGTGTTCTTCTCCATCGAGAACCGCTGGCGGCAGGAGCTGCCCGGGTTCTTCCCCGCCGGCGACCTCAGCGCGGTTCGCGGCGTGCCGCGGCTGCCGGTGCGCGCGCGGTTGCTCGTGGTGTTCCTGCTCACGAGCGTCGGGCCGCTCGCGCTGCTCGGCATCGTCGCCTGGCGTCGCAGCCGCCTCGCCGCCGCCGATCCCGCGAACGCCGCCGCCATGCTTGGCGAGATGCTGGCGCTGATCGGATTCTTCATCGCCGTCAGCCTGCTGGCCGCGATCCGGCTGTCCTGGGTGGTCTCCGACAGTGTGGCCGCGCCGCTGCTCGGCCTCACCTTCGCCATGGCGCGCGTGGAGCGGGGCGACCTCGGCGCGCACTGCCCCGTCGTTTCCAACGACGAGATCGGTGCCGCCACCGAGGGCTTCAACCGCATGCTCGACGGCCTGCGTGAGCGCGAGGCGATCAAGGAGACGTTCGGCCGCTACGTCACGCGCGAGGTGCGCGACGAGATCCTGGCCGGCCGGGTCAGCGTCGAGGGCGAGCAGCGCGAGGTGACCGTGCTCTTCGCCGACCTCCGCGACTTCACGCCCTGGGTCGAGTCCACCGAGCCGCGTCAGGTCGTCCGCGACCTCAACGCCTACTTCGCCGAGATGGAGGCGGCCATTCGCGCCCACGGCGGCCTCGTGCTGCAGTTCATCGGCGACGAGATCGAGGCCGTCTTCGGCGCGCCGGTGCCGGCGCCCGATCACGCCGCGCGCGCGGTGCGCGCCGCCCTCGAGATGCGCGCGCGGCTCGCGACGTGGAATAGCGGCCGATCTCGGCCGCTGAGCCACGGTATCGGCGTGCACACGGGCTCGGTCCTCGCCGGCGCCATCGGCAGCCGCGAGCGGCTCTCGTACGCGCTCGTCGGCGACACCGTCAATCTCGCCTCGCGCATCGAGGGACTCACCAAGCAGGTCGGCGCCGACATCGTCGTCAGCGCCACCACCGCGCGGGCGCTCGACGGCGGCGTGACGCTCGACCCGCTGCCGGCCGTGCGCGTGAAGGGCAAGTCGGCCGAGGTGGAGGTCTTCCGCGTCGTGTGAGGGTGTAGGCTGAACCCGGAAAGCCGACGCATGCTTCCCTTCGACGAGATCGCCCGCGCCAATCCCGACTACGTCGACGCCCTCTATCGCGAATACCTCCGCGATCCCGCCTCCGTCGACGAGCGCTGGGCCCTCGTGTTCGCCGGCTTCGATCTCGCGCTGCGCGACGGCGCACGCCCCGGCGGCTCGGTGCCGGAGCTGGTGCACGCGTACCGCGAGCTCGGCCACCTCGTCGCCGATCTCGATCCGCTCGGCGGTAGCCCGCGCGAGCATCCGCTGCTGCGGCTGTCGGAGCTCGGCTTCGGCGAGCGCGACCTCGAGCGCGTCGTGGACTGGGCGCCGTTCAAGGGCGGCCCGCGCGGTCCGCTGCGCGAGCTGATCGCCGCGCTCCGTGAGACGTATTGCGGCACGCTCGGTGTCGAGTACCTGTCGGTGGCCGACAAGGCGCGGCGCGAATGGCTGCAGGAGCGCATGGAGCCGCGGCGCAACCATCCCGAGCTGGGCGCCGACGAGCGCCGCGCGATGCTCGAGCGGCTCGTCACCGCGGAGATGTTCGAGCAGTTCCTCCAGGCGCGCTACCCCGGGCAGAAGCGCTTCTCGCTGGAGGGCGGCGAGGCGCTGGTGCCGCTGCTCGACGCGCTGGTGGAGGAGACGGCGCGGCTGGAGGTGGCCGAGGTCGTGCTGGGCATGGCGCATCGCGGGCGGCTCAACGTGCTGGCGCACGTGCTCGAGAAGCCCTACGAGATGATCTTCGCGGAGTTCGAGGGCGCGCCGCTGCCCGACGACATCCTGGGCGACGGCGACGTGAAGTACCACCTCGGCTACTCGCACGACCGGCCCACGCGCGCCGGCCCGGACGTGCATCTCTCCCTCGCGTCGAACCCGAGCCACCTCGAGTCGGTGAATCCCGTGGTGGAGGGGATCGTCCGGGCCAAGCAGGCGTATCGCGAGGACCGCGACCCCCGGCGCGTGGCGCCGGTGCTGCTGCACGGCGACGCGGCGTTCATGGGGCAGGGCATCGTCTACGAGACGCTCGCGCTGTCGCCGCTGCCCGGGTTCACCACGGGCGGCACCATCCACGTCATCGTCAACAACCAGATCGGCTTCACGACCTCACCCGAGGAATACCTCTTCACACGCTACCCGTCAGACCCGGCGCAGGTGCTGCGCGCGCCCGTTTTCCACGTCAACGGCGACGATCCCGAGGCGGCCGTGCAGGCCGCGCGGCTGGCCGCCGGCTATCGGCAGACGTTCCGGGCCGACGTCTTCATCGACTTCGTGTGCTACCGGCGCCACGGCCACAACGAGCTCGACGATCCGACGCCGACGCAGCCGGTGATGTACGAGCAGATCCGCAACCACCCGTCGGTGGTCGAGCTCTACACCAAGCGGCTCGTGCAGGCGGGCGTGGTCGACGAAAACCAGCTCGCGGAGATGCGCAAGGCGCGCCGCGCCGCCCTGGAGGGAGCACTCGCCACCGCACGCCAGACGATGCCGCGCCAGCAGGTGTTCGCCTTTGGCGGCGTCTGGCGCGGCCTCGGCTGGGCGGGCGACGACTGGAGCGCCGACACGCGCGCGCCCGCCGCCGAGCTGCGCGCGATCGGCGAGGCGCTGGCGCAGCGGCCCGAGGACTTCACGCCGAATCCGCGCGTGAAGAAGCTGCTCGAGGACCGCCGCGCGCGCGTGGCGCGCGGCGAGGCGCTCGACTGGGGTACCGCGGAGCTGCTCGCGTACGGCAGCCTGCTGCTGGAAGGCACGCCCGTGCGCGTGAGCGGCCAGGACACCGTACGCGGCACGTTCGGCCATCGCCACGCCGCCATCTTCGACGCGAAGGACGGGCGGCCCTGGGTGCCGCTCAACCACGTTCGGGAGGGCCAGGCGCTGCTGGAGGCCGTCAACAGCCCGCTCAGCGAGGCGGCCGTGCTCGGCTTCGAGTACGGCATGTCGAGCGGCGACCCGCGCCGGCTCATGATCTGGGAGGCGCAGTTCGGCGACTTCGTGAACAGCGCGCAGGTGATCATCGACCAGTTCATCGCGAGCGGCGAGTCCAAGTGGCAGCGTATGAGCGGGCTCGTGCTGCTGCTGCCGCACGGCTACGAGGGCCAGGGCTCCGAGCACTCGAGCGCACGCCTCGAGCGCTTCCTGCAGCTCTGCGCCGATCGCAACATGCAGGTGATCGTGCCGACGACGCCGGCGCAGATCTTCCACGCGCTGCGGCGGCAGATCCACCGGCGCTTCCGCAAGCCGCTCGTGGTGATGTCGCCCAAGAGCCTGCTGCGCCACCCGCAGGCCGTCTCGTCGCTCGCCGAGCTGACCGACGGCGGCTTCCGCACGACGCTCGACGACCCGCGCCCGCCCTCGGCGACGCGGCGGCTCGTGGTGTGCTCGGGCAAGATCTTCTACGCGCTCGACGCCGCCCGCCGCGAGAAGCAGCGTGACGACGTGGCGCTGGTGCGCGTGGAGCAGCTCTACCCGTTCCCCGTCGACGAGGTGCGCGCGCTGCTGGAGCGCCACGCCTCGGCGACCGAGGTCTGCTGGGTGCAGGAGGAGCCCGCCAATCAGGGCGCGTGGTGGTTCGTGCGGCCGCTGCTGTCGCCGCTGCTCCGACCCGACGTGCGCTTCTCCTACATCGGCCGTGTCGAGGACGCCAGCGTGGCGACCGGCTCGCACACCATCCACACCGCCGAGGAGCAGGCGATCCTCGAGCAGGCGCTGGAGCGCTGATGGCGGCCGAGATCCGCATCCCGCCGCTCGGCGAGTCCATCAACGAGGCGACGCTCGTGCGCTGGCTCAAGGAGGACGGCGCGCACGTCGAGGCCGACGAGGTCGTGCTGGAGCTGGAGACGGAGAAGGCGGCGATGGAGGTGCAGGCGGAGACTCCTGGTCGACTGACGATCGTCGTGCCGGCGGGCTCGCAGGTCACGCCGGGGACCGTGGTGGGGCGCCTCACCGAGGAGGCTCCGGCGCGCAAGGACACGGCGCCCGAGACGAAGCAAGCGCCGGCGGACAAGCCGCGCGTCGCCGAGCCGGTCGGCGCCGCGCGGGCGGCCGCGCCCAAAGAGCCACCACGCGCCGAGCCCGCACCGCGCGCGGAGCCCGCGCCGCGCGCGGAGCCGGCGCGTCGGCCGGAGCCGTCGCGGCCGGCGGCTCCCGCGGCGCACGACGGCGACGGGCGGCGCCCCGCCGCGAGCGACGAGGACGCCGAGCGCGAGCCGATGAGCCAGCTCCGCCGCACGATCGCCGCACGCCTGGTCGAGGCGCAGCGCACCGCGGCCATCCTCACCACGTTCAACGAGATCGACCTCGGCGAGCTGCAGGCGCTGCGCGCGCGGCACCGCGAGCGTTTCAAGGCCCGGCACGGCGTCGACCTCGGTCTCATGTCGCTCTTCGCGCGCGCGGTGATTCACGCGCTCCGCGAGGTGGGCATCCTGAACGCGCGGATCGACGGCACCGACGTCGTGAAGCCGCGCCACGTCCATCTCGGCATCGCCGTCAGCACTCCGCGCGGGCTCGTGGTGCCGGTGGTGCGCGGCGCCGATGGTCTGAGTCTGGCCGCGCTGGAACAGGCCATCGGCGACGTCGCGCGGCGCGCGCGCGAGGGCAAGCTGGCGCCGGGCGACCTCGCGGGCGGGACCTTCACGATCACCAACGGCGGCGTGTTCGGCTCGCTGCTCTCGACGCCGATCCTCAACCCGCCGCAGTCGGGCATCCTCGGGATGCACAAGATCGAGGAGCGCCCCGTCGCGCGCCAGGGCCAGGTCGTGATCCGTCCGATGATGTACGTCGCGCTCTCGTACGACCATCGCCTCGTCGACGGCGAGCAGGCGGTGACCTTCCTCGTGCGCGTGAAGGAGGCGCTCGAGGACCCGGCACGCATGGTGCTGGAGGTGTGAGCCTGCTCGCCCACGCGCGTGTCGGCACCGGCTCGCGCGCCGTCTTCCTCCTGCACGGGTTTCTCGGCTCCGCCCGCAACCTGGCGACGCTCGCGCGCGGCTTGACGCAGCGCCTGCCGGATCGCAGCGCGATCTCGCTCGACCTCACCGGCCATGGCGAGTCGCCCCCGCTGCCCCCGCATCCCGACCTGGCCGTCATCGCCCGCGACGTCCTCGAGACCGTGCGCGCACTGGAGGCGGCGGCACCGTGGACGCTGATCGGCCACTCGCTCGGCGGCCGCGTGACGCTGCGCGCCGCGCTGCTGGAGCCGGCGGCACTCGGTCACCTCACGCTGCTCGACGTCACGCCGTCGCCGCGCGCGCCCGGCGGCGAGGTGGCCACCATCGTGAGGGCGCTGGCCGACGCGCCGGACGCCGCGCCCGGGCGCGACGTCTTCCGCGCGTGGTTTCGGAAGGCCGGCCTGCCGCCGGCGGCGATCGACTGGCTGCTGTTGAACCTCGTCCATGATCGCGACGTCTATCGCTGGCGCATCGACCGCGCGACGCTGGCCGCGCTCTACGCCGAGATCGGCGCCGACGACCTGTGGCCCGCCGTCGAGCGACGCCGCGGCTACTCCATCCACGTCATCCGCGGTGGCAAATCCGACCACGTCTCCGACGCCGACGTCCGGCGGCTCACGGCCGCGGGCTGTCGCGTGGACACCCTCGAGGGCGCCGGCCATTTCCTCCACGTCGATCGACCCGAGGAGTTGCTGGACCGGATCGCGCAGGGGCTCGGCTGACCGACGCCTTCTACGTCCCCGACGGCGACGACTTCGTCGCCACGGTGCACACGCGTGGCCCGTGGAGTCCCAAGCATCAGCACGGCGGGCCCCCGTCGGCGCTCCTGGCGCGCGCCATCGAGGCGCAGGCCGCCGGCTCCGTGGTGGCGCGCATCACCGTCGATTTCCTGCTGCCGGTGCCGATCGACCGGCTTGCCGTGCGCGTCGAGATCTTGCGCGCGGGGGCGAAGGTGCAGCGCCTCGTCGCACGCCTGCTGCACGGCGAGCGCGCGGTTGCGCACGCGGTCGCCGCGCTCGTGCGCCCGGCCGCCGTCGCCATCGCCTCGCCATCGAACGATGCGCCGCTGCCGCCGCCCGAGACCGGCCGGCCGTTCGAGTTTCCGTTCTTCAACGATCCCGTCAGCTACCACGCGGCGATGGAGACGCGGCTCGTGCGCGGCGCCTGGGGCAGCGGGCGCGCGGCCGCCTGGATGCGTCAGCGCATGCCGCTCGTCGCCGGCACCGAGACGTCGCCGCTCGAGCGCGTGCTGGTCGCCGCCGACTCCGGCAGCGGCGTCAGCGCCGCCATCGAGCACGCGCGCGTCACCGCGATCAACGCCGATCTCTCCGTGAGCGTGCATCGGCCGCTGCAGGGCGAGTGGGTGGGCATGGACTGTCTGTCGCTCTACGAGGACAACGGTGTCGGCCTGGCCGACACGCGGCTGCACGACGCACGCGGCCCCATCGGGCGGGCGCTGCAGAGCCTGGTCGTGGAGAGGCGCGACTAGTTGTAACGGTGTTCCGTGCTGGTGGACGACGGGCACGGCGAGGATGACCTGCTGCACCTCGTCGTCGAGATCAAAGGGTCGAGCGCGACTTCGACGCGATGATCGTCCGGACCGGCGGCGTGTCGCCCGCACTTTCCGCTTGACAG
>Ga0137409_10008839_pt1 | contig 10280 bp, 9 predicted proteins | sample CZODoug1_16funga_FD_122059 | JGI IMG/M metagenome (GOLD analysis project Ga0137409, IMG submission 122059) | Vadose zone soil fungal communities from Angelo Coast Range Reserve, California, USA - CZODoug1_16fungal (Hybrid Assembly) | ecosystem: Environmental > Terrestrial > Soil > Vadose zone...
CTGCCACAGCCGGACCGCTCGCGTGTTCGAGCTGACGACGAAGTTGAACTGCATGGCGCGGAATCCACGCGCGCCTGCGCGGGCGAGCGAGTGCTCGCACATCGCGCGGCCCACGCCCAGGCCGGAGGCGTGCGGCGCGGTGACGTAGCCGCAGTTCGCGACGTGCGCGCCGCCGCCCTTCTGGTTGGCGCGGAGATAGTACGTGCCGGCAATCTCGCCGCCATCGAGCGCGACAAAGACCTCGTGCTCAGGAGCGCACCAGTAGGCGAGCGCCTCGTGTCTCCGCATCTCGCGCGGCAGCGGGTACGTTTCGCCCGCGCGGATCATGGGTTCCAGAATCCGCCAGACGGCGTCATCGTCAGCCGGTGTCGCAGGCCGAATCTGCATGCATTCGATCCTGGTCATTATGGGCCGTCTACGCATGTGCGAGTCATTCAGATCAGTTGAAGCCGTGACCGAGGGTCGCTTGACACCCTCGCCCCGCTCGAAAGACTGGGCGGCCGTATAGACTTCGCGGCGGCTCCGGCGATCGGCCTACACTAATGGCGGTGAGGTGCAGCCATGACTATCTCGCGACGTGAGGCTATTTGCATTTCCGGTTCGACCCTGGCCGGGTTGTCCTTGGGCGTCCTGACGCGCGAAGACCTGCGGGCGCAGGCTGCACAGCCGCCGGCGCCGTGGCCGGACGAGCTCGTGGAACGGCCTCTGCGCGAGGGCTTTCCGGCGCCGCTTCCGTTGAACGCAGACGGTTCGGCTCCGGAACATCCGGCCAGCGCGGCGGGACCCATTACCGATCCGCTCATGTGGCGCAGCCCGAACCGCCAGGCGCCGGAGATCGAGTTCGACTACCGCAAGATGAAGATCAAAGTGGATACGCGGGGGCTTGCGAAGCTCACAGGCACCATGCATTTCTCGGATCTCGAGCGCCTGCCGCGTGTTTCGCACACCTTTCTCCTGCAGTGCGGCGCCGTCAACCCCCGCGGCATCGTGAAATGGACCGGCGTGCGCTTCAGTGATTTCGCGGACTCGCTGGGTCTCGTGCCAGGGGCACACTACTGCCGATTGGTCGCCTCCGATCGCGACTATGTCGATGAAGCGGTGGCCACTCTGAGGCACCCCCAGGTGATGCTCGCGTGGCTGATGAACGATGAACCGATTCCGCCGAGGCATGGCGCCCCTCTCAGGCTCATCGTCCCCTTCCGCTACGGGAACCGGAGCATCAAGGCGATTACTGAAATGGTGTTCGCCACCCCGGGTCTTCCGATGCCGCCCTTGCCGGCTTGACGGACCATCGCAGAGTCTACGAGGTCTTGATGTGCCAGAATAGCGGAGCACAATCGGGGCGTAGAGAGCTGAACGATGGTCCAGCGACGCAAACCCGGCGTCTCCCGTGAGAGCGCCGCAGAACAGAAGATGCGCGATCAGGAAGTCGTTCGCGCAAACAAGGAGCTGGCGGCATATTTCAAAGGGCGAAGGACCGAGCGCGAAGCCCGAGCCGCGCTGAAGATCATCAAGGCGTTCGTTCGCGACCGGGAGCGCCGGGACGCGAGGAGTCGCCCGCCGCTGCCGGGTGCTGGTGTGGACAAGACGCCGAAAGAGGTCACGAACCGAGGGGCGGCGAGCGCCAGCGGCGAGCGCCACCCGAGGAAGCCGCGACGCAACACCCAAGACAAGTCGCCCAAGAGCGTGACAGCGTCGATCTGGCCGCACGTGACTCCTGAACCCTCGCCAGTGTCGGCATCTGATGAACGAACACCTGAATAAGGTGAAAGAAGAGCGTCGAGACGCGCGTGGGATCCAATGGCTCGAGATCCTCGTAAAGGACCTGCAGTTCGCGGTCCGCACACTGCGTAAAACTCCGACCGTTACCACCGTGGCGGTGCTGACGCTGGCGCTCGGCGTCGGTTTGAATACGGCGATCTTCAGCGTCGCGGAGTCCGTTCTCTTGAATCAGCTGTCGTATCGCGATCCCAGCAGGATCGTGGCGCTGGCGCAAGTCGACTCGAACAGCACGCCCGCCGATGATGTGAGTGGTGAGACACTCAGAGAATGGAGGGCTCGCAGTCGGTCTCTCGAGAGCGTCTCGGCGTACGGCGACGCCCAACTGACACTCGTTGACAATGGCGACGCCGAGGTCCTGCGCGGCATGCGTGTCAGTTCCGAATTCTTCGAGACACTGGGCGTGAACGTGCGCCTCGGTCGCACGTTCGTGCCGGAAGACGATCGGTCGTCGCGCGCGAGCGTCATCATCTTCAGTCATGAGCTCTGGACGCGTCGCTTCGCTGCCGATCCCGCCATCGTTGGCCGCGTGCTCGAGCTGAGAGGGGAGCCGTACCGGGTGATCGGCGTCTTGCCCGCGGATTTCCACCCTCTGCACATGACCAACCCCGCGGAGATGCCGCAGATCTTCCTTCCCGGCGGCGACGGCTTCGGCGGCCGGGTCATTGCGCGGCTCAAGCCGTTTGTCGCCGTGAGCCAGGCGCGGGCCGAGCTCAACGCTGTCATGCGCGAGATCGTGCGCGCGGATCCAGGCGACTATCCTCACGACACCGCCGTACGCGTGGAGCCGCTGCAGGATCAACTGATCGGGCCCGTTCGCACGGCCCTCTCGGTCTTGTCGGGTGCGGTCGTGTTCGTGCTCTTGATCGCCTGCGCGAATGTCGCCAGCCTGCAACTCGCTCGCGCCGCGGCGCGCACGAAAGAATTCGCGGTGCGCGGCGCACTCGGCGGCGGCCGGGCAAGACTTGCCGCCCAGTTGTTGATCGAGAATCTGCTACTGGCGATCGTCGGCGGCGGAGCGGGCGTGCTCCTGGGGTGGCTCGGCACGTCGGTGATTGCGTCGCTGGCGCCACCAGAGCTGCCCCGGCTGGATGAGATCCACATGGACGCGCCGGTCCTGCTATCCGCGCTCGCAATCAGCGTATTGACCGGGCTGGTATTTGGCGTGGCTCCGGCGTGGTCCGCCTCACGGGTCGATCTCAACGATGCGTTGAAGCGCGCGGGCGCTCCGACAGGTCGATCGCAACTGCGTGGCCTCCGCGATGCCCTGGTGGTCATGGACCTCGCGTTGGCGTTCGTGCTCGTCGTGGCGGCCGGCCTGCTGGGACGGAGCTTGCAGAATCTCAGAGCGGTCGATTCCGGCTTCAATCCTCACCATGTGCTCACCCTGACGCCGGCCATCACAGCGAATGGGCCATATGCGACGAGAGAAGGTCGGCTGCAGTACTACCGACAGCTCATCGAGAAGGTTCAGGCCGTCCCTGGCGTCACTGGCGTCGGCATGGTGAGCAATGTTCCATTGAGCCATCTCGAACCGATGTTGCTGCGCATCGAAGGTCAGCCTTCTCCGCGCGATGCCGAGGCGCCGACGGCTGACGTCTTCTGGGTCTCGCCGGATTATTGCCGCGTGCTCCAGATTCCACTGAAGCGCGGACGGTTTCTGACCGATCAAGACGGCGTCACTGCGCCACCTGCGGTGATCGTCAGTGAATCCTTCGCCCAGGCGCGGTTCGGGGGCATGGACCCGATCGGCCATCGGATCCGGCTCGGATCGCAGCAGGACCTTGGACCATGGCTGGTGATTGTCGGGATCGTCGGTGACGTTCGTAATGACGCGTTGGATCGTGCGCCGCGCGACGCCCTCTATCAGCCGCAGGCCATGAACCCGTTTCATTACACGCGTCTGGTGGCGCGGACGGCCGGCGATCCGTGGCGCTCCGAACGCGCCGTTCGCGCGGCGATCCGCGGCGCCGATCCGGCGCAGACCGTGTTTCACGTCCAGCCCATGGACGACTACGTCGCCTCATCGCTGGCGGACCGCAGCTTCGCGTTGGGCCTGATCGGGCTCTTCGGCGTTCTGGGGATGCTGCTGTCGGCGATCGGCATCTATGGCCTCATGTCGTATTCGGTCGTGCAACGCACGCCCGAAATCGGTGTCCGTGCCGCCCTGGGCGCGAGCAGAGCGCATGTGGCGGCGCTCGTCCTGCGGCAGGGCATGACATTGACCGGAATGGGCTTGGGTCTCGGATTGCTGATCGCGCTCGGCGTCACCCGGCTGCTCACCATCTTCTTGTTCGGCGTCAGGCCGTCCGATCCGAGCACGCTCGCCGCGACGGTCGGCGTTCTGGCCTGCGTGGCAGCGGTTGCGTGCTATGTGCCAGCGCGAACCGCGGCGCGAATTGAGCCGCTTGCCGCCCTTCGGGCCGATTAGCGCTGCGGAACGTTGATCGCAGCAGCCATCACACGCCTGCGATTGCTCTGGCTTTTGAGTCGTGGCTCACGGTTCTGTGCCGTTGTCGTGCCGCCGCGGCGACGAATCACTCTTGGCGTCGTGGCACGTCCGCCGAAAGGCAAACGCCTTGCCGCCGTCGCGCCCGGCCGCGCGTCGCCACGCCCACTCAACAGCTTCGCGCGAGGCGGAACCCGAAGTCGTTGTAGCGGAAGGACGGATCGAGCTTGCTGCGCAGCGTGACGCGGCAGATCGTGTGCACGTGGCGCCACGCTCCGCCGCGCGCGGCGCGCCGCACGCCTTGGTCCGGGCCCGCGGGATTCCGCTGCGGCGATCGGCTGTAGTAGTCCTTGTCGTGCCAGTCGGCGCACCACTCGTGCACGTTTGTTGCGATGCCGAGAAGGCCGAAATCGGTCGGCTCGCCGAGGGTCACGGGCCATGGCGCCTGTAACGGACCGCGTCCGCCGTTGGGAATCCACTCCGGCATGACGTCGCCCCACGGGAAGAGCGCCTCCTGGCGCCCGCGCGCAGCGAACTCCCACTCGGCTTCGGTCGGCAACCGGACCGGGCGGCCGTCCTGTTCGGATCGCCACGCGCAGTATGCGACCGCATCGATCCAGCTCACGCCGACGACGGGGAGATCCGCCTGTGCAAATGGGGGATGCGACCAGTCGCGCGGCGGCTCGCGCCGTGTGGCATCCACGAAGCACTCGTACTCCGCGCGCGTGACGGGACACACACCCAGCTCGAACCTGTCGACGAAGACAGGATGCGGCGGCCGCTCGTCCTCCTGGCCGAGCTCGGTGCCCATGGTGAACCAGCCTCCCGCGATCGGCGCAAAAGCTGGGGTGAACATCGGCGAGCGCGAATCGGTCATCGCGGAATCATAGCGCGGGATCTATCCGGCACAGGTACTCCGCCACACCGGCACACACAAAGACGAGCCATCGCGATCGTTGTGCACCACCGCCGCTGCCCGTTTCCGGTCCCTCGTCCGCGTCATCGCGCGGGCATGGGCTGCCGGACGATGAACCGGCTGAGAACGGAGCCGAGCACGATCACGGACAGCAGGAGGCCTGCGAGCGCCCACTCGATTTGCGTGCCGATGGCGAAGAGGGCTGGTGTGGCGGCGTCTGGTCGGTAGTGCATCGCGAAAATCACGGGCGTCAACGCGATCGTGACGTTGGAGAACGCAGTCCAGAACGCCGCACGCGGCGCTGTGCCGCACAAATCGATCAGCACGCCTTCGAGCGACGGCCTCAGATACCAGACGACGGCGGACGCACACGCCACGGTGATGATGATGCCGGTCACATACAACGAGACGGAACTCATGACGAACCTCCTCGCAGGAGCTTGCGTACTTTGCCGCGCATCCGTGCGACGCTGCGCAGCGCATTCGGCGGCAGGTGCCGCAGCTCCCCATACAGCTCGGTCATCGTTTCGAAGAACTCGAGCAGGTCGGCCAGTCGCTGCCGCGTGAAACGGTCGCTGGGCTTGCTGCGGTCGAGCTCGATGATCGTGCTACGCAGCATCTCGACGGTCGGATCGATTTCGCGGCGCTTGCGTTGATCGACGATCGTTCGGAATAGCTCCCATACGTCGGCGATGGACTCGTAGTGCACGCGGCGATCGCCGAGCACGTGCACGGCGCGTACAATGCCCCAGCCCTGCAGCTCGCGAAGGCTGGTGCTGGCGTTGGACCGCGCCACGCCGAGCGCGGCAGCAATGGCGTCGGCGCTGAGCGGCTGTTCGGACACGTGCAGGAGGGCGTGGATCTGCGCGACGGTGCGGTTCACGCCCCACTTCGCGCCCATCTCGCCCCAGTGGAGGATGAACTGCTGGTGCGCCGCGGTCAGGGCACGCCTGTCAGTCATTTCTGTTATGACAGAAAGTACCGTACACACCGACATTAGTCAACTGCAGCTGGGAGGGATGCAACACGCGGGCCTCGATGCGCGCCCGCGGTGTGCCGCCTGGCCCACGATACAGTGCCTCCAGAATGTTAACGTAACATGAAGTGACTTGATGTGAAGATACTTGAGGCGCAGGTGATGCCGGAACCTCGAGACCGAGGAGGTCGTCGCCCCGCCAGCAGAGCGCGGGAGGATGCGTGAGCCGGCCACCGAAGGTGCGCGTCACAGACATCTTGGACGGACGTATTATGCCAGCGTCTTTTCAACGCTGACGGGAGGAAGCAGGATGCGGGAAAGAATCGACGATACGGCGTTGAACACGCTCTTTCGCGAAGCGCGCACGTACACGAGGTGGCAGCCGCGGCCGGTGGCCGATCAGACGCTGCGGGATCTCTACGACCTGCTGAAGTGGGCGCCAACCAGCGCGAACGCCGCCCCGGCGCGGTTCGCGTTTCTCCGGTCAACGGAGGCAAAGGAACGACTCCGGCCGGCGCTGGCCCCGCTCAACGTCGAGAAGACGATGACCGCTCCAGTCACGGTGATCGTCGCGTACGACATGAAGTTTTACGAGCAACTGCCGATGCTTTTTCCTCAAAGCCCCGGCATGGCGAAGCTGTTTGAGGGTAATCCCGACCTGGTAGAGGCGACCGCGAAGCGGAATTCCAGCCTGCAGGGCGCGTACCTGATCATGGCTGCTCGGGCGATCGGTCTCGATTGCGGGCCGATGTCCGGCTTCGATCACGCGAAGGTCGACGAGGAGTTCTTTGCAGCCGGCAAGCCTTGTTTCGGCTGCGATCAGGAGTTCTTCCCTGAAGGACACGTGAAGACGAATTTCCTCTGCAACCTTGGGTATGGTGATCCAGGCGCGCTGCACCCGCGACTTCCGCGTTTGCCGTTCAACGAGGCGTGTTCGCTCCTGTAGCTTGCGCTCCGGCGGGAGGCTCACGGATGCTTAGACCTGGAGGATGACCTGTGAACGCTCCCGATCCACAACTGCCTTTGGCTTCTGCTGTGCCTTCGCGTGCGGAACGGCTGTTTCCGACGCTGACAGGCGCGCAGATGGCGCGCATCGCGGCGCGCGGGCGGCGCCGCGCAATCGCCCGCGGAGAGGTACTGGTCGAAGTCGGGGACTCAAACGTTCCGTTCTTCGTCGTGGTCAGCGGCGAGGTGCAGGCTCTGCGGCCAACCGGCGCCACGGAGATTCTCATCGTCGCGCACGGGCCGGGACAGTTCTCTGGCGAAGCCATCATGATCACAGGCCGCCGGGCGATGGGGAGGTTGCGCGTGAGCGAACCCGGTGAAGTGATACAGCTCGAGCGTGAACAGCTCCTTGCCCTCGTTCAGACAGACGCGGAGTTGAGCGAGATTCTCATGCGGGCATTCATGCTTCGCCGCCTCGAGCTGATCGCCCACGACTTTGGCGATGTCGTCGTGATCGGCTCGACCCACTGCGCCGGCACGCTGCGGGTGAAGGAGTTCTTGACGCGTAACGGCCATCCGTTCCATTACATCGATCTCGATCGCGACGCGGAGGCGCAGGTGCTGCTCGATCAGTTTCACGTGAGCGCGGCCGATGTACCTGTCTTGATCTGCGGCGCCGACGCTGTACTGCGAAATCCGAGCAACACGCAGATCGCTGATTGTCTGGGTTTCAACGTCGCGATCGATCGGACGCGCGTGAGCGATCTGGTGATCGTCGGCGCGGGTCCGGCGGGGCTGGCGGCTGCTGTGTACGGTGCGTCGGAGGGTCTCGACGTCCTCGTGCTCGAATCGAACTCGCCCGGTGGGCAAGCGGGATCGAGCTCCAGGATTGAGAACTATCTCGGATTTCCGACCGGCATTTCAGGTTTGGATCTGACGGGCCGTGCGTACGCACAGGCCCAGAAGTTCGGCGCGCGGGTCCTGATCGCCAAAGGCGCGACGCAGCTCGCCTGCGACCGCCAACTGTACGAAGTGCAGATTGCCGAGGGGTCGAGCGTCCGTGCGCGCGCCGTGATCATCGCGACAGGCGCCGAGTACCGTCGACCGGCGCTCCCGAATCTGTCTCAGTTCGAAGGCGCGGGGGTGTACTACACCGCGATGCCGATGGAGGCGGAGCTATGTAAGGGTGAGGACGTCATCGTGGTCGGCGGAGGTAATTCCGCGGGACAGGCCGCCGCGTTTCTCGCTCAGACCGCGAAGCGCGTCTACATGCTCGTTCGCGGAGACCGGTTGGCCGACACGATGTCGCGGTATCTCATTCGCCGCATCGAAGAGAATCCGGCGATCGTTCTGCGGACAAACACCCAGATCGTTGCCCTGGAAGGGAACGGGCATCTTGAACGGGTCCGGTGGCGCGACGATCGAACCGGTGAGGGTGAGACGAACGACATCCGCCACGTGTTCATCATGACTGGGGCGGTGCCCAACACTGGCTGGCTCGAGCGGTGCGTTGTGCTCGATGACAAAGGGTTCATCAAAACCGGCCCTGAACTGTCGCAGGACGATCGGGCCGCGGCGCAGTGGCCGCTGACCCGGCCGCCCTATCTTCTCGAAACGAGTCGCCCTCGTGTCTTCGCCGTCGGCGATGTCAGAGGTGGCAACATCAAGCGAGTCGCCTCCGCGGTCGGTGAGGGTTCAATCGCGGTGGCGTTTGTTCATCAGGTCCTTCAGCAGTAAGGATTCTCAATGCCGGGAACTACACCATCTCACGCCTTCCCTGAGTACTGAAACACGCCTGTGGGCGAGACGTGATGGAACCGAAGTCGGGGATAGCGTCGCGCCAGGCAGAGGTCATCGTGAGCGTGCCGTGCCATTCCGAAACGACCTCGGCGCGATCGAGGGGTGGTATGGCACGAACACCGACATCGAAGATCGCAAGCGAGCGGAGGCGTTGGTGGCCGGCGAGAACCGGTTGCTGCAGAGGCTGGCGGAGGGAGACTCGCTGGATGACGGCTCACCGCGTGGCCGAGACCACGCTCATCCCGAGTCTCCGCCGAAAGGACACGAGGCAGTGCTCGTTTGGTGGCTCGATCGATCGCTAAACTGGACTCGAGTCAACGCATCCCGAATGCGCTTGCGACCGTGGCCGGATAGAAGGAATATCGCGGTCTGAGGACACCCATGCAAAACACTTCGCCGAGAGTGGTCGGACGCCGCGCGCTCATCAAGAGGACTGCAATGTTGGCGGTGGCGGCAACGACTCGCGCACATGGGCAGGCGCCGCCGGCCGAGCCGGCGACGACGCTTGCGGACGTGGCCCTTGGTCCATCGGTCACGGTCACTGTGGAGCGTCGCGGCGACATCGTGCTCGTCGGTCTCAACCGCCCGTTCATCCAGAACCGGATCGATCCGCCGACGCGGATGCGGTTGGCGGCGACCTTGTACCAGTACGAGCACGACCCGTCGCTTCGGGCGCTCGTCCTGTTCGGTCATGGCGAACACTTCTCCCGCGGCATCGACGTCGACGCGTCGCAGGCCGGCATCATCGCCGGGCAACGCCCGGTGAGCACGATAGCGACGCTCGATCCGCTCGGCAACTCCCAGCCGCATCGGTCGAAGCCGGTCGTGGCAGTGGTGCACGGCGACACATGGAATCTCGGACACGAGATCTATCTGGCGAGCGATGTCCGCATCGCGGCGGCGAACACGCGCTTCGGCCAGGACGAGAACACGCATGGCCGTTTTCCGGGCGGCGGCGCCACGGTGCGTTTCGTCCGTGAGGCGGGCTGGGGCAATGCGATGCGCTACATGCTGACCGGCGACCACTGGAGCGCAGAAGAGTCGTACCGGATCGGCATTACGCAGCAGATCGCTGCCACACCGGAGGCCGCGCTCGAGGCCGGCATCGCGGTCGGGCGCAAGATTGCGGCCTGCGCGCCGCTATCGATCAAGGCGACCCTGACGTCTGCGCACCAGTACGTCGACCCATTGGAGTCCGACGCGCTCTCCAAGCTCGGCGCTCAGTACGCCGCTCTCTATCGGACAGAGGACTTCATCGAGGGTCGGCGCGCCGAGGCCGAAGGCCGACCGCCCACGTATCACGGCAAGTAAACGGCGTCGTCAATTGTCGAATGTTCTTGGAGCCGGCGCGCGGACTTGAACCGCGGACCTGCTGATTACGAATCAGCTGCTCTACCAACTGAGCTACGCCGGCC